>Ga0065721_10002249_pt1 | contig 18959 bp, 16 predicted proteins | sample Mesricmetagenome_FD_59108 | JGI IMG/M metagenome (GOLD analysis project Ga0065721, IMG submission 59108) | Mesophilic microbial community from rice straw/compost enrichment Sample: eDNA_1 v2 (version 2) | ecosystem: Engineered > Solid waste > Grass > Composting > Bioreactor | place: USA: Davis... | reverse complement strand
AATCTCTATGGATTGAAGCGACTCAGCGTGTCAATTCGTAGACGCAGAGATTAACGGCAGTGGCGAGATTCAGCGACTCAATGGTGCCTGTACCTGGGATGGTGAAGGCGCTGACGTCAAGTGCAGCCAGCTTGTCGCGAGGCACGCCGCGCGCTTCGTTACCGAACACATAGCACTTGAATTGATGGAATTCCTTGTTGCTGATGGGTTTGCCCTGCATATCGAGACAGGCTATTTCACCAAACCGCTCATTTAACGAATCCAGCTCTGCATTCAATTCCAGCGGCACATGAAAGATGGCTCCCATGCTGGAGCGCACCACTTTCGGATTGTAGGGATCAACGGAGCCGCTACTCAGCAGGCAGCGAAAATTGCCGAACCAGGCCAGGCTGCGCAAGATGGTTCCCAGGTTGCCCGGGTCCTGGATTTCGTGAAGATAAACAACTCGCTCATCGGCAGCGGCAGGTGTTGCGGGTGTGGAAAAGAAGGGAGTAACGGCCACAATACCCTGAGGCGTTTTGGTGTCCGAGATCTGCGCCATCTGTTTGCTGCTGATCAGTGTTGTTTTGAATGGACCGGACCAGTCTTTGTAAGCTTCTGTTACCAGCAGTTCAGACTGGCGCAACGCAGCATGCTGCTGCGCTGCCTTCTGCAATTCCAGCACCAGATGCTCTCCCTCCACCAGAAAGTGCTGGAATTCGTTACGGTATTTTTTCTGCTGCAGTTTTTTAATGTCATCCAGTTTCATCGCATCAATTCCCTCGGTCTGCCAGCATTTGTCGGGCAAGGGCTTCAGCGACTTTAATGCCGTCGACGCCAGCGGACAAGATGCCNCCGGCGTAACCGGCACCTTCTCCGGCAGGGTACAAACCGCGCGTATTTAAACTCTGCAACGTATCGTGGTCGCGGGTGATACGAACGGGTGATGAGGTGCGCGTTTCAATACCGGTGAGCACAGCGTCGTCCCGGTCAAAACCGCGAATCTGTTTACCGAAGGCAGGCAAGGCTTCGCGGATGGCTTCAATGGCATAGTCCGGCAGGGAAGGGGCCAGATCGCCGAGGCGTACACCGGGTTTGTAAGANGGCTCTACCTCCCCGAGTTTCTGCGAAGGTTTGCCGCGAATGAAGTCGCCCACCAGCTGGCCCGGCGCGCAATAATCTGCACCGCCCAGCTCAAACGCGCGCGACTCCAGCTGCTCCTGTAATTCAACGCCGGCCAGTGGTCCGCCGGGAAAATCCTGATCGGGGCTGATGCCCACGACGATGCCGGCATTTGCGTTGCGTTCGTTGCGTGAATACTGACTCATGCCATTAGTTACCACGCGGTTGGGCTCAGAGGTTGCTGCAACGACGGTACCGCCGGGGCACATGCAGAAGCTGTACACAGCGCGACCGTTCTGCGCGTGATAAACCAGCTTGTAATCCGCAGCTCCCAGTTTCGGATGGCCGGCGTATTTGCCCAGCCGGGCCTGATCAATCTGCGACTGTGGATGCTCGATCCGAAAACCTATGGCGAACGGTTTGGGTTCGATAAACACGCCGCGCTGATGCAGCATACGGAAGGTATCGCGGGCACTGTGGCCAAGGGCAAGGATGACGTAGCGGCTGCGCAATATTTCGCCGTCGGCAAGGACCACGCCAGCCATGCGGCCATCTTCTATCAAGACGTCCGCTACTTTTTTATCAAAGCGCACCTCTCCACCGAGAGCTTTGATTTCTTCCCGCATGGTGGAAACAACGCCGGTTAAACGGAAGGTGCCGATGTGTGGTTTGCTTACGTAAAGAATTTCCTCCGGCGCACCGGCGCGGACAAATTCATGCATTACCTTACGGCCGTAAAACTTCGGGTCCTTGATCTGACTGTAGAGTTTGCCATCGGAAAACAAGCCTGCGCCGCCTTCACCGAACTGTACGTTGGACTCCGGGGTAAGAATTTTTTTTCGCCACAATGCCCAGGTGTCTTTGGTGCGGGTGCGAACATCTTTACCGCGCTCTAGCACGATGGGCTTGAAGCCCATCTGAGCGAGGGTCAGGGCGGCAAATAACCCACAGGGTCCGAAACCGATGACCAAGGGCCGCTCGGTAAGATCAGAGGGAGCCTCTGCCACAGGATAATAGCGGGTGTCCGGCGCGGGTTTTATATGCGGGTCTTTGGCAAAACGCTGCAGGATGCGCTCTTCATGCTTCGCTTGTATATCGATGATATAGACAAAGGTAATCTCGCTGTTTTTCTTGCGCGCATCGTAGCTACGCTTGAATACCGTAAAGTCGATAAGATCAGCATCGTTGATCTTCAGGCGCGCCAGTATGGCCGTGCGCAGCGCGTCAGCAGGATGATCCAGTGGCAGGGAAAGTTCGGTGATACGAATCATAAGTGGTTCCTGGCCGGTGTCTCCGGCAGAGGTTATGCGAAGGCGGTAAAAGGGCGGATTCTACCCGGCTTGGGCGGCGCTGTCAGTGTCTGTATTCTGTCGCCGGGTTTTTGCGAATCCCCCTCGACCTGTTATGCTTGTTACCCCGTTTAATCCTTGGTTTTACACACTGGTTTTCCCATGGCCCGTTCAAAAAGCAGTAACCGTTGGCTCGAAGAGCACGTCAATGATCCCTACGTTAAAAAAGCACAGGTCGATGGCTACCGTGCCCGGGCAGCCTACAAACTGCTCGAGTTGAATGAAAAGGACAAGCTTATTCGTCCCGGTATGCTGGTGGTGGATCTCGGTTCGGCGCCCGGCAGCTGGTCGCAGATTGCAGGACGACTGGTTGGTGTNAAAAGGACGGGTAATCGCGTCAGATATCCTGCCTATGGATGCGCTGGAGCATGTGGATTTTATCCAAGGGGATTTTACGGAAGATGAGGTCTTCGATCAGATCATGGAAAAGCTGGGTGGAGCCAGGGCCGATCTGGTGATTTCCGATATGGCACCCAACATCAGCGGCGTTGATGTGGCGGATCAGGCGGCCTCCATGTATCTGGTGGAGCTGGCACTGGACATGGCGCGCCAGGTACTGAAACCCAAAGCCAACTTTGTGGCTAAGGTATTTCATGGCGAAGGCTACGACGATTATGTAAAAGATGTGCGGACATCATTTGAAAAAGTGGTTATCCGTAAACCGGATGCCTCACGTCCGCGCTCCCGTGAAGTCTATGTGGTTGCCAAAGGCTTTAAGGGCTAAAACTTTTGTAGAGGAATTTCTGTAGAGGAATAAGGGCTACAGGCTTTCCTGCATCAATAAAAAAACGGTTTTGTCAGTCTCCCCGACAAAACCGTTTTATTTTTTCCGGCGGATATTAAGCCGGAGCGCTGGTTCTGATCAGATGATCGAAGGCTCCCAGTGACGCTGTGGCACCCGCACCCATGGCAACAATGATCTGCTTATAGGGTGTGGTCGTACAGTCACCGGCCGCAAACACACCGGGGATTGACGTCTGTCCGCGGGCATCTACTTCAATCTCACCGCGATCACTTAACTGCAATGTGCCTTTCAGCCAATCGGTGTTTGGCAGCAAACCGATCTGCACAAAGATGCCTTCCAGTTCAACCTTGGCGATTTCGTCAGTCTGACGGTTCTTGTAGGTCAGCCCGGTAACTTTCTGGCCGTCACCAATCACTTCGGTGGTCTGGGCTTCAGTAAGCACAGTGACATTCGGCAGACTGTGCAATTTGCGCTGCAGTACGGCGTCAGCGCGCAGCTGTGAACCAAATTCGATCAAGGTCACGTGAGCAACGATTCCTGCCAGGTCAATGGCCGCTTCCACGCCAGAGTTGCCACCGCCGATAACGGCTACGCGTTTCCCTTTAAACAGTGGTCCATCGCAGTGTGGGCAGTAAGCCACACCTTTACCGCGATATTCCTTTTCACCAGGAACATTCATCTCTCTCCAGCGTGCGCCGGTAGCAAGGATAACGCTCTTGCTCTTCAGGCTTGCACCGCTGGCCAGTTTGACTTCGATGGTATCGCCGGGAATCAACTGTTCCGCACGTTGCAGGTTAACGATATCCACATCGTAATCTTTTACGTGCTGTTCCAGTGCGGTAGCCAGTTTGGGACCTTCGGTGGCCTTAACTGAAATAAAATTTTCAATCGCCAGTGTATCCAGAACCTGTCCACCGAAACGTTCGGCCACGACACCAGTGCGAATACCTTTACGCGCTGCATAAATGGCTGCTGATGCGCCTGCCGGACCGCCGCCGATGACTAACACATCGTAAGCCGGTTTTTCATTCAAGGCTTTGGCTTCACGCTCTGCTGCACCTGTGTCAACCTTGGCGAGGATTTCTTCCACCGTCATGCGGCCCTGTCCAAAATGTTTGCCATTGACGAACAGGGTAGGGACGGCCATCACCTGACGCTTATCCACTTCACTCTGAAACAGCGCGCCGTCGATCATGGTCGCCGTGATGTTGGGATTTAACGCTGCCATCAGGTTAACAGCCTGCACCACGTCGGGNCAGTTGTGGCACGACAGAGAAACGAAAACTTCAAAATGTAATTTGTCTTCGATCGCTTTNATCTGATCGATAACTTTTGCATCAGTCTTGGGCGGGTGGCCGCCGCTGTGCAGAAGTGCGAGCACCAGGGACGTAAATTCGTGGCCCATGGGGATACCGGCAAAGTGGATTCGTCCGGCCTCGCCCTGTGCGCCCACACTGAATGAAGGTTTGTACGCAGCATCACCATCTTCACGAACACTGACTTTGTCGGACAGGGTAGCGATATCGTCCAGCAGGCCCAGCAGCTCCTGGCTTTTGGCGCTGGTGTCAGTTGTAGCTACCAGTTCAATGGGACGCTGCAATTTTTCCAGGTACGCCTTTAACTGGCCTTTGATTGTCGAGTCGAGCATGGTGATTCTCCGTTTTGAATTCTGTATAGCCCGCTTTGTGAGCGGGCTTTTTCTAACGTGCAATTGTGTTGCGTTGGGTAAAGCGAATAACGGTCAGGCTTAGATCTTGCCAACCAGGTCCAGTGACGGAGCCAGAGTTGCATCACCTTCTTTCCATTTCGCCGGGCAGACTTCACCTGGGTGAGCCGCTACGTATTGAGCAGCTTTCACTTTGCGGAGCAGCTCGGAAGCGTCACGGCCAATACCACCGGCATTGATTTCGATGATCTGAATCTTGCCTTCCGGATCGATGACGAAGGTGCCGCGATCAGCCAGGCCTTCTTCCTCAATCATCACACCGAAGTTGCGGGTGATAACACCGGTTGGGTCACCAATCATCGGGTACTGGATCTTGCCGATGGTCTCAGAGCTGTCATGCCAGGCTTTGTGGGTGAAGTGAGTGTCCGTAGACACGGAGTAAATCTCTACACCCAGCTTTTTGAACTCTTCGTAGTTGTCCGCCAGGTCGCCCAGCTCAGTTGGACATACAAAGGTAAAGTCAGCGGGGTAGAAGAACACAACTGACCACTTGCCACGCAGGTCTGCATCAGTTACCTGAACAAATTGGCCCTGATGGTAAGCCTGAGCGGTGAAAGGTTTGATTTCTGAATTGATTGAAGTCATACGGAATGCTCCTGTTGTCTGTAGGGGAAATTGATTCAACGAGAGCTAGATTAAAAGGATAGGGGCAATAGATCCAATTAAATAACGGAATCGAATGGATAGTAAAATCCTATGATTGCCCTCAAGCCCTGCCTTAGCCGCGGCGAGGGCGATGCAGGACATGTAGAAGCTGTTATGTAGGTTTGCCATTAGCGCGTGAAGGTCTAATTTCGAAGCGCGATTACCGATAAAACTTTATCACAATTATCATATATTATGATCTAAGTCCCATGGGTTTTGTTAACATCGGCGCAGGTTCAATGGCAGAAACCTGCGTGATTTTTTTGACGACACTAAGCCGCTGTATCAAAAAACTCCCGCAAATTATAAAAATCAAACTGATGGAGAATCGTATGTTTAATAAAGCGCTTTTCAGCAAGACGTTGCTGATTTTGACGGTGAGTCTGTTCGCGTCCTCCGCGCTGGCACAGATCGCCAATGGTCGCTACGTCATCACCAACCAATTGAGTGGCAAAGCCCTGGATGTCGCCGGCAGGAGCACGGATGACGGAGCGAACATTATTCAATGGACTTATGGGGGCAATTCAAACCAGCAGTGGGACGTAACTAATCTGGGCAATGGTTATTACTCAATTCGAGCGGCACACAGCGGTAAATCCATCGACGTATTCGAATGGAACAGCAATGATGGCGCAGATGCGCGTCAGTGGGCCTGGCTCAATGGCAATAATCAGCATTGGGCGATCGATAACATCGGCAACAACACCTATGTCATTACCTCTCGTTTTTCCTCTAAGGCGCTTGAGGTATTTGAATTCAATACGGCCGATGGGGGTGATATTCGCCTCTGGACCTATTGGGGCGGTACCAGTCAACAATGGCGCTTCAGCCCGGTTTCCTCAGGTGGCGGCAACAGCGGCAGCATTACTGGCGCGACCTGTAACTCAACGGGCAGCACATCAATTTCGTCAACCATCCGGGTAACAAGCGGTACTTATGACGGTGGCTGCCGAACATTTAATCCCACTTCAGCTTTGGGTGATGGCAGTCAGAATGAAAGCCAGCAGCCGGCCTTCCGGGTTGAGAACGGGGCGACGCTACGCAATGTCATCATTGGCAATAACGGTGTGGATGGTATCCACGTCTACAACGGCGGCACGCTGGACAATATCCGCTGGACTAACGTTGGTGAGGATGCAATTACCATCAAGTCGTCCGGTACGGTTAATGTACGCAATATTTCCGGTTACAACGGCGAGGATAAATTTATACAGGTTAATGCGGCCTCAACGCTGAACGTGTCCAATTGTGTGGTGGACAATATGGGCAAGTTCCTGCGTCAGAATGGTGGTACTACTTTTAAAATTACCGCCAACGTGGATCGCTGCCAGATCTCCAATATGAAAGAAGGTATCTTCCGGACAGACAGCCCCAGCAGTGAAGCCAGAATAACCAATAGTCGTTTTAGAAATGCAGGATCCATTTGTATTGGCCGTTGGGCGAGCTGCACCTCGTCGGGCAATACTAATTACTGATCAGCATTAATCGACCACTGCCATTGGTCCTGAGTCTGCATTGGTTTTTCAAGCTGATGGAGACAAGCAGCCGGAGAATTTCCGGTGTTTCTGAAATAAAAACCCGGCGCAGGCCGGGTTTTTATGGCGGGTAGACAGAAGGGTACGGCAGGAATTTATTTCTCAACAAACGCTCTCTCAATCACATAATCCCCGGCTTCACCGATGCGGGGTGAAATCTGGAAGCCGCGGGCATCCAGCAATTTGCAGGTATCTTCCAGCATGGCGGGACTGCCGCACAGCATGGCGCGATCTGTTTCCGGGTTCAGCGGCGGCAGGCCGATATCCTCAAATAATTTTCCGCTTTCAATTAAATCTGTTAACCGTCCCTGATTGCGAAACGCTTCACGGGTGACCGTGGGGTAATAGATGAGTTTTTCCCGCACTTCTTCACCAAAGTATTCGTTTTCCGGCAACTCTTTGGTGATGAAGTCTGCGTAAGCCAGTTCACTGACGGTCCGTACCCCATGAACCAGAATGATTTTTTCGTACTGCGCATAAGCTTCAGGATCGCGGATGAGGCTCAGGAAAGGCGCAAGCCCGGTACCGGTGCTGAGAAAATATAAATGCCTGCCTGGCTTTAAGTCGGTCAGCAGCAGGGAGCCTGTGGGTTTACGGCCCACCAGCAATTCATCGCCGACCTTCAGGTGTTGCAGGCGCGAGGTGAGCGGACCGTTGGGAACCTTGATGCTGAAAAACTCCAGATGTTCATCATAGGTGGCGCTGGCAATACTGTAGGCGCGCAACAATGGCCGTCCATCGACCTGCAAACCGATCATCACAAACTGGCCGCTCTCGAAGCGCAGTGAGTCATTCCGGGTGGTGGTAAAACTGAAGAGTGATTCGTTCCAATGGTGAACGCTTAATACTTTTTCCGGTTCAACAGCTGCCATCGTGTAGGGAGTCCTTAGGAGTTGTATTGAAGAGGTGGGCCGGATGACGCTCTTGGTTCACCCGGCCGGCAATGACTCAGTGGGTCAGGGATTTTTCCAGTTCAGTCACAGATTCAAACAAGTCAGCTACCAGACCATAATCGGCCCACTGGAAAATCTGCGCATCGGGATCGTGGTTGATGGCCACGATCACGCGGCTGTCTTTGATCCCGGCGATGTGCTGTGTTGCTCCGGACACGCCCACTGCGATGTAAAGATCCGGCGCAACCACGGTGCCGGTCTGTCCAACCTGATATTCATTCGGTGCAATACCTGCATCCACGGCTGCACGCGTTGCACCTATGGCGGCATTGAGTCGATTGGCCAGCGGAGCCAGCAATTGCTGGAATTTTTCCGCGCTGCCCAGGGAGCGCCCGCCGCTGATAACGACGCGGGCTGTGCTCAGTTCCGGGCGTTCGCTCTTCTGGATTTCACTGCTGACCCAGCGCGCCAGGGAGCTGGTTTCGCCCGCTGCCAGAGGCTCGATCACCGCCGTAGCTTCATCTTCGATAGCCGGCTCAAACGCCGTGGCACGCACGGTGAAGATCTTCAGCGGAGCGGTGTTACGCACTGTTGCGTTTAAATGGCCCGCGTAGATGGGTCGCACAAAGGTGGTGCTGTCAATAATGGCGGTGACTTCCGACACCATGTCGGTGTCCAGCAAGGCGGCCACACGGGGCAGCAGGTTTTTACCGAAGCTGGTCGCTGCGCTGACAATTGCCTGATATTCCCCGGCGATGCCGGTGATCAGCGGTGCAAGGTTTTCTGCCAGGGGACGGGCATAGGCGGCATCATCGGCAACGCGCACTCGTCTTACACCTTTGAGTCGCGCAATCTGTTCTGCTACGGCACTGATATTCTCGCCCGCCACCAGGACATCAATGGCATCGCCGGATACTGCAGCGGCGGTGATAGCCGAGCGGGTAGAGGCGCGCACACGTTGTTCATCATGTTCGGCAATAACTAAGGTACTCATAATGAAATCCTCGCATCGTGACGCAGTTTCTCAACCAGTTCCTGCACGCTGGCAACCTTGATACCCGGTGCGCGTGCCGGCGGTTCTTCCACTTTCACTAACTGCAGATGGCTTGATGTATCCACCCCGAGCTCGGCCAGACTCAGTGTTTCCAGTGGTTTTTTCTTGGCCTGCATCAGGTTGGGCAGCTTCAGATAGCGCGGTTCGTTGAGGCGCAGATCGGCGGTGACTACTGCAGGCAATGCCAGTTCAACGGTTTCCTGCCCGCCATCAACCTCGCGGGTGACCAGCGCTTTGCCGCCATTGATAACAATGCGCGATGCGAAGGTGCCTTGACCGACATTCCACAGCGCTGCCAGCATCTGCCCGGTTTCAGCCGCATCAGCATCAATAGCCTGCTTTCCGAGCAGAAACAGATCAGGCTGTTCACGCTGGGCAATGGCCAGCAGCACCTTCGCCGTTGCGCGGGATGACAAATCCGCATCTCCATCAATGAGGATGGCACGATCCGCGCCCATGGCCAGGGCGTGGCGCAGGACATCCTGATGCTGTGCATGACCGATGGTGACGGCTACCACCTCGCTGACCACACCGGCTTCTTTCAGCCGGACAGCTTCTTCCACCGCGTGTTCATCAAACGGATTGATGCTCATCTTGAGATTCGCGGTGTCTACATCAGAACCGTCGGCCTTGGGGCGGACGCGGATGTTGTGATCCACGACGCGCTTGATACTGACTACCACCTTCATGCTTGATCCTCTGATGGGTGAACTACAGGTACGGCTAGTTTCTGACCATTATATGGAGAAGATGTTTATCTGATAAGTTGATTATTTTTATAAGGTTAGTCAATAATGCTGATATGAAATATTCATTACGCCAGTTAGAAGTCTTTGTTGCTATCGGTCGTCACGAGAGTGTGTCCCGTGCCGCCGAGGCGCTTTCATTGTCCCAGTCTGCTACCAGCATGGCGCTGGCGGAGCTGGAAAAGCAGTTTGATACGCGGCTTTTTGACCGCCACGGCAAGCGCCTGCAGCTTAATGAGCGAGGGCGTCAGATTCTGCCACAGGCCATTGAGCTGCTGGATCGGGCGGAACAGCTGGAGTCGATGCTGGCAGGCGACAGTGGGCTGGGATCCTTGCGCATTGGCGCCACCCTGACAGTAGGTAACTACCTTGCCACTATGCTGATTGGTGAGTACATGCAGCGTCATCCGGGAACCCGGGTCAAACTGGAGGTCCACAATACGGCGATGGTAGTGGAGCAGGTGGCGCATCTGAAGCTGGATTTCGGACTGATCGAAGGCGACAGCCAGCATCCGGACCTGGAAATCTCTCCGTGGGTGGATGACGAACTGGTTATCTTTGCGGCGCCCGACCATCCGCTGGCCCGGTGCAAGCAGATCTCGCTGGAGGATGTCACTAAAGAGGCCTGGATTCTGCGGGAGGCCGGTTCCGGGACCCGCCAGGTATTTAATGCGGCTTTTCGCCACGTGTTACATAAACTGGACATCCGCCTGGAGCTGGAGCACACCGAAGCAATCAAACGGGCCGTGGAGGCGGGGATGGGCATCAGCTGCATCTCGCGGCTCGCCTTAATGGATGCCTTCCGGCGCGGCAGTCTGGTGCCGCTGGAGATTCCGGGACTGGATCTGAAACGCCAGTTCAACTTCGTGTTGCATCGGCAGAAGTTTCGCACCGCCGGTATCGAAGCCTTTTTGAGTTTATGTCGCGAGGTCGCGCAGGGCGCGGCCCGCAGTGATGAAATCGTGATGAAACGGCCTGACGGCCGGCGGCTGGAGTTCCGCTGATATTTCATACTTTAGCGAGGGAGGATTCATGCAGCGAGACAGCATGCAGTACGACGTAGTTATCGTGGGTGCCGGTCCGGCCGGGCTGGCAGCAGCAATTCGTTTAAAGCAGCAGGCCGCTGCGCAACAGCGTGAGCTGAGTGTCTGCGTGCTGGAAAAGGCCTCCGCCGTAGGTGCTCACATACTCTCCGGTGCCGTGATCGACCCAATCGCGCTCAACGAGCTGATACCGGATTGGCAGGCGCAGGGGGCTCCGGTTTTTTCGCAGGTAACCGACGATAACTTTTTTATCCTGCAGGAAAATAAATCCCGTGCAATTCCGCAGGTTCTGCTGCCGCCCTTGATGCACAACAGTAATGCCTACATCGTCAGTCTCGGTAACCTGTGTCAGTGGCTGGGTGAACAGGCGGAAGCCCTGGGGGTAGAAATTTATCCGGGTTTTGCCGCAGCAGAAGTGCTTTACGACGAACAGGGAGCCGTAAAAGGCGTGGCGACTGGAGACATGGGTATTGACCGGGACGGTCAGCCCAGGCCCGAGTTCACACCGGGAATGGAGCTGCATGCCCGTTATACCTTGTTTGCCGAAGGCGCGCGCGGTTCGCTGACCCGTGAACTGGAGGAACGATTCAAACTGCGCGCAGCGGGACAGCATCAGCATTACGGTCTGGGGTTCAAGGAACTCTGGAAAATTTCTCCGGAAAAGTATCGCCCAGGCTCTGTGAGTCACACGCTGGGCTGGCCTCTGCGCAGTGATACCGGAGGCGGTGGCTTTATTTATCATCAGGCAGAAAATCAGGTGGCTGTCGGGTTTGTGGTCCATCTGAATTACAACAATCCTTATCTTTCTCCTTTCGATGAATTTCAGCGCTTCAAGACGCATCCGCTGGTCCGTGACCTGCTGGACGGTGGTGAACGCATCGCCTACGGTGCACGGGCAATCTCGGAGGGTGGCAGTCAGTCGTTACCGAAGCTCGTATTTCCGGGCGGAGCATTGATCGGTTGTGCTGCAGGCATGGTGAATGTTCCCCGTATTAAAGGCTCACATAACGCCATGAAATCCGGCATGCTCGCGGCAGACGCGGCGCTGGCCGCTGTTGTGGAAGATCGCGCGCAGGATGAACTCCAGCGCTACGCCGATGACTTCAAGACATCCTGGGCTTACAAAGATCTCGATAAGGTCCGCAATGTGAAACCGGCCTTGAGCAAGTGGGGTACCTGGGGTGGAATGTTCTACGCCGGGGTTGATATGTGGCTGGCCAGTCTCGGCCTGCGTCTGCCCTGGACATTGAGTCACGCTGAAGCGGATAACGATAGCCTGCAGACGCTTCAAACGGCGCAGCCGCTTCATTATGAAAAGCCTGATGGCAAGCTGACCTTTGATCGCCTGTCCTCCATCGCTTTGTCCAATATCAGCCACGAAGACAATCAACCCAATCATCTTACGTTGAAGGATGAATGCCTTCCGGTCACTTATAACCTGCCCACCTACGACGCACCGGAGCAGCGCTACTGCCCGGCGGGTGTCTATGAAATATTGACGGATGAAAAGGGACCACGGTTGCAGATCAATTCGCAGAACTGTATTCACTGCAAAACCTGCGACATCAAAGATCCTAAACAAAATATCGTCTGGAAAACCCCGGAAGGCGGCAGCGGCCCCACCTACATTGGAATGTAAAACGCTCCCAGTCGGATCGGCACCACGCCATCCGACTATTCTCATCAACTTAAGCAGAAGAACCCGCAACTCCGCAGGTCGGTTTAGAAAAGCATAACCCGACAACTCTCTCCCATAATCCACACTACCCCTGGGCCCGTAGGTCGGATTAGCAAAGCGTAATCCGACAACCTTCTCTCCCAATTCAACCCGCCCCAATCACCCCCGATTCGCCTTCCTCTCAAAAAAATCCTCCAATATTTCCCATACCCAAAAAAATCTCCGCTAAGATGCCCCGCCGATTAAAACCCAATACCCTCAGGAGCTCCCATGGATATCCAACGCCTTAACCCAACCCCACGCTGGTCCGATGCCACGGTTTACCAGGGACTGATTCATTTTGTGGAAGTCCCGGAAGATACCTCCGTAGACATGTCCGCCCAGATCCGTCAGATCTTTGCCCAGGCAGAATCTACCCTGGCCCAATGCGGCAGCGATAAATCCCGCTTATTGTCCGCGACCATCTACATCACCGACACCGCCAACCTGGCCGTACTGAATCAGGCGTGGGAAAACTGGTTGCCTGCTGGCTGCGCGCCTTCCCGAGCCTGTATCAAGGTGGAGCTGCTTAATCCGCAGATGCTGGTGGAGATTGCTTTCGTCGCGGCGCGTTAATCTGTAATCCGTGGAGTCNGTCGCTACACCTCACCAAACCTTAGTCTAGAATCAATGAGTCNGGATTCTATTCATCTCCAAAAGGTTTGCTCTATGAAAATACATAACAAGTGGGTAGCGATGGCTGGCATCTTGCTGTGCCTGTTAGCGGCGCAGGCGGGGGCCGTCGGGCTGGGTGAGTTGAAATTGCAGTCCACCCTGAATGAACCCTTCAAGGCTGAGGTTGCTCTCACCAATACGGCCAATATCGGTGAAGAAGAGATTGTTGTGGGTTTTGCATCTGCAGAGGATTTTGCCAAGCGCAAGCTGGAGCACTTTTTCTTTTACAGTGACTTTCAGTTCGAGGTGGATCTGAATCGGCGGGTAGTACTGATCAGCTCTTCCCGCCCCATCACCGAGCCTTACCTTCAGTTTATTCTCGAAGTGCGCTGGCCGGCTGGCCGTTTACAGCGTGAATATACGGTATTGCTGGACATGCCCATGCGGCTGGCAGAATAGGGCTGCCGCGAGACGTTAAAAGGCGAAGATATTATTCGCCTTTTAAATGTTTCAGCAGCTTTGCTTTGAGGGCCGGTGGAATATTTTTGATGGTGAGTACGTCCTGTTCCGCATCATAAACAATTTCCTTGCCCAGACACTCTGAGGCAAAACTCATACTCAACGAATCATTGCGTCCGCTGATGCGCACATAGTTGCGGATCTGGCTGCTGTCCGGAATAAACTCTGCTTTTTTCTCCGGCTGTTTCTCCTGTACAAAACGAGAGAAATGTTCCGGCTCGTGTTTTTTTATCTCGCTGGCAAGTGTTTGGGACAGGTCGGCGATCACCACGGATTTGCCGGCCTTATTCTGCTCCAGACAATAATCCACCACCTTGGTGCGGGTCACCCGCGCATCCTGCTCATCCAGATCCTGCGTATAGTCTTCGACAATCTGCAGGAATTGCGCGGTATCGCTTTTGATGTCGTATTTGTCACTGAAGCCGACCAGATTCGCAAAGGCGTCCGACAATTCTTTTTCACCGCGGGAGCGCAGCAGCGACAGGTAGGTGGCAGAGTGGCCGGCCTCCCAGTCGCTCAGGTCAGCCTTGGCGGCGAGAGCAAAACCCTGGGTGTCCAGATAACGTGAATCGTCCAGGGCGAGTTCTGCATCCAGATAGGANCCGTGAAGGTGTTCTGCCATAAAGACATAGAGAAATTCGCCGGCTTCTATCTTTTCTTCAATGAAGAAGAGGTAGGCATCGATAAGGCATTCCGTCTTATCCAGCTCCAGCTTGAAATGTTCTGTTGCCTTCTGGGTAAAGCTGGCGAAGCTCAGTCTTCCTGCGCGGTATTCACTCAACCACGCGGAGAAAGGGAAGTCGCTTGTCTCGCTGGAAAAACGACCATAGTTCTTGCCGCTTTTGCGAATGAAATTGGACTTCAGCTCATAGGCCAGATCTTCCAGTTTGCCGCTGACAGCAAAGGGTTCCGGGCGCAGGCGAAGCTCCACACTGGCGGTGGGAGAAGGGCGCAGCAGGTGGTGGGAAATGATAGACGTGAGTGCCATGGGTTCAACCGCNNAAAAAAGTGCGCATTATAGCGAGAGAAAGGCAGGGCAAGACAATCGGCGGTGTATTTTGTGCGTNCGGTAGCCAGACGGGTCATTGCATTTATTTTCATATGGATGAAAATGGAATCACTTTTCTGCAAGCGTGACGTCTATGTTATTTGCCGATCTGCCACCTGAACTCCAAGAACCGGTCGCCTGTCTGGTCGAAGCGGCCATTGAATACAATGTGCCGGCGAATATCCTGCTGGCCATCGCGGAGAAGGAAGGTGGCAAGCCGGGTCAATGGGTGAGAAACACCAATGGCACCTTTGACGTCGGTCCCATGCAGTTCAACAGCGCATACCTCAAGGAACTCATGCCTCACGGGGTCTTCGAAAGCGATGTCGCCGCCTATGGTTGTTATCCCTATCANCTGGCTGCCTGGCGTATCCGCGACCACATCTACAANGATAAAGGCGATCTCTGGACCCGCGCGGCTAATTACCATTCACGCACGCCTGCCGTAAACGCCGTTTATCGAGCCGATCTGATCAACAAAGCGGAGCGCTGGGGTAAGTGGGTCGAGGAACACTACACGACTTACGAAGTGAACCTGGAAGGTCTGGCCGCGTCCATGCAGTTTATCCTCAAGCCGGTCGTTCGGGCCGAATCAGCAAAAGATGTCACTGAATGAGCCTCAAACATATCGAGCAACTCCTTAAGCCTCGCTCCATCGCTGTTATCGGCGCCTCCAACCAGCCGACGCGTACCGGCAATGTCGTCATGCGCAATCTGCTGCAGGGCCAGTTTGATGGACCGATCATGCCCGTCACGCCCCATCATAAAGCGGTGAATGGCGTGCTCGCCTACCGGTCCATCGATGAACTGCCAGAGGCGCCGGATCTCGCCATCATCTGCACCCGCGCTACACGGGTGCCGGCGATCATCCTGCAGCTGGGGCGTAAAGGCACCCGCAGCGCCATCGTCATTGCCGCAGGTCTGGATACGCTTTACACCGCCCAGGGCACCAACCTGCAGGAGCAGATGCTGGAGATTGCCAGNCAGTCCGGAGTGCGNATCCTGGGACCTAATTGTCTGGGCATCATTATTCCCGGTCTGGGCTTGAATGCCAGTTGTGCCCATACAACGGCCCAGCCGGGCAAGATCGCTTTTGTTTCGCAGTCCTCTGCTGTCTGCCTCAGCCTGCTTGACTGGGCGAGACGGCGCCGGATTGGCTTTTCTCACTTTATCTCTACCGGCGACGCCGCGGATGTAGATTTCGATGAGATCATTGACTATCTCGGTCGCGATCCCAAAACCCAGGCGATCCTGCTGTTTATCGACGCCATCAAGGATGGCCGTGCCTTCATGTCTGCCGCCCGTGCGGCGTCATTCAACAAACCTATCCTGGTCATCAAGGCGGGGACCAACGCGGAGATGATGGCCATGACTTCGCGTCTTGGCCCTGAAAGAATTGGCGAAGATGCCGTGTACAGCGCCGCTTTCCGGCGGGCGGGGATGCTCCGCGTCGGCGACCTGCGCGAGCTGATGGCGGCGGTGGAAACCCTGGCGTACGGCAAGCCCATCACCGGGGAGCAACTGGTGGTGCTGTCCAACGGTAATGGCCCCAGCGCCATGGCCATCGATGCGCTGCTGCAGCGGGGCGGCCGTCTCGCCACCCTGGAACCGGAGATAGTCGCGCAGCTGCAGGACATCATCCACAGCGGCGGCCGGGCGTTCAACCCGATCAACATGCTCGGGGACGCATTGCCGGATCTTTACAGCAAGGTCGTGAAAATCCTGTTGCAGAGNCAGGCGATCGATAACCTGTTGATCCTGCACGCGCCTTCCGGCTTAAGNTCTCCCACTGANTATGCCGAAGCGGTTATCCAGGCTTATCGGGAACATAAAGGCCGCAAACCCAATCTGCTGGTTAACTGGATGGGTGAAGACGCGGCAGTCGAAGCGCGTCAGCGTTTTGCGGAGGCGGGGATCGCTTCTTTTCGCACGCCGGAAGGCGTAGCCGGTGCGTTCATGCACATGGTTGAATATCGCCGCAACCAGAAATTGTTGTCGGAAACTCCCGACTCGGTCAGCGATGAAATTCCACACCATCCGGAACGGGCCAACCGGATAATTACCCAGGCATTGGCTGCGGCGCGCCTGCATCTGAACGGCGAGGAATCCGCAGAGCTGCTGCAGGCATATGGTATCGCCACAATTCCCACCAAGGCCGCCACAACACCGGCGGAAGCCGCAGATCAGGCAGAGCTGTTGGGATTTCCCGTTGCGTTAAAGATTGTGCTTCCAGATCTGCCTTTGAAATCCGATATTGGCGGTGTCGTCCTGAACCTCAACACCCGCCATGAAGTGGAAGAGGCTGCATTGGCCAGTCTGAAGCGGGTAAGCGATCTTTATCCGGACGCGCAGCCCAGCGGCTTCACCCTGCAAACCATGGCCCGCCGCACTGGCGCGCACCTGTTGCGCATTCAGGTGCAGACGGACCCGGTTTTCGGACCGGTTATCCTGTTAGGTGAAGCCAGTTCCGTCTGGGATATTCACACCAACGCCGTGGTGGCTCTGCCGCCTTTGAATATGGCACTGGCGCGTTATCTGGTGATTCAGGCCCTGGCGGAAGGCAAGATTCGCGAGCGTCAATTGCACTCGCCACTGAATCGACAGGCGTTATGTATCCTGCTGACCAAGATCAGCCAGATTATTGTCGATCACGAAAATGTTGTGGGGTTGACGATTAACCCGGCTCTGGCGCTTAACGATGAAATTACCGTGCTGGATGTGAGCGTGGATATCGCACCTGCTACACATAAACCACGTCTGGCCATTCGTCCTTATCCGAAAGAGCTGGAAGAACATTATTCGTTACGTGATGGCCGCCAGGTCTTCATCCGCCCGATTCGCCCGGAGGATGAAGCCATGCATCAGGCTTTCGACCATGCGCTGACCCGTGAAGATCGGTACAAACGTTATTTTGGTGAACTGCCACAGTTCTCCCACGAGCAGATGGCGCGCTTCACGCAGATCGATTACGAAAGGGAGATGGCGTTTGTTGCCGTAGTGGAAAACGCCGCGGGTGAAAATGAAATTCTGGGCGTGGTGCATGTCCAGCGGGATCCGGACAATCTTGAAGCAGAATTTGCGGTAACGGTTCGTTCCGACATCAAGAAATCCGGGCTGGGTAATCGGCTGATGCAAAAGATGATCGAGTACTGCCGGGAGCAGGGTACCCAGCATCTGGTTGGTGTGACGATGCTGGAGAATGCGGGTATGGCCAATCTCGCGCGCAAGCTCGGCTTTACCGTGAAATTTTTACGGGAAGACGGCTTGATTGATATGCGCCTGAAGCTTCAGGAATAACGAAGCGGGCATCGTTTTCAGCTTAACTTTGCCATGGCTTTGATATGCATCATAGCGCAGCGACCGAGCGCCGGCAGGTCATAACCACCTTCCAATAACGACACCATTCCGCGGCAGCGCTGATCTGCATCGGGAAGATTCTGACTGCGGTCCACCAGTCCCCGCAGCTGCTGCGTAATCCACACGTAATCCTGTTCCACCAGCCGTACGGAGGACATGTCGTCCTCCAGGTGGCCATCAAAGCCAGCAGAAATCAATATCAACTGCGGTTGAAATGTTTCCAGTGCGGGCAGGCAATGTTCAGTCAGCGCAGCGCGGAATCCGTCGCTGCGGCAGGTGGCGGCCAAGGGCATGTTGATGATGTGATCCGGTACATCATCGATGGGTGTCATGGGGTAAAACGGATGTTGAAACGTGGAGCAGAACAATACTCGCGGTTCATTGCGAAAAATTTCCTGGGTGCCATTGCCGTGATGTACATCGAAGTCAACGATGGCAATGCGATCGAGTCCATGTGCCGCCAACCCATGGGCTGCCGCGATGGCTACATTGTTAAAAATACAAAAGCCCATGGCCTTTGCCGGTTCGGCATGATGCCCGGCGGGGCGCACGTTACAGAAGACCGCATCCGTCTCGCCACGCATCACCATATCTACTCCCAGAATGCCAGCCCCTGCGGCGTGGCGTGCAGCCTTAAGGGTACTGGGTGAGAGATAGATGTCATCACAAAACCGCTGAATACCTTCTGCCGGCTGCGCTTCGGTCAGGCGTTGCAGATATTCACGCGTGTGGACGCGCAGTAATTGTTCATCAGTAGCGGCGGGTGATTCGCGGTGATAAATAAGACTGTCGATACCGCTGGCCAGTAATTGGTTGTTGATTGCATCGAGGCGTTCCGGACACTCCGGATGGCCCTCAGGCATGAG
>Ga0065721_10050609_pt1 | contig 18962 bp, 20 predicted proteins | sample Mesricmetagenome_FD_59108 | JGI IMG/M metagenome (GOLD analysis project Ga0065721, IMG submission 59108) | Mesophilic microbial community from rice straw/compost enrichment Sample: eDNA_1 v2 (version 2) | ecosystem: Engineered > Solid waste > Grass > Composting > Bioreactor | place: USA: Davis... | reverse complement strand
GTTCGCGGCGGAAGCTGCGCTGGATGCGCCACGAGCCGCAATGATCGCGGCACCACGCTGCTGAACTGTGGGGATGAAAGTCTTTTCGTACCACTCGCGATCCACCTTCTCTACCGCCACAGAGCCGTCCACCACTGCGTGAAACAGGTCAGGATATTGAGTGGAAGAATGGTTGCCCCAAATGGTCATTTTGCTGATCTGAGCCAGACTGACGTTGAGTTTCTGCGCCAGCTGGGTCAGCGCCCGGTTATGGTCCAGACGGGTCATGGCGGTGAATTGGCCGGGATCCAGATCCGGAGCGTTGCGCTGGGCGATAAGAGCGTTGGTATTGGCCGGATTGCCTACCACCAGGACTTTGACGTTCCTGTCGGCATGGTCGTTGATGGCCTTACCCTGAACAGAGAAGATGGCTGCGTTGGCTTCCAGCAGGTCTTTGCGCTCCATTCCCGGACCGCGGGGACGCGCTCCCACCAGCAGAGCATACTGCACATCTTTGAAAGCCACTGCTGCATCATCAGTACAAACAATGCCGTGGAGCAAAGGAAATGCACAGTCATCCAACTCCATCGCCACCCCTTGAAGCGCCTTCAAAGCCGGTGTGATTTCCAGCAGATGCAGTATGACGGGCTGATCTTTACCCAGCATTTCGCCAGAAGCTATGCGAAATAAAAGGGAATAACTGATTTGACCGGCTGCGCCGGTCACGGCAACTCGAACAGGTGCTTTCACAATAAATCTCCACTTGGCGTGAATGAGGGTCATCAGCTGATACAGCCACCGACAACCGAAAAGGATGCTCTTTATAGGCTCCTGATGGTAAGAAGGAGCATCGGGGGCAGCTGCCCTCAGCTCTAAAAATGCGGCGCCATTATAGAGGACTGTGAAAAAATGTCATTATTGACCCCGGAGCCTTCAGGCGGGGTAACGGTCCACCAGGGCACGGTATATGTCGTCCTTGTAGGAGGGGCTGTACATATCCAGAGATGACAGAATCTCCGCCAGATGCACATTATCCTCCCGCCCATGCCAGACCTTGATATAGGTGCCATCTTTATACCCCCGATCCTGGCGGAAGAAATTCAATACATTTTTCCCCACATAGGATTGAAACAAACGGTCGATGCTGACATCAGCCAAGCTCAACAGGCCAGCAAACCGCGCTGCATCGAATTTGCGCTGTACCAGCACGGTTTGTGCGAAAGACTCAACAGATTGGAGAAAATCACCATCGACTTGCGGGGTGCTCATAGCCTGGCCCAGATATTCAGACAACTTGTCTGTGTCCGACTCGGATTGCAACAGCGCACTCAGGCCAAAATGCCATATATCGATCAGCTCCAGGATGACCTGCTCACGATCAGGCTGCTGTTTTTTCCACCACTTCCATCCGTAATGATCCATCAACTCCGCACATTCGATCCAAATAGCCCTGTACCAGGCATATCCCTGCTGACGCCAGTCGGGATGGACCTTGGAGTTCATATCATCCTGCAACTGCAACATGGTTAAAAATTGATGTTTCACTTCAGCTCCAATTGATTGGTCAAAGCCCATTATTCTTATCAGACGACAGCACTGCTTTCGCAACAGCACTTCAAGATCGCCAATTTAATTTTGCGTAAAAAGATTCAGGCGGCGCGGGAAAATAAACGAAAGAAATTGGCAGTGGTCTGCTCCGCCAACTCGGCGACTGAAATTCCCCGCAACTCCGCCAGATATTCACCCACTGCACGCACATAACGCGGTTGGTTGGATTTGCCCCTGTAGGGCACAGGTGCAAGGTAGGGAGAATCGGTTTCAATCAGCAAACGGTCGAGCGGGATTTTCTTGGCAACCTCGCGCAGCTCGTCCGCATTGCGGAATGTCACTATTCCGGAAATGGAAATGTAGTAATTCATGTCCAACGCGGCACGCGCCATCTCCCAGGACTCTGTAAAACAGTGCATCACGCCGGCCGATTTGTGGCAACCATGGTCTCGAATGAGTGCCAGGGTATCTTCCCTAGCCTCCCGGCTGTGCACTATGACGGGAAGCCCCAAATTCTTTCCCACCACCAGATGATTGATAAAGCTTTGTTGTTGCTGTTCCTTGCTGTCCGCGGAGTAATGATAATCAAGCCCCGTCTCCCCCAACGCCACCACTTTCGGGTGGTCACACCACTGCTGCAAAGTGGCAATAGAGACCACCTCCGGCAGGACATCCGATGGATGCACACCGGCGGACGCGTATATATGCGGATCGTTAGTGGCTATATCCAGGACTGTCTGACGATTTTCCGGGCTTATGCAAACACACAACATATGCTCCACGCCGTCGGCGCGGGCAGAGGCCAAGGCAGCCTCAAGGCTGCCACCACATTGGTCAAGTTTGAGTCGGTCGAGATGACAATGAGAATCGACGAACATTGTCAGCTTACATGGTATGGGTGGGGCGATCGGACTCCATCGAGCCCGCGAGATAGGTTTCGATTTTCTTGGAAGCCGAATCATCCTCGCCGCTAAATTGCACCCCTATGCCTGCGGCGCGATTGCCCTGGGCGCCCTTGGGCGTGATCCAAACCACTTTGCCGGCCACAGGTATTTTCTCCGGCTCATCCATCAAATTGAGCAACATGAAAACCTCGTCGCCCAGGCTGTAGGACTTGTTGGTGGGAATAAACAAGCCACCATTTTGTATAAAGGGCATATAAGCCGCATACAGAACCGCCTTGTCGCGGATCGTCAGAGACAGAATACCGTTGCGTGGACCACCCATACCCGCCATAACAACCTACCTTCGATTACCCAATCAGCGTCAAACCGGCACTTTTTACAAGAATGGAATCCTGGGGACAAGCAAGGAATGCATTCCGACCATCTAAACCCACCAGACGTCTTTTAATCTAGTCCTTTTTCCGATAAAGATCCTGCATCTCCATCATGATTTCGTCGAGCAGCATCTGCGGATTAGGATTGGCACTGCTCAGCAACAGAGCCTTTTTCCTCAGGAGCAACTCGTAAAAGCCCAGGAGACGACGCGCTCCGGCCTGTGCCAAGCGCTCAATCAGACCACCTGCCCCTCTGGACTCACCGTAAGCAACGCGCACAGCATCCGACAGCCAGACCTGCAATTGTTCTATGACCCAGACTGGGCCAAATCCCAATAATGTCTTGGCACTTTCGAGAAAACTCTCTCCGCGCAGCAGTTTCTGCAGTTCCTGCTCCAATTGCTGCCTCTGGCCCCACAAATCGTTTTCCAGCCATTCCATCACTCTCAGGGGCCGACCGCCGGCCGCATCAAGCAGCGACCGGGCATTAGCGACCTTGTTGCGTTCCAGCCAAGCCAAAGCCTGATCTGTCCCGGGAAGCGGGATCTGCACGCGGGAACAGCGGCTGCGTATGGTGGCCAGGAGGAAGGCCGGTCGCTCAGTCACCAACAGGTACACGCAGTCGCCACTGGGCTCCTCCAGGTTCTTGAGCAATGCGTTTGCAGCACTGATGTTCATAGCGTCTGCAGGAGAGATCAGGATCAATTTGCGGCCGCCCTGCTGGGCCGTATTGCTGGTGAACTCCGTCAGATCCCGAATCTGGGAGACTTTGATACTTTGAGCCCCTTCTTCAGGTTTGACCCATAAAAGGTCTGGATGAGACTCCGCCTTCAGCAACAGGCAGCTGCGGCACTTTCCGCAACTAGCCAAAGGAGTCGGCGCAGTACAGAGCAGGTATTGAGCCATGGCCAGGGCCAGATCCCCCCCTCCGAGCCCACTCTGCCCCACCAACAGCATGGCGTGGGGCAACCGTTGCTGTTCGACGCGCGCGACGAAGCCCTGCCAGACAGGAGCGAGCCAAGGATATGGTGGTTGTGGTAATAAACCCTCGAATGACATCAACGGCGTCAGACCTTTTTGAATTGAGACAAGTACAATGGCGCCCCATCTGTGAAAGGTCGCCTAATGCTTGAAATACTTCACCAAGACCAGGATGTTCTGGCCGTCGCCAAACCCGCTAACCTCCTGTGTGTCCCGGGTCTTTGCACGGACGACAACCTGTTCGACCGCGTCCGACAAAATTGGCCCAATGCCCGGGTGGTACACCGCCTCGATATGGCGACTTCCGGCATAGTCTTGTTCGCTCTCAGCCATGCAAGCCAAGTTGCTTTGGGGCGCCAGTTCGAACAAAGGCGCGTGACCAAACGCTACAGCGCTGTGGTTGAGGGGCGCGTACTTGCGCAATGCGGCGAAATCGCCCTCCCCCTCATTTGCGACTGGCCCAACCGCCCGCGCCAGATGGTGGACTGGAACCAGGGACGGGCCGCCCACACCTATTTTGAGGTAGTGCAGCGAGCCAAAGACATGACCCACCTGCGACTCTATCCCCTGACAGGGCGCTCACACCAGCTGCGGGTGCACTGCCAGCAGATCGGTCATCCCATTTTGGGGGATTCACTTTACGGAAATCCAACCCGGTCAGACCGATTGATGCTGCATGCCGACTTCATCAGGTTTTTCCACCCGGCCAGCCAACATCCCGTTCAAATCGAATGTCCGGCGCCATTCGCGCCAGAAGCGTGCTCGCTCAACACCTTATCAAGCTCAACCGCAATCTGATGCTGAACCTCAGCCAGATTGCGGCTGGCATCGATCACCACAAAACGCCCAGGCTGCTGGCGGATCCGCTCCCAATAAGCCGCCCGCACAGACTCAAAGAAACTACGGCTTTCCTTTTCAAAGCGGTCCGGTACTCCACGGTTTTGCGCACGCGCCAATCCCACATCCACTTCCAGATCCAGGAAAAAGGTTTTATCCGGTTGACGGCCATTTTGCACCAGTGATTCCAGCTGCTGGATCGTCGATAGAGGAAGACCTCTACCTCCTCCCTGATAGGCATAAGTAGCATCCGTGAACCTATCGCAGAGCACCCAGCGACCTGAGGCCAGGGTCGGCAAGATGACACTGTGCAGATGCTGGGCCCGGGCAGCGAATATCAAAAGCAGCTCAGCCTGGGCCTGCACTGGCTCTTCCCGGTCACTTAGCAACATCCGCCGTATTTCCTCCGCAAGAGGGGTACCTCCGGGTTCGCGAGTACAAAGCAGGTCTACCCCAGCAGCCGCCAAATAACGCTCCATAAAGGCCAGGTTGGTGGTCTTACCCACGCCCTCCACGCCTTCCAATGTGATGAAAAGACCATTACTCATGGGGCCGGCACGCTCTGGAGAGGTGGAGCGGATCTATAGCGGCTGGGGTCCACCCGGCGCTGGAATTGGTTGACTGCCCGGTTGTGCTCTTCAAGCGTATCGGAGAACTGATGCGTTCCATCCCCGCGCGCCACAAAATACAGACTGGTTCCCGGCATGGGATTGAGCGCCGCCTCTAGGGCAGCGCCGCTGGGCATGGCGATGGGTGTCGGCGGCAAGCCGCGATTCACATAGGTGTTGTAGCTTGTGGATTCCCGCAAATGGCGCCGCGTGAGATTGCCGTCAAAATCCGCGCCCAACCCATAGATCACCGTGGGATCCGTCTGCAAGCGCATACCCTGTTGCAGGCGCCGCACAAACACTCCGGCGATCTCAGGGCGCTCCGACGCCACACCAGTCTCCTTTTCGATGATCGATGCCATGATCAAGGCCTCATATGGGGATTTGTAAGGCAGTCCGTCCACCCGTGTGTTCCAGGCGCGCTCCAGCACCTCCCGCATTCTGACATGGGCGCGGCGCAGTAAAGCAATATCCGAATCCTCCGCCACATATTGATAGGTATCTGGATAAAACCACCCCTCCGGATGGGTCAAATCCAGATCCAACAATTTCAATTGATCTTCCTGGGCTTTATCGGCGAGATGGATCTGAAGCTTTGGCTGGGCAGCCAGAACCTGTATCCACTCCCGGAAAGTCCGCCCCTCCACCAAAGTCACCTGATAGGTGATCACTGCCCCGGATTGCAGGTGTCGCAAAATATCCAGAGGAGACGTGTACTCAGCGAGGCGATATTCACCGGCGCGGATGGGGCGAGGCTCGGCGAAACGAGCATACAGACCCCAGATTCTCGGCCAGAGCAAAATATCCTGGCTGTGAAGGCGGCGGGCAACACTCTGGACACTTTCACCCTTGGCCACCACCCAATAACGCTTTTCCTCCGGCAACCACTGATCTTTATGCAACCATTGCCAGAAATATGCCGCCAGGATTCCGCCCACCAGAAACAGCCCTATTCCTGTGAAGGCCATAAAGCGCACCAATCGAGCCATCATGGCAAATTCACCAAGCCATCAAAGATCTCTTCGACTCGCAACTGTAGCTGCGAAGTCATGGCTCCGGGTGAAATCCAGGTCTGCTTATCCCAGGCCCGCACGGGCCACAGACCTCTAACGCTGTTACAAATGAACACTTCATCGGCGGCCGCCAGGTCCTGGGGATCCAAATCCTCTGCGATACAACTCAATCCCAGCTGTGGCGCCAGTTGCTCCATCAGCAGACGGCGCATGATCCCGTGAACGCCAGCCTTGCGCAGCTGCGGTGTTCTGAGACGGTCTCCTGAAATGAGAAACAGGTTGTGATGCAAGCACTCCAGCAGTTTTCCTTCAGAATCGAGCAAAAGACCCTGAACGGAAGGATCCTGCGGTAGATCCTGGGCCGCGAGCACATAGTCCAGCCGATTGAGATGCTTGATGCCTGCCAAAAGAGGATTTGCCGAAATGAAGGTGTGACAGGTATGCAGAACTACGCCAGTCTGTGCAAAGGTGCCGGAATCCGGCCAGGGATGCGATTGGAGAATCACGGTCGGCCGAGTATCCGCTGGACTTGGTGGCGCATAACCTCTTCCACCACAACCGCGAGTGACCAGGATCTTCAGCACGGCCAAGGAGACTCCCGACTGCTCCAGCCGCCCGGTCACGGCCGATAGCCCATTTTCCACCTTGGTCAGATCCAGCGGTATACGCAGACGAACGGCACCTGCTTGTAGGCGCTGCATATGCCAGCGGAGCAACGGGATCCGACCGCCTTGATATCTCAGGGTCTCAAACAACCCATCGCCATAGGATAGGCCCCGGTCGCGAACATGGATGACATCAAGCCACTCGCCGTCGATCCATGTCTGCTGCTGGAACGTCATAGGGTTTCACCGTCAGTAACGGCAAAACACCACTGTGCCGTTGGTGCCACCAAAACCAAAGGAATTGTTGAGAGCCACCTGGATTGCCTGGGATTGAGCCTTGTGCGCTACGAAATTCAAATCGCACTCCGGCTCCGGATTATCCAGGTTGATGGTGGGAGGGGCTATCTGATCTCTGATGGCCAGAATAGAGAAAATGGCCTCAATCGCCCCGGCGGCGCCGAGCAAATGCCCGGTCATGGACTTGGTGGAGCTGACAGTCAGATCATGCGCATGCGAACCGAACACTGCTTTGACGGCCCTGCATTCGGCCAGATCTCCAGCGGGAGTGGAGGTTCCATGCGCGTTGATGTGCTGAACATCAGCAGGTGAAATATCAGCATCGCGCAGAGCATTGATCATGGAGCGTGCCGCACCCTCACCGGACTCGGGGGGAGATGTCATATGGTAGGCATCGGCACTGGTGCCAAAACCGGTCACCTCTGCATAAATCCGGGCGCCCCGGGCCAATGCGTGCTGATATTCCTCCAACACCAGCACACCCGCACCGTCACCCAAAACAAAGCCATCCCGATCTTTATCCCAGGGGCGACTGGCCTTGGTGGGGTCGCTGTTGCGGGTGGACAGGGCGCGAGCGGCGCCGAATCCGCCTATTCCCACAGGGGTGGTGGCCATTTCGGAACCGCCACAGATCATCGCATCCGCATAACCGAACATGATTTCCCGGGCGGCCAGCCCTATACAGTGAGTACCCGTGGTACAGGCTGTGGTCAGGGCGATGTTCGTTCCCTTGAAGCCATATCGAATGGAGAGATTGCCGGCAATCATATTGATGATGGATCCCGGCACGAAGAAGGGAGAGACCCTGCGCGGACCACGCTCCTTGATCACCAGAGCGGTCTCTTCAATAGAACCCAGACCTCCTATACCGGAGCCTATGACACAGCCAATACGCTCCGCGTTGACCGAGGTCACTTCAAGACCTGAATCCGCCACCGCCTGAATAGCAGCAGCCATACCGTACTGAATGAAAGGATCGACCTTACGTGCCTCTTTTTCCGTCATATAAGGCGACAGATCGAGATTCTTGACCGATGCGCTGAACCGGGTGGCAAATGCTGAAGCATCAAATGCCTCTATGGGGGCCACCCCGCTCTTACCAGCCAGAATTGCATCCCAAGTGTCGGTGACATTGTGACCCAGAGGACTGACCATGCCCATGCCGGTCACTACAACTCGGTTTCGACGCACTCTATTTCTCCAGATCAACAAACACAGCTGTGGCGCAAAGCCCAGACAGCCGCTCGCAGAACACGAGCAGACCATTCAGATTGTGCCGAACAAAAAATAAAAGCCGTAGTATTCGCATAGCTACGGCTTTCACAGAGTTCTACAGGGTATTAAGAAAATTACGCCAAGTGCTCGTTGATGTAGTTGATGGCCAACTGAACAGTGGTAATTTTCTCTGCTTCCTCATCGGGAATCTCGGTTTCAAATTCCTCTTCCAGAGCCATTACCAGCTCAACTGTGTCCAGTGAATCCGCACCCAGATCCTCAACAAAAGAGGCTTCGTTCTTCACTTCTTCCTCTTTCACGCCAAGTTGTTCGGCGACGATTTTCTTCACTCTCTCTTCAATGCTGCTCATAACGTTTATTAGCTCCTAATAGCCTCTATATAAAATCAGCAGTTGTAATCTGTCAGTATGGCCGACCAGGGTTCCGCAGCTCGGGTCGCCGGTTCAACTAGGGCAGGCATTTTAACGTTATTTTCCTGGAGTTGTAATCCATGCCCCAAAAATTCTTTGTCAAACCACATTTTTCCATTTAAAAACATAAGCTTAATAATGAAATCAAATGTGATTTGACAGGTTTTTCGCAACACCACCGAAACCTAGAAACGACCTCTCAAAACAAATACAACTCATTGATAAACAAATAATTAATTACGACATGTAAAGGCCGCCATTCACATGAATGGTCTCACCTGTGATGTAGGAGGCACCGTCGCTGCAGAGGAACTCCACAACACTGGCGATCTCCTCTGGCTGCCCCAGCCGAGCCAGCGCAATACCACCTACCAGAGACTGGCGCTGGTCTTCGGACAAGGCCCTTGTCATGTCGGTGTCAATAAAGCCCGGCGCAACCGCATTGACCGTGATATTGCGCGAACCTATCTCCTTGGCCAGAGAGCGGGTGAACCCCATGACTCCCGCCTTGGTAGCGGAGTAGTTGGTCTGTCCGGCATTTCCCATGGCACCCACAATAGAGCTGATATTGACGATCCGCCCCCAACGGGCCTTCAACATGCCGCGCAGACATGCCTTGCTGACCCTATAGACTGCGCTCAAGTTGGTATTGATTACGTCAAACCACTCTTCGTCCGACATGCGCATCAATAGATTGTCCTTGGTGATACCGGCATTGTTGACCAGGATCGTGATTACACCGAATTCCTTGGTCACTGTTTCGATCAGTTGCGCCACAGATTCTGCGTCTGTCACATTCAATAACATGCCCCGACCTTTGATGCCTGCCGAGTTCAGACGCTCATCGATTTGTGCGGCGCCTGCGGCCGAAGTTGCCGTTCCTATGACTACGCAACCTGCCCGCCCCAGCTTATCGGCAATGGCGGCACCTATACCGCGACTCGCCCCCGTGACCAGCGCAATTCTTGTCTCTGCCACCTGGTTTCTCCTCTGTAGATGTTATGAAAGGGTTTGCAACACCTGGGTAACGCTCTCAACAGTGTCCGTGGAACTGGTCTGCAGGTCTTTGTTGATGCGTTTGACCAAACCGCAGAGGACCTTTCCTGGCCCCACCTCCACAACACCGCCTATTCCGGACGACGCCAGCAGATTCACACATTTCACCCACGCCACGGGCGAATAGATCTGCTCTATCATCAACGCTTTGATTTTTTCGGGATCTAATTCGGTCTGAGCATGCACATTGTGCGCTATGGGGACTTGCGGGGATTTGAACATCGTTTGCGCCACGTGCTCCGCCAAGCGGTCTGCCGCAGGACGCATCAGGGTGGTATGAAAGGGGGCGCTGACCGGCAAGGGTAGAGCGCGTTTTGCCCCTGCCGCCTTGCAGAGTTCTCCCGCCCGATTGACCGCGGCGACGTGACCGGCAATGACCACCTGTCCGGGCGAGTTGTAATTCACCGCACACACCACTTCCCCTTGGGCGGCCTCCAAACAGCACTGTTCGATCAGATGGTCATCGAGTCCTATGATGGCGGCCATGGCCCCAACCCCTACAGGAACCGCCTCCTGCATATAACGGCCGCGCAGCTGCACCAGTTTGATGGCATCGCGAAAATCCACGACGCCGGCACAAACCAGTGCTGACCATTCACCCAGACTGTGACCCGCCATAAGGGCCGGAGCCGGCATACCCTGGGCCACCAGCAAACGCCAGACGGCAACACTGGAAGCCAGAAGCGCAGGCTGAGCATTTTCGGTCAGATTCAGTGTCTCCTGGGGACCATCCTGAATCAGACGCCAAAGGTCCAGGTCCAGGACTTCACTGGCCTCTGCAAAGGTGGAAAGAATGTCGGGCCATTGTGCCGCAATGTCGGTCAACATGCCCACCTGCTGAGAACCCTGCCCCGGAAAAACAAAAGCCTGTTTGACGTCAGTCGTCATGTTTTACTCTCAATTGTTGTTATGGATCAGCCGCTGGCTATAGCGGCGGAGATGGAATCGACAATACGGTTGACCACCTGCTCATAGGCGACCTGCAGTGCTGCGCAAAACGCGGCAGCCGAAGTGGCGCCATGGCTTTTTACCACTACACCCTGCAATCCGAGAAACGAGGCGCCATTGAGACGCGCCGGATTGTAATGCCTGCTCCATCCGCTCAGCGCGTGCCGCGCCAGGATCGCCGCCAATCGCCCCAAGAAGTTAGACTGCAAAGCCTCCCTCAGTGAGGTTTGCAATAGCTCCGCCGCACCTTCACTGGCCTTGAGCAATACGTTACCGCTGAAGCCATCACAGACCACCACATCGACAACCCCGCGATACAGTGTGCCCGCTTCCACAAATCCACAGAAGGTCACACCCGGCAGATGAGCGAGCAAGCGGGCGGCATCCTGCTGCAATTCCCGCCCCTTGTGCGCTTCAGAACCGACATTCAATAGAGCCACCCGGGGTATCGCCACGCCGTTGAGGCGGGCCAAAGCAGCACCCATCAGGGCGAACTGGTAGAGGTTTTCCGCCGAGCAGTCCAGATTGGCCCCCAAATCCAACAACCAGCAGACGCCATTTTTGGTGGGGACCGCCTTGCAGATGGCAGGTCGTTCAATGCCCGGCATAGCTCCCAGGAGATGCAGACCAAACGCCATGAGCGCCCCTGTATTCCCGGCGCTGACACAGGCGTGAGCTTTGCCGTCGGCCACCAACTCTACGGCCAGCGCCATGGAGGACTGGCGCTTCTGACGCAAAGCCTGACTGGGGCGATCGCCCATCTCCACAGGGTTGCTTGCCGACAATATGGTGATTTGAGGAGGAACACTGGGGATTAGGCTATTGATCTGCCGTTCGTCACCCACCAAAGTGAGCTGTGCCGAAGGATTTAGAGCCAGAAAATCGAGCGCACCAAAAACACATGGGCGGGGACCTGCGTCCCCGCCCATGGCGTCAATGGCAATATGAACTGTCAACGGCAATAGGAACCCGCGCCCTACTCTTCGTTTTTGCTATCCACGATCTTGCGCCCGCGGTAGAAGCCGTCGGGTGTCATGTGGTGGCGCAGATGCTTCTCGCCACTGGTGGAATCCACCGACAGGGTCTTGGCGGTCAGCGCATCGTGGGAACGACGCATTCCGCGGCGTGAGCGGGTTTTACGGTCTTGTTGAACTGCCATGGCAATTTCTCCTGGAAACTGTCGGGATTCTTGCCCGACCCTATTTTGTAATCGTTTCTTTCAGCTGCTTGAGCACCTGAAAGGGATTGGGTTTATCTGACACCACTTCTTCGGCCACTTCCACCTGGGAATGAACCAAGCTGCCGCAAGGAGAGTCGTGGTACACCACATAAGGTAGATTCAGCAGAATCTCCTCTTCCAGCAGCACATACAGATCCGCCTGCTCCTCCGCCACGATCCAGGGATCGTAGTTGCCGGGTAACTGGCGGGCGGATTCTTCGTCGCGCACCAGGGCGAGATTGATCTCGCACTTCAGATTCACCGGCATCAACTCCAAGCAGCGCTGGCACTGGAGACTGAGATCCGCCTGAAGCTGACCGCTTACGATTCGCTCCCGCTGCTCATCCAGAGAGAAGCTCAACTCCGCCTGAACCGCATCAACGGCTAGGCCTATCTCCGCAAGTCGGTGCAACTCCGCCACTGGAACCACACCGCGTAGAACTGCCCCCTGATGGGCGAATCTTCGAGGTTCGATCAGACGCGGAAGCGGGTGTTTTGGGGTGCCGTCAGACATAGGCGCGGAATAATAGTGAGTTGCCCCCCCAGTGTCAAAGAAAACCTGTTAGATTCTGGCCACTTTCTGCTATCTGAGGCTGAACCCCATGCCCAACCCTCCCCTCATACTCGCGTCCGGCTCTCCCTATCGCCAACAACTGTTGCGGCAGCTGGGTCTGAACTTTCGCGCCCTAGCCCCGGAAGTGGATGAAAGGCCGATTCAAGGGGAATTGCCCGAACAAACCGCCAAGCGGCTGGCGGAGGCCAAAGCCTTGGCGGTGCTCTCTCAATATCCCGAAGCTCTGGTGATTGGCTCCGACCAGGTGGCCGATCTTGAAGGCCGGGCATTGGGCAAACCCCTATCTGTAGAAGCGGCCTTTTCCCAGCTCACTGCCTGCACGGGTAAAACCGTGGCGTTTCACACGGCGCTCACGCTCGCCTCCCGATCAACCTGCGAGACAGAAGTGGTGACCACCCTGGTGCGCTTTCGAAAACTGTCGGAGCAGCAGATACGCGCTTATATAAAGAAGGAAGCCGCTTTGGATTGTGCCGGCAGCTTCAAATGTGAAGGTTTGGGGATCAGCCTATTTGAAAGCATCAACAGCAGCGACCCGACCGCGCTGATCGGCCTGCCGCTGATCTGCCTCACCTCTTTGCTGCAACGCCACGGCATAAGTCCGCTCACGGCTTGAGCGGTCAACGCAATTGAATGGCGCTGTCGCGTACAGCCAGGCCGAGTCCCCGGCCCACTGAAACCCCGAGATCTTGCAGAAGCATTTTGATGGGGGAATCCCGCAGGGTGTAATCCCGCAATTCCTCCTGCCCAACAATTTCCCTGGCCACGTAGCGAACACTGCCGAGGCCGTCGATCAGCCCCAATGCCAACGCCTGCTCTCCATTCCAGATCAATCCGCTGGTGATCTCCTCAGTCAGGGTAAGGCGATCTCCCCGCCCCTCCCGCACAGCGTTGATAAACTGCCGATGGATACTTTCCAAAACGCCCTGCCAAAAAAGCATTTCGTCCTCTTTGACGGGGGAAAACGGGTCCAAAAAGGCTTTGTGTTGTCCGGCAGTAAAGTGGCGGCGTTCAATCCCGAGCTTCTCCATCGCATCCACAAAACCGAAACTGGATGCGGTCACACCTATGGAACCCACCAAACTCGCCTTGTCCGCATAGATTTCATCCGCCGCTGCCGCCACATAGTAGCCACCGGAAGCTCCAATATCCGCAATCACCGCGTATAGCTTTTTTTCCGGATGCAATGATCGAAGGCGGCGCATCTCGTCGTAGATGTATCCGGACTGCACCGGACTGCCGCCAGGGCTGTTGATGGCGAGAATCACCGCTTTCGCATAATCATTCTTGAAGGCATTGCGCAGCGCCGCCCCCACCTTTCCTGCGTTGGCCTTTTCATTTTCCGCAATGGGCCCTTCGAGTCGCACCACAGCCACATGGGGCTTGTTGAAGGAAACACCTGCTCCACCGCCTTTGGCACCGAAGACGAACATCAGCAACAAAACAAACAGGTAGAGGAAGGTCAGCGACTTGAATACCACCCCCCATCGTCTGGCCTTTTTCTGCTCACTGAAGGCATCCTGCAGCAGATTCTCGATCAACCGCCAGTCGCGGTTGGGATCCTCAGGGTCAATCGGCGGCTTTTGCGGCCACTTCCACATAGATTTCTCCTTTACCAGAGGTTGATTGCCCATTCACCAAAGTGGTGATCTGTGGAAAACGATCAATGCATAGGCGGGGCTGATAGGGCTTGAGTCGATCTATATGGTGGGCTCCGTAGCTGACTGCCACACATGGCATTTTCGCTCGCACTGCCATCTCCATATCGTATTCGGTATCTCCCACCATCACCGCTTCCGCCGATGCAAATCCCTGTTCCGCCAGCAGTTCCAGCAACATGTGCGGGTTCGGTTTGGAAGCGGTTTCGTCGGCGCAGCGGCTGCTGTGGAAAAAGCGCGTCATGCCCAGCCCCGCCAAAACCCGCTCCAACCCCCGGCGGCTTTTCCCTGTGGCAATGGCCAAACGGAAACCCTGGTCACGCAATTGGTGCAGAGTTTCCTCAACACCGTCAAACAGGGGCATGGGAGTTTGATCGTGCAGCAAAAAACATTCGGAATAAGTGGCACACAGCCTGGCCAATTGTTCCTGTGGGACCTCGGGATAGAGCCGCGCAACTGCTTCCGGCAGCCCCAGACCTATGATTTCAAGGACCTGCTCGTCCGCCAGCTCCGGTAACCGCAACCTTTCGGCCGCCTGCTGCATACTGCGCACGATCTTGCCGGTGGAATCACACAAGGTGCCATCCCAATCAAAAATAAACAACATAGCGGGCCTAAACTCCAAATGCGGGTAAGTTTAGTAAAACCTGCTGCAGATCGTCCGGCAACGGCGCCTGGACTTTCAGCGGCACCCAACCGGGAATGTCGATCTGCAGCTCTGCCGCATGAAGGAAGAGGCGGCGGAGTCCGCATTCGTCGCGCAATGAAGCGTTCAGGGGAGTATCGCCGTACTTTTCATCACCCGCCAATGGGCATCCCTTATGAAGGGCATGGACCCGAATCTGATGGGTTCTACCCGTGACTGGAGACGCAGCGACCAGGGTTGCGCGCTTGTACCGCTCCTGCACGGTAAACCGCGTGAGGGATTCCTTCCCCTCCTGATGCACCCTGACGATACGCTCACCATTGTTCTGCACATAACGCTTGAGTGGGGCCGTCACCTCGGACACCCCATCCGGCCATCTGCCCTGTACCAATGCCAGGTAGGTTTTCTGCACGCCCTCCCGCTGACGCAGCGCCTCTTGAAACAGCTTTAGCACCGAGCGTTTGCGGGCGATCATGACACAACCGGAAGTCTCCCGATCCAGCCGGTGAACCAACTCCAAGAAGCCGCCCGCCCCCGGCATCTGGCGCAAGGCTTCAATCAAGCCGAGATTCACACCACTGCCGCCATGCACCGCCAACCCTGCGGGCTTGTTGACGATCAATAGGCCCTCAGCATCGTGCAAAACCGCGCGCTGGAGATGATGAACCAGGGACTGACCAGGGACTGCGGGGGGCGCGGACTCCGCAAGACGCAGTGGAGGAACCCGCACCTGATCTCCCGCCTGCAGACGCCGCTCTGGCTTTGCGCGCCCCTTGTTGACCCGCACCTCTCCTTTGCGGATCACTCTGTAGACGGCCGATTTGGGCACACCCTTGAGGCGGGTGACGAGGTAATTGTCCAGCCGCTGACCTTCCTCGTCGGCGCTGACAGTGAAAAACTGGACCTGTTGAGACATAGATAACCTAAAGAATGCCAAAGCGCGAGATAGTAACAGCTCCGCGGGTCAATTCAGCGGATTTTGGCATACCACCGTATGGCATTCCCGCCACCCACTGGATCACAAAATTGAAACCGACCCGTCGAGCTGCTATATTCCAGCTCTGTGAGCCTCCGGAAATCCACTGTCCGCGCCCAGTCTCAGTATGGCGCCCAATCATTTTGGACAGTCTCATGGACACTTCCGGCTCTCACAGTCTTAGCCCAATACACGGCTAAACGAAGAACGTCCCAAGGCGCCCGGCATGTAGCCGGGCAATTGTTAAAGATAGAGAACGGCGCTTTGAGGGCGCACTCGGCAAAGACAATCAAAAGAAGAAAAAGGAGATCCGCGTAGCTAGCGGCACATTTGAGTCCACAAACCCATCAGTAACGGGCTCAATTCAGTATCGGTCGACATTCCCCAAGCGTGAAGACATGACCGGCACTCGCCTGCCCGGGATAATGCAATGGCAAGACAGTACAGTTCCCATAGCACCCCAGCTACCTAATCCGGCGTTGCATCCCCGGAAACGATCTCCCGGCCACTGAAGACCATAGTTTGAACAGACTGACGACAGAACTGACTCAAAATAATCCGGTTGGCACGGCGGCATACCACCAGTTAGCAGGTGTACCGCCACACCATCCATATACGGACTCATCTCCGGCGGTCTATCGCCAGGATGAGTGTTTTGAGCGACCCACACCTGTATATCTAGTCCGCTATCCTCTTCTCCCCGGCAGCTCTCTGGCTGATTTCCCCGCCGTGCGCGCACTCGGAAGCTCGTTTTCTCAACCGAGATTCGCCAATGAAAAGAATGCTTATCAATGCCACCCAGCCGGAAGAGATCCGCGTTGCACTGGTGGATGGTCAATGGCTTTACGACCTGGATATTGAAGACCGTCAACGGGAACAGAAAAAAGCCAACATCTACAAAGGAAAAATCACCCGCGTCGAAGCCAGCCTGGAGGCAGCTTTCGTGGACTATGGGGCCGAACGTCACGGCTTCCTTCCCCTCAAGGAAATCTCCCGCGAATACTTCATACGTCAGGATCAGGGCGACAGCAGCAAGATCCGTATCAAGGATGTGATCAAGGAAGGCATGGAAGTTCTGGTCCAGGTGGAAAAGGAAGAGCGCGGCAACAAAGGTGCGGCCCTCACTACTTTCATCAGCCTGGCGGGCCGCTATCTGGTCCTTATGCCGAACAATCCCCGGGCAGGTGGCATTTCACGCCGCATCGACGGTGATGACCGCAGTGAACTGAAAGATGCCATGAGCCAGCTGGAAGTCCCCAATGGCATGGGCGTCATCATCCGCACAGCCGGTGTAGGCCGCAGCGCCGAAGATCTGCAATGGGACCTCAATAGCCTGCTGCAACTGTGGGACGCCATCAAAAAAGAAGCCGATCAGGTGAAGGCGCCACATTTTCTCTGGCAGGAAGGCAACGTCATCATCCGCGCCATCCGCGATTATCTGCGCCCCGACATTGGCGAAGTGCTCGTCGATAACAAGCAGGCTTACAACGACTGCATGGATTACATGACACGGGTCATGCCCCAGAACAAACACAAGGTCAAGTTCTATGAAGAGCCAATCCCGCTATTCAACCGCTTCCAGATCGAAGGTCAGATAGAAACCGCCTTCCAGCGCGAAGTGAAGCTCCCCTCCGGCGGCTCCATCGTCATAGACATCACCGAAGCTTTGGTCAGTATCGACATCAACTCTTCGCGCGCCACCAAAGGTGCCGATATCGAAGAGACCGCCCTGGCCACAAACCTGGAAGCGGCGGATGAGATTGCCCGCCAGATGCGCCTGCGGGATATAGGCGGCTTGGTGGTCATCGACTTCATCGACATGCAGCCGGTCAAGAATCAGCGCGAGGTGGAAAACCGCATGCGCGATGCCCTGAGCATGGACCGAGCGCGGGTCCAGATCGGGCGAATCTCCCGCTTCGGCCTGCTGGAAATGTCGCGCCAGCGCCTGCGCCCATCTCTGGAAGAAACCACATCCAAGGTATGTCCGCGCTGTAACGGCCAGGGCACCATCCGCGGCACCAAATCCCTGGCCCTGTCCATTCTAAGATTGGTGGAAGAGGAAGCCAAAAAGGAGCGCAGCGCAGAAATACGCGCCATAGTCCCCGTGACCGTGGGCACCTTCCTGCTCAACGAGAAGCGCGCCGCCATCACCAGCATCGAACAGCGCCACCAGGTTCGCGTTGTGATACTGCCCAATGGCGATATGGTCACTCCACACTATGACGTCCAGCGACTGCGCGATGACGACGTGGAGGAGCCCCAGGAAAGCTACAAGATCACCTTCCATACTACGGAAGAAGAATTGGAGGAAGCTGTTGAAGCCCGCACCACAGCAGCTCAACTACCCAAACCCTCAGTGCAGCACACCACCCCGCCCATGCCTGTTGCGCCGGTGAAGCCGGAATCGGCTGCTGAAGCCGCCGCCCCTGCCCCCTCGGAGCCGGGATTGCTGGCCAAACTGCTGCGCACCATCTCCGGCTGGTTCAAGAGCACACCCCAGGCCGCCCCTGAACAACAGCGCCCTCACCAGAAGCAGGGTCACAACAATGACCACCGCCGCTCCCATCACAGACGGGATAGACGCGATATGCGCGACGCCCGCAATCGCGACAAGGTCACTGACAACCTGACCCGCCGCGATGAGCAACCCAAAGAGGCTGAAAGCCGCGAGCAGCGCTCCGAACGCGGCGGTAATCGCAATGAGCGCGGACGCAACCGTCGCAACAATCGCCGCCGTTCCGAAACCAGCGAACCTGCCCCCGCGGAGAAATCGGTTGTCGAAACCCTAACTGCTGCGCCCGAAGTGGTAGCAGAAGCTGATTCCGTCCCACAGAAACGCCCTGCCAACCGACGCGGCCGCACCAGTGAACGCCAGCGCGGTCCGCGCCTGGAAATCCAGCCGGTTGTGGAAACTGCGCCCGAGGAGCAGACCAGTGCGACAGTCGTTGAACTGGCTGCTGTAGCGGCTCCCGCAAACGTTTGGCCCGCACAACGGGATGAAGAACCGGCAACGGCAGAGATTACGTTTTCTACGGAACAGTCCGATCTAAGTGCTGCGGAAAACGTTGCTGAAATCCGTGAGGAGTCGGTGGAGG
>Ga0065721_10050608_pt1 | contig 18968 bp, 22 predicted proteins | sample Mesricmetagenome_FD_59108 | JGI IMG/M metagenome (GOLD analysis project Ga0065721, IMG submission 59108) | Mesophilic microbial community from rice straw/compost enrichment Sample: eDNA_1 v2 (version 2) | ecosystem: Engineered > Solid waste > Grass > Composting > Bioreactor | place: USA: Davis... | reverse complement strand
CTGTCCTTCCTGCTGCAGTGTACTTGAGCGGCCCTTCCCGTCAGACCACGGCACGATTCCCCAGGCCCCGGCCCCCGAACCTAGTGTACTTGAGCGGCCCTTCCCGTCAGACCACGGCTTGTGAACGGTGAGAGCGTAGCCGAAGTCGAGTGTACTTGAGCGGCCCTTCCCGTCAGACCACGGCACCAACTCGCCGATCTGCTCGATCGCATCGAGTGTACTTGAGCGGCCCTTCGGTCAGACCACGGCTGGACAAGGCAGGGCTCGATAATGCCGACTCCGTAGAGGAGTTGTGCGACGCGGACATTGAGGCGTTCACGGGGGAGGCAGGAGAACATCGTCCAACGGAGAGTGGTATAGTCGCCCAAGGAGGCAGCGATGCGCAAGTTTCGGACGAAGGAGAGCAGTCCCAGCGAACTCCCGCTGGAGTGCAGCCCGTTCTTCCGGGCGAGGTACGAGCACCTCAAGGCGTACCCGACACTGCTGGAGGCGTATCTGAGCAAGGGGAACATGCACCTGCTCCGGCACCTGCAAGCGACGGCGAACATGGGGGAGAAGGCGGCGCTGCGCCTGATGGTGGAGGGGGCAAGCCGCGAAGAGGCCGCGTGGGCCGTGCTTCCCGACGTGGCGGCACCCGAGACGCAGAACCCAGAATCGACGCTGGAGGCGGAGCCGTTGAGCCAGGACCTGTGGGAGCGGCTCGAAAAATTCGAGACCTGGATGGAAGACCAGCCCTTGACGTTCGTGACCTGAACCACCAGATCGGCCCCGAGGTACGTCCTTGAGCCGCACATCAAGCCAGCCCGGCATGCACTCGCCCCTGTAGGCCTGCTCACTGCCAGATGCCGGCCGCCCTACCTCGCCGTGGCGCTGGGGTCGATCGCGCCCGCATCGGCGGGGAGGATCACGCGGAAGGTGCTGCCGCGGCCTTCGATGGATTCCAGCGTGATCCGGCCGCCGTGCTCTTCCACGACGCGCTTCGCCACCGCCAGCCCCAGCCCCGTGCCCCGCGCTCCCTTGGTCGTGGCGAAAGGCTCGAAGACCCACGGCTGCTTGCTCGCGGGGATGCCCGGCCCGTTGTCGATGATCGCGATTTCCACTTCCGGATGCTTGCGCTCACGCCCGCCGCCGTTCGACCGGTACACCGTGCGCACCGTCACCGCGCCCGTGCCCGGCTCCACGGCCTCCACGGCGTTGCTCAGCAGGTTCATCAGCGCCTGGTGGATCAGCGGCGCGTCCAGCGGGATTGGCGGCATCTCCGGGTCGGTGTCCACGATCAGCGCGATCTGCCGGCTGGCGCACTGCGGCTCCAGCACCTGCGCGCAATCCTCGATGATCGGCGCCAGGCGGTTCAGCTCGGGCTCCACGCGCCGCTGGCGCGAGAAGGCGAGCATGTTCATCGTCAGCGAGATGATGCGGTCGAGGTTGCGCTTGAGGATGGGCCAGCCGCCCTTGGCGATTTTCAGGTCGTTCTTGTTGAGGCCCATCTCCACCACGTCCGCGCCGCCGCGGAGGCCCTGGAGGATGTTCTTGATGGCGTGGGAGAGGGTCGCCACCGTCTCTCCGATCGCCGCGAGACGTTCGGATTGCAGCTTCTGCTGATAGAGTTCGGCGTTGGAGAGGGCCAGGCCCGCGTGCTGGCCGATGGCGTTCATCAGCGCGAGCTGCTCCTGCGTGAAGGTGTAGTTGGCGACGGAGCTGTCGATGTAGATCGCGCCGTAGGTCTTCTCGCGGAACTTGATGGGCGAGCAGATGGCGGAGCGGATGTTCAGCCGCTGCACGCTGTCGCCGCTGGCGAAGCGCGGGTCCGTCATCGCGTTGGTGCAGAGCACGCCGTCGCCGTTCTGCAGCGCGTGGTGCAGGATCGTGCGGCTGACATGGATCTTCGCGTCGTCGGGGTCCAGCGGCGTTTCCTTGTACTTCACCACTTCGGGCGTGGGCGGCTGGCCGGGGCCGTTGAGCATCATGATGCAGCCGCGCTGCGGGTGGAACTCCGCGAAGATCAGGTCCATGACGCCCTGCAGGAGCTGCTGACGGTCCATCACCCGCGTCGTCAGCATGGTCGTCAGGCGGTAGATGATCCGCAGGTGGTCGATCGCCGCGGCACGGGGCTCGGGCTCGGCCAGGATGATGCTGTCGTCGTTGGCCCCTCCCACGAGCGGGACGCTTGGAAGCGTGCGCTCGATCGACGCGTCCACGCGCTTGGGCCCCACCACGCGCACTGCGGACAGGTCGCGGTTCTCCACCTGACCGAACACGAAGAGCGTCTGCCCGGTGCGGATCTGGTCGCCCGGGCGCAGCCGCGTGCGCTCCGTGATCCGCAGGCCGTTGACATACGTCCCGTTCTGGCTGTCGAGGTCGCGGATGTACCACACCCCGTCGTCGGGCGTCAGCTCGGCGTGCCGGCGGGAGACCGCGTTGTCGTCGATGGGCAGGGCCTCGCTGGACCGCCCGATCAGTTGCGGCTCATGGTCCGGAAGCTCGTACTTCCGGCCCTTGTCGGGCCCCTGGATGACCGTCAGGATCAGCACGCTTCATGGTACGTGCTGCACGCCCCGCGGCTGCATCTTCCCGCCGCGCACTGCCCAGGGAACCCCGCCAGACGGCGGGCATTACCCCAGCTTCATCGCCTTCATCATCGCCGCGCCCATGTCGGCGGGGCTCATGGCGACGACCGCGCCGGCCTCCTGGAGCGCCTTGATCTTGGCGTCCGCGGTGCCCTCGCCGCCGGAGATGATCGCGCCGGCGTGGCCCATGCGCCGGCCGGGGGGAGCGGTGCGGCCGGCGATGAACGCGGCGACGGGCTTCTTGACGTGCTTGCGGATGTACTCCGCCGCGGCTTCCTCGTCGCTGCCGCCGATCTCACCGATCATCATGATGCCGTGGGTGTCGGGGTCTTCCTCGAACATCTTGAGGCAGTCGATGTGGTTCAGGCCGCGGACGGGGTCGCCGCCGATGCCCACGCAGGTGCTCTGGCCCAGGCCGAGCTGGCTGGTCTGCCACACGGCCTCGTAGGTAAGGGTGCCGGAGCGGCTGACGATGCCGATGGCCTTGCCGAGCTTCGCCTGGCTGATGTGCGTGTGGATGTAGCCGGGCATGATGCCGATCTTGCACCCGGCGTTGGTGTAGGGGTCATTGGCGCTCTCGCCGCTGCCGGTCTTGGGGCCGGGGGTGATGACGCCGGGGCAGTTGGGGCCGATGAGCGTGATCTTGCGGCCCGAGGCGTTCAGCTCATCCAGCACGGCCCGGGCCTTCACCATGTCCTGCACCGGGACGCCCTCGGTGATGCAGCAGATCAGCGGGATGCCCGCGTACGCCGCCTCGAGGATCGCGTCCGCCGCGAAGGGCGGGGGGACGAAGATCATGGTGGCGTTCGCCCCGGTGGCCTTCACCGCCTGCTCGACGGTGTCGAAGATGGGGATGCCGTTCTCGTCCTTGGTGCCGCCCTTTCCGGGCGTGACACCCCCCACCATTTTGGTTCCGTAGTGCAGGCAGCCGCGGGTGTGCACCGCCCCGAAGGAGCCGGTGATCCCCTGGCAGATGACGCGCGTCTCGGCATTGACAAGGATGGCCATAAGGACGTGACGGTAGGCGGGACCCCCCCCCACCGTCAGCCGGCCCCTCCCCGCGGCTGCCTCCCCGCAAAGGCCATGTTGCTGAAGGTCCCCAGGTCCATCGCGGGCAGGTATCCCGCGACGCCCGGCGAGACGCTGTTCGGGGCCAGAAACAGCGTGCAGGTGCCGTTCACCAGCGTCACCCTCCGCCGTCAAAGACCCCGCGCGTCCCTGCGCGGGGTCTGTCGGTCAGTACCGCCGGCGGTCGATCGTTGCGTCCTTCGGGGCCGGGCTCGTGTACACACTCGTCTCCCGCGCGTTGGAGTTCGCGCGCGACGGAGGCACGGGATCGGGCTTCTGGTTGATGATCCCTCCGCCCACGTAGGGCGAGGCCGAGCTGCCCGTCACGCCTGTGTTGGCCCCGTACTGCGAGACATAGGGAGTCCAGCTCATGTCCACGTGCAGGTTGGCGGGGTCGTTGAAGCCGTAGTACGTTCCGTCCTGGTAGCCCGTGTAGCTGGTCCCTGTATCGCTGCAGCCCACGCCGGCGAAGAACGCCGCGCCGGTCAGGCACGCACAGGCACAACGCATGATGTTCCGACGCATGTTCGGTCTCCTGTATGTGTCACCCAGCACACCCTGCCGCGGCGCGCTGAGCAGGGCATGAAACCGGGCAGGGGCTCGGGGCGCGGCGCATGAAAAAACGCCCACCGTGTGGCGGGCGTTTGATCCGAGCTTTGGGCTCAGCTTCAGCTCTTGGCGGGCTGATCCGCCTCGCCGTTGGCGTGCGCGGGCTGTGCCGGGCGCGGATCCGCCAGCCTGCCCAGCGCCGGGGGCAGCTCGATCCCTGCCTGCTTCGCCAGCTCGTGCAGGCGGGGCAGAGCGCCGACCATGCCGGAGAGGAAGTCGCTCGTGGCGTTCCGACCATTGGGGCCGGTACCCTGGTCCCACACCGTGATCTTGTCGATCTTCAGGCTGCTGATCGCCTTCACCTGCTCCGCCACCAGCTTCGGGAGCTGCTCGATCAGCAGCAGCGTGGGGCCCACGGCAGGGTCGCTGCCGCACGCCTCGATCAGCTTGCGGTAGCCCTCCGCCTTGGCCTCCATCACCATCTGGATGCCCTTGGCCTCCGCCTCGTACTTCGCCATCACCGCGTCCGCCTCGCCCTGCGCCTCGCGCCGGCGCTTCTCGGCCTCGGCCTCCGCGGCGATCTCGACACGCAGCTTCTCGATCTCCTGCGGCGCGATCTGGTCGCGGGCCAGGCGCGCCTTTTCCTGATCGCGCTGGGCGAGCATCACCGCTTCCTGCGCCTTGGCCTGCGCCACCTGCGAGCGCCGCGTCGCCTCGGCCTGAATCTCCGCGAGCTTGGCGTTGCTCTCGGCGATCTGCGCCCGCGCCGCGTTCTCGCCCATCGTGGCCGAGGCCTCCGCCTCCGCCACGCGGATGCGCTGCTCCTGCTCGGCGAGTTTCTTCGCGGCGACGATTTCCGCCTCGCGCTGCGCCAGCGTGATTTCGCGCTCGCGCTTCGCCTGAGCCTCGCCCTTCACCGCCTCGGCTTCCAGCGCCGCCACCGCCACGCGCTGCTTCTGCTCCGCGAGCTTCTCGCCTTCCACAGCCGCCGCGGTCTCCGCAGCGACCTTCACCGTCTTCTCGCGCACCGCCGCGGCTTCGCCCGTGGCGCCCTCGCGCTCCTGCTGCGCGACCTCGACCTTGGCGCGGTTGATCGCCTCCGCCGCGGCACGCTTGCCGATCGCCGCGATGTACCCCACCTCGTCCGTGATGTCGCGCACGTTCACGTTGATGAGGTCCAGGCCGATCTTGTTGATCTCCTGGGCGACGTTCTCGTTCACCAGGTGCATGAACTTCTCGCGGTCCTTGTTGATCTCCTCGATCGACAGGGTCGCGATCACCAGGCGAAGCTGGCCCAGGATGATGTCCTGCGCCTGCTCGCGGATCTGCTGCGGGTGCAGGTTCAGCAGACGCTCCGCGGCGTTGTTCATCAGCACCGGGTCGGTGGACACGCCCACCGTGAACGTCGCGGGCACGTTCACCCGGATGTTGTTCAGCGAGAGCGCCCCCTCCAGCGGAATCTCGATCACCAGAGGCTCGAGCGAGAGGTAGGCGTAGTCCTGGATCAGCGGCCAGATGAACGCGCCGCCGCCGTGGTAGCACTTGCTCGCGCGCCCGCCGCCCACCGAGCCGTACACCACCAGGATGCGGTTGCTCGGGCACCGCTTGTACCGGCTTGCGATGAACAGCACGATGAACACGAAGAGCAGAACCAACGAGCCGATCAGGCCCAGGCTCCACATCGTGCCGTCGCTGATGTCGCCCACCGTCGTCCATGTCTGCATGAAGAAACCCTCCCCGTTCGTTGCGAACGTCAGCATACTTGAACCAGCCGCGCTCTTGTGTCGATCAGACCGGCGTCACCGTCACCGTGTTGTCGCCGTTCACGCGCACCACCCGCACGCGGGCCTGCGAGGGAACCTCGTCCCCGTCGCTCTGCGCGTTGACGATCCGCATCCGGTCGCTCACCACCAGCTTCACCTGACCGGCCCCCTGCCCCTTGGGAGGAATACCCACGTACACCTCCCCCTCGCACCCCACCGTCGATTCCAGCGACACGTTGCCGCTGCTCTGCAGCTCCAGGATCATCCGGAGCATCAGGGCGAGCAGCCACACCATCAACACGCCCGTGCCGCACGCCAGCAGCAGACTGCCGGGCATGCTCCACTTCAGCGTGTACAGGCCCATGATCCCGCCCCAGCCGAAGCCCATCGCGAAGGCCGTCAGCGTCTGAAGCGAAAGAATCTTGAACGCGCCCACCGCGTCGTGCGCGTCCGGAGAAGCGCCGGGGTCCGAGTCCGCCGTCTCCAGGTCGCCCCCCAGCAGCATCAGGAGCATCCGGATGATGAAGAGCGCGGTGCCCACCAGCGCCGGCACACCGAACCATACCGCGTCACCCGTCAGCAGCATCGAGAACACGGGTCACCCCCTTCTCTAAGCAGGCCGGGCCAGTATCCCAGATCGCGCCCGCACCGCACAACTACTTGGAATCACGGGCCTGGGATTTCACTTTGGCTGAGCAAAAATCGTCCGCGCCGAGGGCGCCGGACCCTCTCCGCGGCTCGCCCCCTCACCGCCCGCAGAGCAGCTTCAGCTCCGAAGCGAGATTCGCCACCGCCGCGGGACGCTGCGTGCCCTGCTTCATGTCCTTGACCTGCGCCGCCAGCCCGTTTTCAAGGATGACCGCGTACTTGGCCCGCAGTCCGGCCGCTTCCTGCAGCAGCTTGCCCACGTTCCGCGTCGTCCTGTAGGTGTGGCGTGTGTACAGCCCCGCTTCCCGGAGCTTGGCTACCACGCCGCGGAACGCCGCCTCGCTCTCCGGCTGCCCGTTGCTGATGACGAAGACGTCCGGGGCCGCCCCCACCCGCTCGAGCAGCTCCTCGTCCGAGGGCATGAGCCCCTTGTCCTGCAGCACGAGGCTCAGCACCACGTCCCCCATGCCGAACCCCACCGCGGGCGTGCTCGGGCCGCCGAAGAGCTCCACGAGGTTGTCGTACCGCCCGCCGCCGGCGATCGCGCGCTCGTTGCCCCCCGCCTCGTGCACCTCGAACACCATCCCGGTGTAGTAAGCCAGGCCCCGCACGATCGAGAGGTCGAAGTCCACCCAGTCCACGATCCCGGCAGCGACCAGCTCCTGCGAGAGCGGCATCACGGCCTGGGAGAAGAAGGTCAGGTCCACCAGCTCATTCGGGTGCGCGGGGTCCTCCGCCGTGATGCGGATGATGCCCTTCTGGAACACCTCCGCCTGCTCGGGCGTGAAGCCGAACTCCGCCAGCTTCATGGCGAACTCCGCGGGCGGCATCTTCCCCTTCGCGTCCAGCAGCGTCAGCAGCGCCGGGTGGCGAGCCTCCGGCAGCCCGCGAGCGCTCAGCCACGCCCCCAGCGCCGCGCGGTGATTCACCTTCACCCGCACGTCCGCGGGCGTCAGCCCCAGAGAACGCAGCAGGGAGACGCAGGTGGCGATCACCTCCGCGTCCGCGGCGGGGGAAGCATCCCCCAGCAGGTCCACGTTCCATTGCAGGAACTCGCGCAGACGGCCTCGCTGCGGACGCTCCGCGCGGAAGAAGGAGCCCGCCATGAACCACTTGGTGGGCTTGGGCAGGCTGTTGGCCTTTGTCGCGTAGAGCCGCGCCAGCGTGGGCGTGAACTCCGGCCGCAGGGCGTAGGTCTTCTCACCCCCCGCCCGCTCGAAGCTGAACAGCTCGCTGACGATCCCCTCGCCGCTCTTGACCGTGTACAGCTCCAGGTGCTCGAACATCGGGCCGTCGATCTCGTCGAACCCGTGCCGCAGCGAGGCGTCCCGCCACGCCTCCATCAGGTAGCGTCGGCGCGCGGCGTCCAGCGGGTAAAAGTCCCGCGTCCCCTTCGGAGCCTGAAACACGTGCTGTGAAGCCATCGGGCGGAAGGGTAGCAGCCCCTGCCCGCCTCACCGACGGCGACGGCCCGCCAGCACCCCCGCCCCCGCCAAAGCCGCGAGGCCCGCCGGAGAGGGGATCACGCCCGGAACCTTGTCCGACCCGCCCTGCGACATGCCGCGGAAGCGGGCCACGAACCCAGGCTCGGACGAAGAGCCGATGAAGCTCATCGCCGTGAGGCTCGCGGCGTCGGACGCCGACACCGAGAAGGTCAGCACGCCCGTCTGCCCCACCGCGATGCCGCTGTTGGGGCTCCCCCCGCCCAGCCAGTTCCCGCCCAGGGCCGCGCCCGCGTCGAAGGTGCCGAAGGGAGCCGCGGAAGCGCTCCCCGTGTTCTGGAAAGGCACGTTCGCGCTGATCAGCGTCGCCGTCGCGCCGGGGTCGGTGCTGTCGATCTTGAACACGATGCCCGTCAGGTAGCCGCCGATGCTCGCGGGCGTGGTGTTCGTGATCGAAATCACCAGCTCCGCGAGCGCCGGGTTGTAGCTCAGCGTCCCCTCGAAGGCCCCCAGTTGCTCGGTGCTCGCGAAGACGTCCGACTCAAAGCCGATCACGTCCGCCCGCGCCACGCCCGCTGCACAGGCCAAACCCGCAACGACGATGAGCCCTCGCGCACACCTCATCTCTCTCTCCTCTCTCTCCGAGGCGGCCATGCGCCACGGATTTCTTGTCTCTCGGCATCGAAAAGCTGCCACGCGAACCCAAGACAGACCACGAATGCACTTCGAGGGTCCGTCTGTGACGCCGCGCAGCCGCCACAGGCCTTCCAATCCGATGCCGACTCTCTTGTCTGTCTCTCTGGCCCGCCCCGGAACCGGGACGGCAACGGCAACCGACCGCCATCCTTTCGCGGCGGGGATGATGTAAGTTCCAGAACAAAGGAGCTTTACAGCCGATACCCCCCGGCACGCCCAAGCCGTCCGATAACGCAACCGGAAGAAGGCATACCGCGACCTCCCCGCGCTTGGGGGATGTCGAGACCATCGCCGCGATGCCCGGCTCAATCTCGCTTCAAGCGGACAACCCGCGCGTTTCGGCAGGGCTCGGGGGCTTTCCTCGATCACCAGCCCGGAGCGGTCGAATCACGCCCACGCGGCGACCAACCGACCCACCTCACCATCCGCCGCGGCGAGCCCCCCACCGCTACCATCTGCCCGACATGCCCAGCATCACCATCAACGGGAAGAAGTGCGACTTCACCCCCGGTCAGACCATTCTTCAGGTCGCCAACGCGAACGCGGTGGACATCCCGCAGTACTGCTACCACGACGGGCTCTCCATCGTCGCCTCCTGCCGCATCTGCCTCGGCGAGGCGCTCGCGCCCAACCCCAAGACCGGCCAGCTCGAGCCCTACATGGGCGGCAAGCTCTTCCCGACCTGCCAGACCCCCGCCATGGACGGCATGGTCGTCTACACCGACTCCCCCAAGGCCGTCGCCAACCAGAAGGCGGTCATGGAGTACCTGCTCATCAACCACCCGCTGGACTGCCCTGTGTGCGACCAGTCCGGCGAGTGCTTCCTGCAGGACTACTCCTACCTCTACGGTCGCGGCGTCTCCCGCTTTGAGGAGCAGAAGGTCAAGCAGCCCAAGAAGGACCTCGGCCCCCACGTCTACCTCTACGCCGACCGCTGCATCATGTGCACCCGCTGCGTCCGCTTCACGCGCGAGGTCACCCAGACCGGCGAGCTGATGGTCATGGGCCGCGGCAACAAGGAAGAGATCGACGTCTTCCCCGGCGTCCCGATCGACAACGAGCTTTCGGCCAACGTCATCGACCTCTGCCCCGTGGGCGCGCTGCTCGACAAGGACTTCCTCTTCGCCCAGCGCGTCTGGTTCCTCAAGGAAACCCCCTCGATCGACCCGCTCACCGCCAGCGGCGACAACATCTCCATCCACCACAACGAGGGCAAGATCTACCGCATCAAGCCCCGCACCAACATGTCCGTCAACAAGTGGTGGATCACCGACGAAGTCCGCTACGGCTGGAAGTTCGTCCACAGCGAAGACCGCCTGCGCTCGCCGCTGCGCAAGCAGTTCGGCGTTCAGGTCGAGTGCGACTACGTCCGCGCCTACGACGACGCCGTCGAGGGCCTCCGCAAGGCCGGCAGGACCGCGCTGCTCGTCAGCCCCATGCTCCCCTGCGAGGAGGCCTTCGTCCTCGCTCAGGCCGCCCGGGCCATCGACCCCAACTGCATCCTCGCCATCGGCCCCGTGCCCTTCCACGGCGAGGACCGCACCTATCCCCCCAACGACCCCAACGGCTTCAAGGTCTACGCGGAGAAGGCCCCCAACGCCCGCGGCGTGCGGCGCGTCCTCTCCGCCTTCGGCGAGGTGCTTTCCTACGACCAGTTCCTCGCCGCGCTGGGCAAGGGCACCGGCGTCAGCTCCATCGGCGGCGTCATCCTCACCGGCAACTACCCCACCCAGTGGGCCACCGACGACCTGCTCACCGCGCTGGGCGGCAAGTTCGTCGTCCTCATCGACACCCTCTTCGGCCCCCTCGTCGAGCGGGCCGACATCGTCCTCCCCGGCGCGACCTGGGCCGAGAAGGCGGGCACCTTCGAAAACGCCCGAAACATGCTCCAGGCCTTCCACCAGGCCATCCCGGTCATCGAGATGGCCAAGAGCGAAGGACAGATCGCCCTCGACCTGCTCGCCAACCTCCAGGGCGCGCCGCCGGTCGTCGACGGCGTCGCCAACGTCATGGTCGTTTCGACCTGGGCGCAGGTCGCGGCCGGACGCGAGGTGGTCCTGCCCCGCGCGGAGATGTTCAACGCGGCCAACGTCCGCCGGCAGATGGCCGAGTTCCACCCCTCCCTGGCCGTCTTCACCACCCAAGTGAGTCACCCCGTCACCGAGGTGGCCCAGCAGGCCGACATGCAGATGATCGAGCTCTGAAGACCTACCCTTGGTCATGGCTGTCATGTGGACCGTCATGGCCTTGGTCGTCGTGATCGGCATCCCATTCACCCTCTGGTGGTGGAAGGTCGCTGATCGCTGGGCCGATGCCGAGCACCGCCGCTTCAAGGAAAAGCCCGACACCCGGCAGAAGATCGTGGTGAAGAAGTAGCGGGTACGCTCTCTCCGTGCCTCGGTACAAGCTGACCATCGCCTATGACGGCACCGACTTCTGCGGCTGGCAGAAACAGGAGCCCTACGCCGATGCGTCGCACGCCAACCCCGCCACGCTCGAGGAGCGCGTCCGCCCCGGTTCCGCGGGCGAGCTGAAGCTCCAGATCCAGGGCCACATCCAACGCGAGGGGGAGGACCGCGCCCGCGTGCAGCTTCGCACCGTGCAGCATGTCGTCGAGCGCGCCGTGCGCGAGATCGTCCGCGAGCCCGTCCTGCTCATGGGTGCCAGCCGCACCGACGCGGGCGTGCACGCCCGGGGCCAGGTCGCCGCGTTCACCTGCGGCGGCGAGGAGACCGAGAGCCGCACCGGCGGATGGCCGCTCTCCCGCGGCACGGACCGCCTCATGCTCGCCCTCAACGGCCGCCTTCCCCCCGACGTGCTCATCACCAGGGTGGAGCCCGTCGCCGCGGACTTTGACCCCATCGGCCACGCGACCAGCAAGGCGTACTCCTACACCATCCACGCCGCGAAGGTGCGCCCGCTGTGGGATCGCCGCTACGTCGCGCACGTGTGGGAGCCGCTCGACGCGGCTCGTATGCACGAAGCCGCGCAGCGCATCATCGGCGAGCACGACTTCGCCGCCTTCGCCGCGGCGGGCCACGGCAGGCTCACCACCGTGCGCACCGTGTACTCCTGCGACGTGACGCGGAACGGCGACCGCATCCGCATCGACGTCAGCGGCAGCGGCTTTCTCTACAACATGGTGCGCATCATCGCGGGCACGCTGGTGGAGGTGGGCCGCGGGCGCTTCACCCCCGACGATGTATCGGAGATCATCCAAAGCAAGGACCGCCGCCGCGCGGGCGTCACCATGCCCCCCGAGGGCCTCTGCCTGGAGTGGATCAGCTACGAACCGCGCGCCTGACCGCTCCGATACAATGACCGCATGTTCGCGGTCACCGAGCGTGACATCCAGGAACTCGCCGACAAGATTTACAAGTCCGCCGGGCGCATCCTTCGGCTCGATATCCCGCTCGACATCGTGGTGCGTCGGCCCTCCGAGTTTGAGAACTGCGCGGGCGATCCGCTCTGAGCCATGCGCATCCTCCACGTTTCAACCCGCCTGATCCTCGGGGGTTCGCAGGAAAACACGGTTCTTTCCTGCGAAGGGCAGGCTCGCCTGGGGCACGAGGTGCACCTGGCCTTCGGGCCGATCTACGGACCTGAAGGCTCTCTGCTCGAGCGCGTCCAGGCGTTCCGCACGAGCGACGGCCGCGGCATCGCGACGCACGTCATCCCCAACATGGTCCGCGAGGTGAGCCCGCTGCGCGACCTGCGCGCGGAGCGTGAACTGCTCACGCTCATCCGCGAGCTGCGCCCCGATGTGGTGCACACGCACAGCAGCAAGGCGGGCATCATCGGCCGGCGCGCGGCGTGGAAGGCCCGCGGGCCCGCCGTCGTCCACACCATCCACGGCCCGCCCTTCATGCCCATCGAAGGCTCATTCCCGCGACGGCTGAAGACGCGCCTCAACAACTGGATCTACACGCTCGCCGAGCGCCATGCCGCGCACCGCTGCCACTCCATTGTCAGCGTCGCCGATGCCATGACGCGCCAGTACCTCGCCCGCGGCATCGGGAACCCCTCGCTCTACACCACCGTCCGCTCCGGCATGGAGATCGGCCCATACCTCAACCCCGCGCCGGGCCAGTCGCGCGAAGAAGTGCGGCGCGAGCTGGGACTGATGGACACAGACTTCGTCATCGGCACCGTCGCCCGTCTCGCCGAGCACAAGGGGCACGATGACTTGCTTGACGCCCTCGCCGCGGACTTGCGCGCGAATCCGCACTGGCGGCTGCTGTGGGTCGGCAACGGCTGGTGGCGAGAACGGCTGCTCTCCAAAGCGCGGCAGCTGGGAATCAGCATCAGCGAGCTCGACGTTCCGCGCCACGCCGCGGCTCGCCTCACGGAGGCCCGCGCTCAGCTCGTCGTGACGGGCCTTGTGCCGCCGGAGCGCATCCCGGCGATGATGCGCGCGATGGACGTTCTGGCTCACCCCAGCTACCGCGAGGGCCTGCCGCGGACTGTGCCGCAGGCGCTGCTGTGCGGCGTGTGCCCCGTGGCGTATGACGTGGACGGAACGGGCGAGGCGTGCCGCGAGATGCAGACCGGCAGGCTCGTGCCGCTCGCGGACCTGCAACGCCTGCGCGATGCCATCGCGTGGTGCGCGGCACACCCGGAAGAACGCCGCGCACTCGCCTCGGCCGGGCAGCGCGAATGCTCCGAAGCTTTCTCCGCGGAAAAGATGGTCGCGGATCTGGAGCGCGTCTATCAGGCCGCCCTCGAACGCCGCAGCGCACGCTGAGCTACTCGACGGGCTCGTCGTTCAGCGCCGCCTCCACCGCCTCCCGCAGCGCGGTGAAGGTCTCTCCCTTCACAAACCCCGCCTCGGTGTGGATCAGCAGCCCGTCCTTGTTCACCACGCAATAGGAGGGGTAGCGCTTGATGCCGTACGCCGTCGCGGTGGCATCGCCGTTCAACAGCAGCCCGAAGGTGAAGTTGCCTCTGGAAAGATCCCCGATGATGTTGTTCGCGTCCTTCTCGCGCACATTCACCAGGTACACGGCCACGTCCTTGTAGCGGTCGGCAAGCTCCTGCAGCTCGGGGTGCGCTTCGCGCAGCGGGATGCACCACGAGCCCGCGAACTCCAGCACCACCACCCTGCCGCGGAGGGAGGAGAGCGAAACCGTGTCCCCGCTCGGCGTCTTGAGCGAGAAGTCCGGCGCGGTGCGCACGCGAGGCTCGGGCGGAGGAGGCGGGGGCGGAGGCTGAACCGGCTCCTCGCCGGCGGCTTCCTTCGGCGGCTCGGGCTGCGCCACGGCAGGCTGAGGAGCCGGGGGCGGCTGCATCGGCGGCGCGGTGCGATCTTCCTCATACCCCTCCGGAACCGCGACGCGCACCATCTCCTGCGGCATCCGCGGCGGGTTGCTCTCATCCACGCGCACGTCCGTCAGCTCCAGCACCATCGAGCCGGACATCGCGCTGGTGTTGACGATGCTCTCGCGCCGGCGGGGCAGGTGGTCATCCACGCCGAAGGCCCAGCGCGTCGTGGAACGCCCCTTCTGCACCGAAACGATGTCGCACAGGACGCCGTTGACCTCTTCCCGCGGCTCGACGAGATACTCCATATTGGGCGCCAGCTCGGCGCGGAAGGGGTTGATCTCCAGCATCTCATCGAGCTTGGTGCCGTTGCCGATGGTGAACGCCTCGCCCTTCGACTCGCGGGGCAGCTTCTCGTACACCTTCTTGTTGGCGTGATCCACCCACTCGTTGGTCGCGCCCATGTACGAGATGTCGAACTCAAGATTGGGGTTGGAGCGGGTCTTGCCCGTGCCGATCGTGCGCACCAGCCACGTGCCGCGCCCGGAGCGCAGCATGCGCACGTCCGCCTCCGATGATGGCATCAGCGAGGCCATGCCCCCCGTGCTGTAGTAACGGGCGCGGTAGGTGATCGCCTGGGCGCGCCTCACCGCCGCGGCGGCGGCCTCGAAGATGGCGCGGCCCTCGCTGGTCGCCTCCTCCGGCGCGGGCTGCTCCTCGGGCTGAACCTCCGGCGGCGCCCCCTCTTCCTGCGCCGCCGCCCCGCCCGCCAACACACCGGCCAACACCAGAGCCATCCAGACTTTCATGCGTCGCCCTCTTAGTCCGAACCCATCAACTGCCGCAGCGCGAAGCCGGGGTCTTCGCTCCTGAGCAGGTCTTCGCCGACCATCACGATCCGTACGCCCACTCCCCGCAGTTTGAGCACGTCGTCCCGGTCGCGGATCCCCCCCTCCGCCACCAAGGTAGCACGGTCTTCCACCAGGTCCGCCAGCCGCAGGGTCGTGCCCAGGTCCACCTGCATCGTCTCCGGGTCGCGGTTCTGGATCGCCAGCAGGGCGTAACTGCGGTGGGGAAAGCCCACGTGCGGACGCACCCGCAGCAGGGCGTCCATGTCGTGAACCTCCAGCACCGTCGTGAGCTGGAGCTGCTGCGCCAGGATCAGCATGTCCACCAGCTCCCCCTCACGCAGCAGGTCCGCGATCATCAGCACCGCGTCCGCACCCGCGGCTCGGCTCTCCCAGAGCTGCCACGGGTCCACGATGACGTCCCACCGCAGCACCGGCAGATGGACCGCTTCCTTGATCGCCCGGATGTCCTCCAGGCGTCCGGCGTGAAACTCCGGCTCCGTGACGCAGGCAATCGCCGAGGCCCCGGCGTCGTGGTACCGTCTGGCGATGTCCCCGGGCCTCAATCCCTCTCCCTCGTACTCCGGCCGCAACAAGCCGTTCCCGGGGCTGCGCCGCATCACCTGCGCGATCACCGACGTCGCGTTGAATCCCTTCCGGCGTGTGACGGCGCGAAAAAAGTTCCGCGGCGGCTCTTCCTGCGCCACCAGCAGTTCCAGGTCGCGCTGCGGAGTGCGGGCCTTCAGCTCGTGCAGCCTCGACCGCGTGTGCTCCACCATCCGCGCCAGCGTGACAGGTCCATCTTCCACGCGACCGATTGTTGGCCTGCTTGCGGCCTTCTGCGCCGCTGCGGCCTACGGCCAGACCGGGGCCGATGCGGCCCCGGCGCCCCCTGAGAACGTGCTCACCTCGCCCGTCACCTGGGTGACCCTGCTGCTCGCAGTGGTCTCCGCCGCGGTGCTCTACGCGGTGCGGGCGGTGCGGCCCGGCGTGCTGAGGGAGCACCGGCGCGAGTACGCCGAGCATCCAGCCTGGGTGTGGGGGCTCGCGGCGGTGTTATTGCTCTTGGCCCCCGGGTTCGGGACGCTCTTCGCCGCGCTCTTTGCCCAGGGCCTGTCCCCAACGAGCCCGCGCGCCCAGGCCATCACGGGGCTGGGCGGATACGCGGTCGCCATCGGCGTGGGCGTGATGCTCGCGCGCCTGATCCACAAGGGCGTGCCAGGGGCTGGGTTCCGCGTGCGCCCCAAGGACCTTGCCGTGGGAGCCGCGTGCATGGCCCTGTGCGCGCCCTTCGTGCAGCTCGCCTCGATCGTGGCGGGACTGGCCTACGAGACGCTGACGGGCACGACCATCGACGATCCCGTGGCTCATTCCACGCTGCGCATGATCCTCGACAACCGCACCGACCCCTGGGCGTGGACGATGGTCGCGCTCGCCGTGCTCGCCGCGCCGATTCAGGAAGAACTGCTGTACCGCGGCTTCCTGCAAACGCTGGTGCTGAACATCACCCGCGGGCGGGCGTGGGCTGCCATCGTGATCACCTCGGCCATCTTCGCGCTCATGCACCGGGCGACCGGAATGCCCTGGTACGCCATCGCGACGCTCTTCATGCTCTCGCTGTGCATGGGCTACGCCTTCGAGCGCTCGCGCAGCATCGGCGTGCCCATCGCGATGCACATCGCCTTCAACGCTGCGAACGTGGTCGTCGCGATGATGATCGCCTAGAGCGCTTCTTACACCTCGTCCGGCACCCAGCCCAGCACGCGGAACAGCGCGCGCGTCGCGGCGATGATCTCGCCCGCGTTGGCCTGGTCGAAGACGCTCACGGAGTCCACCGGCAGCCAGAGAACTTCGGTGTACTCCCAGTTCGCCGCGGAGGCCCCCACTTCCTCCAGCCGACCCAGATCGCAGCTGATGCACAGGTCATCGGAATAGGCGACGTGGTCGCGGATGTACGCCACGCCCTCGCCCTGCTCGATCTCCAGCCCGATCTCTTCCGAGACTTCATCGGACAGGTGGGCGATGATGGCGTCGGCGGGCAGCTCCTGCACGCTTGCGTGCGGTGCGGGGATTCCGCCCGAGGGGCCGATCTCCCACATGCCGCCGAAGATGCGCGTCTCCTGCGCGCGCCGCCCGAGCAGAACGTGTTCCCGCCCCGCCTCGTCCCGTGCCGTGAGCACCGCCGTGACGGATAGCTGCTGCACGCCCGTATGCACCCGCGGCTGGACGGCAAGCCGCATGTACCGATCCCGCCGGCACATGACCTCGTTCGCGTCGGGATCGAACGTGACGACGGAGAGGATCGGCCCATCGAAGTGGCGCGGGTTCTGAGCGCACAGCTCGCGCCAGCGTGCCTCCGCCGCGGGAGAAACCTCCGGCGGCCCCGCCGGGCGCGTGAGCGCCACCCGCGGCAGGTCCTTCAACCGCCACGCCGTGATGCCCTCGATGGAACGCAGTGGAATCATGGAGACTGATACGGTGAGAGGGTGATCCGGTGAGAGGACAAGTCAGGATCGGATGAGCCAGCGCTCTGCGTGGAAGATCATCCCCACGAGTGCTTTGAGAATCCGGTCATATTCGCGATGGTGCCCCGCTCCCGCCTGACCCGTCAGATAGCCCGCCATGCCGAAGCCCCCCCAGAATTTCTCACCGTCTCACCCTCCCAACAGCCCCGGAAGCCCCGGCAGGCCGTTCTCGAAGCCCAGCGCCTTGGCCTCCAGGTCGATGGCCTCCTTCATCTTCAACTGGGCTTTTTGAAGCCCGTCATTGGTGGCCTCGGCGATGAGCTGCCCGGCCAGGGCGCGGGTCTTTTCGTCGGCGTTCATCCCGACCACCAATCCGGGGGCCAGCTCCACCCCCAGGACCTTCATGGACCCGCTGACGGTGACGCGGACGGCCCCCATCCCAGCCTCCCCGACGACGCGGGTGGCCTCGGCCTTTTCCTTGATCCGCTCCCCGGCTTCCCGGAGCTTGTCCTTGTTCTTCATCAGCCCGGCCACCGCGGCCATCATCTTCATGTTGTCGAACATTGCACCTCCCAGGGCCGAGTGTACGACCCGGCCCGGTCCGTCCGATGAGTATGATTCCGCCGCGGCCCATCGCGGCCGGACTCAGGGACTCCTGCTACATGCCTCACGTCATCACCGAGCCGTGCATCGGGACCAAGGACACCTCCTGCGTGGGCGTATGCCCCGTGGACTGCATCCATCCCAGCAAGAACGAGCCCGACTTCGCCACCACCGAGCAGCTCTACATCGACCCCGACACCTGCATCGACTGCGCCCTGTGCGTGGACGAGTGCCCCGTCAAGGCGATCTTCCAGCAGGAAGACGTGCCGGCGGAGTGGACGAAGTACATCCAGATCAACCTGGACTACTACAAGAACAAGGGCTGAGCCGGGCTCTCACTTTTCCTTCTTGTAGAGCAGCTTGCCGCTGCCGTCCGCGACGACCTCCCACCGCTTGCCCTCGCGCTCGTCGATGACGGTGGCGATGTAGCGGGTCTCGCTCGTGCGGGCCTCGCGGACGATCGTCGTGATCTTGCCCGGACGGGCGCTCTTCTCCAGCGTGGCCAGAACCGGACCGGGGACCTCGGTCTTGCTCACGCCCGTGCGCTGCTGCACACAGCCGGCCAGAAACACCAGGATGACGGCGAGCAGGGTTCTCATGCCCGCAGCGTACCCGATCAGGCCGCCCGCTCGTGCCAGCGGGCGGGCCGGACGTTGCTCGGCGTGTTGGGGGCCTCGCGCCAGTCCTCGGCGTTGCGGAGGGTCAGCTCCATGGGCATCGTCTTGCGATAGCCCAGAAGCCGGATCACCTCCAGCACGTCCATCCACGTCGGGAAGGCCTTGTTGTTGCTCTTCTTGAAGGCCTCGATCGCCATCAGGAACAGGAACTGCTCCTTGGTCAGCTCCCCTTCCTCCGCGGAGCGCGTGAAGTCGGAGAGGCGGCGGCCCACCCCGCGCCGGCGCTCCAGGCCCGTGGGATAACCCTCCACCTTGATGGCGCGCCGGTCGCCCCAGATCCGCCTGTCCACGACGTTGCCGGGGGGCGGACCGGGGGGCTGGTTGCTCGGGGTCGGGGCGGGGGGTGTCGCGTCGGGCATGGGTGCTCCCTGAGGCCCGCCGCC
>Ga0065721_10007758_pt1 | contig 18971 bp, 24 predicted proteins | sample Mesricmetagenome_FD_59108 | JGI IMG/M metagenome (GOLD analysis project Ga0065721, IMG submission 59108) | Mesophilic microbial community from rice straw/compost enrichment Sample: eDNA_1 v2 (version 2) | ecosystem: Engineered > Solid waste > Grass > Composting > Bioreactor | place: USA: Davis... | reverse complement strand
GATGTCAATCCGGCGGCCGGGATCATCCCGAGATGCATCGCCGGCCGCAAGGTGTGTGAATGGGGCAGGAAGAACCCAGCCGCTCCCCCGGTGCACCTGGATAGCACCAGGGCTGGATCCCGGCCTTCGCCGGGATGACAGCCGGTGGATCTGATGTTGAGTGCCCTCCCCAAACTCTCGGTCGTCATTGTACGGCTTGTCCCGGGCAAGCCAACTGCGCCGCGTCGGCGGCGCGCAGGTGCGTGCCCCTCCCCTCAGAGGGGAGGGGTTGGGGTAGGGCTTGGCCGGTGAGCCCCGGAAGGCATCCCCGACTCCCCTAGAGGGGATCGCCGCCTCACTGCTTGACGAGGATCGGGGTGCCGTCGGGGACGCGGTTGTAGAGGTCGATCACGTCCTGCGAGAGCAGGCGCACGCATCCGCTCGAGACGGCGCGGCCGATCGACCATTCCTCTGTGGTGCCGTGGAGCCGGTAGAGCGTGTCGCCCCCGGTATCGTGGATATAGAGCGCGCGGGCCCCGAGCGGGTTGCCGATGCCGGGCTCCATGCCGTGGCGATAGACCTCGAGCTCGGGCTGGCGCTCGATCATCTCGGCTGGCGGCGTCCAGCGCGGCCATTCGCGCTTGTAGGCGATGCGGGCCCGGCCGCCCCAGGCGAAGCCGTCGCGGCCGATGCCGACGCCGTAGCGCATGGCCCGGCCGCCGGGCATCGTCCAGTAAAGGAAGCGGTTGGGCGTATCGACCACCACCCGCCCGGCCGGCTCGCCGGTCGGGTTGTCGACCTCCTGGCGATAGTAGCGCGGGTCGATCTTGCCGAGGTCGGCGGCGGGAACGGGGAAGCGCTCGAAGGGCATGGCCGCGTACATGCTCAGGTATTCCGGCGCGATCGCCGGCGGTTCGGGGGCGGCGACGCGCGGCGGCTGCGTCGTCGTCGTGCAACCGGCAAGGGTGATGGCCGCAAGGCCGAGGCCGCCCAGCATCATCTGGCGGCGCGAAACTGTGTTTTCCATGGGATTTCCGTCCGGGCGGCATGGGAGCCGCCTTTCTATCTGTCTCGATCGGGTGAGGTGAAACCGGCCCGAAAGGGCCCGCGCTCACGCCTCTCGCGGCGGACGGAACTGGCCGTGATAGATGCGGAAGGCCGGCTGCCAGGGCAGGCTCGAGACGGGTGTCGTGCCCGTGTCCGCAACCAGTTGCGGTGCCGCGCAGGGCAACACTCCGACGCTGCATTTGGCCAGCGGAATGGTGNTGGGGGCCTTGTCGGGGNAGGGCTGCATCGTCTCGGCGCCGCTCGCCTGCGCCTCGCACNCGAGCGCGGCCGTCACCGGCGCCAGGACGAGGCCGGAGATCGCGTTGGCAACCGTGGGCCTGCCGAGGAAGCCGGCGAGCAGGAGAACGAGGATGAGCAGCGCAAGACGTCGCATGGGTGCGTTCTAGCAACGCAATTGTGGCAAGGGCAGACCGGCCCGGCAAAATCGCTCGCCGGTGTTGCAATTGTGCGCCATCACCCGGGGACCGCTAGAGTCGCCGCAGGATCGCCTCGACCGTCGCCTCGACGGTCCCGCGCGAATCCACTTCGTGGCCGGCGGCCTCACGCAGCAGCGGCTCGATGGTCGCGATCAGCTGCGCGACCTCGTCCCGCTCCCGCGGCTCACGCCGCCGACAATTCCATCGCCGGCTCGGCGCCCTCGAGGTCCCAGACGGTCGCCATGCGCGCGTCCTCGCCCTCCGGCTCCTCGACGCGGAAGACCCGGTCGGCGCAATCGAGCGCGAGACGGAAGCGGGTGCGGCTCATGGGATCGGCGACGAGGTCGCCGGTCGAGCCCACCCAAAGCACGAGGCTGCCCTTGGCGATGAGGTAGAGCGCCCCGTCGCTCATGGCGAAGCGCTCCAGGTTCTCGCCGGCCATGAGGTAGGAACGGCCCGAACGGCCACGCCAGCGCGCACGCCGCCGCTCATGCGGATTGAGCCCGGTGATGTCGGCGACTGGCGTCATCGGCGTTCCCTCTCCTGTCGTTTGCGAAGAGAACAAAATTAGAACAAAATGCAGCGTACGTCAAGCGCTGCACGTTCCAATCTCTATATGTATGGATAGAGGTGAAGATTCTGTCAATATGTAGTGGTCAGCGCGGCGTCGAGCCCTTGAGCGCATCGAGCCTTTCACGCAGGTGCGGGGGCACCGGGCGGTCGAGCCCGCGCGCGTCGGCGGCGCGAATCAGCTCGTTGGTCTGCGTCTCGATCGCCTCGCGCAGGCGCTTGAGGAATTCGTCGGGCGGCAGGCCCGGCTGTATCGGCGGGAGGAACTTCGCCTCGGCCTCGCCCGGCCAGAGGATCAGGCTGTTACGGCCCCAGAAGAGGCCCGAATTGAGCGCGACCGGCACTACGGGCACCTTGAGCTCGTCATACATGCGCGCCACCCCGAAGCGGTAGTCGGGCGGGGCGAGCGGCGCCTTGCGGGTGCCTTCCGGGAAGATGACGATGCGGCATCCGCGCGCGATGGCGTCCCGCGCCTGGCGCATCATCTCGGGGATGGCCTCGGCGCCCTTCTGCCGGTCGACCTCGATGCAGTCGAGGGACCGCGCCGCCCAGCCGAAGAAGGGGATGCGCATCAGCTCCTTCTTGACGATATAGGCGGGCCGGCCGGTGTGCGGGAAGACGGCGAAGACGTCCCAGTCGCTCTGGTGCTTGCTGGCGATGATGCAGCCGCCCGCTGGGATGTTCTCCTCGCCGGTCACTTTCGTGCCCACCCCGGCGACCGCGCGCATCAGCCAGGTATTGGAGTGGCACCAGTAGCTGGCGAGCGCCCAGCCGACGGCGGTGCGGCGGCGCGCGAGGATGCCGATGGTGCCCACTATTATGGCCAGCACCACCGTCTGCCCGATAAAGAGCAGGTAAAAGAGGGCCGAGCGCACTGCCTGCACGACGGTCTTCAAGATGGCGTTCCTCCCGTCGGTCGCTCTGTCCGGCCGCTCGGCTCCACTCTACTCACGGCGCTCCCCGCAATAAGCCTCACGAGGTCTGCGACAGGAACCGCCGCACGGTCATGCGCGAGGTGATGGCCGTCAGGGCCGCGATCACCAGCACCACGGCGATGATGCCGACGATCCCGTCCCAGCCGAGCACGAACCGGCCGAAGAGGATGCTGACCTGCGCATCGGCCTCCTCGGGGATGACGTTGCCGGCGGCCATGCCGACAAGGAGGAAGAAGACCAGGGCGGCAAGCCCGCCGATGATGCCGCCGCGCAGGCCTATGGCGAGGAACCGGCCCTGGAACTCGCCGGCGATGAAGCCGTTGGAGGCGCCGATGAAATGCAGGACATCGACGATCTCGCGGTTGGAGGCCATGGTGCCGCGCGTGGCGAAGATGATGGCGAGGACGGTGGCGACGGCGATCAAGGCCAGCGCCAGAAGCCCCGAGACGACGATGGTGCCGGCCATGGTGTTGAGCTGCTGGCGCCAGGCGGCGTGGGTGTCGAGGCTCGCCCCGTTGATGGCGCGCAGGTTGCTGCGCAGTTCCTCGATATCGACGTTGGCGGGATCGGCGAGCTCGACGACGACGAGGCGCGGGATCTCGATGGCGGACAGGTCGAGGCCCTGGCCGAGCCAGGGCTCGAGCAGGCGCTGGCTTTCCTCGAGGCTGAGCGCGCGGGCCGAGGCGACGCCAGGGGTCGACTGCGCCAGCGTCACGGCGGTCCGCAGGTTGCTTTCCATCACCTCGCCCTCGATCGGGCGGATCTGGATGGTTACCTCGCGTCCGACCTCGGCCGACCAGGCGATGGCGGATTTCTGCACCAGCACCACGCCGCCGAGCGTCACGGCCGACAGGAACGTCATGATGGCGATGAGGAGGAGGAGCGTGCGCCCGGCGACCGATTTGTCGGGGACGATCGGCGCACCGCCCTTGCCCAGCGGCAGGCGGAAGGGCAGGCGATCGAGAAGGCTGCTCATGGCGTCGTCCTCACGCGCGTTCTACTCATGGATCTCGAGCTCGCCCTTGGTGAGGACCATGCGCGGATAGGGGAACCGCTCGAGCAGCGGCAGCTCGTGGGTGGCAAGGATGATGGTCATGCCGAGCGTGCGGTTCAGCTCGGCGAAAAGGTGCACCAGCCGCGAGGAGAGATCCGGGTCGACATTGCCGGTCGGCTCGTCGGCGAGGAGCACCTTGGGGCGGGCGATGACGGCGCGGGCGATGGCGGCGCGCTGCTTCTCGCCGCCCGAAAGCAGGGAGGGCAGCGCGTCCATGCGCTCGCCCAGGCCCACCCATTCGAGCAGTTCGGTCACGTTGTTGCGGTATTCGCCCTCGGCCTGCCCGAGGACCCGCAGCGGCAGCGCCACGTTCTCGTAGGTCGTCAGGTGGTCGAGCAGGCGGAATTCCTGGAAGACGATGCCGATGTGCCGGCGCATCTGCAGCAGCGCGTCCTGCGAGAGGTTGGCGACGTCCTCGCCGAACATGGTCACGCGCCCGCGCGTCGGCTTCAAGGAGAGCAGCAGGAGGCGCAGCAGCGACGTCTTGCCGGCGCCCGAGGGGCCGGTGAGGAAATGGAAGGTGCCCGGCTCGATGGTGAACGTCAGGTCGCGCAGGATTTCCGGTCCGTTGCCATAGCGCAAGCCGACGTCGGAGAATTCGATCAAGGCGCGTGGGCTCCCCTGTTTGCGCGGCGAATCAGCTTGCCCGCATCATATCAGCCTCGCCGCATCCGGCGCGGCCAGTAGCGGCTTTCGGTGTGGATTGCGACGCAATTGTGATGCTCGCCCGCATTGGCCGGTTTGAGGAGTGTTAACCGGGGCGCGTCTAGGGTGCCGCCGTCCGTCCGAGCAAGCGCCGTTCGCCCCATGATCATCACCTGTCCCCATTGCAGCACGCGCTACCAGGTCGCCTACGAGGCGATCGGTGCGGCCGGGCGCAAGGTGCAGTGCGCCGCCTGCCACCGGGACTGGCAGGAAAAGCCCTCCGCCCCTGAACCGGAGGACGAGACCGCCGACCGGATCTTCGACTCCTTTGCCGAGGACGGGCTCGACGAGGCGATGATGGCCGAGGAGCGGGCGCTTTCCGCCCGGATCGAGACGAGGCTCGCCGTAGAGCGGGCGAAGGCCGAGGCCGCCGCCGCGCCGCCGCCTCCGGCGGCGCCCGCCGCTCCCGAGGACCCGACTGCCGCCAAGCGCCGCCAGCGCGCATTCAGCAAGCGCCGGAGGCTCCTCAACCGCGACCTGCCCATGGCGCGCATGCGCCGCGTCGCGCGCATCGGCGTGCTCGTCGCGCTCGTCGGCCTCGTGGCCGGCCTCTACCTAGGGCGCGGACCGGTCGTGCGGCAGTTTCCGCAGCTTGCCGGGCTCTATGCGGCGCTCGGCGTTCCGGTCAATGTCGTCGGCCTCGATTTCGCCGGGCTCGAGACGCGCCGGCTGCTGCGCGAGGGGCGCGAGGTGCTCGATGTCGGGGCCGAGGTCGTCGGGCTCGAGCCGCGTGCCGTCTCCGTGCCGCCGGTCGTCGTCGCCCTCACCGATGCCAAGGGCGCGATTATCTATCAATGGAGCGTCACCGCGCCGACCAAGACGCTCGTCGCCGGCGAGCGCGTGCGCGTCGAGACGCAGCTTCCCGCGCCTCCGCCCGAGGCGGTCGGCGTGCGGTTGAGCTTTGCCGGCGCGGACGCGGCGGCGCCGCGCCCGGCGCGGCAGAACGCAGGAGCAGTATGATGGCGAGGATCCTTGTGGCCGAGGACGACGATTCGGTGCGCGCCTTCGTCGACACGGCCCTGCGCATCAAGGGGCACGACGTGGTGCTGGCCGAGGATGGCGGGCTTGCCGCCGAGATCATCGGGGAGGAGGACGGCCGGTTCGACCTCCTGCTCTCCGACATCAAGATGCCGATCATGGACGGCATCGCGCTCGCCCTCGACGTCGGCGCGCGCTTCCCGGCCGTCACCATCCTCCTGATGACCGGCTTTGCCGAGCAGCGCGAGCGCGCCCACGGGCTCGACGCGCTGATCTACGACGTCATTCCCAAGCCCTTCACCCTTTCCGACCTCGTCGCCAAGGTGGACGACGCGCTCGCCGGCAAGCCCGTCGAGATCGTGCCGCTGGGGCGCCGCGGGCTCGACGGTTGACAACGGCAACTGGCCCAAGTGCGGCAAGCACGGGGTCTCTCGCGAGGAAATCGAGGGCATCCTGTTGGGAGAGCCTGGCATTTTTCGGGATCCAGCGCCAAACGAGATGCGGTTCCGGGCCATCGGCCGCTCGCTCTACGGGCGCTATGTTTTCATAGCGTTGACGATCCGGGAGATCGATGGTGAACGGCACATCCGTCCCATCAGTGCGCGCTACATGCACCGCAAGGAGATAGAGCGCTATGAGCAAGACAGAACTCAAGCAGATGCCGCCGCTGACCAGCGACGAGGAAGCGGAACGGTTCGTGGAAGAGGCCGACCTTTCCGAGTACGACCTCAGCGTCTTCAAGCCTACGCGATTCGAATTCGCCAAGAAGTCCGCCGTGCTCAACATGCGTGTGCCGCCCAAGCTTCTCGATGCGGTCAAGCGCAAGGCAGAATCCAAAGGCATGCCGGTGACCCGCTACGTGCGCATGCTGATGGAAGAGGACGTATCGCGGCCGTAGTGCCGGAGCCGTTTTTGGCACCATGCCGATACACCCGCGATGTCATCCCGGCGCAGGGACCCGGCCTGAGATACCGCGCCAGCCGCAAGGTGTAAGGGCGGGGACAATCGCTTCTGCCGTGCGCATTGATGCGTTCCGGGCTGGTTCCCGGCCTTCGCCGGGATGACAATCGAGGGTGGGTGAAGCAATGTGCCTTAGCTGGACTCTCACATCACTTCGACCTTCACCTCCCCGCCCTTTCCGTCGGTCATGAAGCCGAGGAACGCCTCGGCTTCGCGGTTTCTCCCTCCTCTCACAGCCACTCGGGCACGCTGTCGAGCCCGATGAGGTCCTCGATCGTTTTCCTCGGGCGGATGACGTGGTAGCGGTCGCCGTCGACCAGCACCTCGGGGATCAGCAGGCGCGAGTTGTAGGTCGAGGCCATGACGGCGCCGTAGGCGCCCGCGCTCATCACCGCGATCAGGTCACCTTCCTTGACGCCGGCGATGGTGCGGCCCTTGGCGAGGTAGTCGCCGGACTCGCAGACCGGCCCGACGATGTCGGCGGTGATCGGCGAGAGGTTCGAGGGATTGACCGGCACGATGTCGTGGTGCGCCTCGTAGAGGGTGGGGCGGATGAGGTCGTTCATGGCCGCGTCGACGATGACGAAGTTGGTCGAGCCGGGCTTCACGTATTCCACCCGCGTCACGAGGATACCGGCATTGCCCACGATAAGGCGGCCGGGCTCGATGACGAGCTTGCAGCCCAGCTGCCCCACCTTGTCGCGCACCACGGCGCCGTAGGCCTGCGGATGGGGCGGGGCTTCCTGGTCGTGGTCGTAGGGGATGCCGAGGCCCCCGCCGACGTCCACGTGCTCGATGTGGTGGCCGTCGGCCCGCAGATCCCCGACGAGGTCGGCCATCAGCTGGAAGGCGTTGCCGAAGGGCTCGAGGTCGGTGATCTGGCTGCCGATATGCATGTCGACGCCGACGGCGACGAGATTGGGCAGTTCGGCGACACGCTTGTAGATCTCGCGGGCCCTGGCATAGGGGATGCCGAACTTGTTCTCGGCCTTGCCCGTCGAGATCTTGGCGTGGGTGCGCGCGTCCACGTCGGGATTGACGCGCACAGAAACGCGGGCGGTTGCCCCCATGTCGGCGGCGATCATCGACAGGCGCTCGAGCTCGGGTTCGCTCTCGACGTTGAAGCAGGCGATGCCGACCTCGAGGCCCCGGCGCATCTCGGCGACGGTCTTGGCGACGCCCGAGAACACGATCCTGTCGGCCGGAATGCCGGCGGCCAGCGCCCGCTCCAGCTCGCCGAGCGAGACGACGTCGGCCCCGACGCCTTCATTGGCCATGAGCTTCAGGACCGCCTGGTTGGAGTTGGCCTTCATGGCATAGGCGAGCAGCATCGGAATGCCCTCGAAGGCTTCCTTGACCACCCGCACGTGGCGGCGCAGCGTCGCCGCCGAATAGACGTAGAACGGCGTGCCGACCTTTTCGGCAAGCGCGTTGAGGTCGATGTCCTCGGCATGCAGGACGCCGTCGCGATGGGTGAAGTGATGGACCAAGGCAGAGCTCCGGGCTGTTCACCGAGACACGCATCATCCTCGATATCACCCGGCGAAAACCGGGGCCCATCCCGAGATGTCTTGCCGCCGCCAGGTGGCGCGGTCCGCCCGCTCACAGACCTTGCGGCTGGGGCGGCGTCTCAGGCTGGATTCCGGCTTTCGCCGGAATGACACCGGGGGAGTTGAAGCGCCCGGGACAATTTCTCACTCGTCTAGTGCAGCGCCGACAAAAACAAAAGCCAATCCCTTCAATGGCTGCCATAAACGGCTTCGATGTGCTCGGCCACTAATTCCTGCAGCTCCCAGAGGTGGGTGTCGTGGAGGCCCATGGCTTCGAGCCGCGTCACGGTCTCGTAGAGGTATTCGGCCATGGAGCCGCGCGAGCCGGCGGCCCTGGCGAGGACCGCGGCGACCTCGTGGGGCGAGAGGCCGGTGACGTACCGGCCGGAGTTCCTGTCGATGCAGAAGGTGAGCGCACGCACATTGCCGTCGCGCGAGGCGACGTTCACCCAGCGCGGGGGGAAGGCCGAGGGTTTCCAGGCCATCTCGCGCTCGAAGAGCTTGACGATGTTGTCCTCGATGGCGCCAGCCGGCAGCCGGTAGAGAACGCCCTTGCAGGCGCCTCCGCGATCGAGGGCGAGCATCAGGCCGGGGTTCTCCTCGCTGCCGCGCCAGCGCGTGTTCCAGCCGAGGCAAAAGGCGCGGTGCCAGCCGCGCAGCAGCCCCTCGCGCATCTCGACGACCTCGCAGGCCGGCTTCCAGATCAGCGAGCCATAGGCGAAGACCCAGATCTCGCAAAGGTCCGGCTCCTCTGCCTTGAGCCGCGCCCAGGTTCCGAGGTGATCCTCGATCGTCGCCCGCTCGTAGCCCGGCTGCGGCTCGGGCATGGCCTCGTCGACGACGGCGGGCTGGACGAAGGCGACGTGCTTTTGGGTCAGTCGCAGCGGACGTCGCTTGGGCATGGGTTCGCTTTGCCTCGCTACGCTCCCGAGCCGGCATTCGAGCACGGCCGGCTCCCCTTCCCCTCGAGGGGAGGGAGGCTGAGCGTGCCGGTGCGGGGTCGGTGGATGGGCCTACTCCACTCCGCCGTCACCTTGCCCGTGGCCGCTCTTTTTCGTCAAGGCGCGGGGCTCGGCTGCCTTGCCGGTGAGGATTTCCTTCCAGCGCGCCGCCTGCTGCACGACGTTCTCGGGCGCGGTGCCGCCATAGCTCTTGCGCGCGGCGACCGAGGCTTCGACCGTCACGACCTTGTGGATGCGGCTGTCGATGCGCTCGTCGATCGCCTTGAAATCCTCGATGGTGAGGCCCTCGAGCCCGCACCCCTTCTGCTCGGCCAAGGCCACGATCTGGCCGGTGATGTGGTGGGCGTCGCGGAAGGGGATGCCGGCCTGCCGCACCAGCCAGTCGGCGACGTCCGTCGCGGTCGAAAAGCCCGCGCTCGCCGCCGCCCGCATCGCCTCGCGGTTGACCGTCAGGTCGCCGACCATGCCGGTCATGGCGGCAAGCGACAGCGAGAGCGAATCGAGGGCGTCGAAGGCGACCTCCTTGTCCTCCTGCATGTCCTTGGAATAGGCGAGCGGCAGGCCCTTCATCACGACGAGGAGGCTGGTCAGCGCCCCCATGATCCGCCCCACCTTGGCGCGGATGAGCTCGGCGGCATCCGGATTGCGCTTCTGCGGCATGATCGAGGAGCCGGTGGTGAACTTGTCGGAGAGCCTGACGAACCCGAACTGGGCCGACGACCAGATCACCAGCTCCTCGGCAAAGCGCGACAGGTGCATGGCGCAGATGGCGGCGGCCGAGAGCGTCTCGAGGATGAAATCGCGGTCGGAGACAGCATCGAGCGAATTGGCCGTCGGCCGGTCGAACCCCAGGGCCCCGGCTGTCATGTCGCGGTCGATCGGATAGGGGGTGCCGGCGAGCGCGGCCGAACCCAGCGGGCTCTCGTTGAGGCGCCTGCGCGCATCCTCGAGCCGGCCGACGTCGCGGCCCAGCATCTCGACATAGGCGAGGAGATGGTGGCCGAAGGTCACGGGCTGGGCGCTCTGCAGATGGGTGAAGCCGGGCATGATGGTCTCGGCCTCGGCCTCGGCGCGCTCGACGAGCTTGGCCTGCAGGGTCCTGACCTGCATGACCAGCATGTCGATGCAGTCGCGCACGTAGAGCTTGAAGTCGGTCGCCACCTGGTCGTTGCGCGAGCGGGCGGTGTGGAGGCGCCCGGCGGGGTCGCCGATCTTGTCCTTTAAGCGCGCCTCGACGTTCATGTGGATGTCCTCGAGAGCGCGCGAGAACGTGAACGTTCCGGCCTCGATTTCAGCCTCCACCTCGGCTAGACCGGCAACGATCGCGTCGCGGTCGGCCTGCGTCAGTATGCCGGTCTCGGCAAGCATCGTCGCATGCGCTATCGACCCGGCGATGTCCTGGCGGTAGAGACGCTTATCGAATCCGATCGAGGCGTTGATCTCTTCCATGATGGCGTCTGGGCCGGAGGAGAACCTGCCGCCCCACATGCGATTGCTCATGCAGCATCCCGGAGTGTTTTAAGTGACCGAAACCAACGCGCCCCCACCGGAAAGCTCGCCGCTCCCGCGGCTGATCCTGACCCTGGGGCTCGCCATTTTGGGCGTTGGTATATCGGTCTGGATATTCCTTAGCAATGCCGCCCCGTCGGCGCGCGAGTGCCCGGTGCAGGCCGAGGCCGCCGCCAAGCTCGACGCGGCGGCGGTCGGCGAGCTCGCCGGGCTCCTCGGCACCGGCGAGGGGCGCGGCTACCGCTCGATGACCTTCAAGAAGGCCGACGGCACCGACACCTCGATCTCGGCCTTCTCGGGCAAGCGCCTGCTCGTCAATTTCTGGGCCAGCTGGTGCGTGCCCTGCCGCGAGGAGATGCCGGCCCTCGACGCCATCGCCACCAAGTACAATTCCGATGCCTTCATGGTCCTGCCGATCAACCTCGACATGGGCGAGAGCGGCTTGAAGAAGGCGCAGGACTTCCTGGCCGAAGGCGCCTACCAGAACCTGCCGCTCTTTGCCGACAACACGTTCGCCGCCTTCGAGCGGCTGAAGACCGAAGCGGTCGCCATCGGCCTGCCGGTGACGCTGCTGCTCGACGAGATGGGCTGCGAGCTCGCGGTCCTGCCGGGCCCGGCCGAGTGGAATACGCCGGACGGGGAAGCGGTGGTCGAGGCGCTGATCTCGCTTTAGATCACTGAGACGGAGGCCCCCTCACCCGGCGCTGCGCGCCGACCGCCGCCCTGAAGGGAGAGGTGAAGAGGGGCACTCCGGCCCGCGAGCCCACCTCTCCCCCTGGGGGAGAGATCGTCCTTGCGCAGCAAGGGACGGGTGAGGGGGCCTTTCGATTCTGCTGATTTCGCCGGTCAGGCGATCTTGTCGACCGCGATGCCCGTGCCCTGCGGCGCTTCCGCCTCGGCGACGCGCGCAAGGCGCTCCATGATCGTCGTTTCCACCTGCCCGCGGCGCAGCGCCACGAGCGCCAGTCGCGTGTCGAGCGACACGGCCTCCTGGCTCGCGATGCGGTGCGCGCCGAGGTCGAGGTTGATGGCGGGGAGCGTCGACACGCTCATCTCACGCGCTCTTGTCGACGGCGGTTCCCTGGCCCGCCGGAGCCGGCGCCTTCACCGCGGTTTCGAGCATGGTGATGACGTTCATCTCCATCTCGTGCGTCTTCTTGACCATGGCGATTCCGATCGCATGGTGTGTCGAGGCCGTGCGGGCGGCAACGAGCTGGGCGGCAAGATCGGTGTTCATGAGGCCTCCCGTCGGTTGGACCGGGCCCCAGCGTAAACCTCTCGGCGTAAACGAAGAGTTGCCCAGGCTCCCGCTTCGTCATTGCCCGGCTTGTCCGGGCAATGACGATTGGCAGGGTGATGACCTCGCCTCATCGGCCCCCGAGCAGCACGACCTCGCGCCGCTTGAAGAGCGGCGCCAGCACCACGCCGGCAAGGAACCCGCCGAGGTGCGCCCACCAGGCGACGGGAGCCTGCGGCGAAACGACGAGGGAAACGAGCTGCATGCCGAGCCAGATCCCCAGCATCCAGAAGGCCGGTATCGGCAGCGGGATCGGGATGACGATGCGGGCCAGCACGAACACCCGCGCATGGGGGTAGAGCAGCACATAGGCGCCCATGACGCCGGCGACCGCGCCCGAGGCGCCGACCAGCGGCCCATTGGCGTCGAGGTTGAAGGCAAGGTGCGCGAGGGCGGCGATGACCGCGCAGGCGAGATAGAAGACGAGGAACCTCACGTGCCCCATGGCGTCCTCGATGTTGTCGCCGAAGATCCACAGGAACAGCATGTTGGTGAGCATGTGCATCCAGTCGGCGTGTAGGAACGCGTAGGTGACGAGCGGGGCCCAGTCCGGCAGCCAGGGCAGGGGCTGCGGATAGACGTCGCGCACGACGATGGGGATCATGCCGAAATAGATGGTCACCTCGTCGAACGCGGCGCGCGGCAGCATCGACTGGACGAGGAACACCAGCGCCGTCACCGCCATCAGGCCGTAGGTGACGTAGGGAAACCTGACATGCCGGATGGGATTGGTGTCGTGGAGGGGCAGGAACATTCAGGCGCTCGCCGTTCTTTGGTGCATGCTGTCTGCCGAGGCTTCCCCACCCCGGACCCCACCTCTCCGGGGGAGGGGAAACGGGTTTGTGCCACTTGTGGCGTCGGCGGCACAATGCGTCCCCTCCCCCTGGAGGGGAGGGCTAGGTGGGGGGAACCAACGACCAGGCCGAAGACCCGCACACCCCCTTACCCCTTCTGCGTCCCGGTATTGTCTCCCGGCACCCAGAGCACGTCGGCCTCTCCGTTGGAATTGGCGAGCCGCGCCAGAACGAAGAGAAGGTCCGAGAGCCGGTTGAGGTAGACGATCGCCTGGTTGTTGACGTCCGGCTCGACGCTCTTGAGTTCGACGCAGATGCGCTCGGCCCGGCGCACGACCGTGCGCGCGATATGGCAGGCGACCGCCAGCTCGCTGCCGCCGGGCAGCACGAAGCTCTTCAGGGGAGTGAGCTTGTCGTTGGCGTTGTCGATCTGCTTTTCCAACCACTGCGTCTGCGCGGCGGTCACGCGCAGGGATTGAGGGCCGTCCGCCGGGTCTTCGCCCGGGGTCGCAAGGTCTGAACCGACGTCGAAGAGGTCGTTCTGCACACGCGCCAGGATCGTGTCGATCCGCGGCATGCCGCCGGTCGAGAGCCGCGCCTGGCCGATGAAGGCGTTGGCTTCGTCGACCGTGCCGTAGGCTTCGACCCGAAGGTCGAACTTTTCCCGACGCGGGCCGCGCACCAGCCCGGTCGTCCCGCCGTCGCCGGTTCTGGTGTAGATCTTGTTGAGCCTGACCATCGGCTAGCCGGGCCGCCCGAAGAGGAAGAGGGCACCCAGGAGCAGGACGATGGCCACGGCCTGGCCGAGGACGCGCAGGCGCATCAGCTTCTGGCTGGTGTTGCCGGGCCCGCCCTTGACCATGTTCCACAGGCCCATGCCGAGCACGCCGACGACGAAGATGAGGGCGATGGCGATGGCGAAGTTGATGGCGTATTCCATGGATAACCTGCCTCCCTGAGCCTCCACCCTCCCGATAAGTCGGAAGGAGGCGGGCTCGTTCCCGGCCGTTCCGGCACCCAGGCAATTCTCTTGGGCGACAAAGCGTTGGACCGGTGCCGCGCTTGCCTCAAGGCTACCTCTGCGCAAGCCTGCGCCGCAAGGGGGTGAGTGGGAGGCCCACAACAGGCATCCCCCCTTGGAGGAGGGAATGAGGGTGGGGGTGGCTCAGTGGGCCTCCTATGGACCCCCACCCCCGACCCCTCCCTCTCGAGGGGAGGGGAGCCCTACCCGATATACCCCGCCAATCCTTCCCCCAGCGCATCGTAGATCGCTCGGATGCGATGGCTGGTCATCAGCTCGCGATGGCTCGTCAGCCACACCTCGAGGGGGGGTATGCGCAATTGCGGCAAGAGCGTGCGCAGGCCCGGCGTCCTGCCGACGAGCGGCATCTGGCCGAAGCCGACGCCGAGGCCGGCGCGGATCAGCTCCCAGAGCTGCGTCTGGCTGTCCGAGCGCAAGGGGAAATGCTCGCGCCTCAGCTCCCAGCCCAACTCGTGCGCGGCGCGGATGATGAGGTCCGAGCGGTCGAGACCGATGAGGTCGTGGGCGGTGAGCTCGTCGATCGTCTGCGGCGTGCCGCGCCGATCGAGATAGCTCCCATGGGCGCAGCAGACGATGGGGATTTCGCCGAGCTTTCTCGTCACCAGCTCGAGCTGGGTCGGGCGGAACATGCGGATGGCGATGTCGGCTTCGCGCAGCAGCAGGTTCTCGGCGGAATCGGAGGGCACGATCTCCAGCGCGATCCCCGGATAGCGCTCGCGGATCGGCCCCAGCAGGCCGGGCAGCACGTAGTTGGCGACCATGGTCGAGGCGGTGATGCGCACCGTGCCGCCGGGGTCAGGCTGCGCTCCCTCGGCGCGGATGGCAGCTTCGGCAAGGGCGCGGCGCGCCGCTTCGACAGGCTCGAAGAGCCTCAGTGCCGTCTCGTTGGGCTTGAGGCCGGTCAGCGTGCGCTCGAAGAGCTGGACGTCGAGGCTTGCCTCGAGCGCCTCGATATGGCGGCCCGCCGTCGGCTGCGAGAGGCCGAGCTTTCTCGCCGCGCCCGAAAGCGAACCTTCCTCGACCACCGCGGCAAAGGTGCGCCAGAGCCACCAATCAGGTTCGCCATTCATTTTTGTATCTCAGGTGTACATGGTTCGAGAATATCAAAACAATGATGAATGCCGCATCTCTTGCGTGTCAACCGCAAGGAGAAGGAAATGGCAAAGGGCAGGATCGTCATCCTCGGCATCAACGGGCATGTGGGCCACGCGGCGGCCGGGGCCTTCGTCGCGGCAGGCTGGCAGGTTACCGGCTTCGGCCGCAGCAACCGTCAGCCGGTCGCTGGCGCGCGGTTCATCAAGGGCGACGCCGATGACGTGGCGGCGCTGAAGGAGGCCATCGCCGGGGCCGACGTGGTGTTCAACGGGCTGAACCTGCCCTACGACAAGTGGTTCAACGGCCGCGCCGAGGCCCAGCTCGCCCGCGTCATCGAGGCGATGGGCAGTTCCGGCAAGACCATGCTCTTTCCCGGCAACGTCTACAATTATGCCGCCGGCGAGAAGGTGCTGGCGCCCGACACGCCGGAGCGCCCCGAGCGGCCGCGCGGCGAGATCCGCGTGCGCATGGAAGGGATGCTCAAGGCTGCCGCCGCGCGTGGGGCTTTGCAGGCCATCGTGCTGCGCGCCGGCGACTTCTTCGGGCCGGAGGCGCACAACGACTACCTCGACCTGCTGATCCTGCGTGAAGCCGGCAAGGGCCGCGTGGCGCTCGCCGACCATGAGGTGCCGCATAGCTGGGCGTACCTGCCCGACCTCGGCCGCGCGTTCGTGGCGGTGGCGGAGAGGCGAGCGGAGCTTGCCGGCTACGAAGCCTTCCATTTCGCCGGCCATTTCGTCACCTCCGGCGAGGTGTTCGATGCCATCCAGACGGTCTCGCCGAGGGAGCTCACCCGCGTGCCGATCCCCTGGACGATGCTGTCGCTCCTCGGCCTCGCCATGCCGCTGATGCGTGAGCTCGTCAAGATGCGCTACCTCTGGGACAACCCCATGCGCCTTGCCGACCCGCGGCTTGACGCCATGCTCGGTCCTGATTTCGGCACGCCGTTCAAGCAGGCCATGGGCGAAACCGCGGCGCGGTTTTTCGCGGAGCAGAAGCAGGCGGCGTGAGGAGACGTTTAGGGGAAGATGAACGTCGCAGAAGGCTCCTCACGCGGCGCTGCGCGCCGACCTCTCCCCAGAGGGAGAGGTGAAGAGGGCACTCGACCGCACCGCGCACCACCTCTCCCCTGGGGGGAGATGTCGCGACGAAGTCGCGGGCGAGGGGGCCTTTCTCACAAGTGGCCACCTATCCGGGTTTGGCAAACCCCAGCCTCGCCCGCACGTCCTCGCCCGTCCACCCGGCGTCCCGCAGGTCCGCAAGGCTCTTCGACCCGCGCGATTTGGCGAGCTTGATATCCCCCTCGTCGACGACGAGCTCATGATGGCAGTAGAGAGGGGCGGGGAGGCTGAGCAGCGCCTGCAGCAGGCGGTGCAGGTCCGTCGCGTGGTAGAGGTCCATGCCGCGGGTGACGTGGGTGACGCCCTGGAAGGCATCGTCGACGGTGACCGCCAGATGGTAGCTTGTCGGCGTATCTTTCCGCACGATCACCGCATCGCCCCATTTTTGCGGCTCCGCCGGGCGCTCGGCGAGATTTCCCTTTATGTCAAAGCTGGTTACGGTCAGCGGCCCCGTCAACGCAAGAGCCTTGTCCGTCAGCAATCGCCACTGGTACGGGTACCGTTGCGCTAACCTATCGGCCCTTTGCTGCGCTGGGAGGTGGCGGCACGTGCCGGGGTAGAGCGGTGCCCCGTCCGGATCGGTCCCGGTCGCCCGTTCCGCCACTTGCTTGCGGGTGCAGAAGCACGGATAGACGAGCCCCATCTCCCGCAGCCGGCCGGCGGCCTCGGCATACGCCTCGAAGCGGGTCGACTGGCGCAGCACCGGTTCGGGCCAGGAAAGGCCGAGCCAGGCGAGATCCTCGCGGATGCCCACGTCGAATTCGGGTTTACACCTCTGGGCGTCGATGTCCTCGATGCGCAGCAACGCGACGCCGCCCAGCGTCTCGGCCACGCTCCACGTGAACAGCGCCGAATAGGCGTGCCCGAGGTGCAGCCGCCCGTTGGGGCTCGGCGCGAATCGCAAAACCGGACGAGATGGCATAAGTCATCCTTTGATGAGGACTTCGATTAGCATGCACGACAAGCTCCCGACAGAGCGGTTGACCTCGCAGGATGCCGTCGCCCGGCATCTCGAGGCGCTGCTGGCGCGCGACCCGCGGCTGACGGCGGTCTACGAGAAGGCCGGCCCCTTCCCGCCGCGCTCGGCGCCCAAGGGGTTCGTGGGGCTCGCCAAGGTGGTCTGCGGACAGCAGCTGTCGGTCGCCAGCGCCAATGCCATCTGGGCGCGGTTCGAGGCCTTGCCGGGCGCGCTCGACCCGGCCGGCTACCTTGCGCTCGACGAGGAGACGGTGCGCGGCGTCGGCTTCTCGCTCGGCAAGTTCCTGACCGTGCGCGCCGTCGCCGAGGCGGTTGTCGCGGGCCAGCTCGACTTCGCCCACGTCGAGACCCTGCCCGCCGAGGAGGCGATCGCCTATCTCACCGCCCATCGCGGCATCGGCCCGTGGACGGCCGAGATCTATCTGATGTTCTGCGCCGGGCATCCGGACGTCTTCCCCGCCGGTGACCTGGCGCTGCAGAAAGCCGTCGCCCACGGCCTCGGGCTTGACGCGCAGCCTTCCGTCAAGCAGTTGGTCGCGATGGCCGAGGGGTGGTCGCCGCACCGGGCGACCGCNGCGCTCCTCTTCTGGCGCTATTATGCCGCCATGCGCGGCAGGGAAGGGATTGTNCTGTGACGGCGAAGCTTTCCGGCCCGATGCTGGCCCCGAAGTCGGGCGGAGCGCCCAGGCAGGCGGTGGTGATCCTCCACGGCTATGGAGCCGACGGGCGCGACCTCATCTCCCTCGGGGCGGAATGGCAGGCCCTGCTGCCCGACGCCCTGTTCCTTGCGCCCGATGCGCCCGAACCCTGCGCGGGCAACCCCTATGGCTTCCAGTGGTTCGCCCTCGACTATACGACCGACCGCGTCGCCAACCGGCAGGAGGGCCTGCCGCTCGCCCGGCCGGTGGTGGTCAAGTTCCTCGAGGACCTCTGGGCGCAGACCGGGCTCAAGCCGCAGGACACGATCCTCTCCGGCTTCAGCCAGGGCGCGATGATGGCGCTGCACGCGGGCCTGTCGCTGCCGGAGCCCTTGATGGGGATCATCGCGTTCTCGGGGGCCTTCATTCCGCCGCAGGGCTTCGGGCCGGGTTCGGCAAGGCCTCCCGTGTGCCTCGTCCATGGCGACATGGACAACGTCGTCGATCCGGATTTCAGCCGGCAGGCGGCCGAGGTGCTGGAAGCGGCCGGCGTGCCGGTCGCCTACCACGTCTCGCAGGGCGTCGGGCACGGCATCTCGCCCGACGGGCTCGCCTTCGCCAATGCGTTCATCGAGGAGGTTTCGGCTCGATCCTAGCGGGCTGTCACAGAGCTGCTTTGCCCGCTTCACAGCGGTGTCACAAACGGCTTAGTATAAGAGCGCTATGGACTTGACTGATTCCCGCTTCGGGAGACTCAAGTGACGATCCATGTGTCGCCTGAGGGCTGTCCCGCACTCGTGCTGAACGCCGACTTCCGTCCGCTCAGCTACTATCCTCTCTCGTTATGGTCGTGGCAGGATGCGATCAAGGCCGTGTGCCTCGATCGGGTCAACATCGTCTCGGAATACGATACGGCCATCCACAGCCCCTCCTTCGAGATGAAGCTGCCGAGCGTGGTTTCCCTGAAGGAGTACGTGAAGCCGGCCAAGCATCCGGCGTTCACGCGCTTCAACGTGTTCCTGCGCGACCGCTTCCAGTGCCAGTACTGCGGCTCCAAGGACGACCTGACGTTCGACCATGTGATCCCGCGTTCCAAGGGCGGGCGAACCACGTGGGAGAACGTGGTGGCGGCCTGCGCGCCCTGCAACCTGCGCAAGGCCAACCGGCTGCCGTGGGAAATCGACATGTACCCGCGCCAGAAGCCCTACCATCCGACGGTCTTCGACCTCCACAACAACGGCCGCGCCTTCCCACCCAACCACCTGCACCAGAGCTGGCTCGACTATCTCTACTGGGATATCGAACTGGAACCGTAGACGC
>Ga0065721_10050607_pt1 | contig 18972 bp, 10 predicted proteins | sample Mesricmetagenome_FD_59108 | JGI IMG/M metagenome (GOLD analysis project Ga0065721, IMG submission 59108) | Mesophilic microbial community from rice straw/compost enrichment Sample: eDNA_1 v2 (version 2) | ecosystem: Engineered > Solid waste > Grass > Composting > Bioreactor | place: USA: Davis... | reverse complement strand
TCACTCTGTTTGCTCAATGGACGAAGATTCCGACGTTCAAGGTAACGTATGACGGCAACGGCAGCTCCGGCGGCACGGCGCCGAAGGATGCGAAAGAATATGCAGCCGGGGAAAAAGCCGCGGTGCTGGGTCAAGGAAGCTTGGTACGCGATGAGTATACGTTTGCGGGCTGGAATACGAAGGCGGACGGAAGCGGGGATACGTATGAAGAAGGCGACGAGCTGACCGTAAGCTCTTCCGACGTTACTCTGTATGCGCAGTGGACGGCCATTCCGATCCCGACGCCGACTTACACGGTAACGTATGACGGCAACGGCAGCTCTGGCGGCACGGCGCCGGTAGACTCGAACGAGTATGAAGCCGGGGAGAAAGCCGCGGTGCTGGGCGAAGGGAGCTTGGTGCGAGACGATTATACGTTCTCGGGTTGGAACACGAAGGCGAATGGAAGCGGAGTCGCTTACGAAGAAGGCGACGAACTAACGGTAAACGCCGACGTTACGCTTTATGCGCAGTGGGAAGCCATTCCTATCCCTACGCCGACTTACAAGGTGACGTATGACGGCAACAGCAGTACCGATGGAACGGCGCCGGTAGACTCGAAAGAGTACGAAGCCGGCGAAGAGGCAACGGTGCGTGCTCCAGGCGACTTGGCGAGAGAAGGGGACGCATTCGCCGGCTGGAATACGAAAGCCGACGGAAGCGGAGCGACCTACATGCCGGGCGAGCTTCTGACGATCGGAACGTCCCCTGTTACGCTGTATGCGCAATGGACAACCGTACCGGTCCTCGTTCCGGAGATGATCCGGTTCCAGCCCGTCGGCGGAGCGACGGGCATTAGCGTCAACGCTCCTCTGGCGATGGCTTTCAATAAAGAGGTAAGGCCCGTTGCCGGCAAACGAATCCTGATCGCAAGCTTATCGGGCGACCGAATCTCGCAAACGATCGACGCGGCGGATGCCGAGCAAGTCGAGGTATTCGGATCGACGGTGCGCATTCAACCCGCGAGTCCGCTATCCTACGGCACCCTTTATCGAGTAACAATCGAAACGGGGGCCTTCGCGGATCCGGACGGGAACGAATACGGAGGATTGGCGGACGGTTGGGAATTTCAAACCGTAGAGAAGCCGATCGTTCCGCCTCCAAGCTCGGATGCGACGCTCGCAGGGCTGGACGTTAACGTCGGAGCGCAGAAGCTGCCTCTCAGCCCGAGCTTTGCGGCGGGCGTGGCGCGATACTCGGCGACGGTGCCCAGCTTCGTGTCGTCGGTATCGGTGTCCGCGACCGTGTACGCTAGCAGCTCCAGCGTTACGGCAAGCGTATACGACGGCAGCAATCGACTTGCCGCGGGACCGCTCTCGCTCATAAGCGGCCGGGCAAGCGATGAACTGCAGATCGGATACGGAATGAACCGGGTCGTGCTGACGGTGACCGCTGAGGACGGAACGCAGCGCGCCTATACGGTCGACGTCACGCGAGAGCTTGCCTATTTTCCTCCGGTCCAGCTGCCTGAATCGAGCTCGGAAGGCAACGAACCCGACACGATCGCCTATTGGAATGGACAAACCCTCACGGGAATCGTAAACGCGGCCTCGGAGGAGAAGGACGGACGAGCAACGATTCGATTCACGGTGAACGCAAGCGAACTGGAGTCTCGGCTGGAGCAAAGCGCAAACAGCCCAATCTTCCAAATCTCCTCTTCCTCTGCGGCAGAGCAAGTTGTCGTCGAACTGAACGGGGAAATCGTCAAAGCATTGGAGAATAAGCAGGCAACGCTGGAAATCCGGACGACTAACGGCTCTTACCGGCTTCCGGCCGTTCAAGTGCTTATCGACAATCTCTCGCGGCAATTGGGGCAAGGGTTCGCGCTGGCGGACATCGCCGTTCGGATCCGCATCGGCCAAAGCAGCGCCGAGACGGTTGCTTCGGCGGAGCAAGCGGCGAGTGCCGGCGGGTACCGAATCGTAGCCGCTCCGGTCGAGTTCTCCGTCGTCGCTTCCTTCGGCGGCCATACGGCGGAGACGGATCGCTTCGGACAATTCGTGGAGAGGGAAATCCCTCTGCCGGAGGGAATCGATCGGTCGAAGGTGACAACCGCCGTCGTCGTCGAACCGAACGGCGCTGCGCGGCATGCGCCGACCCGAGTAATCGAGCGGGATGGCAGGCTGTACGCGGTCGTGAGCAGTCTGACGAACAGCGACTACGCTCTCGTGTATCGTTCGGCCGCATTCGCGGACGTGAACGGGCATTGGTCGCGGGATGCGGTAAACGAGATGGCTTCCCGAATGATCGTAAACGGCACCGACGGGTCGCATTTCAAGCCCGACGCCGCCGTTACCCGCGCGGAATTCGCGGCGATCGTCGTCAGGGCGCTCGGATTGCCGGATACGGGTACGGCATCGGGCTTCGCGGACGTTGAGGACGGCGCCTGGTATGCGGGCGCAGCGGACCAAGCGCAGCGGATCGGCTTGATAGAAGGCTACTCCGACTGGACCTTCCGGCCGAATGGGACCATTACGCGCGAAGAGGCCGTTGCGATTATCGCCAGGGCGATGGAGCTTGTCGGGCTGGACACGGCAATAAGCGCCGAGGACTCGGCGCGAATCCTGTCCACGTTTAAGGACGCGGAGGAAATCGGAAGCTGGGCGAAGCCGAGCGCCGCCGCCGCGGTCGCGAACGGACTGGCTGCGGGCTCCGATTCCCGGTTTATGCCGGGGAGCGAGATGACAAGGGCGGAAACGGCCGCGATCGTGCAGCGGCTGCTGAAGCAAGCCGGGCTGATCGATTAAAATCGGAATAAGAAAACCCATTATCCCCAAAGCTCAGACTAACGGGCGCATTCCGGCTCTGAGCGGAAGGGATAATGGGTTTTTTGCAGCTTCGGAACAACGCCCTCGATGAGCCGCTAGCCGTTCAATAAGAGGCATAGTGAACCTGCCGATATTCGCTCGGGGTCATCCCCTGCTTCTCCCGGAAGACACGGGCGAACACCTTGTACGAGCTGAAGCCGACCTCCAGGGCGATGTCGAGAATGCTCATGTCGGTCGCAACCAATAAGCTGCAAGCGTGGCGCAGGCGGATGTTATGCAAGAGATGCATGAAGTTGATGCCCGCATGCTTCTTGATCTCGACGCTGAGGCGAGTCGGGTGGGTTCGGAACGTTTCGGACAGCCCGGTCAGGGATAAATCCTCGCGGTAATTGTAGTGGATGTATTCGATGACGGGCCAAACGACGCCTTTCCGGCCGGATTGTTCCTCTTCCGCCCGCCTGTTCTCCCGAATGGAGAGCCGCTTCCTTTCGAAGCGGATGAGCAGCTCGTGCAGCTTCAGGGGGAGCAGATCCTTGCGGAACGGATCCCGAGCCTCATACTCCGCGAGAATGCTGCCGAACAGCCCCTCGAATGAGGCTAGCTCGTCTTTGTCGATTTGAACGTAGGGCAGCCGGTTCTCGACGAGCATCGTCTGCAGATGGGTCGAGCCGATCTTGGAGCTGGCGGTCAGAAGCTCCATGGCGAACATGCAATTGTACAATCTCAGCGGAGTCGGCGAAGTGGTGACGATCTCGTGGATCTGATAAGGAAGGAGCAGGTTGAACGTACCGCGGGACACCGGATGCTTCACCCCGTTGATGGTCTCGTAGCCTTCCCCCTCGATGACGAGCGAGCATTCGAGAAAATCGTGCCGGTGGGCGGGGAAGTGATGCCGAACCTCGTTGATAGAGACGTGAACCGGGAAGTCCCGTTCGATCATATCGTAATCGGATAAGTTCTTGTTCATAGGGAAGATAGTCATAAAATCCCTCCAAGACTTAGAAAAATTAGGATATAGGGATAAAAAATTGCGCCTCTGCCAGCCCGATTATACCATAAACTAGGCTTGTGAACGCGAAGGAAAAACGATGGCATCAGGGAGGATGTAAGATGAGTTTGCCGACATTAGGGTTGATCGGAGACGTGCAATCGAGTCCGCTGGTCTACCGTCACCCGGACAACCCGATTTTGACCAGCGATCAAGTCCCCTACAAACCAGCATTGGTGTTCAATGCCGGCGTGACGAAGTTCCAAGGCAAGTACGTGATGGTGTTCCGGAACGATTACGGCAATCCGAAATTGCAAACGCTTTCCCATTACGGCACGACGAATATGGGGATCGCCTTCAGCGACGACGGCGTGAATTGGGACGTTCGGCCGGAGCCGTGCTTCGATATTCGGGACGAGGAGATCGTCCGGGCTTACGATCCGCGCCTTACCGTGATCGACGGCCGCTGCTACATGTGCTTCGCGGTGGATACGCTTCACGGCATCCGCGGGGGGATCGCCGTGACGGACGACTTCGAGACCTTCGAAATCATCAGCATGAGCGTTCCGGACAACCGCAACATGGTGCTTTTCCCCGAGAAAATCAACGGCCGTTACGTTCGGCTGGAGAGGCCGTTCACGATCTATAGCCGCGAAGGCAAGGAGAGATTCGACATCTGGATCTCCGATTCGGCGGATCTGAAGTACTGGGGCAATTCCGATCTGCTTCTCGGAGTCGAGCAGGTGCCGTACGCGAACGCGAAGCTGGGACCCGCCGCTCCTCCGATCAAGACGCCCAAAGGCTGGCTCACCACCTTCCACGCCGTGGACTTCGACCCCTCGAGGGGGAAGAACGGCTGGGAGGATTCATGGAAGAAGCGTTATACCGCGGGAATAATGCTGCTGGATCTAGACAACCCCAAGCGTGTTGTCGGACTATATAAGGAACCCCTGCTCGCACCCGATGCTCCCTACGAGAAAGACGGCGGATTCCGCAATCACGTCATTTTCCCGGGCGGCATGATTCTGGAGGATAACGGCGAGGTGAAAATCTACTACGGAGCGGGAGATACGTATGAATGCTTGGCGACTGCGGACATCGACGACTTGATCGGGCTTTGCTTAAAGTAATCTGATCGCAAGGATGGGAGCACCAATGGCGAAAAACCTCAGAAGCGCATTGCGTTACGTCGACAAGAAGAAGTACCTCTACATCATGCTTATCCCCGGCGTTCTCTACTTCCTGATTTTCAACTACGTTCCGATGTACGGGGTTCTCATCGCCTTCAAGGATTTCAACTTCAACAAGGGCATTCTGGGCAGCGCCTGGATCGGCTTCGAGAACTTCCGGTATATGTTCGGGCTCAGCGACTTCTATACCGTCTTCTGGAACTCTCTGATCTTAAGCTTCCTGAAGCTGCTGTTCGGATTTCCTTTCCCTATTCTTCTGGCTATTTTCCTCAACGAGATGCGAAGCCGAACCTACCAGAGGTTCACTCAGACGCTCATCTATCTTCCTCACTTCATTTCCTGGGTAATCATCGGCGGGATTCTCGTCAACTTCCTTTCTCCGACTTGGGGGGTGCTCAATATCTTCCTCGGCCAGCTCGGCATCGACCCGATCTTCTTCCTGGCGGACGAAAGCTACTTCCGGCCGATCGTCGTGCTCAGCAGCATCTGGAAGGACTCCGGCTGGGAGAGCATCATCTACCTGGCGGCCATCGCCTCCGTGAACACGGAGCTGTACGAAGCGGCCAGCATGGACGGCGCGGGCAGGCTCAGGCGGATCTGGCACATCACGCTGCCGGGCATCAAATCCACGATCATCGTCCTGCTTATCCTAAGGCTCGGACACATCATGAACAACGGCTTCGAGCAGATCTTCGTCCTGCAGAACCAGATGAATCTCGGGGTATCCGAGGTGTTCGAGACGTACGCCTACCGGGTGGGCATTCTCGGCGGCCGCTTCTCCTTCGGAACGACGGTGGGGCTGTTTACTTCCGTGATCGGGCTGATTTTCCTGCTTGCGAGCAACCGGGTCGCCAAGTGGATGAAGGAAGACGGCATCTGGTAAAAGGACCAAGAAAGGAGGGGCAACGATGGGGATTCGATCCTTCAAGGACAAGTTATTCGATTCCTTGAATTATACGGTCATTACGATATTCGCGCTGGTCTGCCTGTTTCCGTTCCTCTACGTGGCGGCTTTCTCCGTTACCTCGTACACGGAATACTTGCAGCATCCGCTTAAGCTGATTCCCTATAAGCTGGAGTTCGGCGCTTACAAGCAAATCTTCGAGATGCCCGTCCTATGGACGGGATACCGCAACACGATCATCATCACGGTCGCCGGAGTGGCGCTCAACATCTTCCTGATGCTCATCACCGCGTACCCGCTCTCCAAGCCGGACCTGAAGGGCCGCAACGTCATCCTTCTGATGATCACCTTCACGATGTTCTTTAACGGCGGCCTGATCCCGAACTTCTACCTGATCCGTTCGCTGGACCTGTACAACACGCTGTGGAGCTTGATTCTGCCGGGAGCGCTCGGAGCCTACAACCTGATCCTGATGAAAAGCTTCATCCAGAACATTCCGTCCAGCCTGGAGGAATCCGCTCAGATCGACGGGGCTAACGAAGTGACGATTCTCGCGAAAATCATCATTCCGCTCTCCAAGCCGGCGATCGCGACGTTCGTTATTTTCCATGCGGTCACCCAGTGGAACACGTTCTTCAACGCTATCATCTACACGTCCAAACGAGATCTATGGCCTCTTATGCTCATCGTGAGAGATTTGGTCGTCGACGGCGGAGGGGTGGCACGGGACGTCATGGACGCCGCCAACTCGGGAGTCACCGAATTTACGATCAAGATGGCCATCATCATTTTCTCCACGCTTCCGATTCTATTGATCTTCCCGTTTATGCAGAAGTACTTCATGAAAGGCATGCTGATCGGCTCCATCAAAGGGTAAGCCCGGCTTGCCCTTCCGATTCCGGTTAAGGCTGCGCAAAGCAGTTTTAATATAAACATATTAAAGGGGATAACGCACATGGGGAAAATTTATCCGAATCGAGTCGGCGTTCTGACGTCCGTCGTTCTGCTGACCACCGCGCTGGCCGCATGCTCCTCCAACAATAATGGCGAAGAGAGCGGCGCCGGCGGCAACGAATCCAAGGCTCCGGCTTCTTCCTCCTCGGCATCGGCATCCCAAGAGACCAAAGAGCCGGTGAAGATCAAGATGTTCAATCGGGTGAACGCGGACGTCGTCATCGACAACAACCCGGTGATCGAGGAAGCGGGCAAGCTGGCTAACGTGAAGCTGGAAGTGGAAGCGCCTCCAATCAACAACTACGTCGATAAGCTGCAAGTGGTCATGGCTTCCGGCGACTTGCCGGACTTGATCTACAACTGGGGAACCGCAGGCAACGGCGCGGACGCGAACATGGAGAAGTGGGCGCAGAACGGGCTGCTCGAGCCTCTGGACGACAAGATCGCGAACTATCCGAATCTGATGAAAAACATTACTAAAGAAATGTGGGATGCCGTGAAGTCGGTCAATGACGGCAAAACCTATATCATCCCGAGGCCGAACGTCGTCAACCATTGGGGCTACGTCATCAACCAGCAATGGCTCGACAAGCTTCAGCTCAAGGCGCCGACGACGCTGGACGAATTCACCGAGGTCGTGCGCGCCTTCGCCAAGAACGACCCGGACGGCAACGGCAAGGACGACACCTACGGCCTGTCCTTGGCGGGTCCGGACCTCGGCCGCAACACGATCTGGAACGCGACGAACTTCCTGACCTCCGCCTTCAACCTGCCGGTCGTGGACGGCGTGAAGGATACGGACGGCACTTACAAGATTCGCGAGAAGATGTCCGGCTATCTGCCTTACCTGACTTACCTGAGACAGCTGAACGAAGAGAAGCTGATCGATCCGGAGTTCCTGATCAACAAGATTTACGTCGACCAAGAAAAGCTTAACCAATTCAAGGTCGGAATCATCTACGGCCATCAGACGGCGGTGCTGGGCAATATCTCCAAGCTGCCGGATTCGGAGAAGATCTTCAGCTACCACGGCGTCCTGAAGAACGATCAAGGCGTCGCGTACGATTGGATCACGCCGGCCATGTGGGGAGGCTGGATGATTCCGAAGGACTCCAAGAAGGTAGACGACATTCTCGCGTTCCTCGATTGGGGCAACACGGCGGAAGCCAACGCCTTGTTCCAGATCGGCATCCAAGGCTTGACGTACGACAGCTACGACCCGACGACCAAGCTGATCACGAGAACCGAAGACCAGGCGAATAAGCTGAAGACGATCTCCAGCACCTATCTGACTCCGGCTAACGCGATTAACGGAGACGGCGCTTCTATCGTGAACGGAGATACGCCGGAGAGACTGGCCGTCTATCAGGCTCAGCTGGACGAAGCCCTGAAGCAGATGACCGCCGTCAATGTGCCGGCCGTGCGCTCGCCGAAGATCCTTAACCTGAATTCCAGCATTCCGGACCTGGTTAAGAAGAAGGACGAGAAGGAGATCGCCTATATCACGGGAGCCATCGACGAAGCGAAGTTCAAGGAATTCCTCGAGAAGGAATGGTACCCGGCTACCGCCGACGCGGAGAAGGAATACGTGGACTTCATGAACTCGCTCGGCAAGTAAGCAAAGAAGGAGATTTCGGTGCCCGCAAGCCGCGGATGGCGGAGAAGACCGGTTGTCGGCGGTTTGCGGGCGATCAGCCTTACCTTTACGATAGCGTTTCGCGAGCATGGCTGGTGAAGTCATGTTACTTTCCTATGGGCAAAAGGGGGCATCATGATGTTGAAAATGGGCTTGAGAATGGCATTATGCTTGACGTTGATCGCGGGATTGCTCTTTACCGGAATTCCGTTCGCGAAGGATACGCAGCCGCGGGAAGCTTACGCGGCAAGCGCGGGCATCACGAAGAACGGCAATACGTGGACGCTGGAGAACGACGTTCTCCGGGTGGTCGTCGCTTTCTCCGCCGGCAGCATCGAGATGACCAGCTTCTACAACAAGGCCGCGGGACGCGAGTATTTGACCGGCGGCGGCAGCAAGCATCTGTTCTACTACGACTACGAGGGAAGCGATCTCTATTCCAACGACGGCGGTTGGACGCTGGGAACGGATGCGATAACGGATATCGACAAGTTCGGCACGAATTGGGGCAAGGAGCTGGTCATTCCGATTACGAGAACAGCGCCGCAGAACGTGACCGTTCGGCTCAAGTTCGAGCTGTACAACGACAAGGCGGGTTTGCGCTACTACAATACGATTCAGAACAACGACAGCTCGGAGAAGACGATCGGCGCCTCGGACATTATCGCGCTTAATTTTCCGAACGACGCCCATACGATCCATTACGTGCCGAACATGACCTGGAGCAGCACGACCGGCGCGCTGGCGCCGAATACGGGCAGGAACGCTATTAACCGTTACGATACGGGGGACGGCTGGATCGTCCAGCCGGAGATGAACTGGAAGACGCAGGACGCTCCGGACCGGCTGCCGTTCGCCGCGATCAATGCCTGGAGCGGCATCGACGGCGTGAAGGTGTCGACGAATCCCGGTTCCCTGCAGCTTGTCCTGTTCCCGGGGGAGGAGTTCGAGTATATCGCGGTCGACATGACCGCCTTCGTCGGGGACAGCCTGGACGGGCGAATGGCGATGGAGGAGCATTTCCGCAAGCGCTTCAAGTATCACGATACGTCGTCCGTCTTCATCGTCAACGATTGGGAGTGGCTGAATAACCGCACCGAATCGTACTACCGCAACACGGTCATTCCGAAGGCCGCGCAAGCCGGAATGGACATGATCATGCCGGACGACTTATGGAACGTGACGCGGGATTCGACGACTCCGGTCAGCTCGTTCACGAGCGATCTGCAGAGCTTGACGGACACCATTGTCGCCAATGGAATGAAGTTCGGCCTGTGGTTCAGCATGACCGGCGACAACCATAACGCGGGGCGCGATCTGGCCGATCCGGCGAACATCGAGTTCAAGCGCGGCCAGGTCGAGGACTTCATGATCCCGAACTACAATTTGTCCCACCAGATGATCGACCTGACCGAGTATTGGCCGAACGCGGCGGACACGGCGACCTCGCACGTAAGCGACAGCGTTTATCGCAAGAACGTCCTCGTGCGGAATTACATGAACGACGTCGTCTCCCGCCACCCGGACTTCCTGATGAAGGTGACGAGCGAGGTCGACATTTATCCGACCCAAGGCGATCGCAATATCGGTCTTCTGCACATCGGGGATAACGGCTTTGTCTCGTCGAAGGGCAACGTGGACAAAGAAATTCTCATCGGCATGAACCACTTCGGCTATCTCCCGATGAGCTCCGTCTATTACGGCGGGCTCGTGTCGGGCAAGACGGAAGATTACTATTCGCACATGCTCGCCAGAGCGATCAAGTATGCCAAAGACCCGGCTACCTGGAGCGCCGCCGGCATCGCGACGCTGAAGAAATTCAACGACTGGAGGAAGAGCCCTCGCATCAAGGAGCTTACGGACGGAATCGTCCGGCCTCTGTATGCGGGACCGAACTACGACACGACCGGTCCGTACGCCTGGATGTACGCACCGGACGACAAGAGCAAGGCTCTGCTAATCGTCACCGCAGCGGGCATGGATACCGCCGTCAATGACGTTACGCTGAACCTGCGCTGGCTGGACAGCTCGAAGACGTATCTCGTGGAGGACGTCTCGATGGACGACAACGGCACGATAAATTATAAGTTCAAAGGCAGGTTTACGGGAGCGCAGCTCAAGGCGCCGGGCTTCACCGTCAATCTCGAAGAGAACACGTCGAGGGGCAAGGCGTTCTACTTCCAGGAGGATAACGCAGCGGCCGATCTGCAAGTGTTGTACGCGGACGAGAAGATCGCTTCGTATACGACGAGCGCCGGAGATTCGGCCCTTACGGTGAACGCGACGGGAGCTTCGGGAACGACGGGCAAGGTCATTCTCTATGACCGCTCGGCGAACAAGACGGTCATCCGGGAGGTGGCGATCGGTTCCGGAGGAACCGGCAGCACGACGTACGAGTCGGGCTTCAAGCACGAGGCTGAGACGCTGCCGATCACGATGTCGGCCGGCGGCACGAACGCGAACGGGACCGATTCGCTCGCGAGCGGCGGCGCCCTGAGCTACGCCAACGGCAACGCCGTCGGGGGATGGGCGCAGTATACGGTTAACGTTCCGAGCTCGGGCACCTATAACGTGAAGGTCCGGGTGAAAAAGCATCCGGACCGCGGCATCGGGCAATTGTACATCGACGGCGTCGCCCAAGGGGCTCCCGTCGACCAATACGCGAGCTCGCAAAGCTTCGTGGAAGTGAACCTCGGCGATAAGACGTTCACGTCGGCCGGAGACAAGGCGTTCCGGTTCGAGCTGACGGGCAAGAACGCGGCCAGCGGCCAGTATACGCTGGCGACCGACTCGATCCGGCTCACGTACCGATCCCCGGATCTGGCACTGCCTCCGCTGGCGGTCGAGCCGGCCCGCTACGAAGCGGAATCGCTTACCGCCACGGTATCGAGCGGTGGCTCGACGGCGGTCGGCGCCGACGGTTCGGCGAGCGGCGGCTCTCTCGCCTACGGGAATCCGGCCGGCGTCGGCGGATGGGTGCAATACGCGGTGAACATGCCGGAGCCCGGCACCTACAACGTGAAGGTCCGGGTGAAGAAGCACCCGGACCGCGGCATCGCGCAGCTATACGTGGACGGCGTCGCCGTGGGCTCTCCGGTCGATCAATACCAGAGCTCGCCCGCGTTCGTCACCGTCGATCTCGGCAACGTCACGGTCGCATCTTCCGGAAGCAAGGCATTCCGCTTCCAATCGACCGGCAAGAACGCGGCCAGCAGCCAGTATACGCTGGCGACCGACCTCATTACGCTCACGAGGCAGCCGACTTCGCTGGAGGCGGAGAGCTTGGCGACGACCGTCTCGTCCGGAGACTCCGCCGCCAATTCGGCCGATTCCGCGGCGAGCGGCGGATCGCTGAACTACAGCGGCTTTAACGCGGTCGGCGATTGGGTGCAGTACACGGTGAGCGTGCCGGCTCCCGGTACCTACTCGCTAAGCGCGAGGGTGAAGAAGCACCCGGACCGCGGAACGGCCCAGCTGTACGTCGACGGGACGCCGCAGAGCTATCCGATCGACCTGTATAGTCCCGTTCAGGGCTACGAGATCGTCAGTCTCGGCACGATAACGCTCGGGTCGGCGGGCAACAAAGCATTCAAGTTCCAGATCGTCGGCAAGGACCCGGGCAGTAATTCCTACACCTTGGCGTTCGACAGCTTGCGGCTGATGAAGCTGTAGAAAGGACTTGCAACGGGACGAGGGTTGCTTCCGCCGCTTGAAGCGGAGAGGCAGCCCTGCTTACTTGAACGGAGGAGAATCTACCATGAAGGATAGCGGAGCAAAGAAGCAAATCCGACTCCCGGAGGCGATCATCCCCGTCTCTCACGAGGCGGATGTCGTCGTTGTGGGAGGAGGAGCGGCGGGAACCGCGGCGGCGATCGCCGCGGCATCGAACGGAGCGAAGACGTTGTTGATCGAGCAGCGCGGATACCTGGGCGGGATGGGGACGGTATCGCTGGTCCCGGCGTTCTGTCCGTTCACCGACAAGGAGAAACCGATCGTTCGCGGGATCGGCCTGGAGCTCATGGAGCGAATGAAGAGGGAGTGCCGCGAGGATTACCGGAGGGAATACGAGAACGCGCTGGATTGGGTGCCGATCGATCCGGAGGTCTTGAAGCGCGTCTATGACGAAGCGGCCATCGAGAGCGGAGCCCGGCTTCTTTTCCATACCTTCGTCTATGATGTCGTTCTTTCGGAGGATAAGAGAAGAGTTGAGGGGATCGTCATCGTCAATAAGTCGGGAAGGTCGTTCGTTCGGTGCCGTTACCTGATCGACGCGACGGGGGACGCCGATCTGGCGGCTCTGGCCGGAGTTCCGTTCCAGAAGGGCGGCGAGCAGGGCGAGCTGCAGCCGGGAAGCATGTGCTATCTGCTCGCCAATGTAGACCGGCAGGCATTCAACCGATTCGTGGCGGAGACGGGAGACACGGGACAGCTTCACAAAACGGTCGAACGCGGGATAGCCGAGGGAGCGCTGCCGGAAGGGCGCAAATCCGTCTCCGGCTTGGCTTGGGTGAGCGATTATCTGGTCGGCGTCAACTTCGGCCACGTCTTCGGAGTGGACGGCACGAAGGCGGAGGACCTGACTCGGGGAGCCGTGGAAGGACGGCGGTTGGCCGATCGGCAGGTCCGGTTTTTCCGCCGGTACGTTCCCGGCTTCGAGCAGGCTCATCTGGTCGCGAGCGGCGAACAGCTCGGCATTCGGGAGACCCGCCGAATTCAGGGGGACTACGTGCTGACGGCGGAAGATTTTCTCGCGGCCCGGTCGTTCCCCGACGACATCGCGCGCAATGCCTACTACATCGATATCCATATGGCGAGCAGCAAGGGCAGCATGACGATCAACCCTCTCCCTCCGGGCAAATCCCATGGCGTTCCTTATCGGGTTCTGCTTCCGCTCGGGATCGATAACCTGTGGGTGCCGGGGCGCGCGGCCTCCTCCGACCGGATCGTTCAAGGCTCCCTTCGCGTGATGCCGAACTGCTTCGCGATGGGCCAGGCGGCCGGCACCGCGGCCGCCATCGCCTTAAGCATGGGAGATGCGGGGTCGTCCCGGGGCGTGCCGATAGAATCGCTTCAGCAACGCCTTCTCGAGCAGGGAGCCTGGCTGGGCTAGGGGCGTCGGCACGGCGCCTCCGGCTTGGCTTGACCGTTGGCTTTCTGATTATTGTCTTGTGTTGAATAGGGCATGGCGTGAAGAAGCTTTGCTTTCCGTCTTGGGCAGAAAAACCACTATCCCTTCGGTTCAGGAAAAACCACTATCCCTTCGGTTCAGGAAAAACCACTATCCCCTCGACTCAGTTCCTGACGAAAAGGGATAGGCAAACCCACTATCCCCAAGGCTCAGACTCCTGACCGAAGGGGATAGGCGAACCCATTATCCCCGCCACTCAGACTCTGAGAGAATGGGATAGTGGGTTTTTTTGAGCTTTTTCCGAATACGACTCGCTCCCCTCCTCCCCCCGTTAACGTTACTTTTGACCGACATAATGTTAAGATGGAAGCAACGATAGGCGAAGGAAAAGAAGATTCGCCGGGCGAAGGAGTTCAGGATGAGCAGAAAGACGAGAACGATCCTTATCGTCGCGTTCGCGATCATTTGCGCAGCGTTGGCCTTTGGCTGGTCCTACAAGTTTCCGAAGACGATCGACGCCAGCTACGAGGCGATCGAATTCCGAGACGGCGATGCCGCATCCGCCGGCAAGACGGCGGTTACCATTCAAGGAACCCTTTATAAGCCGTTGTTCCGGGAAGAGTATTTCCGCGGCAAAATTACGGTTGAGGGGTACGATTACACGGACTCCTACGATCTCTCCCAAGTTACCTTCGACAAAGATATCAACAACGGAGAAGGCTATCTTGTCTATGACACGGTCTCGAATGGCCGGCCGATCCTGAGGACGTTCGGTTCGATCTGGAAGGAGGGCGGCTTCGACCGGCTCCGGATTTCGGTATTCGAGCCGGTGGAGGGAAGCGGCAAGTCGGCGAAAGGATTGACCATTGCGGCGCCGGCAACGGACTATGAGGAAGCCCAGGCGATAGCGGATAAGGCAGCCGTCCAATAAAGAGTCGCCTAAACGAAGAAAAGACCTGCCCGGATTGCGAAAGCAGCATAAGAGGCAGGTTTTTTGCATGGAGCACCGATCAACTTCTTATCCCTAACGGAACTGAGAGCCGTTATTTGCGCTTAAATCGCCTCTTTTCAAATCTAACGGAAGCCAGAGCCCTTATTTTCGCCGGGATGTCTTCTTAAATAAGATTTCTTCAAAATAGAGGCTCTCAGTTCCGTTAAAACTTCAAAATCGGTTTTTGGTACATAATAAGGGCTCTCAGTTCCGTTACAGTCGGGCAATGGGGACAAGGCAACTAAACTGTCTATGACAACGCTTCCTTTTTAACACAAATCGGGTTATCTTTACGTTAGTATCCTGTATAATGCTGATGATAAATCTATTGAAACGCTCGGATGGGGGAATGGAAGAGTGGCAGACGTGATCAATTTCGCGCATCGGGGGGCTTCGGCTTATTGTCCGGAGAATACGATGGCGGCGTTCGTAAAAGCGATCGAGCTGGGAGCGACGGGAATCGAAACGGACGTGCAGATGACGAAGGACGGGCAGCTCGTTCTGATTCACGACGAACAGCTTCAGCGTACGACGGGCTCTCCCAAGCTGGTTAAAGACGCGACCTTGGAAGAGATCAAGCAATTGGATACCGGCTCTTGGTTCGGTCCGGAGTTCCAAGGAGAGCGGATTCCGACGCTGGCGGAGCTGCTGGAGCTCGTTAGCGGAACGCAAACGCTGGTCAATATCGAGCTGAAGAACGGCGTCGTTCTCTACCCCGGCCTCGAGGAAGCCGTGATCGCGGAGATTCGCCGGTTCGGGCTCTCGGACCAGGCGGTGATTTCCAGCTTCAACCACTATTCTCTAGTCAAATGCAAGCTGCTGGCCCCCGAGATCCGTACGGGAATTCTGTATATGGAAGGCTTGTACGAGCCCTGGGAGTATGCGGCCGGAATCAAAGCGGACGCGCTTCATGCGTACTTCTACGCGGTGCTGCCGGAATGGGTGGAGCAAGCCGCCGCCAAGGGCATCGTTTATCATCCGTTTACGGTCAACGACTCCGCAACGATGCGGAGATTGGTTGAAGCGGGAGTGGCGGGCATCATTACGGACTACCCGGACCGCTTGGAATCGATTCTTAGAGAGGTCGAGGAGGACGCTTAATGAAGAGGACCTGGCTGCTCGGCTTCGGATTCTTCAGCATCAGCATCACTTGGGCGCTGTACAACGGCTTTGTGCCCTTCTTCCTGGACAATTACCTCTCGAGCACGGCCTTGATCGGATTCATGATGACGATCGACAATTACTTCGCGCTGTTCCTGCAGCCTTGGATCGGAAGCCGCAGCGACAAAACCGACACCCGATTCGGCCGAAGAATGCCGTATCTTCTCATCGGGATGCCGTTCGCCGCCGTGTTCGTGATTCTGATTCCCCTGCATACGAGCTTCGTAACGTTAGTTCTGTTCATGGTGCTGATGAATCTGGCCATGAGCATATACCGTTCGCCGACGATTGCCCTGATGCCCGATCTGACTCCGGAAGCGCAGAGAACGAAAGCCAACGGGATTATCAACTTCATGGGAGGCATCGCGGGCATTCTCGCCTACGGGGTCGGCTCCATCCTGTACGATGCGGATAAGTCGTATCCGTTTATCGCGGCCGCGTGCATAACGATTATCTGCATGGCGATTCTTTACCGCACGGTGAACGAGCGCCGCGACAGCGTCGTTCCGATCGCCGAAGCAAAGGTTAAGATCCGCTGGAGAGGCGAGCTGGACCGGACGACCGTCATGCTGCTGGGAGCGATTTTTTTCTGGTTCGTCTCGTACCAAGGGGTCGAAGCGCTGTTCACCTTATACGGAGAGCATCATCTGGGCTTGTCCGAAAGCGCCGCGGCGTTCTCCCTGACGTTCTTCTCCCTGTTCTTTGTCCTATTCGCCATACCAAGCGGTTGGCTGGGCAATCGCTACGGCAAAAAAAGAACGATTATGGTCGGGGTATGCGGTCTGTTCCTCGTCTTCGCCGTCGTTCCTCTCGTGGAGTCGCTGCTGCTGCTTCGGATCCTGCTTGCCCTGGGCGGCATTTTCTGGGCTTGCATCAACATCAACTCCTATCCGTTTATCGTTTCTACGGGGGAGGAGAGAAGCATCGGCACCCGAACGGGAATCTACTATCTGGCTTCCTCGCTGGCGGCGATCTCCTCGCCTCCGCTGCTCGGGCTGGTCATCGACGGCTTCGGGTACGGCTCCTTGTTCGTTTGCGCGGCCGGCGGCATGCTGCTTGCGTTGCTCTTCCTGTCGTTAGTGAAGCATGACGGACGGACCGCGGGGCTTGCGAGCGCCCGGAATTCCAAAGCGGTCTGAGAAGCGAGAAAACGGCCTCGGTCCGAGAATTCAGGACCGAGGCCGCTTTGCGGTTACGAAAGAACGATATGAGCCACCGTCAATTTCGGAATGGTTAACGTAAACTTATTGCCGTTAATGTTCGTTAAGCCGTCTCTTTCCGTGATTTGCGGGCTATTTTCGTCAAACGCCCACACTTTCGCCGATGTGTACTGCTTTGTTCCTCCGATGGTAAAAGCGGCGTTCATAGAGTAATCGAAGTTCTTGTTAATGACGATCATGTGCAGGTTGTCGTCGCTGTCCTTGAACGTGGAGCTGTAGATGGAACTATTTTCGATATCGTTGGTTTCCGCTCTAACATTCGTATCCCCGTACTTCGAATTCATTCCGTCATAGTTGTTGTAGATCTTGAAGGCGGAAGAAAGATACGGGATCTTGGATAAGTTCGCCGTTCCCGCCATATTCCAATAAGTGGCCAAGTAAAGTCCCTGCTTGCCGAAAATGCCAAGCGTATCGGCCTGAGCGATTCCGCCGGATACATGGTTATTGCCGCCGAAATCATATTCGGTAATCGCGAGCTTTGTGCCCGGGTTGTATTTGTTCACGGAGTTCTTCATGGTTGGAAGCCAGGGAAGGAATCCGCTGAACGATTTACCGATCCATGTATCCTCCAGGTAACTCGGATCCCATAGGGATCTCGGCGCTTGCACGCGAACCTTATGCGTCTCCAGGGTATGCGCGGCTAGATTCGTGCTCGTAATGCGAATGCCGCCGCCCCTCTCCTCGGAGTACCAATGGACATCCAGAACGTCCAGCAGCCGCTTGCCTTCTATTCTGGACTCTCTCGCCATGTTATCCAGATAGTAGTCCAAATACCATTCGTATTTTCCTTTGATCTGCTCCCATTCCGCTTTGTTATCGACCATATACATGTCGCTGAAGCCGTAGGACACCGGACCGAACAGCTCCGCGCTCGGGTCGACGTTCTTGACCGCCTTGGCGAGGTCGATCGATTTGCTAAGAACCTCGGCTCCTTTCGGCATTTCCGGATGCATGTATTTATGGGTTTTGTTCCACAATCCCGGCTCGTTATCGATGGAGTATCCTTGGATTCCCGTCGCGGAAGAGGCCGGCCCGAACTTGTTGACCAAGAAATTCACGAATTCATCGTTATAGGCTACATTGTCGTTCAAATCGGGCGTCAGGCTGAACGGCCCGCCTTTGGCGGCTTGGACTTCGACCCAGCTGGAAGACGGAGCCTTGTCCGCATCCGTTATCTTAATCCCCTTCGTCTTGGCCGCATACCCCGCGGTCGGCAGCGACCAGAGCGTATAAGCGCCCTTCTCCAACGATTGCTGATGAAAACCGACTGCCGCGCTGCCCGGGACTTCCCACTTGGCGCTGTCCGACACCGGAATTCCGCCGTAGTACCAAGGAATAAAGGAGTCGCTCACATGTCCGGAGTCGCTGCCGGAGTTCGACGCGTTGTTCTCCCAGTTGTAGGTGGAGAAGCGATTGCCGCCCGCTCTCCGGGCCGTCAAATTCTCCGTTCCCGTCAAGTCTTCATTCGCACCGTAGATATAGGGGCTGATCGGCGTTCTGTCCGCCGTCGGATCGACGTTGAATTGGACATCGAAGGTACCCGTCACCGTCCGGAGCGTATTGACTTTAATCGGATCGCTCCACGGACCGGCGGTTTCTCCGTCTCTTGCTCGAACCCGATACGTATGCAGCGTTGCGGGAGTGAGCCCGTCATGCGTATACGACAAGGTCTTTCCCGTCGGCAGAACAGTGCCGTCGACTTCGATCTCATAGCCGGTAACCAGCTCTTGCAGAGCTTTCCAAGTTATACGGATGGAGGTTTCATTCTTCTCCGCCCGAACCCCGGCAGGCGCGGGCAAGATCTGCTCGCCTGTCGTCTTGGCCGTGAAGGCGGAGCTCCATAGACTGGTCTTGCTCCCATTGATGGTCCTGATATGGTAGGTATGCAGCGTGCCCGGCTTCAAGAAGTCATGGACGAACGTATTCCCCGCAACCGTCGTCGAGACGCCGTCGGCGCGAACTTCGTATCCGGTCGCATCGGCAACGGCATCCC
>Ga0065721_10050606_pt1 | contig 18974 bp, 13 predicted proteins | sample Mesricmetagenome_FD_59108 | JGI IMG/M metagenome (GOLD analysis project Ga0065721, IMG submission 59108) | Mesophilic microbial community from rice straw/compost enrichment Sample: eDNA_1 v2 (version 2) | ecosystem: Engineered > Solid waste > Grass > Composting > Bioreactor | place: USA: Davis... | reverse complement strand
CTGCATCTGACAGTGGCTGGGTTCGCCGCCGAAAATATTTTTCGCGCTCCGCCGATTCTCTGGTAAGAATGTTGGCGTGACTCCGGAAGACTTATTCGCGGTCGCATTGCTGGTGGTGATCGGCCTCGTCTTTGGCGGCGCGTTCGCGATGTTCCTGTTCATCCGCCGGCATCTCCGATTGCGCGGCATTACCGAGCAGACTTACGCGGAGCAGGAAGCAATCGCCCGACAATTTTCACGCGTCACTTTTCTTCCCTATCACCCGATTCAAGCGCGTCGCCCGTCGCGTTGGTTGGCTATTCGCACGCGGGACATGCACGCAGTTCAACTGGCCCTCGGTCTCAATAACCCGCGTCCCTGTTCCTGGACGGAAGGCCTGTTCGCGTCACAAAAACTTTTCATCGCCCCGCCCGTGCATGGTTGGACATTTGTGTTTGGCGCAGGACTGCCAATTCCTGACGAGGATGTGGATGTCTTTTACCGATTCCTGCGCGAGCTAAGTCGCAAGCTGGGGCACGTGCAATTTTTTCAGGCGGATTCGATCCTGCAACATCACACGTGGGCGCAATTGGAATCCGGTCGCGTTATTCGCGCCTATGCCTGGGCCGGAACAACCTTGTGGAATCAAGGCGTGAAGACCAAAGCCGAAATCGCGCTGGGTATGAACTGCTTCAACTACGGCGAAACCGCCGGTGGCGATGATTGGAGCGTCGCCGATCACCTCATCGCCAACGTAGAAAAAGTGCCGCTACTCGCCCAGCGCTGGAGCTTCGATCCGGCGGAGATCGACGGTCGCATGCTGGCGCAGCAACAGGGAATTGCCGGAAACGTATGAAATCACCGCTTCGGAATGAACCTGATAATTTTAAAAGAGGTCGTTCTAACGCGAGGCAGCTAAAGGATGAGACTCGTCTGTCCCCAGAATGAAACTACGTATATAGTTTACCTGCTTTACCCACTCGGCATGGCCATCCGCAAAGACGACATTAGCGCCGTCCTTTCCATGATTGTCGCCGGGATCCGGATAATCCTGATTGGGACGATCAACCCCACCGGGATCGTCAGCGTCATAAATCAGCCAAACGTCGGTAGGGCTCGCCCGTTGACCTAAAAAATTATATTTGGTGCCTGATTGAGCTTGCTTGTATGTGTATGAAGCGATGGTATTCTGAGTCTTTCGAGTGTTGACCCCGTTGGCTGTACTCGCGTTGTTTTGACCACGGAAAAAGCCGGCAACCTCGTAGCTATGACCATTGGCCCCATCCTTTCCTTCGGCATTATTCAACAGGTAATAGAGATAGGTCGATTTGTCATGGACACGTTCACGAAATTCAGTGGGCACACCAGTGACCACAAATGAAATTCCCGGTGGCTGCACGCCGGCAATAATGGGATTGGCAGGTGACGTCGGCACGGAATTCCGCGTACTGGGACAGACAAAGCTTTTAATAGTCGGAATGTAATGTGGATAGAGCCAGTTCATATCATCGTCGCCAAAATTAGCCACGCCGGTCAGGGCTTTTTTCTCATCATCCTCCGCATAGAATTGGCTGCCTAAACCCATTTGCTTGCTGTTGTTCAGACAACTGATGCGTTGGGCTTTCATTTTCGCTCGCGACAACGCAGGCAGCAACATGGCGGCGAGAATCGCGATAATGGCGATCACCACCAGAAGTTCGATCAATGTGAATCCGGCAAGCAGGCTATGACGACGCGTCAGGTTCATTACAGATAAAGGTAGCGCCGGCAAGCAGAAGCGCTTGCCGGCGCTGGACGGTTACGGTTGATAAATACGATAGAATCGGCGTTCGCCGGAAACCGGCGTGATGGCTTCAAAAACACCGCCCGCACCGCTGATGATCGCGGCGGGATCGTTTTGATAGCTGCCATCCGCTTCCGCAGCGGTGTGCAGTTGGAATTGCTCGGGAGTTGCGGTGTTGCTCGCCGAGAAGGCGATCCGCACTTGCGTGCCGCCATCGATCAGCTCAATGGCAGTAATCTGCAAGGGCGTGGCAAACGATTCGATCCGGACGTTGTCATAAATGACGAACTGGAGATCAGGAGCTCCGTTGGCGCTGGCAAACCAATCGAAAAAGCCAAGGAAGATGTTATTTCCCGGCAATTGACCGTAAGTCTCCGAAATCGGCACCGTCGCCAGGAGATAACCGTCAACTTCCCACGTAACGATGTCACCGGACTTGGTCAGGGTGACCGCATGCCACGCCATTCCCAGTCCTCCGGTGTTCACAGCGCCGGTCTGGCTGGGGAAATTATTAAGCTGCGCGACGGGCGCAGCCGATCCTCCGAAGACGGTGTAATAAGGATGACCATTTCCGCGAGCATTGGAATCCGTTCCCGCCGCATAATATCCTAATGCGACCGGTATGAGCGAATTGGCGACCATGATACCGAAATCAGCTTGACTAACCGAAGTATCCGCAACCCCGCCATCACCCGTGGCGGTAAACCAGATGCCCTCTGCGGTTGAGGTAGCTGATGTAACGCTTTGTGCAGTAGTACCGACACCGTAACTGGAATTCTGGGTCGAACCGGCGCCGCCAGCAGCGAGCGGTCCGTTATGATTCATCCACATATCGAATCGCAGTCGATAGTCTTCTCCAAAGTCACCGTTCAATGGTGAAACGCTGATTCCCGGAGTAACAGTCGCATCCGTCGTCAGGTGCGCGCGAAGGCGCAGTCCCTTTTGCGCCGCGGACGAACCGGAAGAATTGGGCGCTTCTGGAATACCCATCTGGCTGTAGTCGTAACCGAACACTGCTTCGGAATCTTCGTCGGCAGTATGGTGGACAATCCAGTTGGCAGAAGTATCGCTATCGAACGCGTCTGCAAAAAGCACCGTACCGGGAGTTACGTCTTCGCTGTAGATAACACCCGAAGCTGAATTTGTAGCCCCAATCTGGTAGCTTCCAGCCGCAATGGTGACAGTGAATGTTTCCGGCGCCTCAACCAGCGAATCATTGATGGGCGTGAGAATCAGATTTGTGGAGGTCGCCCCGGGGAGAAGCGTAATCGATGCCGGCCCGTTGAAATCAACTCCGTGAACGGCGCTGCCTCCGTAGGTCAAGTTCACTGTGGTTGCAGCCGCCAAAGAGCCAATGCGCGTGATGCTGAAGATGGCGCGCGCATCCGCGAACGCTTCGAGGAGGTTGGTTTTCGTACCGTCCGATGTTCCACTGATGGAGATCTCCGGCGTATTTGCATCGAGAACGGAAACGGTCGCATTGGCAGGAGTACCGATGCTATACGCGCCGGCACCGGCCAGGACGAGAGTGATTGTTTCCGTCGCCTCAGTCTCAGCATCAGCAAGGACGGACAACGAAATATTGGTGACCGTTTGACCGGGAGCGAAGAGCAGTGAACCCGGCAAAGCCATATAGTCTGTTCCGCTGGAAGCACTGCCTCCCATAGTGTACGTCACAAGCAGACTTTGACCGATATCGCCACTCCGCTCGATTCGGAACGCAACTTCAGTACTGCCTTCAGTAATGCTGGTCACCAGATTGGTAACAGTGACGACGGTTTCAGGCTGAACGAGTTGAAAGGCGCCGCCGGAACTGGTGATTGCCGTATGCGAGCCGCCCGGCGACCAGACAACGATGAGTTCAGAGCTGTTATTACCGGCATAGAGGTTTCCAGCCGCATCCCACGCAACTTCACGACGGTGCGCTGTAGAAGTGGAAGTCAACGCAAACGCATTTAAATCAACGCGCGTGCTGATGTCCGGAATGCCATTGGTCAAATCCATAATCCAGACGTGCGTGCTGTTAACAATCAGAGCCACTTTCTTGTTGTCAGGCGAAACTTTGACAGCACGAGCAAGTGCGAAAATATCGCCCGCCGTGGCGTTGCCCAAGGCGTTGGTGCTTTCCTGATGAGAATTCCAAAGTTCCGTTACACCATCGGTATCGAAAACGCGAAGGTTCACACTGGCGCGATTGGTATAACCACCAGCGGTCACAGCGCGATTCTGTGTCAGGAAAATTTTTCCATCAGGAGCAATGTCTAAGTCCGATTGAATATCCGCGACATCGGCTACACCATTTGTAGCGAGTCCTGTCGGCGTGCCGTTGAAAGGCAACGGACCGGCATTGATGTCCCAGCGGCGGAGTTGATTGTAAGGCGCGCTTCCTCCTATCCCCAGCCCGTCAACCGCCCACACCGTCAAATCACCGCCAGCGAGCGAGCCTTTGACAATCGCCGAACCGTTGATCGTCGTGTGAACGCTCGGCGTGGCTTGGCCGGGTTCACCCAATACCACTTCTCCGGTCGTGATTTCCGGATCAAATCGGTACACCGTACCTCGTGTGACGGACCAATCCGCCACATAAATGTATCCGTCTTCGCCAATTTCGATTTTGTTTGGACTACGCACTCCGTCATTGGCGCCTCCAGTTTCAAACTCAATCCCTCCAGTGCTGGCTGTATCATCTCGCCCCAAAGCATCGGAAAAATCCGCATTCAAGATATAGATACCTTGATCAATAAATCCCCGCACATTCCCTCCACCAGCAGGATCGCCGCCTTGATTCTCAAGGACATAGATTCGTCCAAAGCGTTCCAGGTCTGCCGAATTGTTATTAATGGCAATGCCACCGGGCGACCAATAGACGTTGTATTTGGGATTGCCATTGGTGCTGATTTTGGTCCATCCCACCGCAGTGGCCTTGCTGACGTGAATTTCGTAGCTCGTATGGGAGCCGAGCGAGAATTGATGAGTGCCGACGGACAGGCTGCCAAGGTCGTTCGTGTTACCCACGCCACCGCCGTCAAAAATCACTTTCACGTTGTCGGCATCTTCATTCAAAACGAATGAAATTGTTCCGGATTCATTTTTAATACCCGAGGCAAACGGAATGCCGCGAGTACTGGTGGCTGCGCTCAAACTGGCAATCAACGCCAGAGCAAGCGCATGGCGAATGGGGGTTTTCATAGGAGTTGTTTTACTAATTGGTTCAGTCAGTCGGTTTACTACTTTTGCAGCTAAAACTGCATCTCTCACCCGGTTTCTGGCAAATCATAATCACAGAATCAGTGAATCCACTCCCCCGTTCAAGGGCGAGTTCACCCTTTTCGCTCAGAGACAACCGGCATTCACGGTTGCACTCCCGGTAGCAGTGAACTTCCGATTTCAATAACTACTCCGCCAACTGCCTCCGCAGCCGTCGTGCCGAACTGAATCAAAACACGGAGCGCGAAACTCGGATTAGGAACATCTAGACGTAACGACGGCATTTCTAACATAGCAACCACCGGCATCAACATATTCATGTGATGCACGCGATCACTGTCGTGGTATGAACACCCCGGTCAATCTGCCACAAAACACTTCTCTTTTCGCCCGGTCTAACCTTTGTTCAAAGCTTTCAATTAAACACGATAATAAAATTTATCATGGACCGGGATAAATCAGCCGTTTATTCGCTGGCCAACTTTTGCCGTTAGGTTCAACTTCTTCTTAGCCATGAGCGAACTGCAGACCATTCAGGAAACGCTCGAACGCGCTGCGCGTCGTCGCCGGCTCGGTCGCGGTTGGCGCGGTTTCTTCCTCGGACTGCTGATCGGCGCAATCATCTGGCTGCTGGCACTGGCCTTTTTCAAACTCGCGCCCATTCCCAAAAACGTTCTGCTCGGATGCGGAATCATCGCCACAACTGCTCCTCTGTTGGGTTTTCTCATCGGCTTCTGGCGAAAGCCATCGCTGGTGGAAACCGCCCGATGGGTGGACGTGAAACAAAATCTTCGCGAACGCCTGAGCACCGCGCTCGAAGTGGCACAAACCGAATCGTCCAGCACTTGGCGCGACCTGGTCATGCATGACGCCGCCAGCCACGTGCAGGAGATTCAGCCGAAGCAACTCGTTCCGTTCACCATGACCAAACCCGCACGTTGGGCCATCGCCATTTTGGCCTGCGCCGTCGGACTTGGTTTCGTTCCGGAATACCGGAGCAAAGCGCACGCACAAAAACAGGCGGATGAAAAGGTCATTAAAGAAGTCGGCAAACAGGTGGCCGAACTCACCAAACGCGAACTCGCTCAACGCCCACCGGCATTGGAACAAACTCAGAAATCGCTCGAAGCCGTTTCTGAACTCGGCGAGCGACTGGAAAAAATGTCCCTCACCCGCAGCGAAGCGTTAAAAGATCTCGCGAACGTATCCGAGAAGTTGAAGGACGAACTCAAAGACCTCGCCAAAGATCCAGCGCTGCGCCGCATGGAACAGGCCGCCCGCAGCCCGAGCGGTCGCAACGCTGAAACCGCCGCCGGATTGCAAAAGAAAATCGATGCGTTGCAAAAGGAACTGACTTCCAAAGCCAACCATCCCGAAGCGCTCGAAAAATTGGAGAAAGAAATGGAGAAAGTCCGGGACGCCGCCCAGGCACTGGCGAGCAAGACCGGTCAGGAAGCCGACACCGCGCGCCAACAACTTTCCGCCGCGCTCAATGCGTTGAATCAGGAAGCCGGAGCAGCCGGAGTGGATTTACCACAAATTGACGAAGCCATCGCCGCTCTCGCCGCTGCCAACATCGACCGATTCATGAAAGAAATCGACGCCGCGCTCAACGACCTTGATAAGCTGCGCGACATGAAACAAAAGCTCGAAGCGATGCAGGCCCAGGCGCAAAAACTCGGTAAAGACCTCGCCGAACAGCTTAAGCACGGTCAGGCTGAAGCCGCTGCTGACCGACTCGAAAAACTTGCGCAGCAACTCGCTTCCGCCAATCTCACTCCGGAGCAATTGCAAAAAATTCTCGAAGAAGTTTCTCAGGCACTGCCGGAAGCCGAAGAATACGGCAAGGTCGCCGATTTCCTGAAACAAGCCGCGCAACAAATGAAAAACGGCGACAAACCCGGTGCATCGCAATCTCTCGCTGCCGCCGCCAATGAGTTGAAAGATTTAATGCAACAGATGGCCGATGCCGAATCTCTCATGAACGCCCTCGCCAATCTGGAAAAGGCATCCATGTGCATCGGCAATTGCCAGGGCTGGGGACAATATCCCGGACGTAAACCCGGTTATAATCCGTTCGGCAAAGGTCCGGGCGCTGGCGTTGGTACGTGGGGCGAAGAAGGTGGCGAGTGGATGGATAGTTTTGATGATGGCACGGGGAACATTGACCGGTCCGCCTTGAATGATCGCGATCAGGAAGGTCGCGGACTCACCGACCGCGACCCGAGTGATCTTGCCGATCGCCTCTCACCCACCAAAGTGAAAGGCCAATTCAATCCCGGCGGCCCGATGCCCAGCATCACGTTGAAAGGCGTCAGCATCAAAGGCACGAGCAAGGTTCAATACGAAGAGGCCACCGCCGCCGCTCAGGCCGACGCCCAAAGCGCTCTCAGCCAGGATAAAGTCCCGCGTGCTTATCAGAGCGCAGTGAAAGACTATTTCGACGATTTTAAAAAATAACTGGAAGCTGAAACTCAGAAACTCAAAAACAATCGCTGCCTGAATCTGTTTTATGAGTTTTTGAGTTTTGGCTTAATTAAAGGGTGACCATGGATCTCGAAGAATTGATTCGGAAAGTGATTGGGGCGGCAATCAATGTCCATCGAAAACTCGGCCCGGGCTTTCTTGAGTCAGTTTACGAGGAAGCATTGGCGGTAGAATTCGAGCGTCAGAGGATTTGATACGAAAAACAGAAGCTCATTCCCATCCTCTATCACGACAGAAAAGTTGGCGAACACCGGCTCGATATGTTGGTTGAAGATTGTCTGATTATCGAAAACAAAGTGGTTTCCGACCTCGATCCCATTTTCTTTGTTATCGTCCGCTCCTATCTTAAAGCTGTTGGCAAACATGATGCCTTGTTATTGAATTTCGCCGCCATGCCGCTGACGATCAAACGGGGCGGCCCGGACGACACATTTCGTTACCGAAGCAAATCTGATCACCTTGAACAAACCGAACTCAGCCAAAACTCAGAAACCCATAAATCACAAACCATTTTTCTGAGTTTCTGAGTTTAGGCTTAATTCCTATGAACACTGAGCAACATATTGAAAGCTTCCGCACCACCTACGAATCGCTCCGCGCAGAAATCGCCAAGGTCATCGTCGGCCACACCGACATCGTTGAAAACACTCTCATCGCGCTGTTCGGCGGCGGACACGTTTTGCTCGAAGGCGTGCCCGGCCTTGGCAAAACGCTCCTCATCCGCACGCTCGGCGAAGTGCTCGACATGCCGTTCAGTCGCATTCAGTTCACGCCCGACCTCATGCCCGCCGACATCCTCGGCACGAATCTCGTCATGGAAAGCGATACCGGCCGACGCGAATTTCAATTCCAACGCGGCCCGATCTTCGCGCACCTCGTCCTCGCCGACGAAATCAATCGCGCCACGCCCAAGACCCAATCCGCCATGCTCGAAGCCATGCAGGAAAAACAGGTCACTGCGGGCGGCGAACTCCGCAAGCTCACCGAACCGTTCTTCGTCATGGCAACGCAAAACCCGATTGACCAGGAAGGCACGTATCCACTGCCCGAAGCGCAACTGGATCGCTTCTTCTTCAAGATTATCGTCGGCTATCCGAGCGCGGACGAATTGAACGAGGTCATCAACCGCACCACCACCGGCACGAAAACCGAGGTCAACAAAGTCCTCGACCGCGACACGCTCATGGAACTCATGAAGCTGGTGCGCGAAGTTCCCGTCGCATCGCACGTGAAAGATTACGCCGTGCGCCTCGTGCTCGCCACGCATCCCAAGACCGAAACCGCCGCCCCAATTACAAATCAATATCTCCGCTTCGGCAGCAGTCCGCGCGGCGCGCAAACACTCATTCTCGCCGGCAAAGTCCGCGCCCTCGCGCAAGGCCGCTTTAACGTCAGCTTCGAGGACATTCAGGCCGCCGCGCTCCCCGCCTTGCGCCATCGCCTGATTCCGAATTTCGAAGCCGAAGCCGAAGGCATCACCACCGACCACATCATCGCCCAAATCCTCCGCGACGTGCCCGTGACGGCGGAGGCGGTGAATGCGTGAAGCGCACACCATGATTCCAAGTTTCCGTATGGGGAAAAGGAAATGATTACAACGGTCGCAGACTTGCTTGATGCCTTGGTTGAGCGAGAGAAACTCGTTTTGGCAAAACAACCAGAACTCAACCATGGGCCAATGTTGGGCGACATGTTTGAAGGATTAACGAGAAGCCTAGCTGAGAAGGCGGTTTTCAAAGGTTTGGATCTCCGGGTCGTGGAAGGAAAAATCAAAGACAGTGATGGAAACCTCAGCAACCACATGGACTGCATGATCGTCGAGGGTAACGGACACCGTCTGCCTTATACCGACCACCACATTTACCCTTTCGAAAAAGTGATCGCCGTAATTGAAAGCAAGAAAACACTCCACGGAACCAAACTTTCGGACTCATTCTTTCACTTGCGAGAACTGAAAGATGACAAGACAGGGCCGCAGAAACATGCGTATGGATTGCTGCGTGATGCTTGGCGCTCATTGCTATGTCGCAATCTTCCTGAGCGGGAGGAATTGAAGAAACTCCCCGGAGCAGCACAGGCATATTACTGCGTTCTTCTGAAAGAAGTTTACCGACCCCTTCGGATTGTTCTCGGATACTTTGGGTACAAATCGGAATTACAACTCCGGAAAGGCCTTCTGCATTTCTTGGAACGCCAGCTTGCACCAATAAACGCCCCGCAAAGAATCGAAGGCTTTGGGATCAACTCTTTTCCAAACCAAATCATTTGCGGGAAAGCGAGCCTCATCAAACTGGACGGCATGCCTTTCAGTACAATGTTGCCAGACGATGGCTGGTGGCCGTTCTATGCGTCGCGCAGCAAGAGTCCCATTCACATTTTTTTAGAATTGCTATGGACGCGTTTGGCTTACCGTTACGCTCTTGATCCTGAAATCTTCGGCGAAGACCTTACATGTGAAGGCGTCAATTTCCTATTGGAAGCGAAATGGCTTGAGCAAGGTTGGGGTTACCGTGTCGTCGAAGCGACTCAGCAAGAACTAAACACATGCAAAGATTCGGCTGAGTGGGAGCCTGCAACTTTGACATTGGCTGAATTTGTATTGATTGGAGAGTTGTGCCGTGATCACGAAGTTAGGCTTGATGACAATGAGATCGTTCAATACCTCGCAGAGCACGGCACCACACCCGAAGCGATTAGGGCCTCTCTGTCTGAAAAACGCTTAGCATACGAACAAGATGGGCGACTTCACTTACTTACTGACCAGTGTGCGTGTTTTGTTCTTTCGGACGGAAGGTATGTTGCTGGTGAGAATAAGAGTGGCAGACTTTTGCGCTGGGTCGAAAGATTTACAAAACTGCATGGCTGTGCAGCTTAATTATTGAAGTTATGTCCCTCCTCACCCCCGAACTTCTCCGCCGGCTGGAGCAATTCCAATTGCTCGCGGCGCGGCGCGCCAAGAGTTCGTCCAAGGGCGAGCGCCGCAGTCGCGCGCGCGGGCAATCCGTCGAGTTCGCCGACCATCGCAGCTATGTCCCGGGCGACGATTTCCGTTACCTCGACTGGAATCTCTTCGGCCGCCTCGATCGCCTGTTCCTCAAACTCTATGAGGAGGAACGCGAACTGCCCGTGCGCATCTTCCTCGATACCAGCGAGTCCATGACCTTTGGCGAACCGCGCAAATTCGATTTCGCCCGTCAAATCGCCGCGGCCATCGGTTACGTGGCGCTGTGCGGCTTTGACCGCGTCAGCGTCATTCCGTTTCCCAACGCGCAAGGCCGCACACAAACCACTCAGGCCAATGCTGAGGCCGTCGCCAATTACAGTCAACAATCCGCCATCGAAGGCGCGCTTCGCTCCGTCCGAGGCAAAAAATCCTCCATGCAATTCTTTCAAAACCTCAATGCGCTTACGGCCGGCGGCGCGGCGGATTTGAACGAAGCTTTGCGGCGCGGTGCATTGGAAGCGCGTCACACCGGCCTCGCGATTGTGCTGAGCGATTTTCTCGATCCGGCCGGTTATGAAGCGGGGCTCACGGCGCTGATTGGTCGCGGTTTTCAGGTGAATTGCGTGCAGATTCTCGCCCCGGACGAAATCGCGCCGAGCACATTCGGCGATTTGCGTCTTGTCGATTCCGAAAGCGGCGGCATGCAGGAAGTTACGTTCGGCAAGTATCGGCTGAAGGCGTATCAGCAGACGGTGCAGAATTTCGTCCAACGACTGCGCGAGTATTGCACCAAGCGCGGCATCAACTTCTTCATGGCGCCGTCAAACATGGATTTGCAAGACCTGCTGCTGAAGCAATTGAGGAAGGCGGAAGTGTGGGGCTAAGGAGAACGAGGAAGAGCTCCTCAATGAAAATCGTACGACTCGCTTCCGACCAGATCTTCATGCGGTAACCGCTCCACGTTTTCTGCGCGAATCAAAATCACGTTCTCCCGGTTTTGCACTTTACCGCGAATAATCAAAAACGCCTCTTGCGTGATGACGAGTCGCAACTTCTCGAATAGCGGCGGCGAAACGATCGCGTTGCTCATTCCCGTTTCATCTTCCAGCGTGATAAACACCACCCCCTTCGCCGTCCCGGGGCGTTGGCGGCAAATGACATTGCCTGCAATCTGCACAGTTTCGCCGTCGCGAGCCTGCGGCAAATCGCTCGCCCGCCAGATTCCGGAGAGCTGCGACCGCACCAGCGCCATCGGATGCGGACCGGTGGTCAATTCCAGACCGCGATAATCCGCCTGCAGCCGTTCCACCGCATTCATCGGCAATAATGGCATAACCTCCTGCTCCGTCGCATCGGACTCAATGAATTCGCCTTGATCGACAAACAAATCCCCTTCGCGCAACTCGCGCTCCACCTGCCACAATGCATCACGCCGATGTTTCGCCAGACAGTTCAACGCACCGACCTCCGCGAGCGTTCGCAGTTCCTCTTTGCCCAACGTGACCCGCCGTCGCAAATCATCAATCGAATCGAATCCGCGTCGGGCGCGCTGCGTGATGATCTGTTCTATGGATTCGCAACGCAGCCCCTGCACGAGGCATAGTCCCAATCGCACGGAATCATCCGATTCAATCGTGCAGGTCCAATCGGAAGTCGCGACACAAACCGGTCGAAAGCGCAGGCCGCGACGTTTGCCTTCCTTCAGAATCGTTGCGGACGAATAAAATCCCAGCGGCTGATTATTCAACAGGCTGGCGTAAAATTCCGGCGCTCGATGCACTTTCAGATACGCCGACGCATACGCCATCAACGCAAAACTGATCGCGTGTGATTCCGGAAAACCATACAGCGCGAAAGACGAAACCGCCGTCGCGACTTTCCCAATCGTTTCTTCCGAATGCCCTTTTCGGTTCATCGCGGCGCGCAACTTCATTTCGACTTTGCGCATCTTCTCATCCGACCGATGGAAACTCAGCGCGCGACGCAAATCCTCCGCATCCGACGCATTGAACCCCGTCATGACCATAGCCATTTCCAACATCTGTTCCTGAAACAGCGGCACGCCCAACGTGCGTTCCAGCACCGGCTTGAGATCGGGATGATAATAAGAAATTTCTTCTTCACCCGCGCGCCGCTTGAGATACGGATGCATCAGATGGCCTTGAATCGGACCGGGCCGGATGATCGCGACTTCGATGCACAAATCATAAAAATTTTCCGGCTTCATTCGCGGCAACGTCGCCATCTGCGCGCGACTCTCAATCTGAAACACGCCAATCGTTTCCGCCGCCCGGATCATTCCAAACGTCGCCTCGTCATGTTCCGGAATAGCCGCCAGATCAATCGGACGACCGCACTGTTGCGTCAACGCCACCGCGTCCTGTAACACCGACATCATCCCCAACCCCAGCAGATCCACTTTGATAATGCCGAGTTCTTCGCAATCGTCCTTATCCCATTGCGCCACCACTCGACCCGGCATCGCCGCGTTTTCCAACGGCACAATCGAACTCAATTCGCCCTGGCAGATAATCATCCCGCCCGAATGTTGCCCCAAATGTCGCGGCAACTCGCGTACCTGTTGATAAAGCGTCGTAAAAGCCAACGCCCGCGAATGCTGTCGCGGCAAACCGGATTTCTCGAGTTGCGCAAGCAAATCCATCGTGTGCGGAAAATCACCGTTGGCGAACAGATGCGAAAACCGGTCCAGCACTTCGGCAGACAAATTCAGCGCTTTGCCGATCTCCCGCGCCGCACTGCGACCGCGATACGTGATGACGTTCGCCGTCATCGCTGCGCCGTGTTTGCCGTAACGCCGATACACCTCCTGAATCACCCGCTCCCGACGATCGCCACTCGGCAAATCAATATCAATGTCCGGCCATCCTTTCCGACCTTCACTCAAAAACCGTTCGAACAACGTGTGAAACTTCAGTGGATCGACTGCTGTAATGCCCAGACAAAAGCAGACGGAACTGTTCGCCGCACTGCCTCGCCCTTGCGCCATGATGTCGTTGTCGCGACAAAATTTCACAATGTCCGCCACAATCAGAAAATATCCCGCAAAACCCAGTTTGTTGATGAGCTGAAGTTCGTTCTCAATCTGCTGCCGGACTTTTTCCGGCACGACACCCGCGTAACGTTTTCGCGCGCCGGCAAACGTTTGCTCGCGCAACACGTTCTCCATCGTTTCGCCCGGCCCGACCGGATACTTCGGGAATTCGTATCCGAGATCATCAAGAGTGAATTCTAATCGCTCTGCCAATCGCGACGTGTTGTCCACCGCCTCCGGCAAATCGCGGAACAGCTCGCGCATCGCTGCATCGCCTTTAAGAAATCGTTCGCCGTTCGGCGCCAACAATCTCCCTGCGGCATCCAGATGCGTGTGATGCCGCAAGCACGTGAACATATCGAGCACCTGCCGCTGCGCGGGCGTAGCGTAGGCCACTCCGTTCGTCGCCAACAACGGCAGCGTGAACCGGTTTGCCAACTCTACCAACGCTCCGTTACGCCGTCGTTGCTCCCGCAAATGATGCCGTTGAATTTCAACAAACACATTCTGCCGACCAAAAATGCGGATGAGATTTTCCAGAACTTCGCGCGGCGTTTTTCTGCGCTCATTTCCCCGGTCACTGATTGCGGCAACGAGTGGACCGTCTTCCGCGCCGGTCAAAGCCACCAGACCGGCGGCAAATTCCGACAACTCGCTCCACGCCACGCGCGCTTTTCCTTTTTCACTGCGCAAATGCGCTTGCGTCAGCAGCCGACAAAGATTGCGATAACCCGCTCGATTCTCCACCAGCACCGGCAGCACCATCTCGTCTTCAAGCGTCAACTCCACGCCCACAATCGCGCGAATCTTCTTTTCCCGAGCCGCCTGAAAAAACCGCGGCGCTCCATAAAATCCGTCACGATCACAAATCGCCATGGCCGGCATATCCAACTTCGCCGCCACGTCAGCGAGTTGATTTGGATTCGATGCGCCGCGTAAAAAACTGAACGCACTGCGCGCATGGAGTTCAACGTAACTCATGGCGAAAAACTCCTGGCAGATAACCGGCGCTCGAAGATCGCGGCTTAATCATAGATTCCCTCCACGAACCATTCGCCGCGCTCGCAAAAAATTCGATACAACGTCCCGTCGCCCGCTTGCACGTCCCAGGTGTCGCGATGCCACAGTTTGCTCTGCTCCCACCAATATCCTGAACTGCGCCATGGCCCAGCCGCAGCTTCAACCGTCCCATTCAGTCGCAGTGAGGCGATAAACTTCGGTACATCGTTTTGCAACTCCACATCCGCGTGAAACGGCGGTCGAAAGCGGCGCAGTCGCAACCCCGGAAACGCTCCGCCAACAGCCGTCGCATCCAGCATGTTTAAATAGCGATCACCGGTCGTTGTCGCATGAGGCGATTCAAACTGCGGCGTCTCCATTCGAAACGCATCGGGTCGAAACGAATCTTCCCGCACCGGCGTTCCCATATTTCCCGCTCCGCAAAGCGCGCTGAGTCGCGCGAGGGTGTGATGAAATTGATTCGGATTCCGCAGCTTCGCTTCAAACAAACCGAACTGATACGCGCGCGCGTCGCTGGGCCGAGCGATCAATTGCAACGCCACAATCGGCGCATCGGTGCGCACGCTTTCGAGATGCGTATGCAACATACGGAACAACGTTTCCGCCTGACTCGTCGGTGCCGGAACTTCGAACAGACGTTCGTAAATCTCGCCGGATGCCAGTTTGATTCGCAAATCAAGTCCCGCCACCACCAGTCCCAGCACATCGAGACGCGCAGCGAGTTGTCCCACAAAGCGATTCAGCACAAACAACAGCGGCTCGAGCGTTTCAATCTCGTGCGCAAAATCCATCGACTCCGAAAACGTCTCCGGCGGCGTGACCAGTTTGAGTGGTCGCACTGTTTCCGTGTCCGCGCGTCTGAACAGCTTCAACGCATCCAGCCCGAGTCGCTCCACAACTCGTTCTTTCCCCAACGCCACAAACGCGCCCACGGTACGGATACCCCAACGGCGCAACAGTCCAAACACTTCCGGCGTCGGCTCCAAAACTTCCACCGGCAACGCGGGAACAAATTCATCCGCACGCCCCACCACCAGAACCGGTGCGGCACAACGCGCCGCATAAAATGCTACGTCCGGTGTCGCAGCGACGCCGATTTGCGCATTGAGATCAACTCGCGCGAACGCAGCATGAATCTGCATCGCCCAATCCTGCGTTTCATCGACAGCGCTCAGTGGCAGCCCTTGCAAATCCATTGTGACCACCCCATCGGCTGTGGCTTCGAGACGTGGAGAAAAATTGTAAGCGATTTGAATCAACACCTCGCGCGCGGCGGTTTCCTGCGGCAGCGAACGCGACTTCATCACGAGATGCGCGCAACGCGCCATTGCCTGCGTAGGCGTCAATCCTTCCGTCACCCCCGCGAGCCGGGCGGCTCGGGTCAGTTGCTTCACCACTGTCTGTCGCTCCGGAGTGTCCAACAACGCCACGGGCCGGGCGGCCAACTCCGGTTCATGCCGCAGCACCGCTTGCAACGCGAAGTCCGGAATGTAAATCACCGCAAACATCACCCGGCCTCCGCTGCCATTGTTTCCGAGCGCTGCCCGCTACGCGGAACCTCCCCTTCAACTCGCAGGGCACGCAGAAGTTCTTCTTCCGTTCGATCCAGCGCATTCAAATTAAACCGCTGTTTCAGCACTACGCGCGCATCGGCGCCGCTGACGAGTTTTTGCGGCGTCACGACGAGCAACGTCGTCATGGTTTGTTCCACAATGCGCTGAAATCGAAACCAGGTAGTGGCGGGAATTTTTCGCAATTGCGCGGGCGAATTGAGCGCGAGATCGAGCACCACAAACGACAGATTCGCATCACGCAAAACGACATCCGCCGCCTTGAACGCCTGTTCCGCATCGCGACACCGCACCCACAGCAAATGCCGCAACGCCGCTTCCGCGCAACCAGCGGGATCAAACGAATCCTGCCCGTCAATGAGCACGGCGATTTGATTGGCCGCGGCAATTTGATCGAGAATTTTAGTCAGCACGAGCGCACTGCCACAACTGCGATGCGCGCATTGCAACTCAGTAATTCCGCCTTTCGGCAAACCACCGCCGAGCGCCATGTCCAACGTTGCAACACCTGTGGGCCAGACCGCTGCGGCTTTTTCCGCCGGGTCTGCTGCCGTCATGCGAACGCCCGGGAATTTTTCCCGCAACAATTCGCGCAATTGCACCACGTTGGTTTGCATCACACCTCAATCAGGAGGGAATTCAGTATAGCCGGTTCTGCGTCCGGCAAAACGGTTCTTTTCGCATTACGCCAAACCTATTGCAGTTGAGCAGACAAAAACTGTCCGACCGGATTCACCATCCGCCGGAAACTTACTCGTCTGCGGGAAATTCAATTCGTTTGATTCGTGATGCGAACCGCCTGCTCCGGTCCAAGTCTCAACTTGCCTGACACGAGGTCGCCGCTACGATGAACGCATGATTCCAAGCGCGCGAACGGGTCAGGCTGGACGGACACGCCACGCATGAATTTTCTCGCGCCACTTGCTTTTGCTTTCGCCGCCAGCATTCCGGTGGTGATTGTGTTTTATCTGCTGAAGCGCAAACGCACGGTCAAACTCGTCTCCAGCACGTTGCTCTGGCAGAAGTTCCTCGCCGACACCCAGGCCAGCGCTCCGTTTCAAAAGCTGCGGAAGAACTGGCTGTTGTATTTGCAAATCCTCCTGCTCCTGCTCGCCGTGTTGGCTTTGGCGCGACCCTACTTCGCCACCACCGCTGCGCCAGCGCAATTACGCGTTCTCATCCTCGATGGCTCAGCGTCCATGCAGGCCACCGATGAAACGCCGTCGCGTTTTGAACGCGCCCGGGCCGAAGCGCTCAAGTGGGTGGACAGTCTCAAGCCCACCGATCAAATGGTCGTGTTGCTCGCGGGCGCAAACACCGAGCCCAAACAATCCGCGACCAGCGAAAAAGCGGCGCTGCGCCGCGCATTGCAATCATGCCAACCATCCGACGCGCCTACCCGACTCTCTCCCGCGCTCAAAATGGCGGAGTCGTTGGTACGTGATCGCAAAAACGCCGAAGTGCATTTGTTCAGCGATGGCGCAGTTGGCGAATTAGCCGAATTTGAGAACAAAGGTTTACCGCTCGTCTTTCATAAATTTGGTCAGAACGCGGATAACCTCGGCATCACAGCGCTCGACGTGCGACCGGTGTTGGAAGATGCGACACAACGCGCGGTTTACGTCAACGTCGTCAATTTTTCTTCGAACACGATGACCACCGATCTGGAGCTGTTATTCGACAATCAAATCGTCAGCACAACCACGCTCGCGATTCCGGCCGGACAAGCCACGCCGCACGTGTTCACCGCCGCACAGGAAAAGGATGGCGTGTTCACCGTACGCCTGAATACGAAAGACGCACTCACCGCAGACAACGAAGCATCGATTGTAAGTCTGCTGCCCAAGCCCGTGAATATCTTGCTCGTCACACGCGGAAATCGGTTATTGGAGAAAGCCTTGCGCGCCGTGGCAAACGTGCAGTTGGCCGTAGCCGGCGATCTCACCGACGTGGGCGCGAATTTTGATTTCATCGTGCTCGATAACGTGATTCCGACGGAATGGCCGCGCGGAAACGTATTGGCTTTTGCAGTGGCAAATTCCAATTGGGTCGAGCGCGTTACCGGCGTAGAAGCACCGGTGATTGTGGATTGGAAATCCACGCATCCGCTGTTGCGCTATGCTGGCTTTGACAACGTGCAGATTGTGCAAAGCCTGACGCCAGCAAACGGCGAACCGCCGCCCTGGGCGACTTCCATTCTCGAAGCACCGCAAGCGCCGCTCATTCTCGCGGGCGAACTCGGCCGACAACGCCTCGTGTGGGTCGGTTTCGATCCGCTGGAAAGCAATTGGCCGTTGCGCGTGTCGTTCCCGATTTTCATCGCGAATGCGGTTGAGTGGTTGAATCCCGCTAACGCGAAAAATTCTCAACTGCTCATCAAAGCCGGTGATCCGTTCCGCCTCACGCTCGCCGAACCGGTCGCCAACGCCGACGTGAAGTTACCCGACGGCAGCACGCGGCGATTGACTGTGGACGGCGCGAATGAATTGGTTTTTGGCGACACCGCACGCCAAGGCGTTTATCACCTGCGCGCCGGCACGAATGAAATCACCTTTTGCGTGAACCTGCTCGACGCTGCTGAAAGCGACATCCGACCGCGCGAAGAACTGGTCTTCGGAGAATACACGCGCGTCGAAGCGACCACCGCCCAACGCACCAACATGGAACTTTGGCGCACGCTCGCGGCCATCGGGCTGGCGGTGTTGATGTTTGAATGGTGGTGGTATCACCGGAGGACGGTGTGAGCGGGAGTCAGAAGTCAGAAGTCAGAAGTCAGAAGGGCCGGCGGCTTGTCGAATGGCTCGTGGCGATTGTCACGCTCTGCATCGTTGTATGGCTTGCCAAGGATTTGCATTCAACCGATCCCAAGCGCGTCGTCATCTACGCCGCGCAAGACCAGGTTTATGCCGAGCCGATTCTGCGGGAGTTCGA
>Ga0065721_10050604_pt1 | contig 18980 bp, 17 predicted proteins | sample Mesricmetagenome_FD_59108 | JGI IMG/M metagenome (GOLD analysis project Ga0065721, IMG submission 59108) | Mesophilic microbial community from rice straw/compost enrichment Sample: eDNA_1 v2 (version 2) | ecosystem: Engineered > Solid waste > Grass > Composting > Bioreactor | place: USA: Davis... | reverse complement strand
GCATGCGGCTCGAGCAGGATCGCCGCCGGTTCGCAGCCGATCTCGCGCGCCTGTTCCGCGACGACGAAACGATGCGCTTCATTGCTGACCAGGATCGGCGCGCCGACGCCGTCGATGCCGCGCACGCGCAGCAGCGTGTCCTGCAGCAAGGTATGGTTGCCAAGCAGACGCAGGAACTGCTTCGGATGGCCGTCGCGCGACAGCGGCCATAACCTCGAGCCGGTGCCGCCGCACAGCACCACCGGTACGATTCGATTCTCGCTTGCCATGACACCTCCAACCGGCCGCTGCGCGCGCCGATGCGATTGGGTGAAACCGTCAGGGCAAGTGTATCGACCGCTGTCCCGCAGCAATGTTTGTTAGGCAACAGAGATCGACGGTCACCGTCTCGCGCCGCAGGTGGCGCAGCGATGACAAAAAGGGCCGGCGCAATGGCCGGCCCTGCGGGGCTCAAACAAAGAGAGTGGATGGGGGCGCTTCTCTCGTTCCAGCGAGACAGCGGGCGGGTTTATCGCACCCAGTGTCCCGGCCGCATCACCCAGCCGTGCGGCCCGCGCACCCAGCGCTCGGGCACATAGCGGTAGCCGGGGCGGGCGCGTTCCCAATGGCCCGGTTGCCATACATAGCGCGGACCGGCGGCACGCCAGTAGCCCGGCACCCAAACCTGTCCCCGGCGTGCGGCCCGTGGCGCTTCGTAGCGCGGCGGTGGCGGCGCGTCACGGCGATAGCCATGGTCGCGATCGTAGCGATGGCCGTCATGCGCCTGGGCCGGCGACACGAGGCCGAAGGCCGAGCCGGCGGCGAGGGTGGCGAGCGCGAGAATCAGAGGGCGGGTCATGAGGTACTCCTGGTCCGGGTAACAAGCTGGGCGTTGCGGTGATGCACTGCGATGCGGTTCGGGGCCGTTGGCGCGGCCGCAATTCCATCAATAGCGGTGATGGCGATGGTGATGCCCGTGCCCATGTCCATGCGGCACGACGATGCAGGCGGACAGCATGGCGGCGGTGGCGGACAGCAGCACGAGGATGGAGAGGGTTCGTTTCATCTGTGGGCTCCTTGGCGGGGCGCGTTGAACATGGCTGCAATGTAGCGGTGCCCCCGCTGCGGCGGCCGTTGCACTTGTAAGGCACTCTCACAGCGCCATCGCGTCGCCGCGGCCGCGTCGAGCGACGGCGTCGATTGGCGTATCTCCTTGCGCGGCAAGGCTTTTTCGCCAGGATGAACGCGTGTGGAATCGCCGCGCCGCGTTGCGCGTGCGTAATGTGGCGTTACATCGGAAATGAATGCGGGCAGGGCGGCATGCCGATCGGCACGCCGAGCCTGCGAATTGGCCAGCGAATCGGCGAGCAAATCGGCCAGCGAACAGGTCAGCGAACAGGCCAGGGAACAGCCAGTAAGTCGGCCGTTGAATCGGCCAGGGAATCAGCCAATCAGCCGGGGAACCCGCCGTGGGCGCGTCAGTGCGCCGTGCTGGTGTACTCGATCTCGAGCCGGTAGGCGACCGCGAGGAACAGCGATTGCGCCAGGCACAGCGTGCTGGTCAGCGAGCGGAAGCCGAAGGTCGCGCCGTCCTGGACCTGCAGCAGCACGCTGGCGTGTTCGGCCAGCGGGCCGAGCGCGCTGTCGCTCAGTGCGACGATGCGCGCGCCCTGCGCGGCGGCGGTCCGGACGCACGCCAGCGTTTCCTCGGCATAGGGCGCGAACGAGACCGCGATCATCACGTCGCCCGGCTGGATGGCGCGCAGCTGGCCCTGCTGCATATGCCCAAGGCCATTGAGCCACTGGATCGGCTTGCTGGTGTGCTGCAGCGCGTAGGCGAGGTAGGCGCCCACCGGGAAAGCCCGTCGCGATGCCACCAGCCAGATCGACGGCGCCTCGACCAGCATCTCGACGGCCTGGCCGAAGCGTTCGCCGTCGACCTCGCGCTGCAGGGCCTCGAGGCTGTCGAGGCTGCCCGCGATGACCTCGTGCGCGATGTCCGCCGGCGCCAGCGGACCGCCCTTGCTGCCGATCAGCGCGCGCAGCCGGTCGCGATAGTCCCGATTGGGCGCCAGCTGCCGGGCCGCCGCGGCGCGGAACAGCGCCTGCATCTGCGAATACCCCGACAGTCCGAAATGCTTGGCGAAACGGACCATGGCCGAAGGCTGCACGCCGCAATGGCGGGCCGACTCGTTGACGCCGTCGAGCACCAGCTGCTCGCGATGGCTCTCGACGTACTGCGCGATCGCCTTGAGCTGCCTGCTCAGTTGTGGGAAGCCGGCGCGCACGGCGGCCAGGAATTGATCGGCGTCTGCGTAGGGAAGGGATTCGCTCATCGGTGTTCGGTGCCGCCGCGCTGCCTCTCCGGCGGCAGCATCGTGCAGGCCGCATGTGGAGAGACAGGCATTGAATTGGAATTTATTTTCTCACACAACAAAAAACAGAACAAATTTTCTATTCTCGCGCTATCATCGCTTCCATCGCTGGCGCAGCCGCTCGGTCCCGATCCACGGCAGCGACCAAGACAAGACAAGACAGCAGACAGAGACAGCACCTCCATGCGCACCCTCCCATTTCCCGATCAGCGCGATTTCGATGTGGCCTGCCTTGGCCGGCTGGCGGTCGATCTCTATGCGCAGCAGATCGGCTGCAGCCTCGAGGCGGCCAGCACCTTCGCCAAATACCTGGGCGGCTCGTCGGCCAATATCGCCTTCGGCACCGCGCGGCTCGGCTTGCGCTCGGCGATGATTTCGCGCGTCGGCAACGAGCAGAACGGGCGCTTCCTGCTCGACACGCTGCGCCGCGAGGGCTGCGACGTCAGCCGGGTGCAGATCGACGCCGCGCGGCTGACCGGCATGGTACTCCTGGGCATCAAGGACCAGGACACCTTCCCGCTGCTGTTCGCGCGGGAGAACTGCGCCGACATGGCGCTGGATGCCGAGGCCATCGACGCCGCCTTTCTGGCCCGCTGCCGCAGCCTGGTCATCACCGGCACGCATCTGAGCACGCCCGGCGTGCTGGCCGCCTCGCGGCGCGCCCTCGAGATCGCCGGGCGCCACGGCGTGGTGCGCGTGCTGGACATCGACTACCGCCCGGTGCTGTGGGGCCTGACCGGCAAGGGCGACGGCGAGACGCGCTATATCGGCAATGCCGAGGTCAGCCGCCACCTGCAGGCGCAGCTCGGCGCGTTCGAACTGATCATCGGCACCGAGGAGGAATGGCTGATCGCCGGCGGCGTCGAAGGCGACCTGATGGCCAGCCTGCGCCAGGTGCGCGCCTGCACGCAGGCCACCCTGGTGGTCAAGCGCGGACCGCTCGGCTGCACGATCGTCACCGGCGAGATTCCGCCGACGCTGGACGATGCGCTGACGGTGCTGGGCGAGCGGGTCGAGGTGCTCAACGTGCTCGGCGCCGGCGATGCCTTCGCCTCGGGCCTGCTCGCCGGCCTGCTGTGCGGCAAGGACTGGCGCGAATCCGCTGCCATCGCCAATGCGTGCGGCGCCATCGTGGTGTCGCGGCACGGCTGCGCGCCGGCGATGCCTACGCCCGCCGAGCTGGCGCACTGGTTCTCCGGCCATCGGCATCCGCGGCCGGACCGCGATCCGACGCTGGCCCATCTGCATCGCGTGTCGGCGCCGCGCCAACCGTGGCCCGAGCTGTACGTGCTGGCCTACGACCATCGCTCGCAATTCGAGGAGCTGGCGCGCGCGGCAGGCGCCAACGTGGCCGAGATCCCGCGGCTCAAGCGGCTGATCAACGAAGTGGTGGCCGAGGTCGAATGCGATCCGGGCTGCGGCGGCAAGATCGGCGTGCTGATCGACGGCCGGCTGGGCGAATCGGCGCTGCATCAGGCCACCGGTCGGGGCTGGTGGGTGGGCCGCCCGATCGAGCTGCCCGGTTCGCGGCCGTTGCGCTTCGACGGCACGCGCTCGCTCGCTTCCGAGCTGGCGCACTGGCCGCGCGAGCAGGTCGTCAAGTGCCTGGTGTTCTATCACCCGGACGATCCGGCCGCGCTGCGCGCGGAGCAGGACGACTACCTGCAGGCCGTATGGGAAGCGACCCGCCACAGCGGCCACGAGCTGCTGCTCGAGGTCATTCCGCCCAAGGACACGCTGGCACCGGATGACCGGGGCGAAGCGGTGGTCCGCGCGATCCGCCACTTCTACGACATCGGCCTGAAGCCGGAATGGTGGAAGGTCGGCGCGATGTCGGCAGCGCAATGGCAGGCGCTGGACCGGCTCGTGCAGGAGCGCGACCCCTGGTGCCGCGGGGCGGTGATTCTTGGCCTGAACCAGCCGCTCGAGCAACTGCTCGATGGCTTCGCGCAAGCCAGCTCGCCGCTGGTCAAGGGCTTCATGATCGGCCGCTCGGTATGGGCCGAGGCGAGTCTTGCGTGGCTGCGCCGCGAACTGGACGACGACGCCTTCCAGGCAAGGGTCGCCGCCAACTTCCGCCGGCTCATTGCAGGCTGGCGCAGCACCCGGCCCGCGCCCACGGGCGACAGCACCACACGGGAGGCAGCATGAATCCGAGGTCGATGCGCAACACCGGCAGCCTGCTGGTCAAGGCCCAGCCGGGCCGCCATATCGTCGACATCACGCCGCAGTCGGCCGGCTGGCGCTATATCGGCTTTCGTGCAATCCGGCTCGACGCCGGCGAGGCCGAAGCGTTGTCCACCGGCGCGCGCGAGCTGTGCATCACGGTGTTGTCGGGGCAGCTCGACGTGGTGGTCGGCACGCAGCGGTTCAGCGCGCTGGGCAGCCGCCGGTCGGTCTTCGAAGAACAGTCCCCGTATGCCGTCTATGTGCCGCCGGGCCGCGACGTGCAAGTCATCGCGCGCGATGCGGCGGAGATCGCGTTCAGTACCGCACCGGCCGAGGGCCGCCTGCCATGCCGCGTGATCGAGCCCGCGCAGATGCGGCGCAGCGTCCGCGGTCAAGGCGCCAACACCCGCCATGTCTGCGACATCCTGCCCGAGACCGAGGCCGCCGAATCGCTGCTGGTGGTCGAGGTGATCACGCCCGGGGGGCATTCGTCCAGCTATCCGCCGCACAAGCACGACAGCGCCGACGCGAGCGACCCGCTGGCCGAAACCGCGTTGGAGGAGGTCTATTACCACCAGCTCAATCCCTCGCAGGGCTTCGCCTTCCAGCGCGTCTATACCGACGACCGCAGTCTCGACGAGGCGATGGCGGTCGAGCATCGCGATGCGGTGCTCGTGCCGCGCGGCTATCACCCGTGCACGGCGCCGTACGGCTACGACCTCTATTACCTGAACACGATGGCCGGGCCGGAACGGCGCTGGGCCTTCCGCAACGACCCCGCGCATGAGTGGCTGATGGCGCCGCGCTGAAGCGCCGCGCCAGTGCCGCTCGAGTGCCGCCCGACACTGCTCAAACGCCGAACCCGCTTGATCCCCGCCGCAGGGCGGACACCCGCATCGCCATACGACAAGGGAACACCGCAGTTCCCGCCAAGACAGGAGACGACACCATGAAGACCCGCATCCCACGCGGCATTGCCCGCGCGTTCGCCACGCTCGCCACGACACTGGCCACGACGCTTGCCTGCGTTGCCACGGCCGGCGCGCAGACCTTTCCCAGCCAGCCCGTCAAATGGATCGTGCCCTATGCGCCCGGCGGCACTACCGACGTGATTGCGCGCAATCTGGCGCAGCGCATGGGCCAAGACCTCGGCCAGCCGGTGGTGGTCGAGAACCGGCCCGGCGCGGCCAGCATCATCGGTGCCACCGCCATCGCGCGATCGGCGCCCGACGGCTACACGGTCGGCACCGCGGACTCGGGCACGCTGGCGTTCAACCCGGCAATGTATTCGAGCCTGACCTATGACGCGGGCAAGGACTTCACCTTCATCGGTGGACTGGGCCGGATGCCGCTGGTGCTGGCCGTGCATCCGTCCTTTCCGGCGCGCGACCTGAAGGAGTTCGTCGCGCTGGTGCGCAAGTCGCCCGGGCGCATTTCGTCGGCGTCGTCGGGGCCCGGCTCGCCGCTGCATGTCGCGCTGGAACTGTTCAAGCAGCGCACGCGCACCGACATCCTGCACGTGCCCTACAAGGGCTCGTCGCCGGCGCTGCAGGACCTGATGGCGGGCCAGGTGCAGACCATGTTCGTCGACCTGCCGCCGAGCCTGTCGATGATCCGCGCCGGCAAGATCCGCGTGCTGGCCGTGGCCACGCCCCAGCGACTGCCGATCCTGCCCGACGTGCCGACCATGGCCGAATCCGGCCTGCCCGAACTCGCGGGCTTCGAGGCCTATGCATGGCAGGGCTTTGTCGGCCCGGCCAAGCTGCCGCAGCCGGTCGTCGCGCGGCTCAACCAGGAACTGGTCGCCGCGCTGCGCCATCCGGGCACGCGCGCCAAGCTCGAGGAGCTTGGCATCCAGCCGATGCCGATGTCCGCCGCGGAGTTCGGCGATTTCACGCGCAGCGAGCAGAAGCTGTGGTCCGGCGTGATCAAGGCCGCCGGCATCCGGCTCGATTGAGCGCGGCCTGCGCCGGTTCTCTCCTCGCTCCTGCTCTCGCTCCAGTCTTTACCGTACCCCGGAGTTTTCGTCATGAATGAACCGCTTCATCAACGCCGCGCCGTGCTGCGCGCGCTCGCTGCGATGTCTGCCACCGCGGCCTGCCCGGCGCTGGCCCAGGGCGGCGCCTACCCGTCGCGCCCGATCGAACTGATCGTGCCGTTCGCGGCGGGCGGCGGCACCGATGTGCTTGCGCGCGCCTTCGCCGAGGCCGCGCGCAAGCATCTGCCGCAGAACCTGGTGATCCTGAACAAGTCGGGCGCCAGCGGCGCGGTGGGCTGGGCTGATCTGGTCAGCGCCAAGCCCGACGGCTATCGGCTGGCGGTGATCACGGTCGAGCTGACGATGATCCCGCATCTGGGTCTGGCCAAATTCACCGCCGACGACATGACGCCAGTCGCGCGCCTGAACGCGGACCCGGCCACCATCGCGGTGCGCGCCGATTCGCCCTTCACGACCATCGAGGCGTTCCTGGCGGCCGCCCGCAAGCAGCCCGATTCGATACGCGTGGGCAATGCCGGCCCCGGCTCGCTCGGCCATCTGTCCGCCGCCGCGCTGGAGGACAAGGCCGGCGTGCGCTTGAACCATGTGCCGTTCCGCGGCGCGAATCCGGCGGTGCTCGATCTGCTCGGCGGACATATCGAAGCGGTGGCGGTGACGCCGGTCGAAGTGGCGACCTATGTGGCCGCCGGCAAGATCCGCCCGCTCGCGGTGATGTCCGAGCAGCGCATCAAGGCCGGATGGGAGAATATCCCCACACTGAAGGAGCGCAACGTCGATCTGGTCATTCACGGCTGGCGCGGCATCGCGGCGCCCAAGGGCACGCCGCCGGAAGTGGTGGCCCGCCTGGGCAGCGCCATCGCCAAGACCATGCAGGACCCCGCGCTGCGCGAAACGATGGCCAGGCAGAACATGGGCGAAGGCTATCTGGACGAAGCGGCCTTCAAGCGCGTGATCGCGCGCGACAACGCTACGTTCAAGGCGCTGATCGAGAAGCTGGGGATCAAGACCTGATGGGAAGGCCGGGCCGGCCTACGCAGAAACGGGTACGGTCGGTTTCGGCAGCGCGGCTGCGGTACGCAGAAATGGGTACGCGCGGTATGGGTGGGGCGATTGTCCAGCCCGAGACCGTCATTCGAAATCGGTGGGCCGTGCCGGCGCACTGCTGCGCCCGTTCTCCAATGCTTCGAGGTCTTCGTTGCCGAGTTTTGCTGCCCGCCCAATCTGCGCCAAGGCGTCCCCCCATCGGGCGCGCTCCGCCGGCACGGCGGCGCAGTGCACTTCATCCGGCAAATTTCGCATCTTCAAGATCGCCATTCTTTGCCTCCAGATTGCTGTCCGAGGCCCAAATGTCGCCATGGGAAAGCCTGCAAGGGCGCCGGTCAAGAGTCGGATTTATGGAAGTAGGAAAGTCAGGAGGTTTATGGCGAGGCGATAAATCTCCAACTTTCGTATGACCTGTCGCCGAATGGCATCGCTGTGGTGCTCATCGCGGATTGGATGAGTATCGGGCAAAGCGGATCGCCGGACGAAGGCCGACGCCTTCGCCCCGGCAAGGCCATCAGACCCGGCTCGGCATCGCCAGCAGATACCGGCGCGGATCGAAGCGCGTGGTGGCCAGCATTACCAGCACGACCGCGGCGAGGTGGTACCACCAGGCGGCGGCGAAGCTGCCGGTTGCATCGTGCAGCACCGCGGCCAGCCACGGCGCGCAGCCGGCCAGCAGGAAGCCGCCGCCCTGCATCAGCGCGCCGAGCGCGGCGGCGTCTTCGGGGCGGGGCAGGTGGTCCAGCGCGACCACCAGGTAGAGGGAGAAGCAGCCGCCGAGGCCGGCGCCGCCGATGATGGCCCATGCGGGCGGCGCGAGATCGGGCCATCCGGCCAGGCCGGCGAAGCCGATCGCCTGCAGGGCGAGCGCGAGCGCCAGCCATGCGCGGCGATCCGGGCTGCGGGCCGCCAGCGTCGGCAGCGCCAGCGCGGCAACGGCCTGCGCCACCGACATCACCGCGATCAGGCCGCCCGAGGCCGGACCGCTCCAGCCGCGCTCCTGGTAATAGGCGGCGAGCCACGCGATCAAGGAGGCATAGCCGCCGTTCATCACGCCGAACGAGGCCATCAGCAGCCAGGTGCGTGGGCGCTTGAGCAGGCGCAGCACCGGAATCGCGGTGGGGCGGCTGGCTTTGGCACTGGCATCAACGGTGTGGGCGGCGTTCGCTTTGGCCCTGGCATCGGCGACGTGAGCGGCGTTGGCTTTGGCGCTGGCATCAACGGTGTCGGTGGCGTTCGCTTTGGCCCTGGCATCGGCGACGTCGGCAGCGTGGGCTTCGGCTCTGGCATCAACGACGTCGTTGGCGTTGGCTCTGGCATCGGCGATGTCGCCGGCAGGAATCGCTGGCTCGACCGCCGCATCGCGCGGCAGCGTCCGCCACGCCAGCAGCCATCCGGCCCATGCCGGCAGCGCCCACACCGCAAGCCCCGCATGCCAGCTGCCGCTCAGGCCGGCGATCCACGGCGTCAGCTGCGCGCCAAGCGCGCCGCCCGCCATCAGCGCGGCCGAATAGAGGCCCATCACCATCGCCATCCGCGTCGGAAACCGGCGTTTGACGATCGCGGGCAGCGCCGCCTGCGCGGCCGCCGTCCCGAGGCCGCACAGCGCGGCGGTGGCGATCAGCGCCGTGCCGCCGGGCCAGGCGAGCCGCAACAGCGAACCAATGCCGACCAGCGCCAGTGCGAGCAGCACCGCGCGCCGCTCGCCGAGCCATCGGCGCATCGCCGGCGCGAGGCAGGCGCCGACGCCGATCAGCACCATCGGCAGCAGCGTCAGCCACGCCATGCCGCGGTAATCCAGCCCGGTGCTGTTGCGGATGACCGGCGCCAGCGGGCCGATGCCAGTCAGGAAGGGACGCAGGTTCAGGCCGGCCAGCACGATCGCCGCCAGCGCCCAGCCCGGCGCGCCGAGGCCGCGCCGGCCGGTGGAGACTTCAACTGCCATGGAACTCAACGGCCATAGACCGCATCGGCGGTGACACCCACATCGAGGCGGATCAGCGGCAGCGGCGGCGGATCGAGCGTCAGCCGCAGCGCCTGGTAGGTGGCCTCGCTGGACAGGCCATAGGGCGCGGCGTCGTTGTTGTCGAACGCGTAGTAGACCTCCTGCACGCCGCTGATCACCAGCGCGGCCAGGCACATCGGGCAGGGATGGCCGCTGGCATAGACCGCGCAGCCGCGCAGGTCCGGGCTCTGCAGGCGCCGGCTGGCGGCGCGGATCGCCTCCATCTCGGCATGGCTGGTCGGATCGTGGCTGTGGACGATGCCGTTGACGCCGGTCGCGATCAGCTGGCCGTCGCGCGCCAGCACGGCGCCGAAGGGCCGGCCGCCGCGTGCGCGATTGGCCTGCGCCAGATGCACGGCTTCGCGCAACAGGGATTCGTGGTTGGACATGGGGATGCCTCCCGGAAAAAGAGCCTGCGGGTAGAGGACCAGACTGTACGCGCGCGCTTGGCAATTGGGAAATTAAATGATGGAATGCTCGGCAGTGAGGAATCAAATAGATGCGCAAAGGCCCGCGCAAGGGCCGGCGCCCCGGCGCCAAGACCCGCGCAATCGAGCTGGGCAAAGACGCGCGCAAAAGACCGCTCAAAGGCCCCCCAAAGGCCCCCCGAAAAACCGCCCGAACACCTGCGCGAATCCCTGCCCAAATGGCCGCCTCGAACGACACCCCTTGAACGACATCCTCGATCCCCAACTGCTGCGCAGCTTCGTCGCCGTGGCCGACAGCGGCAGCTTCACCCGCGCCGCCGAGCGCGTCCATCTGACCCAGTCCACCGTCAGCCAGCAATTGCGCCGGCTCGAGGAACAGTGCGGCTGCGCGCTGCTCGACCGCGGCGGGCGCTATGTCACGCCGACCCCGGAGGGCGAACGGCTGCTGGGCTATGCACGGCGGATCCTGCAACTGTCGGGCGAGGCCGTCGCGCAGATCCGCGACAGCGCGGTGCAGGGCGAGATCCGGCTCGGCGTGCCGGAAGACTTCGCGGCGCAGACGCTGACGCCGGTGCTGGCCGATTTCGCCGACGCCTGGCCCGGCGTGCGGCTCGAGGTCACCAGCGGCCTGAGCCACGAGCTATGGCAAGGCTTCCAGGAGGGGGATTTCGATCTGGCGCTGATCAAGCAGCGCGAGGGCAGCGCCGCCGGGTTGGCAAGCTGGCCCGAGCCGCTGTGCTGGATCGACAGCCGCCGGCGTCCCGCCTTCGGGCGCGAGCCGGTGCCGCTGGCCGTCTTTCCCGGCGGCGCCCTGTATCGCGGCGAGATGACGCATGCGCTGGAGGCGAGCGGCCGGCGCTGGCGCATCGGCTTCGTCAGCGCCAGTCTTGCCAGCCTGAGCTCGGCGGTGGCCGACGGCCTGGGCATCAGCCTGCTGCCGCGCCGCGTGGTCACGCGCGCGCATCGCGTGCTCGACGAGCCCGCGCTGATCGGCGCGGTGCCGCCGGTCGAGCTGAGCCTGCATGCCCGGCCGGAACCGTCGGCGCCGGCGCGCGACATGGCGGCGCGGCTGCAGGCCAGGTGCGATGCCGTGATGCGGCGCGACCAGCGGCGCGGCCAGTTGCGCGGCCAGTTGCGCGACTAGCACCCGCTCAAGCACCGCTTTAGTCCCGGCGAGCAGCCTGTTAGCACCGGATCAGCGACGAGTCAGCACCGAGTTGGCACCGAGTTAGCACTGAGTCAGCACGGTGCAGCGGCCGGTCGGCAGCGGGCAGCGCCGGGTCAGCGACGCGTTAGCGGCGGATCGGCGCGTGATCACCGGTCCGTGCGGATCGGCCCGAACTCCACCGGCACCCACGTATAGCCGTTGCCGTCGGCCCGCACGTGCCCGATGCCGGGGAAGGGCAGATGCATGCCGGCGACCCACAGCTTGTTGCGCGCGGCATCGTTGAACAGCCGCTTGCGCGTGCGCACCGCGGCGCGGCTGTCCACGTCGAATTCGATCGCCACGTCCGGCCGGCGGAACTGCACCGCATGGCTGTGCACGATGTCGCCCCACACCAGCAGGCTCTGCGCCTTGCCGTTCTTCTCGGAGCGCAACAGATAGCCGGTATGGCCCGGGGTATGGCCGTAGGCGGCCACCGCGGCGATGCCCGGCACGACCTCGTCGCCGGCCTTGAAGGTGCGGAAGCGCCCGCCCGCCTGATACGGGGCGACCGCATCCCGCGCCATCTTGAAGTAGGGCTGGGCCTCGGCCGGGGCCTTGTCGGCGACGTCCTGCGACAGCCAGTAGTCGGCGTCCATCTGCGACGCATGGACCGTCGCGGTCGGGAACGCCGGCTTGCCGTCGACCGCCAGGCCGCAGGCGTGGTCGCCATGCAGATGGGTCAGCAGCACGGTGTCGATCTGCATCGGGTCGTAGCCGGCGGCGCGAACGTTGTCGACGATCTTGCCCAGCGCGGGGCCGAAGCAAGCGCCGGCGCCGGTGTCGATCAGCACCAGATTCTTGCCGGTGTGGATCAGAAACCCATTGACCGCGGTCTGCACGCCGGGAGTCGACTCCACGAACATGCGCGCCAGCAGGGTTTGCACCTCGCGCGCGCTGGTGTTGCGCAGCAGCTTGGGGTCGACATCGATATAGCCGTCGTACAGTGCGGTGATCTCGAACTCGCCGAGCATCATCCGGTAATAGCCGGGCACCTGGCTCTGCTGCTGCGCCGGCACGCCCTGCGCGTGGGCCGGGGTGCCGGCGAGCGCAGCGCACGACAGCGCGGCCGCCAGGGCCAAAGGAAGAACACGACGCGGAAGGGCAAAACGGGACGGGTTCATGCGGCGCTCCATGCGGAAGAACGTTGTTTGGCGCAATGACGGGAACAACAAGCCGGAAATCGGGCTGGCGCTAATGTATCACTCGTCACATTTCCCCGCAGGCCGTCACTCCACTGGCGGCAGCCGATACGGCACGCTGCCGTGCTCGTTGGTCGCCTCGACCAGGCGGATCAGATACAGCAGGAACCGTTCACGGTCGGCCGGCGGCAGATGGTCGACGGTGCGATCGTGCGCGCGCTGAACCGCCGCCTCCATCTTCCTGACCAGTGTCTTGCCCTTGCGGGTCAGCTTGACGAGCTTGACGCGCCGGTCGGTTTCGCTTTGCCGGCGCTGCAGCAGTCCGCGCGCCTCCAGCCGAGGAATGACTTCGGCCACCGTGGTGCGCTCCAGGCCTACCTCGAGGGCCACGGTGTTCTGGTCGAGTTCGCCGTGCTGCTCCAGTGCCGTCAACAGGCTGTACTGGACGGGCGTGATGCCGAACGCCTCGGTCTCCTCGAGGAACAGCGAGCAGTGGACCTGATGCAGGCGCCGGATCAGGAAGCCGGGGCGCCCCAGCAGCGTGGAGCGGTGCCGGGCGGCGTCGATCTCGGTCTGGATGGCGATGGGTCGTTTGGTCGTCGTCATGCGGTGCGGTGTTCGGAAACGGACGGCATTTCGCCGCCGGCGGTTGGCGCCAGGTCAGGGGGCAGCCGTTCCAGCGTGGCTTCGGTTGCCGCCATTATCGCCGAATAGGTGGTATGCCCCGTATTGCACAGCAACGGGGCAGGTTTGCTGCCCGCTGGGCTCGTATACGCCGATTCCCGGTGCGCCGGCACCAGCCTCGCGCATCCGGAATCGACCCGGATAAGTGGCATACCCCGTATTTCGTTGCGTCGACGCAAGACCGCAAAGCGTTGGCCGGCAAGGGTTTCCGGCAACGGAGGCCGGGCCTGCGGCATGCACTGGCAAAGTTCTTGCGTTTTGCAGGCAGCGTTTTCACCCCACGAGGCCAGCATGACTGCAAGCAAGCGCGACATCGTTCTTCGGCAAGGCCGCGTCATCGATCCGGACGCCGGCATCGACGCGGTGTGCGATGTATGGATCCGCAACGGCCGCATCGCCGCCGTCGGCGACGGCTCGGCGGCCTTGCCTGCCGACGCCGATGCGGCCGAAGTCGTCGACTGCCGCGGCAAGCTGGTGCTGCCCGGCCTGATCGACACGCACGCGCACGTGTACCAGTACGTGACCGGACGCTTCGGCCTGAACGCGGACATGTGCGGCGTGCATTCCGGGGTCACCACGCTGATCGACCAGGGCGGCGCGAGCTGCATGACGCTGCCCGGCTTTCGGCACTACGTTGCCGAGCCGGCAAGCAGCCGCGTCTACGCCTTCCTGTCGGCCTATCTGGTCGGCGGGCTCGAAGGCCATTACTACGCGGAGCTGTATCGGCCCGAATGCGTCGATGTCGATGCCACGGTGAAGGCCGCGCTGGCCAACGCCGACCTGGTGCGCGGCATCAAGGCCCATGCCGAGCTCGGCGGGTTTGCGCGGTGGGGCGTCGAGGTGATGCGTGCGTCCGCCGAGATTGGCCGTCAGACAGCGCTGCCGGTCTACGTCCACTTCGGCCAGTTGTGGCCGATGCCTGGCCACGCCGAGCACGATGTCGACCCCGACACGATCCTCGAGCAGGTGGTCGACATGCTCAAGCCTGGCGATGTGCTGGCGCACCCGTTCAGCCGCCATCCCGGCGGCTTCGTCAACCGCGACGGCACCGTGCACCCGCTGGCGCGCGAGGCGGCGGCGCGCGGCCTGAAGATCGACGTCGGTCACGGCTCGCACTTCAGCTACCGGATGGCGCGCACCGTGCTGGACGCCGGCATCGTGCCCGATACGCTGGGCGCCGACATGCACGGCTACAACACGCACGTGCCGGCGCCAGCGGGTACGCCGGCGGAACATCCGGACCAGGACCATATGTTCCTCGGCCGCGTCCGCTTCAGCCTGGTGTCGGCGATGACCAGCATGCTGGCGCTCGGTTTGCCACTGGACCATGTGGTGCGCATGGCCACCGTCAATGCGGCACGCATGGCCGGCCTGAAGGACGGCGCCGGCACGCTGCGGGTCGGTGCCGAGGCCAACGTCTCGGTGCTGGAAGACCTGCGTGGCCGCTGGGTCCTCGCCGACAACGAGGGGACCCAGGTGGTGGTCGAGCGGATGCTGGAACCGGTGTTCTGCCTGCGCGCCGGGCAGCGCTTCGATGCGGCCGCGTCCATCCTGCCGGTTGCGCAGGTCGCCTAGGGAGATCGCGATGACGACCCCGGCAGCGCACGGCGACCGCAGCAGGAACGGCGGTAACAACGGCGGCAACAACGGCGGCAACAACGGCGGCAAGACCGGCGGCATCGGCGCGCGGCTGCGCCGCAAGGAGGACGACCGTTTCCTGCGCGGCCGCGGCGACTATGTCGCCAACCTGCGCATGGTCGGCATGCGCGATGTCGCGTTCGTGCGCAGTCCGCTGGCGCATGCGCGCATCCGCGGCATCGAGAAGCCCGAAGGGCTGGCCGATGCGGTATTCACGCTGGCCGACCTCGACGGAGTGCGGCCCATCGTCGCCGACTCGGGGCTCGCCGGCTTCAAGTCGTCGGCGCAGCCGGTGCTCGCCGACGGCAAGGTGCGCCAGGTCGGCGAGATGATCGCGATGTGCGTGGCCCCGACCCGCGCGCTGGCCGAAGACATTGCGGCGCAGGTCTTCGTCGACTTCGAGGAGCTGCCGGCGGTGGTCGACATGCTGGCCGCACGCGAGGCCGGCGCGCCGCTCGTGCACGAGCACTGGGGCGACAACGTGTTTCTTTCGACGGCGGTCGGCACGGACGGCGACAACGAGGCCGCGTTGGCCGCGATCCGCGCGAGCGCGCCGATTCACGTCATCCGCACGCTGCGTACCGCGCGCCAGAGCATGGCGCCGATGGAGGGCCGTGGCGTGGTCGCCTGGTGGGACCGGCGCCTGGCCCAGCTGGTGGTGGTCACCGCGGCGCAAATGCCGCATATCAACCGCACGGGGTTGGCAGGCTGTCTGGGCCTGGACGAAGGGCAGGTTCGCGTGATCTCGCCGGACGTCGGCGGCGGCTTCGGCTACAAGGGAATCCTGCTGCCCGAAGAAGTCTGCGTCGCGTGGCTGGCGATGCGGCTGGAGCAGCCGGTGCGCTGGATCGAGGATCGGCGCGAGCAGCTGACGGCCAACGCGAACTGCCGCGAGCACGCCTATCGCATCGAGGCCTGGGCCGAGCGCGATGGCCGCCTGCTGGCGGTCGACTGCGAGGCCACGGTGGATTCGGGCTGCTATTCGTCGTACCCGTTCTCGGCCTGCCTGGAGGCCGCACAGGTCGGCAGCATCCTGCCGGGGCCCTACATGATGGAGCGCTATCGCTGCCGCACCTGGTCGGTGGCGACCAACAAGCCGCCGATCCTGCCATACCGCGGCGTGGCGCGCACCGGCGTCTGCTTCGCGATCGAGAGCGTGATGGACGCGGTCGCGGTCGAGGCGGGGCTGGAACCCCATCAGGTGCGGCTGCGCAATCTGGTGCCGCCCGAGCGCATGCCGTTCGACAACATCACCGGCAAGCACTTCGACAGCGGCGACTATCCCGAATGCGTGCGACGCGCCGTGGCGGCCATCGATCTGCCGGGCCTGCGGGCGCGCCAGCAGCGCGGCGAGCCCGACGGGCGCCGCATTGGCGTCGGGTTTGCGGTGTTCTGCGAGCAGGGCGCCCATGGCACTTCCGTCTATCACGGCTGGGGCATTCCGATGGTGCCGGGCCGCGAGCCGGCCGTGGTGCGGCTGACGCCGGACGGGGTGCTGGAGATCCGCGCCGGCGTGCATTCGCACGGGCAAGGCATGGAAACGACGCTGGCGCAGATCGCGCACGAGGTGCTCGGCGTCGACACCGATCAGGTGCGCGTGCTGCTTGGCGATACCGCGATCACGCCGTACTCCACCGGCACCTGGGGCTCGCGCTCGATCGTGATGGCCGGCGGGGCCGTGGGCCAGGCCTGCAAGCAGTTGCGAACACGGCTGCTGCACATCGGCGCCCATCTGCTGGGCCTGCCTGTGCCGGCGGCGCGCTGGGAGGACGGGGCGGTGGTGGGCGGCGGTGGCCGCGTGCCGCTGGCCGAGCTCGCCCACGTCTGGTACCGGCAGCCGCAGAAGTTGCCCGCCGATGTCGATCCTTCGGGGCTGGAGGTCATGACCACCTACCAGGCAACGCGCGATACCGGCACCTTCAGCTATGCGTGCCATGCGGTGGCGGTCGCCGTCGATACCGAACTCGGCAAGGTCGAACTGATCGACTACGCGATCGTCGAGGACGGCGGCGTGCTGATCAATCCGATGGTGGTCGACGGCCAGGTCTACGGCGGGGCGGCGCAGGGCATCGGCACCGCGCTGTACGAGGAGATGCGCTACAGCGAAGACGGCCAGCCGCTGGCATCGACGCTGGCCGACTACCTGCTGCCCGGCGCTACCGAAGTGCCTGCGATCCGCATCCACCATATGGAAACGCCAGCGCCCTACACCGAGTTCGGCCAGAAGGGCATCGGCGAGAGCGGTGCGATCGGCTCGCCCGCGGCGATCGTCAACGCCATCAATGACGCGTTGCGGCCGCTGGGCGCCGAACTGCGCGAGCTGCCGGCAAGCCCGCGGGCGATCCTCGCCGCGCTCGCCAATGCGCGTGCCAGGGATGTCCGCCACCCCGGCCACTTCAGCCCGATGCCGTCGTCGCCTGCGCAGGTGGCGGCATGAAGCCGGCGCCGTTCGACTATCGGCGGCCCGACACCGTCGAAGCGGCGCTCGCCGCGCTCGCCGGCAGCAATGGCGTTGCCAAGGCCGTCGCCGGTGGCCAGTCGCTTGGCCCGATGCTGAACCTGCGGCTGGCACAGCCGGCCGAGCTGATCGATCTGGGCGGCATCGCGGCACTGCGCGAATGCCTCGACGCGGGCACGTCGGTGCAACTGGGCGCCGGCATCACCCATGCGCAGATCGAGGACGGGCGCATTCCCGATCCGAGCCGCGGCCTGATGTCCTTCGTCGCGCGCGGCATCGCTTATCGGGCCGTGCGCAACCGCGGCACACTGGGCGGCAGCCTGGCCCATGCCGACCCGGCGGCCGACTGGATCAACGTGATGGCGCTGCTCGACGCCACCTGCATCGTGATGGGCCCGCGCGGCCAGCGCGAGATCGCGCAGCGCGACTGGATGGTCGGCGCATTCACCACGGCGCTGGCGGATGACGAAGTGCTGCTCGGGGTCCGCATCGCGCGCTTGAGCCCCGGCGCGCGCTGGAGCTACTACAAGGTCAACCGCAAGCCGGGCGAATTCGCCGAGGCGATCTGCGCCTTCGTCGACGACGGCGCACAGGGTAGGCGTCGCGCGGTGATCGGCGCCATCGACGGCGCGCCGTTCGTGATCGCCGACGCCGGCGCGCTGATCGAGCGCTGGGACGAAGCGCTGGCGCACCGCCACCTGTGCGAGGCCGGGCTCGAGCCCGGCACGCTTGAATACCAACTCCACGCGGTGGCGTTGCGGCGCGCCGCCGCGGCGCTGGCTGTCTTTACCGGAGAAGGCGCATGACACTCCCCATGCCTGTCGAACTGTGTGTCAACGGCGAGCGTGTCAGCGCCGCCATCGAGCCCCGCACGCACCTGGCCGACTTCCTGCGCGAACACCTGAACCTGACAGGCACCAATCTCGGCTGCGAGCAGGGCGTCTGCGGCGCCTGCACGTTGCAGGTCGACGGCGTGCCGACGCGTTCGTGCACCGTGCTGGCCGTCAGCTGCACCGGCGCCGAGGTACGCACCATCGAGGACTTCGATGCCGACCCCGTGATGGCGCAACTGCGCGAAGCCTTCAGCGCCGAACACGCGCTGCAATGCGGATATTGCACGCCGGGCATGCTGGCCACTGCGCGTGACATCGTGCTGCGGCTGCCGGATGCCGACGATGCGCGCGTCCGTCACGAGCTTGCCGGCAACCTGTGCCGCTGCACCGGCTATGTCGGCCTGGTGCGGGCGATACGCAGCGTGCTCGATGCCCGCAAGACCGCCGGCGCGGTCAATCGGACCTGACCAGAACCCGCGCGAACCGACACGACACGCTACCGAGGCGACCCACAGGAGGCTGAGCCCCGCATGGAACTCCAACAAACGATCTTGCTGCCGTTCGCGCGCGACGCGGTATGGCGCTGCTTCCGCGATACCGAGGGCGTGATCGCCTGCCTGCCCGGGGCGTCGCTGTCGGCGCCGCCACGAGACGGCCGGTTGCCCCTGACGATGACCGTCAAGCTCGGGCCCATCGTCGCGGTCTTCGCCGGCGACGGCGAGATGCGCCTGGACGATGCCGATTACCGTGGCGCGGTGACAGGCACCGGCGCGGACCGCAAGAGCGGCTCGCGCGTCAAGGGCGAGGCCGCGTTCTCGCTGCATGACCTCGCGGACGCGACCGGCGGGCCCGCCACGCGCGTCGACATCGCGGTGGACTATGCGATCGCCGGCAGCCTGGCGCAGTTCTCGAGAGGCGGCATCGTGCGCGAGCTGGCCGCCCGGCTGACCGAGGCCTTTGCCGCCAACCTGCGCCGCAAGCTCGAAGCCGAGGCCGGACCGGCCGTTACCGTTGCGGCGGCT
>Ga0065721_10005595_pt1 | contig 18984 bp, 16 predicted proteins | sample Mesricmetagenome_FD_59108 | JGI IMG/M metagenome (GOLD analysis project Ga0065721, IMG submission 59108) | Mesophilic microbial community from rice straw/compost enrichment Sample: eDNA_1 v2 (version 2) | ecosystem: Engineered > Solid waste > Grass > Composting > Bioreactor | place: USA: Davis... | reverse complement strand
GCGGCGGCACAGGCCGGCTCCTCCGCCGCCGCCGGCGATGCGGCGATGACAAGCGCCGCGACGGCGGCCAATCCGATTCGTTTCCTCGACATGCGGCAAGTCCTTCATGAAGTCCTCCGCGGCGGCACTCACGGAGAAAGGGCCGCCTGCTGCCGTCACATGGCTAGGCGCACGGCCGCCCGGCTTCAAGCGCGAACAGGCAGGGGCAAGGAAAGAATGCCGTTGCGGGCGATCATGGTGCGTCCCTCATCCCGAACGGATGTGCAGCGAACCCGGTGCCTCGGCGAGACCCTGAAGCAGAGGAGCGGCGCGTGCGGCTCCGCCCGAACCGTGGAGCGAGTGAATTTTTCCCGCTTTTCTGACAGGATCGAAACCGATAAGAGCGGCCTTTGCCGCATCACTCGTCCAACGGATGCGCATGGCCGCGCCGGCAGGTGCCCCTTGACCGGATCCCTCGCGTCCTTTTCCGGAATTCAACTGATGTCGCTCGGCCTCATCGGGGAATATGTCGGCACCACGCTCGCCGAGGCGGAGCGGGCATCGGACCGGGCGGCCGCCCTGCCCGGCGGGCAGCGCTGGCGGCGCTGATGCTGAAGAAGCTCCTGTCCGTCGGCGGCTTCACGCTGCTCTCCCGCCTCACCGGCTTTGCCCGCGACGTGGTCTTCGCCGCGGTGATGGGCGCCGGCCTCGTCGCGGACGCCTTCTTCGTGGCGCTCAGGCTGCCGAACCACTTCCGCGCGATCTTCGGCGAAGGAGCCTTCAACGCAGCCTTCATCCCGGCCTATGCGCGTATCCTGACGACGGACGGCGCGGAGGCCGCCCGCCGCTTCGCCGACCGGGTGTTCTCGCTGCTCACGCTCGTGCAGCTCGCGCTGCTCGCCGCGGCGCTCGCCTTCATGCCGCAGTTCATCGACCTGATGGCGCCGGGCTTCCGGGATGAGCCGGCGAAGTTCGAGCTGACGGTGACGCTGACGCGCATCACCTTTCCCTACCTTCTCTTCATCACGCTGGTGACCCTCGTCTCGGGCGTCCTCAACGCCGCCGACCGCTTCGCCGCCGCGGCCGGGGCGCCCATCCTCCTCAACCTCTCGCTCATCGTGGCGATGGGCGTTGCCTTCCTCTTCCCGACGGCCGGACATGCTGCCGCCTGGGGTGTCGCGGCCGCGGGCGTGCTGGAGCTTGCACTCGTCTGCTGGGATGCAAGGCGCGCGGGCCTCGCGCCGCGCTTTGCCGTGCCGCGCTTCGACGCCGACATGGTCGCCTTCTTCAAGGTGCTCGGGCCAGCCGTCATCGGCTCAGCCGGCGTGCAGATCGCCATGTTCGCCGACACCATCATCGCCGCCATGCTGCCGACCGGCGCGATCTCCTCGCTCTATTATGCCGACCGGCTCTACCAGCTGCCCGTCGGCGTCGTGGGCATCGCCGCCGGCACCGTCCTGCTGCCGGAGATGAGCCGGCGCATCGCCGGGGGGGACGTCGCGGGCGCGCACGGGGCGCAGAACCGGGCCGCCATCTTCACCCTCGTGCTCGCCGCGCCCTGCGCCGTCGCCTTCCTCNCGGTGCCGGATCTCATCATGCAGGCGCTGTTCGGCCGCGGCGCCTTCACCGCCGAGGATGCCGCGGCCGCGGGCGCCGTGCTCGCCGCCTATGCGACCGGCCTGCCGGCAGTGGTCCTGATCCGCTCGGCGGTCGCGAGCTTCTATTCCCGCGCCGACACGGCGACGCCGGTCATCGCCTCGCTGTCGGCCGTCGCCGTCAACGTGGCGCTCAAGGTCCTGCTCGTCGGCTCCATGGCGGCGCCGGGCCTTGCCCTCGCCACCGCCGTCGGCGCCTGGGTCAACGTGCTCCTGCTCTTCGTCCTGGCGAAGCGCCGCGAATGGACGGCACCGAGCCGCGAGTTCGGGCGCGCCATTTTCGCCATCGCCGTCGCCTGCGCGGTGCTCGGCCTTGCGGCGCTCGCGGCCGAGCGCTGGGGGGAAGGCCTGCTGCCCGCGGCCCTGCCCTGGCGGCCGCAGGTGCTGATCGTCCTGGTCGCGGCGGCCGGCGCGCTCGCCTATGGCGCGACGCTGCTCGCCGGGCTCAGGCTGATGCGCGTGCCGCTGCGGCGGGTCTGAGGCCTCAGGGGGCCGACTGCAGGGTGGCGTGGCGCGTCGTGCCGCCACTGTCGGCGATCTCGGCGACCAGCTTGCGCCGGGCTGCGACCGCGAAGGGCCGCGTTTCGTCGGCGATCTCGACGAAGGCGCCGGGGCCGCCGATCAGCTGCTCGCCGTAGTAGGTCTCGAGCGCCATTCCGCCCGGCCCGCCGGGGCGCCCGCCCGGCCGGCGGATGGCGAGGGCATTGATGGTGAAGCCCTTCGCCAGAGCCTCAGCCCGCGCCTCTGCCAGCGGCCGTCCGCCGATGTTGGGGCCGTCGCCCGAGACGTCGATGACCTTGCGCATGCCCGTGAAGCCGTTCTCCTCGACGAGGCGCACGGAATAGTCGATGGCGTTGGAGATCGAGTTGTAGCCATAGGCGCCGCGCGGGCGCGTGCGCAGCTTGTGGGCGAAGGCCTCGGCAGTCGCGGGATCGCGGATGACCTGCCAGTCGACCACCGTGACCTGGGACTGCGGACCGCCCCATTCCACATAGGCGACGGCGATGGCGCCGATGAGCCCGCTGCGGATGGCGGCAAGAACATCGTTGCTCGTCAGCGCGCTCGCCCAGCCCTCGCGCTGCAGGCTCAGTTCGTCGTCGTCGATGGAGCCCGAGCCGTCGGCCGCGAGCACGAGTTCGAGATCGACCTCTTCGGCTCGCGCCGGGACGGAAACAAGAGCGATGAGAAGAAACGACAGGCCCGCCAAGATCCGCATGTCCACCTCCGGCATCCCCGGCGCGGAAGCCTAGGGATGCGGAGAGGAGGCGTCACTTCAGGATGACGTTATCCGCCGACCTTCTCGCCGGCATGGGCGAAGGCCCAGTAGAGTTCGCGCGCCTGGCGGTAGTAGGGGCCGGGCTGCAGCGCGCGCTCGTCGATCCTGAGCACGGGCATGACCTTGGAATAGTTGCCCGAGAGGAAGATCTCGTCCGCGTCCACGAAATCCTCGTAGCGCAGCGTCGTCTCGTGCACCGTCACGCCCGCCTCGCGCAGCAGCCTGATGACGCGCTGGCGCGTGATGCCGTTGAGGAAGGTGCCGTTGGGCGCCGGCGTCAGCACTTCGCCGTCGCGCGCCATGAAGACGTTCGTGGTGGCCGTCTCGGCGACATTGCCGAGCATGTCGAGCACGATGGCATTGTCGAAGCCCTTGCGCTTCGCCTCGAGGACGACGCGGGCGTTGTTCGGATAGAGGCAGCCGGCCTTGGCGTCCGTCGGCATCGTCTCCAGCGTCGGGCGCCGGTAGCTCGCCCTGGTCAGCGTGATGCCGCCGGGCTTCGGCATCGGCGCCACGAAGAGGCAGAGGCAGAAGCGGGTCGATTCCGGATCGGGTGCGATCACCGCCGGGCCGTCCGCCTCGGCCCAGTACATGGGCTTGACGTAGAGCTCCGCGCCCGGGCCGAACTTGCGTGCACCCTCGCGGGCGAGCTCGACGATCGCGTCCGGCTCCATGGTCGGTTTCAGCCCGAGCGTCCTGGCCGAACGGTTGACGCGCGCGGCATGGCTGTCGATGTCCGGCATCACGCCCTCGAAGACGCGGGCGCCGTCGAAAACGGAGGTGCCCTGCCAGAAGGCGTGGCTGCGCGGCCCCATGAGCGGCGGATTGCCCTCGTGCCAGCCGCCGTCGAACCAGGTCCACGTCTCGCTATACCAAGGCTGCGATTGCCCGGACATCGTCATGCTCCAATACGTCAGTGTTCTTGTCCCATCGAACGCCCCGCCTCGCGCGCCGTCAATGGTCCCAAGACTCATCCTCCAATGAATATCGCTGAAGCGTCCACCACGCTTGCGTGATGTGGTCGCGGGGAGCCATCCTGCCGTCGTCACGATGGAAAGCCGAGGGGAACGCGCATGGCTCTTCTCGATGAGGCTGTGCCGGGCGCGCGCGTCGTCGTCTTCGATGCCTACGGCACGCTGTTCGACGTTCATGCGGCCGTCGCGCGGCACGCCGGGGCGATCGGTCCGGACGCGCAGGCGCTGTCGGATCTGTGGCGCGCCAAGCAGCTCGAATATTCCTGGGTGCTGTCGCTCTACGGCGGCTTTCGGGATTTCTGGCAGCTCACGCGGGAGGCGCTCGACCATGCGCTCGCGCGCTTCCCGTCCGTCGATCCCGCCATGGCCGACAAGCTCCTCGGCGCCTACCGGGTGCTCGACGCCTATGGGGAGGTGCCGGCCGTGCTTGCCGCCCTCAAGGCAAGAAGTCTGGCGACGGCGATCCTCTCGAACGGCGAGAAGGCGATGCTCGCGGACGCGGTCGCCTCGGCCGGTATCGGCGCGCACCTCGACGCGCTCCTGTCCGTCGACGAGGTACGCGTGTTCAAGACGAGCCCGGCCGCCTATGCGCTCGTGACGCGCCGGTTCGGTCTCGAGCCGGCGCAGGTCGCCTTCGTTTCGAGCAATCGCTGGGACGTGGCGGGCGCGACGCGCTTCGGCTTCCGCGCCTTCTGGGTCAACCGCGCCGGCGCGCCGGACGAATATGCCGACCAGCCGCCCGTCGCGGTGCTGCCGGACCTCGCGGCGCTGCTGTGACCCTTACGCCGCCAGCTCGGCGAGGATGCGCGCCCAGGAGCGGATGCCCTTGTGGAAGCTCGTCATGTCGTACTTCTCGTTGGGCGAATGCACCCGGTCGTCGTCGAGGCCGAAGCCGACGAGGAGCGAATCGACGCCGAGCGTGCGCTTGAAATCGCCGACGACGGGGATCGAGCCACCCGAGCCGATGGTGACGGGCTCCTTGCCCCATTCCGCGGCGAGCGCCTTGCGCGCCTTGTTGAGCACCGGCCCGTCATAGGGCAGCGCGACGGCGCGCGAGCCCTTGTGGGCGATGAACTCCACCGAGCAGTCCTCGGGCAGCTGCCGGCGTACGAAATCGCGGAAGGAATCGCGGATCGCGTCGGGGTTCTGGTCGCCGACGAGGCGGAAGGAGATCTTGGCCCGCGCCTCGGCAGCGATGACGGTCTTGGTGCCCTCGCCCGTATAGCCGCCGATGATGCCGTTGACGTCGCAGGTGGGGCGGGACTGGATCTGCTCGATGAGGAGCCGCCCCTTCTCGCCCGCCGGATGTTTGAGGCCGACCCCGCCGAGGAATTCCTCGGCCGTGAGGCCCAGCGCCTTCCACTGTTCCAGCACCTCCGGCGGCGTCTCGGCGACGCCCTCGTAGAAGCCCGGCACGGTGACCCGGCCGTCGGCGTCATGCAGCGAGGCGATGATGCGGGCGAGCACGCGGATGGGGTTCTGCGCCGCGCCGCCGAAGAGGCCCGAATGCAGGTCGCGGTCGGCCGCGCGCAGGATCAGCTCCTCATAGAGCATGCCGCGCAGCGAGGCGGTGATGGCCGGCGTCTCGCGGTCCCACATCCCCGTATCGCAGACGAGGGCCACGTCGCAGGCCAGCTCCTCCTTCGCCTCCTCGACGAAGGCCGGCAGGTTCCTGGAGCCGTCCTCCTCCTCGCCTTCGAGGAGGACGGTGATGCCGACCGGCAGCGAGCCGGTGACCGCCTTCCACGCCCGGCAGGCCTCGATGAAGGTCATCACCTGGCCCTTGTCGTCGCAGGCACCGCGCGCGACGATGATCTTGCGCCCGCCCGGCAGCTCGGCGAGGCGCGGCTCGAAGGGCGGCGTCTCCCAGAGGTCCAGCGGATCGACCGGCTGCACGTCGTAATGGCCGTAGAACAGCACCTGCGGCGCGCCCTCGCGCCGCTGGTGGGCGAGCACCACCGGATGGCCCGGCGTCTCGCGCAAGGCCGCCGCAAAGCCGAGGCCATCGAGGTCGGCGCGCAACCATTCGGCCGCCTTGCGGCATTCCTCCTTGTAGGCCGGATCGGTTGAAACGGAGGGAATGCGCAGAAGGCCGAAGAGACGGTTGAGCGAAGCGCCGAGATCCTCGTCGATCCTTGCGAGTACCTGGTCGAGATGCGACATCGATGCCCTCCACGCGAAGGCGGCCCGACGGGCCGCCCGGATAATGGAACGGAATGGCGCTCAGCGCTTGGTCATGGAGCCGAGAATGCCGCGCAGGATGGCGCGGCCGAGCTGGGTGCCGATGGTGCGCGCCGCCGAGGAGGCGACATTGGTGATCACCCGCTCCGTGACCGTGACGGTGCGGCGCCCGCCCTTCCCGGCCGGCTGGCCACCCCCGAGGATGCCACCGAGCGAATCGAGAATGCCGCCCTCGCTGCCGGCGCCGGCCTGCTGCGGGGCCTGCTTGGCGGCCGCGGCCTCCGCAGCGCGCTTCGTCAGGATCTCGTAGGCCGATTCCCGGTCGACCGCGTTGTCGTAGTGGCCCTTGAGCGGGCTTGCCGCGATGAGGCGCTCGCGCTCCTGGGGCGTCAGCGGGCCGACGCGGGCCGACGGTGGCGCGATCAGCGTGCGTTCCACCATGGAGGGCGCGCCCTTGCCTTCGAGCACCGACACCAGCGCCTCGCCGACGCCGAGCTCGATGATGGCCTTCTCGGTGTCGAAGGCGGGGTTCTGGCGGAAGGTGCCGGCCGCCGCGCGCACGGCGCGCTGGTCACGCGGGGTGAAGGCACGCAAGGCGTGCTGGACACGGTTGCCGAGCTGGGCGAGCACCGTCTCCGGCACGTCGAGCGGGTTCTGGGTGACGAAATAGACGCCGACGCCCTTCGAGCGGATGAGCCGCACCACCCGCTCCACCGCCTCCACCAGCGCCTTGGGCGCGTCGGAGAAGAGCATGTGCGCCTCGTCGAAGAAGAAGACGAGCTTGGGCTTGTCGAGATCGCCCACCTCGGGCAGCTGCTCGAACAGCTCCGACAGCAGCCACAGCAGGAAGGTGGCGTAGAGCCGCGGGTTGTTCATCAACTTGTCGGCGGCGAGGATGTTGATGACGCCGCGCCCGTCGCGGTCGATCCGCATCAGGTCGGAGATGGCGAGCGCCGGCTCGCCGAAGAAGAAGTCACCCTTCTGGTTTTCCAGCACGAGGAGCTGGCGCTGGATGGCGCCGACCGACTGGGTCGAGACATTGCCGTATTGCGCCGACAACGCGCTCGCGTTCTCCGCCACATAGGCGAGGATGGAGCGCAGGTCCTTGAGGTCGAGCAGCAGCAGGCCCTGCTCGTCCGCGACGCGGAAGGCGATGTTGAGGACGCCCTCCTGGGTGTCGTTGAGGTCGAGCAGGCGCGCGAGCAGCAGCGGCCCCATCTCCGAGACCGTGGCGCGGACCGGATGGCCGCTTTCGCCGAAGAGGTCCCAGAAGGTGACGGGGAAGCTGTCGGCGGCATAGGTGACGCCGATGTCGGCGGCGCGCCTGACGAAGGGTTCCTTGCTCTCGCCCATGGCCGCGACGCCGGACAGGTCCCCCTTGATGTCGGCAGCGAAGACCGGAACACCGGCATTGGAGAAGCCCTCGGCGAGCACCTGCAGCGTCACCGTCTTGCCGGTCCCGGTCGCGCCGGTCACGAGGCCGTGGCGGTTGGCGAGCCGCAGCAGCAGCTCCTCGTACTTGGGAGCATCCTTGTGGGCGTCGCCGGTGGCCTTGCCGATGAGAATGGTGCCTTCTTCCGCCATGGGTCCTGCCATCCCTCGCGTCCCGTCCATAGGCGCCTGCAACGCCGATTCAGCTTATAGGAGATCGGGCGCCGCCTTTCCACAACGGCAGTGCCGACGGGGCGGCGAAATGCGCCGGACGATCCATGCCACAGATAGTTTCGATATGAACTATCTGCTTGCTTTTTGTGGCGACGACACGAAAGATGCGCCCACCTTCCGACACAGGAGCCTACGATGGACGAACTCGTCGCACGCATAGCTGAAAAGGTCGGCCTCGACGCGGAAACGGCGCGTAAGGCCATCGCAATCGTCCTCAACTTCCTGCTCAAGGAAGGCCCGGAAACGGAGGTGCGCCAGCTCATCGCTGCCCTGCCCGGTGCCGAGGCCGCCATGGCCGAAGCCGGCGCGAACGGCAAGGGTGGCCTCGGTGGCATGGTCGGCGGCCTGATGGGCGGCGGCATCATGGCGCTCGGCGGCCAGCTCACCTCGGCGGGACTGTCGATGGGCCAGATGCAGACGCTCGGCCGCGAGCTCTTCGCCTATGGCCGCGAGAAGGCGGGCGAGGACGTGATGGGTCCGATCGTCGGCGCCGTGCCCGGCCTGTCGCAGTTCGTCTGAGGCTTCCAACCGGGGGCTTCCAGGCGCGCGCCGGCGCCGGTTGCGTCGGCGGCGCGCGCAAAACCATGGCAACCGCCGCAAGCACCTTGACAGCCGCCCGTGACGGCGTCACGCAGCGGGCATGACAGAAGTGCTCACCCGCCGGCAACTCGCCGGCGTTCCCCTCGTCGGCCGCCCGCGTATCATGGGCATCGTCAACGTCACGCCCGATTCCTTCTATGACGGCGGACGCCTGCCGACGGTGGACGCAGCGCTCATGCATTGCCGCGCCCTCGCCGAGGAGGGTGCGGACTTCATCGACATCGGCGCCGAATCGAGCCGGCCGGGCCATACGCCGATCGGCGCCGCCGAAGAGCTGGCGCGGCTGATGCCGGTGCTCGAGCGTTTCGTCGCCGAGAACGCGACGCCGATCTCGGTCGACACCACGAAGGCCGAGGTCGCAGCGGCAGCCGTCGCCGCCGGAGCGCGCATCATCAACGACATATGGGGCCTGCAGGGCGACCCCGACATGGCTCGCGTCGCGGCCGAGCACGGGGTGCCCGTCATCGCCATGCACAACCGCCCGGGAGCCGATGCGGCGATCGACATCCTCGCCGACATGCGGGCCTTCTTCGAGCGCACGCTCGACATCGCCGCCCGGGCCGGCATCGCGCGCACCGACATCGTGCTCGACCCCGGCATCGGCTTCGGCAAGACGCCGCATCAGAACCTCGTCGTGCTGCGCCACCTGGCCGAGCTGCGCGACCATTTCGGCCTGCCGGTGCTGGTCGGCGCCTCGCGCAAGTCCTTCATCGGCCATATCGTGAGCTCGATGCCGGACGAGCGCCTGCCCGGCACGCTGGCCGCCCATCTCATCGCCGCGGCGGCCGGCTGCGAGATCGTGCGGGTGCACGATGTCGTCGCCCATGTGCAGGCGCTGAGCGTCGCCGATGCCATTGCGAAGGCCTAGACACATGAGTGATCGCATCACCGTCCGCGGCCTCGCCTTGCGCGGCACCCACGGCGTCATGCCCGAGGAGCAGGTGCTGGGGCAGCCCTTCATCCTGCATCTGACGGCCGAATTGCCGCTCGCCGAGGCGCAGCGCTCCGACAGGCTCGAGGACACGCTCAACTATGCCGAGATGGTCGAGGTGGCCCGGGAGGCCTTCTCCAGCCGGCATTTCGACCTGATCGAAGCCGCCGCCGGCGCCGTTGCCGATGCCATCATGGCGCGCTTCACGCGGGTCGAGCGGCTCGAGGTGACCATCGAGAAGCCGCATGCGCCGATCGACGCCATCTTCGAGAGCGTCGCCGTCACCATCGGACGCACGCGCCATGACTAGCCCGGGCCCGCAACGCGCGACCCCGGTCGAGGCGATCCTCGGGCTCGGCTCCAACATCGGCGACCTGCGCGTCCAGATCGACTGCGCGGTGGCGGCCCTGCACGCGACGCCCGGGGTGCGCGTGATCCGCCATTCCGCCTATTACCGCACGGCCCCATGGGGCGAGACGAACCAGCCGTCCTTCCTCAACATCTGCATCGCCGTCGAGACCACGCTCGAGCCGCGCTCGCTTCTCGAAACGGCGCTCCGGATCGAGCGGGAGGCCGGCCGGGTGCGGCGCGAGCGCTGGGGGCCGCGCATCATCGACATCGACATCCTGTTCTATGGCGACGAGGTGATCGACGAGCCGCATCTGCGCGTTCCGCACCCCTACATCGGCGAGCGGGCCTTCGTGCTCGCGCCCCTCGCCGACATCGCGCCCGACCGGATGGTCGGGAGCCGCAGCGTGCGCGAGGCGGCGGCCGCCATCGACACGACCGGCATCGAGCGGCTCGACTGGGAAGTGCATCTCTGAGGGGCACATTCCTCGGCTGTTCCGCATCTGCGCAGGCGGTATGGGCATCGATGCGACCAAGGAAGGGTGGTGAGGCGGGATCGCCCGTGGCAATCTCAGCGCCGTTCCATCGCTTCGCACGAGGCCGCAACGCGTGATCGAAGACCTTGAGTTCGCCGCCGCATTCCCCCGGGCCACCCGCGACGACTGGCTGGCCCAGGTCGAGCGCGCCCTGAAGGGGGCGGATTTCGAGAAGAAGCTCGTTTCCCGCAGCCGCGAGGGCATCGTCCTGCAGCCGCTCTACGGCAAGGCCGAGGCGAACCGCCCGCCCCTAGGGCGGGCCGAGGCCGGCCCGTGGCAGGTCATGCAGCGCATGGAGCATCCAGAGCCGGCAGAGGCCAACCGGCTGGCACTCGCCGATCTCGAAGGAGGCGCGAGCGGGCTCGTGCTCGCCCTCGCGGGGTCCGCGACGGCGCGCGGCTTCGGCCTCGTGCTGGCCGACGCCGATTCTCTGGCGAAGGCGCTGTCGGGCGTCCTGCTCGAACTCGTGCGCATCCGGCTCGAGACGGCGCCCTTCGACGGCCGCCGCGTCGCCACCATCGTCGCGGAGCACGTCGCGCGGCGCGGCCTGCCGGCCTCCGGCCTCGATATCGATTTCGGCCTCGACCCCGTCGGAGACTTCGCGCGTACCGGCCGCCTGCCGCTCGCGTGGCCGGAACTCGCGGCACGGCTGACCGGCACGGTCGCGGACCTGCGCGCAAGAGGCTTCGCGCACGGCCTCCTGCGCGTCGACACGCGCGCCTGGCACGAGGCGGGCGCCGGACCGGCGCAGGAACTCGCGGCGGCGCTCGCGACCGGCATCCTTTATCTGCGCGTGCTGGAAGCGGCCGGGATCACCCCCGAAGAGGCCGCCCCGCTCCTCTCCTTCCTCATGCCGGCGGATGCGGACGCCTTCTTCACCCTCGCCAAGTTCCGGGCCCTGCGCCGCCTGTGGGGGCGGGTGGAAGAGGCCTGCGGCCTCGCACCGCGGCCGATCCGCCTCGACGCCGAGACCGCCTGGCGCATGGCGACGAAGCGCGATCCGTGGGTCAACATGCTGCGGGCGACGGTCGCCACCTTCGCGGGCGCCCTCGGCGGCGCGGACGGCATCACCGTGCTGCCCTTCACGGCCGCACTCGGCCTGCCCGACGGCTTCGCCCGGCGCATGGCCCGCAATACGCAGCTCATCCTCGCCGAGGAATCGAACCTCTGGCGCGTCATCGATCCCGCCGCCGGCTCCGGCGCCTTCGAGGCGCTGACCGAGGCCCTGTGCGAGAAGTCCTGGAGCCTCTTCCAGGCCATCGAGCGCGAGGGCGGCATTCTCGCGAGCCTCGCCGCCGGCCATGAACAGGCGCGCATTGCCGAAACGCGGGGAAAGGCCCGACGCGACATCGCCACGCGCAAGGCGCCGATCACCGGCACGAGCGAGTTCCCGCATCTGGGCGAGGCGCCGGTCGCCGTCCTCATGCCGACCCCGGCCGAGGCTGGCCCCACCCTGCCCGCCGAAGCTGTGCAGGAAGCCGAGCCGCTGCCCTCGACGCGCGACGCGGAGCCTTTCGAGGCGCTGCGTGATTCGAGCGATGACGCGCTCGCCCGCTCCGGTCGCCGCCCGTCCGTCTTCCTCGCCAATCTCGGGCCGCTGGCCGCCTTCACGGCGCGTGCCACCTTTGCCAGGAACTTTTTCGAGGCCGGCGGCATCGAAGCGGTGACGAACGACGGCTTCCCATCTCTCGAGGCCCTCACCACCGCCTTCCGCGCGTCCGGCGCGACGCTCGCCTGCCTGTGCTCGTCCGACGAGGTCTATGCCCGCGAGGCCGCAGCCGCCGCCAAGGCGCTCAGGGCCGCTGGTGCAAGGCGCCTCTATCTCGCCGGCCGGCCGGGAGAATTGGAGGCAGCCCTTCGAGATTCCGGGATCTCGGACTATATTTTCATCGGGTGCGATGCTCTCGGGCTCCTGTCGCAGGCCTTCGCCGAGGCAACGGACGAGGGCGCATGAGAGCATCCGTGAGATGACAGGAGGCATCCATGCGTCCTGCGGGATGGCTGGCTCTGGCGCTCGGCGCGGGCGTTCTGCTGGAACCCGGTGCCGCGTGGGCCCAGGCGACGAGATTCGACGGCAACTGGAGTGTGCTGGTGGTGACGGAGACCGGCAATTGCGATCGTGCCTATCGCTATCCCGTCGGGGTGGTGGGCGGGATCGTACGATACACGCCCCAGCCGGGCGCCCCCACGGTGGACCTGTCCGGCCGCGTCGACGCAAACGGGCGTGTCAATGTCCGCATCCGGCGCGGCGCCGACACCCTCACCGCCATGGGGCGCATCGAGGATGGGCGCGGAAGCGGCACCTGGCGGACACCGACCCGCGGCTGCTCCGGCTACTGGCAGGCTGAACGCAGGGGATCATGACGATGAAGGCGCCTCAAGAAGGTTCGCGCATCCCCGACTTCTCGACGATGGCATTTGCCGATGCGGCCGCGCCCGCAGGCTCGCCGGCGGGCGAGCCGTGGCTGACGCCGGAGGGCATCCTCGTCAAGCCGCACTACGGCGAGGCGGACCGCAGGGGGCTCGACTTCCTCGACACCTTCCCCGGGCTGCCGCCCTTCCTGCGCGGCCCCTACCCCACCATGTACGTCAACCAGCCGTGGACCGTGCGCCAGTATGCCGGCTTCTCCACGGCCGAGGATTCGAACGCGTTCTACCGGCGCAACCTCGCCGCCGGGCAGAAGGGCCTGTCGGTGGCCTTCGACCTCGCCACCCACCGCGGCTATGACAGCGATCACCCGCGCGTCGCCGGCGACGTCGGCATGGCCGGGGTCGCCATCGATTCCATCTACGACATGCGCACGCTGTTCGCAGGCATCCCGCTCGACGAGATGAGCGTGTCGATGACCATGAACGGCGCCGTGCTGCCGGTGCTGGCGCTCTACATCGTCGCCGCAGAGGAACAGGGGGTGCCGCCCGAGAAGCTCGCGGGCACCATCCAGAACGANATNCTCAAGGAATTCATGGTGCGCAACACCTACATCTACCCGCCCANGGGGTCGATGCGCATCATCTCGGACATCTTCGCCTTCACCTCNGCGCATATGCCGAAGTTCAACTCCATCTCCATCTCCGGCTACCACATGCAGGAGGCGGGAGCGACGCAGGACCTCGAGCTCGCCTACACGCTCGCCGACGGCGTCGAATATATCCGCGCCGGCCTCGCCGCCGGGCTCACCATCGACCAGTTCGCGCCGCGCCTCAGCTTCTTCTGGGCCATCGGCATGAACTTCTTCATGGAGGTGGCGAAGCTCCGGGCCGCGCGCCTCCTGTGGGCGAAGCTCGTCAAGGACTTCGCGCCGAAGAACGACAAGTCGCTGGCGCTCAGGACCCATTGCCAGACGTCCGGCTGGTCGCTGACGGCGCAGGACGTGTTCAACAACGTCACGCGCACGGCCATCGAGGCCATGGCCGCGACGCAGGGGCACACCCAGTCGCTGCACACCAACGCCCTCGACGAGGCGCTCGCGCTGCCGACGGACTTTTCCGCCCGCATCGCGCGCAACACCCAGCTCTTCCTGCAGCAGGAAAGCGGCACGACGCGCGTCATCGACCCGTGGGGCGGCTCCTACTACGTCGAGCGGCTGACGGGCGAGCTCGCCGCGCGGGCCTCGGCCCACATCCGCGAGGTGGAGGAACTCGGCGGCATGGCGAAGGCCATCGAGGCCGGCATCCCCAAGCTGCGGATCGANGAGGCTGCGGCGCGCACGCAGGCNCGTATCGATTCCGGGCAGCAGGCCGTCATCGGCGTCAANCGGTTCCGCCCCGAGGACGAGCCGCCGATCGAGGTGCTGAANGTCGACAATTCGGCCGTGCGCGCGGCGCAGATCGACAAGCTCAAGCGCNTGCGGGCCGAGCGCGACACCCCGGCNGTGGAGGCGGCGCTCGCGGCCCTGACGAAGGCCGCCGACACCGGCGAGGGCAACCTGCTCGCCCTTGCCGTCGATGCCGCCCGGGCCAAGGCGACGGTCGGCGAGATTTCCGCGGCACTGGAGAAGGTCTGGGGCCGCCACCGTGCGGAGATCAAGGCCATCTCCGGCGTCTACAAACGGGAGGTCGGTGCGATGAGCGATGCCGTCGAGCGCGTTCTCGCCCTGGTGGAAGCGTTCGAGCATGACGACGGCCGCCGGCCGCGCATCCTCGTCGCCAAGATGGGCCAGGACGGGCACGACCGCGGCCAGAAGGTGATCGCCTCGGCCTTCGCGGACCTCGGCTTCGACGTCGATATCGGCCCGCTGTTCGCGACGCCGGCCGAAGCCGCCCGCCAGGCGGTGGAGAACGACGTGCACATCATCGGCGTCTCCTCCCTCGCCGCCGGGCACCTGACGCTGGTGCCGGAACTGAAGGCCGAGCTCGAGAAACAGGGCCGCCCGGACATCATGATCGTCGTCGGCGGCGTCGTACCGCCCCAGGACTACGAGGCCGTGACCAAGGCCGGCGCCTCGGCCATCTTCCCGCCGGGAACGGTGATCGCCGAAGCGGCGGAAAAGCTCATCAAGGAGCTCAACCGCCGCCTCGGCTACGCGCCGAAACAGGCGGCGGAGTAGCGGGTCCGATCCACGAGGCCGGCCCCCGGATCGCGGTCGCCGATCGCGCCGTAGGCCGCCGCAATGGTTTCGTCGAGCGCCATCTCGAGCCGGTGGCGCAATTGCTCGCATCGGACGGCCGTCGCGACGGACGGAACCCGTACCGGCTCACCGACGACGATGGCACCGCGACCGAACGGCAGCGGGATGCTGGCCCGGTCCCAGTTGGCGAGATCGATGCGCCGGCTGGTCACCACCGCGAGCGGATAGATCGGCCGGCCGGAATGCAGCGCGAGGCGGATGATGCCGGGCCCGCAAATGCGGGCACGCTTCGGGATGTCCGCAGTCAGGGCGACACTGGTGCCATCGGCGAGCGCCCGCAGCATGGCACGGAAGGCCGGAGCGCCCCGCTTGCGCCGTGCCTGCCGCTTATCCTCCGCCCCCGAACCGTGGATGACGCTGAGGCCGAGGCGCGCACAGACGGCGCCGATCAGGGCGCCATCGCGATGGGTGGAGACGAGCGCCGCCACCGGCCGCTCACCCCTGCGGGCGGCAAAGGAGAGAAGCTGCTGACCGTGCCACATGGCGAAGATCGCCGCATCGTCGGGTTGCGGCCCCAGACGCACGTCGAAACGGGTGCTGCGTGCCACGAGGCGCAGATAGCCCGCAAGGGCGAAGCTGCCCGCCCTGACGGCGGGCGGCGGGGCGAAGCGGTCTGCGGTGGGTTGCGCGTGGACTGAAGGCGTGCCGCCGGTGGCGGCACGCAGGAAGGCGCCGGACGTCATGAAAACACCCTGTCGGTTGCAACGGCCCCGGCGTGTGCATCAGGGCCCTGCTGCCGACAGTGTCTGCCGTGGCCACATTACCGCGACCTGACGTGCGAAACGCCTCGCAGTGCAGCCCTTCCCTACTGCGCCGTCGCCGGCTGCCGGGCCGGCGGCCAGTTGTCGTTCGCGGCGCGGCTGGCGCAACCCGCCACGGCGTCGCGTTCCTTCACCGCGTCCGGATAGAGCACGAGGATCTTGCGCAGCACGCCATTGGTCCAGCCGAAGCCGTCCTGGGTCGGATATTCCCCGCCGCCGGTGACGAGTTGCTCGTCGACCACGTTGTACTTCTCCATGAGTTTACCGGTGGCGCGCCACGCCGCCACCGCCTTGTTGGCGAAGCGCTCGGCGATCGTGCGGGCGAGGTCCGCCTCGCCGTAGTCGGAAAGACCCTTGATGGCGATCCACTGCAGCGGCGCCCAACCGTTCGGCGCGTCCCATTGCTCGCCCGTCGCCACCGTCGTCGTCACCAAGCCGCCGGGCTTGAGGAGNTCCGTCCGCACCGCCTTCGCCACCTCGCCGGCCTGCCCGTCGGTTGCNATGCCGGTGAACAGCGGATAGAGCGCCGCGGCGGTGACCGCGCCNATGCGCCGATCCTCGCGCCANAGATAATCGGCGAAGATGTTCCTGTCGCGATCCCAGAGGTGGCGCTGGACGGCCGCCTTGCGCAGCTCGGCGCGGGCCCTCATCTCGGCCGCCTTCTCCGGCTTGCGGTCGACCTCGTAGGCGTCGGCGAGGACCGTCTCCAGCCGGTAGAGCAGGCTGTTGAGATCGACCGGCACGACATCCGTGGTGCGGATGGTCGGCAGGCGGCGGCCGTCGGCCAGCCAGCGCGAGCTGAAGTCCCAGCCGCTCTCGGCGGCGGCGCGCAGATGCCGGTAGACCTCCGGCTGCGGCCGATTGGAGCCGCGCGCCGTCTCCACGTCCTCGCGGAAGGATTCCTCGCGCGGGCTGTCGCGGTCGTCCCAATAGCGGTTGAGCAGGGTGCCGTCGGGAAGACGCACCACCCGGCGGTGCGCCGCGCCCGGCGCCAGCTGGTCCGCGCCCTCCATCCAGAAGGCGTACTCCTTCGCGAGCGCCGGCAGGAAGGTCGTATAGACCGCGGCGCGATCGGCACTGTGCGCGGCGACGAGATCGACCATCAGGCCGAAGAACGGCGGCTGCGAGCGGCTGACGTAATAGGTGCGGTTGCCGTTCGGGATGTGGCCGAAGCGGTCGATCAGGCTGGCGAAGTTGTCGACCATGTGCCGGGCGAGGTCGTGCCGGCCGCTCTCCTCGAGGCCCAGCATCGTGAAATAGGAATCCCAGTAGTAGATCTCGCGGAAGCGGCCGCCCGGCACGACATAAGGCGCCGGCAGCGGCAGGAGAGAGGAATATCGCTCCGTCACGTCCGGCTTGCGTTGCAGCACCTCCCACAGCGCGTCGATGTGGCTGCAGACGTCGCCGCTCGCATCCGAGCGATAGGCGTCGCTCGGCGCATCCGGCAGCGTGAAATGGGCGGCGACGAAAGCCGAAAGGTCGAAGCCGGACCTGCCCCGCTCCTCCTCGTAGCGCTGCACGATGATGGCCGGCGGCTCCTTCGGCACGGCATCGACGAAGGTCTTTCCATCCGGGAAGACGCGGTTGAGCTGTACGTCCTCGAAGAGCTTGCCGTAGAGCTGTGCCGGCGTCTCGACCTCGGCCTCCTGGGCCGAGGCGAAGGTGACGTTGAAAGCACAAGCTGCGAGCAAGGCGACGAGCGCTCGTCTTTGCATGACTTGGGCTCCTGCGACGGGTGGAATTCTGCCGGCGGCCCGGCAGGCGAGGCTCCCAGCCCGATCACGGCAGGATACCAGCGAATACTTCTCGCCTCACCCTCGCAAGAGAACCGCGCGCTGCCCTCGCCGTCCCGTGAATTGACAGCCCTCGCGGCGATCGGCATCCGATTGTTCATGCGTCTCATGCGCCTCGCCCTTGCGGCGTTCTTCCTCGTCTTCCTGCTGCCGCTCGGCGCGCATGCGCTCATGTGGATGACCCACGAACATCCCCAGTCCTGGAGCCGCGCCGACTGGACGAGCAGCGGCCTCCTGCCGGCGCCGACAGCCGGCAGCCCGGCGCTCATCCACATCTACGCGGCCCGCACCGGGCGCTGGAAAGGCGCCGTGGCGCACCACACCTGGCTCGTCGTCAAGGAGGCGGGGGCCGCGCCCTACGAGCGCTACGACAAGGTGGGCTGGGGATCGCCCGTGCGGCGCGACGGCTGGGCCGCGGACGGGCGCTGGTACGGCAACATGCCCGAGCTCGTGGCTGCCATCGAAGGCGAGGCGGCGGTGGCCGTGCTGCCGGCCGTGCGGGCGGCGATCGCCGATTATCCGTTCCGCGAACGGGGCAGCTACCGGGTCTGGCCAGGGCCGAACTCGAACAGCTTCGTCGCCCATGTGATCGCGCGGGTGCCGCAGCTCGGCGTCGCCCTGCCGCCGACGGCGCTCGGCAAGGACTATCATGTCGAGATGATCTATGCCGGGCTTGCCCCGAGCGGCACGGGGTTCCAGGTCGCCCTCGGCGGCCTCTTCGGCCTCACCGTCGCCTGGGTCGAAGGCATCGAGCTCAACCTGTTCGGCCTCGTCGCGGGGCTCGACCTGCGCCGGCCTGCGCTGAAGCTGCCGGGCTTCGGCCGGCTCGCGCTCGTCTGAGCGACCTGGGCTCGGACGCGTTGGCCAGAGCCAACGATGATGGTTCGTGAGCCTTCGCTCAGCAGGCCGCGTGGGCGAGCCGCTTGACTGATCCCGAGCCTCGTTCGTCGGGACGCAGCGTCAGCACCGCCACGCCCGACGCCGTGACGGCAACGGTGTGCTCGAACTGCGCGGAAAGCGACCCGTCTTTCGTCACGACGGTCCAGCCATCGGCCTCGGTTTTCACACTTCTCCGGCCCTGGTTGAGCATCGGCTCGACAGTGAAAACCATGCCCTCCCGAAGGACCAGGCCCGTTCCCGGCTTCCCGAAGTGAAGAACCTGCGGTTCCTCGTGCATCTTCCGGCCGATACCGTGGCCGCAATATTCACGCACCACGGAATAGCCGTTTCGCTTGGCATGGCGTTCGATCGCCCAGCCGATGTCTCCGAGCCGCGCCCCGGGGCGGATTGCGCGGATGCCCATCCACATGGCCTCGTAGGCGGTCTGGACCAGCCTCCTGGCGGCGGGATTCACCTCACCGACCAGATAGGTCTTGCTGGAATCGGCGATATAACCGTTCTTCTCCAGCGTGATATCGAAATTGACGATGTCGCCGTCCCGAAGCACTTGCGTTGGCGACGGAATGCCGTGGCAGACCACCTCGTTCACCGAGGAATTCAGCACAAAGCCGTAGCCATACTGGCCCTTGCTCGCGGGCCGGGCCTCGAGCTCGTGAACGATGAATCGCTCGACCAGTTCATTGATCTGAAGTGTGGATTTGCCGACGAGCGGGGTGCGATCCAGCAGTCCGAACACGGACGCCAGCAGCCGGCCGGA
>Ga0065721_10050603_pt1 | contig 18987 bp, 17 predicted proteins | sample Mesricmetagenome_FD_59108 | JGI IMG/M metagenome (GOLD analysis project Ga0065721, IMG submission 59108) | Mesophilic microbial community from rice straw/compost enrichment Sample: eDNA_1 v2 (version 2) | ecosystem: Engineered > Solid waste > Grass > Composting > Bioreactor | place: USA: Davis... | reverse complement strand
CCATGGGACCGGCATTCGCGCGTTGCGGGCGAGTGTTCAGCAGACACCCCGGATACCGACGGTTGCGCCCCCTGCGGGGCGTGGAACTATATCGTTATCGGTTTCGCAGCCTTTCTATTTATCAGATACCAACTTCCAAACAACACCGCACTAAAAACCATCGTCGCCATCAGGCTATTCTTGTAAAACGGTATCCCCGCCACATAACACTCCATTAACCCTTCCCAGGTTTTGGGATACTCCACAAAAAAACCAACGCCCAGCCAGGTAAAGAAATTAGATACAATGAAGAAATATGTAGGCGCCGCCAGCGATGCCGCCAGTATATTCATCACGCGCAGGCGCTTCATCAACAACCCAAACACGGTTACCGACGCACATAGTATATAATTAAACACCATACCCTGGTAAAACCCATAAATAGGTGTTACGCCCGCCATATACAATACCTGGTAAATCAGGTCGGAAATAAACATGGAAATAAGCGGCAGCAGGAATGCATACTTTTTATCCTTAAACACAGCACCGCTGAATAAAGCCAGCGCCAGCTGGGGAGCAAAACCAAACGGACGGTTGGGTATAACACGGTACAGCGAGGCCACCACGATCATGATCACCAGTGACCATATGAAAGTTTTGTTCTGTTTCATAACAACAAAAATAAATTAAAAGATTTAAACATTTGGAACGGTAGCCCGGAAAAGCACTGCTTTACCCTCCGGCTGAATACTGAAAGCTGCCCCTGCCACGGCTAAAAAAGCCGCTCCTTCTTCCAGGTTCAGGTCACCAACCTTCACCTCACCCTCATATACAAAATAAATATCGGCTGTGCCGGTAGTGAGTTGTACTTCCTTGTCCAATACCAGCCTTCTCAATTCAAAATCGGCGGCGGGGGTGGGAAAACGGTCTTCCCCTGCTACACTGCCTGCGGTACCTGTTAAAATTTCGGGCACTACGGGTTCAAAACGCACATGGTGCATCAGCTCGGTTACATCAATGTATTTATTGGTAAGGCCACCGCGCAACACATTGTCTGAATTGGCCATCAGTTCCATATTCTGCCCTTCCAGATAAGCATGCGGAATACCGGCATCCTGGAAAATGGCCTGGCCCGGTGTTAAATGCACCAGGTTGAAAAAATAAATGGAGAATATTCCACGGTCCATCCGATTGGGCTCGCAGAAGGTATTGAAAGCACGGGCTGCCCAGAAATCTTCCTGGCTCCGGTCTAAAAATCCTTTTTCATAAAGGGGAACAATACGGTCTATCAGGGGCTTCAGCCTTTCGTTCACTTCCTGCTGCGGCATCAACATCACGGTTTCGTACAAAGCCTCATAATTTTTGCCGTTAAAAACGGGATCCAGGAACTGCAATTCCGGCGTATTTAAAAGCAGTTCAGACAAGGCCTCGGGCGATTTAAAGCCATGCAATAACCAGAAATCGCTCAGGGCAAGCATCAGCTCGGGTTTGTGATTGTTATCTTTATAATTACGGTTGGGCGCATTCAGCGGCGTGCCTTTCCTGTTCTCTGCCTCAAAAGCCGTTTCGGCAGCTGCTTTGGAAGGATGTACCTGTATAGACAGCATATCTTTTACATCGAGCACCTTGAACAGGTAGGGCAAACGGCCAAAAGTGGAAGCAACTGTTGCGCCCAATGTGCCGGCCGGATTTTTTTTTATAAATTCATTCAGCGGTTGTGTAGCGCCGTTGGATAATACCACCTCTGAAGGAACATTATCATGCGCACCCATCCAATACTCGGCAAATGGCTTTTTTTCATTATTGGAAAGATGCAATAAGGCCGGAATAAAATCAGCACCACCCCATGCATAGTGTTGAACCTTTCCATTCAGCTTGAAAATTTTAGTATCGCTCATAAATGCAAATATATGTGCTATACACATCATGATACAGGTAAAACAGGAGAAGAATTGGCCATTGCCTGGTTACTGCAAAACAACTTTAGCATTTTGATGCGCAACTGGCGTTACAAGCGCTATGAGATGGACATCATTGCCGAAAAAAACGGGGTATTGCATTTTATAGAAGTGAAAACCAGACGCAGCCAGGCCTTTGGTTTTCCCGAAGAAAGGATTGACCGGCACAAGATCAGGCGCATGCTGCGAACCGGTACGGCCTTCCAGGGTCAGTACCGGCAATGGATGCAGGTGCAGTACGATATCTTATCCATTATGCTGTTGCACAACCAGCCGCCGGAATATTATTTTATAGAAGATGTGTATCTCTAAAATTTCACCTTTTCCATCATCTTTTGCACCAGGCGGTAGGTGGCGGGACAATACTCGATGTTTTGTTTGAACACATGCATATAATCCACCATGCGGCGGCGGGTATGATGCGGAAAACCTGCACAGTCTTTGGGCCGCACTTCATAAATGGAGCATTTATTGTCTTTCAGGTTCAGGAACTGGCAGGGCTGCTGCGTATTGATCCAATCGCCCTGGCGATCTTTTTTCAGCCATTTTTTGCGAAAAGCCTCTTCGGTCATTTGCAGGTGGGTCGAAATGCGTTTGATATCTTTATCGGTGAAAGTAGGTGTCATGGTCTTGCAGCAGTTGGCGCAAGACAGGCAATCTGTTTCGCTCCAAACCAGCACATCGGTTTGCACTGCCAGTACATCCAGCCCGCGCGGCGGCTTTTTTTCCAGCCTGGTTAAAAATCTTCTGAATGAAGATCTGTTGGCGCGCATCTGGTTTTTCATCTTACGAAGTGTCATCAGCATGGGGAAACAGTAGAATTTAAGCGTTAATTTTGGCAACGAATATAGCGGATTATATCAATTTGTTTACATGTGGGAACCCTATAAAAAAGGTTTTAAAGCTTTTTTGCAGCTGGAAAAGTCTTTATCCGACAATTCGGTGGAAGCCTACCTGCGCGATATAGAAAAGCTTATACAGTTCCTGCACGATAAAGGAAGCCCCGGATCACCGGGCGATATTACCCTGGCCGAACTGCAACAGTTTATCCGCTGGGTGGGCGAACTGGGTATGACGCCTGCTTCACAGGCGCGCATCATATCGGGCATCCGTTCCTTTTACAAGTATTGCCTCATAGAAAATATCGTTACCAAAGATCCTACAGTATTGCTGGAAACACCCAAACTGAAACGCGCCCTGCCCGATGTGCTTACTTTCGATGAAATAGAAGCTATCATTGCCCAGATTGACCTGAGTAAACCAGAGGGCGGACGCAATAAAGCCATCCTGGAAACTATGTATAGTTGTGGTTTGCGGGTAAGTGAGGTGGTGAATTTAAAGATATCGGGCTTGTACCTCGATGTGGGTTTTATTCGTGTAACCGGTAAGGGCGATAAAGAGCGGCTGGTGCCTATTGGCCAGTCGGCTATCAAATACATTAATATCTATAAAAATGATATCAGGGTGCATATACCGGTGAAAAAAGGACATGAAGATGTGCTTTTTCTCAATCGGCGCGGCGCCAGACTAACAAGGGTGATGATATTTTTAATGCTGAAAGAACTTGTGAAAAAAGCAGGTATCAGCAAGAATATTTCACCGCATACTTTCCGGCATTCTTTTGCCACACACCTGGTGGAGGGCGGTGCCGATTTGAGAGCGGTGCAGGAGATGCTGGGGCATGAAAGTATAACTACAACGGAAATTTATACGCATTTAGACAGGGAGTACCTGCGGGATACCTTGCACCAGTATCATCCGGCCTTTACTATTTCAACAACACCTTAGTCTGTACCACTTTCTTTGTACTCGGCCCCCTTAACCGAAACCAATATACCCCCGCACTCCAACCGGCATTCGAAGGCACCTGTATCATTCTGGTTTTATGCCCGTTTTTTATCATACCGCCATCTTTTGTTAATTTTATTCATTGGCTTTCCTAAAGAATATATCACATAACGGGCTGTCCGATAAAGAGCTGGCCCACCGCTACCGCACCACCGGCAACATGGAAGTGCTGGCCGTTCTGTTTCAACGTTATATGGATCTGTTGTACGGCGTATGTTTAAAATACCTGAAACAGCCCGAAACGGCAAAGGACGCCGTGATGCAGATATTCGAGGAACTGGTGCAAAAGCTGCCTAAACACGAGGTGGATAATTTCAAAAGCTGGCTGTACACACTGGCTAAAAATCATTGCCTTATGCAGCTGCGCACACCCCAAAACCTGAAAACGGTTGAATTTAAAACAGAAAGTATGCAATCAGTGGAAGATGTGCATCTGAATGGCGTACTCACCAGGGAAGAGAACCTGCAAAAAATGGAGCATTGTTTGCAAACCTTGTCCGATGAACAAAGAATAACCATTGAGTTGTTTTATTTACAAAATAAATGTTATAAAGAAATAGCGGAAGCCACCGGGCTGGAATGGAACAAAGTAAGGAGCCATATTCAAAACGGCAGAAGGAATTTAAAGATATGTATGGAAAAACACAATATCCCGGTAGCAATAACAGGTCGGTAACCGTGCACGCAGCACCGGTTCATTAGCACCATGAACGACAATCACCACCATATCACCTATACCGCCGCAGATATTCGCCGGTACGTGCTGGGAGAACTATCTCCCGGGGAAATGCATGCTATGGAAAAAGCAGCCCTGGACGATCCCTTCCTGGCCGACGCCATTGAAGGCATGCAGGAAGCCATACAAACCCATGGCGATGCGGCTGTCACTGCTCCCTTACAGGAATTACACAGCCAGCTGCAAAGCCAAAAGTCACGACCGGCACGAGTGATTGTCTTTCGTTGGTGGCAGGCAGCCGCCGCTGCAGTCATCGTTATGGCAGGCGCTTTATGGATCTATAATTTCTCGTCTACCAAAGAAAATACAACGGTAACCGTTGCCCAACGGCAGGAAGCACCCGAAGCAGCCACCACACCGGCCCAACAGGATGCTGTGGCTGCCGATCCGGCGCCCGATAAAAATCAGTCAGCAACAGCACCGGCAGTACAAGCACCAACCAACCAACCGCAAGCGGCGCAGGCACCGGGTCAACCATCAGAACTAAAAGCAGGGGTACCATCAGCGGTTCAACCACCAGCGCAAACACCTGCCAAAACAAACGCAGTAAAACACCCCGCCACCCCTGCGCCCCTTGAAGAGGATGCCGCATCCCCTCTGGCTGCCACCATAGACACCACCATGAAATTATCCGATGAATTCCCGGCAAAACAAAAGGTTGCCCCAAAAACCAACCAGGAAGCCTTCAATAAGATCTATAATAAGCACGCCCGTGCCCTGGCCAACAAAAAAATGCAGGCTTCCCATAAAGATCGTATTGCAGAAAAAGCATCCCATATTGACTCCATTACATTCGATGACCGGGATACCGAATTCATCACCATTGCCGGTAATAACAACCGGCAAAAATCAGCCGTCGTAGGCAGCACCAATTTGTCTGGTTTTGTAAAAGGCCGGGTAACCGATCCTTTCCTCAACCCCATTGCCAATGCCCGCATCACCATGCCCAACAATGCCACTTACAATATGCTCACCGATAAAAGAGGCTATTTTGAATTGCCCGCCAATGATACGGCAGTAGATGTAGCGGTGAATGTATCGGGTTATGGTACACAAAATTTCAGGCTGCAGAACAACGCTTCGTTGAATGAATTACGGCTGCAGCCCGCCAATGCTCCCCTCAACGAAGTGGTGACGGCAGGTTATAGCGCCAACAACCGAAACCAAGCAGTACAAACCAATTATCCCAGGGTAATGGTGCAGGATGCCGAACCGGTATTTGGATGGATGGCCTATGACCAATACCTGCAAACCAATAAACGTCACCCCGCCGGTCATTCCATTTTGACGGGGAATGTGGTGGTGTCGTTTACGGTGAATAAAAAAGGGGAGTTATCTGATTTCAATATTGAACAATCCCTCTCCCAACCCTACGATGAAGAGGCCATCCGCCTCATCAGTCAGGGTCCCGCCTGGAAGCTGGTAAGAGGCCGCAAGGCAAAGATCACGGTTATAGTTAAATTCTAACATATGCAACCCGCCACTGGCGTCCGCCGTCCTGTGTAGGCAGCTACCGGCCTATATCCGGAGTTGATTCATATAAGTTTCGTTCATTTACTGTTTATATTACCTTACTTTCGCAAAAAAATTGTTCGTCATGAGAATGAATGTATTGCTCGCAATTTGCCTGCTTGCGCTGGCAGTTGCTGTGGATGCACAGCAACTCAAAACGCCCGCGCCTTCACCCACACAAACAATCAAACAGGACTTTGGTCTTTCTTCCGTTGAATTATCCTACTCACGCCCCGGCATAAAAGGCCGCCAGATCTTTGGCGACCTGGTGCCTTATGGTAAAGTATGGCGTACCGGCGCCAACGGTGCTACCACGCTGAATTTTGGCGATGAAGTAATCATCGGCGGCACAAAAATTCCTGCCGGTAAATATGGTTTACTGACCATTCCCGACAAAAACAACTGGACCATCATCATCACCAAACAAACTGATGTAACCTCACCCGCAGCCTATAAACAAGAGAACGATGTAGTGCGCGTACAGGCCAAACCGGTAAAAACTTCCACCAAGGCAGAAACTTTTACCATTCAGTTTGCCAATATTACCGACAACAGCCTCGATCTGCAACTGATGTGGGACAATACCCTGGTTACCCTGCCCATTACCACCGATGTAGACTCTAAGGTAATGGCCCAGATAGACGAGATCATGAAAGGCGATGGCACCAACAAACCCTATTTCAATGCCGCTATGTACTATATGAACAATGGCAAAGATATGAACAAGGCATTGGAATGGTTCAATAAAGCCGTTGAGCAAAATCCCAAAGCTTTCTGGGTATATCACCAGCAGGCCGCCTGCCTGGCTAAACTGGGCAAAAAACAGGAAGCCATTACATCGGCCAACAAATCCATTGAGCTGGCCAAAGAAGCCAAAAACGACGATTATGTAGCGCTGAACCAGAAACTGCTGGCTACTTTAAAATAATTGTTTCTATTTTTTAGTGTGGGCCCCGTTCATTGGAATGGGGCTTTTTTTATTGTGCTTCCGGTTTGCTTTTGAATACAAACTGCAGCAAAGCGCTGAACAGCATCACGCCAATAGCGCCAATAGCGTTCAGCCACAGGAAGGAGAACAGGTTGAGATAATAAACGCTTATCACAATGAGCTCGGCCAATATGGCGGCAATAAATACGGCATGCCCGTTTACCCGCTTCATAAAAATGGCCACCAGGAAAATGCCGAGTATGGTGCCATAAAACCAGCTGCCCAATATATTCACTGCTTCAATCAAACTATTGCCCAGGTTATAACTGAACTGCGCCACTACAATACAAAATACACCCCAGATGAATGTATATACCTGCGACCAGCGGTATTCTTTCAGAGGACTAATAGCCCGTTTGGAAAACCGTTTATGAAAATCTACCATGGTGCAGGAAGCCAGGGCGTTCAGGGCGGCTGCAATACTGCTCCAGGATGCCAGGAATATGATGGCAATAAACAAACCCACCAATCCATTAGGTAAATAATCGCCTACAAAACGCAGCACAATGTAATTGGTATCGTTGCCATCGGTTTCGGGTATTGTTTTTTTAACGATGTTCTTTATGGAATCGCGTAATACCGCTCCCTGCTGCTGTTGCTGCTGCAGGGTAGCTTTCAATGTTTCAGCAGCCTGCTGGTTGTTTTGTTGCAGGGCATTGCCCAGGGCGGTTACTGTTTTGCTTTTTTCTTTTTGTAATGCATTGTATTCACTGGTAACGGCAGCATATTCCCCTGCATGGGGGCTGTTTTGAATGGTTTTTTCCTGCGCCAGGTTAAAATAAGCCGGTGCATGGTGGTACTGATAAAAGGCAAAAATGAATATACCTATCAGCATAATGCCAAACTGCAGGGGTACTTTTACCAGCCCGTTCATCAGCAGTCCCAGTTTGCTTTCCTGTTCGGTACGGGCGGTGAGATAACGGCCCACCTGGCTTTGATCGGTACCAAAATAACTGAGTGCTAAAAAGAAGCCGCCAATGATGCCGCTGAATATATTATACCGGTCTTTCCAGTCGAATCCTTTTTCGGTAATGCCGGTGGTAAATAAATTCAGTTTACCCGATTTTCCGCCTATATGCAGGGCCTCTGTTACACCAATGCCCTCGGGCAGCATTTTTATGGCCCACCAGGCGGCTATAAACATGGCGGCATAAATGATGATGAATTGCAGTTGCTGCGTATAGGCCACGGCTTTGGTGCCGCCGGTAACGGTATAAATGATCAGCAAACCTCCCATAAACAGGTTGGTGAGGGTGATATTCCAGCCAAGCATGCTGTGTAATATAATGGAGGGCGCCAGTACGCTGATGCCTGTTGATACACCGCGCGATAACAGGAAAAGGAAAGAAGTAAGCGTTCTTGTTTTCAGATCAAAGCGTTGCTCCAGGTATTCATAAGCTGTATATACTTGCAAACGACGAAAGATGGGTACAAAAATCACGCATACCGCTACCATGGCCAGAGGCAAACCAAAATAGTACTGCACAAAACGCATACCATCGGAATAAGCCTGGCCGGGCGCCGTTAAAAAGGTAATGGCGCTGGCCTGGGTGCCCATGATGCTCAGCAGCACAATCCACCAGGGCATTTGCCGGTCGCTCAGGAAATACCCTTCCAGGTCTTTCGAGGTACGACCCCGGTAAACACCATATATAATGATGAGCAATAAGGTAAGTACCAGTACCAGCCAGTCTAACCGGGAAAAGTTCATGAGTAATGTTTAGTAAATCGGTAAAACAATATCATCAACAATACCAGGAACCCGATTACCAGCCAGTACCAATAGCGCCAGCTTTTAAACAAAGGAACTTTTTCCTTTTCTGATGGCAAGCGGTTCATTTCATTCATTCATTCTTTATTTTCTTTTCCTGGAGAATATCGTAATGGCCATTACCGCCAGCAGCACCCCCAATACCAGCCCCACCGACATGCGCTTTATCAATTTCCCAATTATCAATCCCAAAATAATGGCAACAATAAACAGCGTTTCGCGCTTGGTTAACATCTACTACCCTTTCTTTTTATTTAGTGCAATCATATTCGCCAGTAAACGATAGGCGCCTGGTACACCGGCCGGCAGTTCCCTGAAAAATACCAGACCTGTATAAACAAAGGTGCCTTTACCATAATTGGCAATAATAAGACTACCGTTATGTGGTTTTTCGTTTGGATCGGCCATCAACAGGGGCATTTCATAGGTGGCATCCACCTGATCGGCAAAATAAATGCCCCGCTCCTGTACCCAGCCTTCAAAATCTTTGTCGGTTATCTTATTCGGATAATTCAATACGGGATGGTTGGGCAACAGGAAATTCACCTTCGCATTTTCATCTGTTACTCGGTTGCGCGAAATGGCAAAGGGATAGGGCCCGATCTTCGACGACACGGTACTGATAAAATTGCTGGTATTGTATTGTACGATCAGGTTACCGCCTTCCTTTACATAATCCATCAGCACGGCGTATTTGGTTTCCAGGTAATCGTGCACATTATAGGCACGTACACCGGTGATCACGGCATCAAACTGTTTCAGGTTAAAAGGCGTAATGTCTTTTTCTTTCAATATGGTTACTTCATACCCCATTTGCTGCAGGGCAATGGTCACCTTGTCACCGGCGCCTTCAATATACCCGATCCGTTTGCCAACGGTCTTCAGATCCATATTCAGCACCTTGATGGCATCCTGGTAGAAATAATGTATATGGGGAATATGATCGTACCGAATGCTACTGTGGTTCAGATAGGCCGGCTGCTCTTCTTTCCCGTTCTTCAGCTCCACAAAAGCCTGTACAAAATCCTGGTCTTTGTTACGCAGCATGGTGTTATCGATGGTAAAGAGGTATTGTTTTTGCAGGCCGGGTTGCAGCGTAAAATTGGTATCTGTTTGGCTGCTGTTATTGTAGGTTAGCCTTTTCGATACTTTGGCGATATAATTATTAAAGGGTTTATTGGCTGTTACATCAATGGCAATTTCAGCCTTTTGTTTTTGTTGTCCCTTGCGAAAGATCACAATACCGGGATTGGTAGTAACTGTAGCAGGCGGCACTACCACCAGAGGCTGGTATAGCTCGCCTTTTACAGGATCGGTATGTTTGTACATCACCGGTTTGGTAAAGGTAAGCGGCAGCCCTTCTATGGTCACTTCAAATTTGGCTTCATAAGCAGCATTGTTTTCGGGTTTACCAATCAGCAATTGATCCTTTACTGTAAAGGAGCCTTCGCTCATTTTATGTTCCAGCCAATAAGGTTGCGATACCGGTTTATTGGCAAACACATAAAACGATTTGGAGAAATGCAGGTTGCGGTTCTTTTCAAGCGGTTTGTTCAGGGTGCTGTCCATTACATCCAGTATAATCCTGTTCAGCGTGACGGCCACACCCGAGCGGTTGTTCAATGATATATTCACGCGCAGGGTATCGCCCTGTACGGCCAGTTCACCGGGGCTGGTGGCTTCCATAAACAAACCGCTGCACATTTCAATCAGGCGTTGTATTTCTTCCAGCTTTTGTGTTCTCCAGTAATTGTCTTTAATATTTTGTACGCCCTTGTATAATTGCACCAGGCCAGGCACCGATTGTTCAGGATGGGCTATGGAATAGTTGGCCAGTATCTGATCTATCAAGGCATCAATGGCCGCGCCGCCCTCTACCCTGCTCCAGCTGGTATTTACACCATCCATCAGGTCGTTTTTAGCCGGTTCGCCATCGGTAAAGGCAAAATATTCCAGCTGGGCGCCGCGGCTGCCGGCCACGCCAAATCCCTGGCTTTTATGCTGGCTGCGGCTTACAGCGGCAATTTCACCGTAACTTTTGCCCAATATGGCATTGTAATCGCCCGCTTCTATTTTCAACTGATCGTTGCTGATAGTATTGGTATTCCCGAAGCTGAAGGTATTCCATAGAATGCGTTTGGCCTTCCAGGGTTGTACGCCGTATTTAAACTGCTCGGGAAATCGTTTGGGATCGGCCGCAGCTTTAAACGCTTCATGCGCCAGCACGGCCGAGGCGGAATGATGGCCATGCCCTGCCCGGCTGTCTTCGGGAAAACGGGTTATAATTACATCGGGTTGAAAACGGCGTATCACCCAAACGGCATCACTGAGTATTTTATCCTTACCCCATTTTTCCAGTGCTTCTTCGGTGCTTTTGCTGAATCCAAAATCAAAGGCGCGGCTGAAAAATTGTTCAGCACCATCTATACGGCGGGCCGATAACAATTCCTGGGTACGTATCAGCCCCAGTTCAATGCCCTGTTCATCGCCAATAAGGTTTTGACCACCATCGCCACGGGTGAGCGATAAATAACCTGTGCGGTACAGTCTTTCCTTGGCCAGCCAGCCCAGCAGGCGGGTATTTTCATCGTCGGGATGGGCGGCCATATACAGCACCGAGCCCAGTACTTTCAGCTTTTTTAATTGCAGGTAAATCTCGGCCGATGAATGCGATGCAGGTGATTGCGCGCATACAGGGATAGTATACAGCCCAGCAAACAGTAATATAATGTGCTTCAGGTAGAAAAAACGCATGTACTTATTTTTGTTCCAAAGTTTGTAACAACTCAAACGATAATTGGCCCGGGCCTGCAGACGCATTGGTCAGTATCACCACTGCATTTCCGGTAGAGGGGTCCACGATCATCGAACCGCTGTAACCGCCTGTTTGCCCGTCGTGCGCAATATAATTTTTTCCTTTCACGGTAAAAATATGCCATCCCAGGCCCATTTTATGCTGCCCGCTCGCAAAACTTTGTTCATGAGTGAGCTGAATGGCCTTTGATAAGACGGTATTGCCGGCGCTGACCTGCGCTTTGGCATATAACAGCAAATCATTTACACAGGACCGTATGGCGCCCGCACCGGCCATGCACTGGAATTCCCAGGAATGCACCGCCTGCAGGTTCTTATCATATCCTAATGCAAATTGGGCCGAATCGTTCCCTTCCAGGCTAATACGTGTATGGTTCATTTGTAACGGCTGCCAAATCACATCGCGCAATAATTGTTCGTACGATTTACCTGATACCCGTTCCAGTATCATGCCCAATAAGCCCATAGCCAGGTTGGAATATTCATATTGCGCACCCGGCTCGCGGGTAAGTTTACTATGCGCCAGGAAAGAAAACAATTGTTCATTGGTATAATCCCGGTAAGGATTAGACGGATCGTGGTTCACCGAAAAATTAGCCGGCAGCCTGGGTAAACCCGATGTATGATTGGCCAGTGAGGCAATGGTGATGGGCTTGCCATTGTATTCCAGTCTGGCAATGGAATCGGGCAGGTATTTGTTTACGGGATCGTTCAACTGTATGGCACCCTGCTGTACAAACCAGGCCAGCAAGGTAGCGGTAAATGTTTTGGTAATAGAGCCTATCTCGAACAGGGTATGACCATCGGGCAGCAATTGATTGTCCCTGGCCGTTTCGCCATAGCCATATACATGGGTATTGCCCTGCTCCAGTATGCCCAGCGCCATGCCCACAGTATTGCCTTTTTTCATAAAAGGCGCCACCAGCGAATCTACTTTTTTGTCCAGCACGGTTTTCAGGGGATTGTTGGTAGGTACCGGGCGGGTCTTGGGCGGCAGTTCCTTTTCATAAGGCACCAGGGCAAAGGTTTCCAGTTTATTGGTACTGTCGAGCCCCACCAGCAGGGCCAGTACGGCTTTGCTGAAAGTGGCTTTGTATTTGGCTACCTGGTTGGTGACGGTTTCAAACTGGAAAGCGGTGAGTTGCCCGGCCTGCTGATACAATCCGCCCGTGGCCTGGTTGAACTTTTGGGGATCTATGGCGGCTTTGAATTTGGCGCCGCCAAGGTCATACAGGGCGTTTATATTTTTTTGATTGTAGTATTGCTGGATGAGCCGGGTAACCGAATCGATCTTTAGTTGCCCCACTGGCTGGGCCCATGCTCCCTGAACCAAAAACACTGCGCCTAATACCAGTAATACTCTCATACATTCAAAGTAACGGAATGACGGGGAGCCGGCCAATATCATCGTAAAATTTAACCGAGCTTTAGAAATATTGAATATTAGATTTTGAATGTTGAAGCAGGAACACGTCAACATTCATCTGTTCAATATTCAATATTTTTCACTGCCCCACCAGGAATACTGCATTGCTGAACAACAGCTTTCCATTCTCCCAAAAACTTCTGAACAACGGATTATCGGCCAGATACACTACCGTGCCACGACCCATGTCCTGCACACCAAAGATCAACCCGTCTTTCAGTTTGTCTTTTAGCTTCGACCCTACAAAACCCGCTACCTGGTTATCTTTTTTCAAAACACCCACATTCCAGCCGCCTTCCTTGAAAAATTCATAAATGGTATTGTCCTGCTTCAATGTAAAATAGGCATCGTCGTATCCAAAAGCCAGCGGATGCGAATTATCCAGTTCTACTTTGAATATAGAGCCTGGTGTAAAACCGGGGATCACATCACGCTCCCTGTTTTCGTAACGGCGCAAAACAGCATAAACGTCTTTTTTCTCTTCTTCCTTACCTTCCTTGTTTTCATCGCTTTTTTTGGCCTTGATGGCCCAGTCGCTGACGGCCAATTGCGCAACAGCGCCTTCCAGTGCAATGAGCCGGCCTCCGGTAAGCACCCAGTCTTTCAGCGCCTCGTTCATGTTTTTATCGCTTAAAAAGCGGTAATGCCCGTCGGGCAATATCAATACATCCAGTGCACGCAGTATGTTTTTGTTCAGGTCATTGCTCCATATTACATGTACGGGATAGTTGATCTGTTTTTCGAAATAATGCCATATCTCACCCATCGACAGCGACGATACCCCCTCGCCTGCCAGTAGTCCTATTTTGGGCGGTCGTATGCTGTGCACTTTTTCCGACCCAAAATCGTAGCCCTTATCCACAAAGGTCGATCCAACGGTGATCACCTGTACGCCTGCTTTCCTGGCTGCCGAATCTATCAATTTGCCCAGGGCATCGCCCAGGTGCTGGTTACTGGTGCGTGTAATGATGAGGGTGCCTTTTTCGTAATTGTCGCCGCCGGCTGTAAAGGGCTGTTCGGCAAAACGCAGTTTTACTTTTTGTTGTAACAGGCAGCTCAGGAATTGCACACTGTTCAACCCATTCCAACGCACCAGGTAGGCCACGCTGTTGCCGCCGTTGCGCATCACGGGGGCCGAAGTGGTTGTTTTGGTAGTGCCGGTCACATAATTATTCAGTCCATAGGTAGTTAAGCCGTACACAAAAGGCACCGACCAGGCGGTGATATCATAGGTTACCGAATCGCTGAGCTTCGAATTCTTTTCAAACAATACTTTTATCAGGTTGGCATTGGGCTGGTTGGCATTCACCACAATATCCCGGCTATCTGTTTTGAAAAAACCTGTTTTGCCGGTGAAATAATTCATGCCGGTATAACTGGCGCCATTGGCATAGGTCCATTCAATGGCATTGCGATCGAGCAGTTCTTTCAATTTGCCTATTTTATACCCGTCGTCGGCTTTTATTATATAGGCTTTGAAATCGCCGGGTGGTTTGGTACGTGCTTCATCATAATATTTTTTGAATTCCTGCACCACCCGGGCAACATGTTGAGAGGTGATTTCGATGGTAGACAAACCGGTAGTAACATGGTGTATAAGGCGGTCGTACAAAGTAAGTGTATCGCCATCGCGGTTGATCACCGCGGCGCCGCCGCGGCTATGTCCGCCCTGCTCATAGGTCATGCCAATGGCGCCTTTATACAGTGGATAGGTATCGCCATAACTGGGATAAAACAGGTCGAAACGTTCCTTGGTAAAGAACAGCCATCCGTCCTGGTCAAAATACCGGGCATTGTTTTTCCCGATGGTGGTTTGAAACTCGCGTTGCCAGGGCGTGATTACTTCATGATAGGGTTCGGCCGCCGGCGCAAAATAATAGGGATTATCGTAATACTGTTCATGAAAATCAACATGCACATGCGGCAGCCACTGGTTGTATTTTTCCATGCGCTGTTGCGATTCGGTTTGTGTTTGCCAGGCCCAGTCGCGGTTCAAATCAAAATAATAATGATTGGAACGCCCTCCGGGCCAGGGCTCGGCATGTTCGCGGGTAAATGGCTGCGGATCGGACTGCTGCCCCACCACCGACTTGAACCAGTTTACATAACGGTCGCGCCCATCGGGATTGATACAGGGATCGATGATTACCACTGTATTGTGCAACCAGTTTTTTGATTGGGAATTGGAGGGGTTTACCAGTTCGTACAAAGTAAGCATGGCCGCTTCAGACGATGAGGGTTCGTTACCATGCACATTATAACTGAGCCACACAATGGCCGGGCCTTTTTCATTGGGCGCCATCCGGTCGCGGGTGATACCCGCCAGCCGCAGGTTGTTCAGGCGAATGGCATCCAGCCGCTGCATATTTTCGGGCGTTGAAATATACAACAGCAAAAGAGGCCGGCCTTCATTGGTAATACCGTATTGTTCCAGTTTCACCATATGGGGCGCTGTTTCAGCCACATGGCGACAATAATTTACCAGGTTGAAATGGGGCGTGTAACGGCTGCCGATCCTGTATCCAAGAAATTCATCGGGCGATTTTACCTGGGCCGGGCTGATGAATGGCATCAGGGCAAAGAAGCAAACAGGCAAAAAGGATTTGAGGAAATGCCTCAGCTTTTGTACCCTGCTGCTACGCCAAAACAAAGGTGATAATTGCATCATATAGACCATGAAAGTAATTAAAAGGCCGAAAAACATAAAAGCACTTCGCCGGAGCGAAATGCTTTTGATTTTTCTCATGTAACGGAAATACGATGGTTAAAAATTAAAAGATTTTTAATCAGGTACGGTAAAAATTTAATTGACCGGTTGCATGCATACCGGTATCTAACGACAAGCAATTACCGGGTTGCGGGAATATGTGGGGCGCCCTCATATTCAACAGACCTGGTTGAAGTTGGCAAAGCAAAAAACCGCAAGTTTGGTGGAGATAGAAATGAAATGGAGATTGCCACACACCGTTGGATGCTGCGTCTTCTCATAAATCTCATGTAGTTTGTAACGGAATTAGTTTTTGTAACTCGCGTTATTAAAGTTAAAACAATTTAGCTGGATTATAAAAAAATCAATGCGGTAATTTTGACTGCGTATATTTAGTTCTTCAACCAAATTAAAATATGACCCGTTCATTTTTTTACCTTTTCTCACTAATTATATTATTAGTTTCCTGTTCCGGCAGCCGCTCCCTACACCACATCGATCCTTTCCATTATTCCATTCAAAAAAAAGGAACAGGTAACCATGGGGCTGTAGTATCTGCACATCCATTGGCCAGTGAAACGGGTGTTGCCATTTTGAAACAGGGCGGTAATGCGGTGGATGCTGCCATTGCCACACAACTGGCCCTGGCGGTAGTATATCCTGCAGCCGGCAATATTGGCGGCGGTGGTTTTACGGTTATGCGCCTGGCCAACGGGTCAACCATTACCATCGATTACCGGGAGAAAGCGCCGGGCAAAGCGCATCGTGATATGTACCTCGATGCACAGGGCAATGCACAAACCAATTTGAGCCAGAACGGGCACTTGTCCGCCGGTGTACCGGGCGCCGTTGCCGGTATTTTTAAATGCATGCCCTATGCCAAACTGCCTTTTAAAAAATTGATACAGCCGGCCATCGACCTGGCCGAAAAAGGTTTTGTGATCACCGAAGCAGAAGCCGGAAGTTTGAACCGTTCACAAAACGATTTTATAAAATACAATACCATTACACCGGTATTTGTAAAACCAGGTGGATGGAAAGCCGGTGACACGCTGATACAAAAAGACCTGGCCAATACCCTGAAACGTATTCGCGATAATGGTCAGAAAGGATTTTATGAAGGCGAAACCGCACGCCTTATTGTAGAAGAAATGCAACGTGCCAACGGCATCATCAGCTATGAAGACCTGAAACAATATGAAGCCAAAGAAAGAGAACCGGTGATCTTCGATTACAAAGGTTACAAAATTATCACCATGCCCCTGCCCAGCAGTGGCGGGGTGTTATTGCCGCAAATGATGCATATGATAGAAGACCAGCCCATCAAACAATATGGTTTTCAAACCGCCGAATCGGTTCAACTCATCACCGAAATAGAACGCCGTGCCTATGCCGACCGCGCCAAATTTTTGGGTGATGTGGATTTTTACAAAGTACCCGTGGAGCAACTCACCAGTAAGGCCTATGCCAAAGAAAGAATGAAAGATTATCAGCCCAAAATAGCGGGCAGCAGCACGGTCATTGGCGCCGGTATCATTCCTGAAAGCGAGGAAACCACGCATTTCAGTGTATGCGATAAGGAAGGCAATGCCGTATCGGTGACCACTACCCTCAATGGCGGTTATGGCAGCAGCACCGTGGTAGGCGGCGCCGGTTTTTTCCTGAACAATGAAATGGACGATTTCAGCATCAAACCCGGTGTGCCCAATATGTACGGCGCCGTGGGCGCCGATGCCAATGCCATTGCACCCGGCAAACGTATGCTGAGTTCTATGACACCTACCATCGTATTAAAAAACGATCTACCGTACCTGGTGCTGGGTACCCCCGGCGGCACCACCATTACCACTTCGGTATTTCAAACCCTGATCAATATACTGGAGTTTGATATGAGCGTGGATGATGCCGTGAACAAACCCAAGTTCCATCACCAGTGGCTGCCCGATCAGATCTTTGTAGAACCTGCTTTTCCGCAAACTGTGCGCGAACAGTTGCAACAAATGGGTTATACCATCAAACAGCGCGGTTCTATTGGCCGCACCGAAGTAATTAAGATTGATGGCGGCATCATAGAAGCCGTAGCCGATGGACGGGGCGATGATGCCGCTGCCGTATATTAATTTGTTTTTATGTTAGGAAAAGAATATTTACAAACCGCTATCAAACGTCTGCGGTACTACAAACTTTTGGGCGATAAAACTTTTGAACAGCTCAGCGATGCCGACCTGCATTATACCCCCCATGAAGCCTGCAACAGCATTGCCGTGATTGTACAGCACCTGCACGGGAACATGCTGAGCCGCTGGACCCATTTTTTAACGGAAGACGGAGAAAAAACATGGCGCCAACGCGATGCCGAATTTGAAGTGCACAATCTATCCCGGCAGGAGTTGTTGCAAAAATGGGAAGAAGGATGGAATTGTTTGTTGAATGCGCTTACGGCATTAAAAGAAGACGACCTGCTCAAGACCATTACCATCAGGCAGGAACCCTTGCTGGTAATTGATGCCATTAACCGGCAGCTGGCCCATTATCCCTATCATGTAGGCCAGATCGTTCATATCGGGAAAACGATACGGGGCACAGCATGGAAGAGTTTGTCTATCGAAAAAGGCGGTTCGGAGGCCTATAACAAAGGGGATGGCATCAAGGACCCGGCAAAGGGTTTGTAGTGTTTTTAATTCCCCCGAAATAGCAGGACTTGCACTACCTTTGCACCCATGTATGATCCGGTAGACGACAGCGAAAATTGTAAATGGAATAGCTTTTATTTTAACCGCAAAGATCCCCGCATCCTGGTGCCCAAAAGGTTCCGGCCGCTGGGTTGGAGCCTGAACTTTGCTCATAAGGCAAGTTATGTATGGTTAGCCCTGGCATTGGTAGCCTGTTTCATCATAATTATACTGTAAGTAAATCACCTCTTATTCCCCCAACCGATCCCTGTAATTGGGTATTTCCCTTTCCCCCACTGCCAATATGAAATAATTAAACTATTCGTTTTATTTAAACGTTAAAAACCAATAACATAACCAACCCTTGCCTGTAATATCAAGTATCTACCCAAAAACGCATTTACTATGAGTTGCCATAGCCGTGTTAAAGCAACTGGAAAGTTGGTAAAAATCAGTGCATTGGTACTGAATTTGCTCAGGAAAGACATTGCTTTTATTACTTTTACACCTAATACGCTCCAACCCTGAGAAAGTTTTGGAAAATATCCCGAACCGTCCTGCTGGTACTCATAGGCT
>Ga0065721_10000009_pt1 | contig 18988 bp, 23 predicted proteins | sample Mesricmetagenome_FD_59108 | JGI IMG/M metagenome (GOLD analysis project Ga0065721, IMG submission 59108) | Mesophilic microbial community from rice straw/compost enrichment Sample: eDNA_1 v2 (version 2) | ecosystem: Engineered > Solid waste > Grass > Composting > Bioreactor | place: USA: Davis... | reverse complement strand
TGATGAAGCGCTTTACTTTTTGCATGTGCACAATGCAAAAAAAAACACAAAAACTGATCAGCAAACCCATGTCAGGGAATGTATGACAACACAAATTCATTAAACCAAAAAATTCAAAAGAAAATGAAAAGACAATTAAAATCCTTAAAAGGAAAGAAGCTAAAGTCTACCGATCTTATCACTATAAAAGGCGGAAGCGGACCTAAAGGTCTAAATTCCAGCATAGAACCTGTAAACACAATGGTTTTAACCCCAATGGGTGGAGGACACGTTAAAGATGACGGAAATACAGACGATTCGGATTGGACATCAGGTTCAGACCTTTAAGAATGATGATGAAAAAAAAAGCAGAAAGCCAATTTTTATTGGCTTTCATTTTCTTACTGTCTGTGGTTTCATGTTCAAGTTATAACGTAACGGTTTCAGATTCAGAAAAAGACGACGAACGATATAGCCAGTTATTTCATAATAGTGATTATCATATCAATTTTCATAGCTATGGTGGAAGGTATCTGGAGAATCTTCCCTTCTATAGAAAATACGGTAAGCAGGTTTTCACCTATTCGCAATATCTTAAAAAGGAAAACGACAAAAGAGGAGGTAAAAATGTACATTATGGTTTATATATAGTCAAAAAAGTACCCAATAGAATCATTAAGGCAAATGATACCATAATTACTAAACTCTATAAAACCAGTGTAACCTGTTTCAATGAAAACTATAAAGTCGGACAAAAAAAATATCTACAAAAGATACTTCACGATCCATAATACAAATTACCTGTTCGTAGGGATATTCAAAAGGTTNTATAAAGACAAGCATGAAATTTACCAATATCATATGGATCAGGAAATGGAAGGTTTAGAGCTATGAGTGAAATATTAATTATATCAAAATCAGATTTTGAACTGACAACTAATAGTGTCTGCGACTGGCTAAATTATTATCAGACTCCTTACATAAGGCTGAATGTAGATAAAATAAGCGATCCCAAATTCTACCATATTTTCATTGATTTCGAGAATGGTGAAATGGAAATCTTCGATAAGATCAACAATAAACTACTTGATCTAAAAAAAATAAAAACAGTTTGGTGCAGAAGATTTATTGATATGGTATATGACAATATTATCAGACAAGAAAAGGAGATTGATGAGAATCTGATAAAATTTGCAAAGTTTCATGCCGCAGAAAAAAACAGGTTTTTAAGAATTTTATATGACTTCTATCCTCATTGGAAATGGTTTGATTATTATAAAGATTCTTTAAAGATCGATAAAATCGAAGTATTAAGATTAGCCAAAAAGAACAACCTAAATGTTCCGAAAACCTACATTACCAACTGCAAAGAATCTCTTTCTAAAATCGCTGAAAGAACCCAAGATCTGATTACCAAGCCAATCTTTGAAGGAATCAGTTTTTCCGGGCAGGAAGGAATGTATAATACCCAAACGCAAAAGGTTAGGACTCATACTGTTAAAGAATTCGCTCCTTCTTTATTTCAGGAAAATATCAGAAAAAAGTATGAGTTAAGAATATTCTATTTGGATAATAAATTTTATGCTATGGCAATATTTTCATCAAAAAATAAAAGAACAAGCATAGATTTTAGAAACTACGATATTTTTAATCCCAACAGATACGTTCCTTATAATCTGCCGAAACTCATCGAGCAAAATTTACAAAGTTTAATGACAGATCTAAATCTTTACTCAGGTTCTATAGATATGATCAAAGATACAGAAGGTAGCTATATTTTCTTAGAGGTAAATACTGTAGGTCAGTTTGGGATGGTATCATTACCGTGTAATTATCATTTAGAAAAAGAAGTCGCAGAATTTTTAATAAAAAAAACAAAATAGATGTCAAAGAAATTAGTCGCAGTTATTCAAAAAAATAAAGGATCATTTATTCTGAGGGATTTGGAAAAATTGTTCAGTGCCAATGAAAGTCTTCCCGATTATAGAGATTTCAATATCAAAGCTTCCTCTCAGAATGGTTCGGGAATATATACAAGTAAAAGGTTTTATAAAAAAATATCAAAGTTTTGAGATCAGAAGAATATACATATAAATTATACGCAGATATTATTCCGGTAAAAGGATATTCGCGTTCTATTTTATTGGATGTCACAAAAAAGAATTATTGGTATATAACCAACGAATTATTTGATATTCTCAATGAAGAAATCAATTTTGAAGATCTGGAAAGAAAATATTCTAATGATATAAAAATCTTGTATCAGTATAAAAAATTTTTACTAAAAAATGATCTTATTTTCCCCATATCACAAGATGAAACAGATCATTTTCCCAGAATAAATTTGAAATGGTACACTCCAAGCCAAATAACAAATATGTTGATTGATGTTGATCATAAAACTTCAATTTCTTCCTTATCAAAAATAACAGATGAAATAGGAAATCTGGGAGTAGAAGCTGTATTATTTAGGTGTTTTTCATCCCAAAAAATACATCAGCTTAAAAACATTATTTTTCATTGGGCAGACTCTGAAAACAACAAACTCAGAGATATTCAAGTAGAAATAAGCATGCATGAAAAAGAACATATTGAAAGTTTTTGGTCTGATTTAAAAGAGATCTCTAATCTTTCAATTATCAGTTCAATAACGATTTACATGCAAGACAAAAACTTAACGAATATTCCTCCGGAAGATAAAAAAATTAATTTCATCCAAAAATACATCCATAACCAAAAATCCTGCGGAACAATACAAGGAAATATTGACTCTGTCAACCTTGAAGTCATATCAGAATCAATACATCACAACTCTTGCCTCAATTGCAAATTATCAGTCGATACTTTAGGAAATATAAAAAATTGTCCTTCCATGTCTCAAAATTTTGGGAATATTAAAAATACAACTCTAGAAGAAGCCTTAAATCATCACGACTTCAAAAAATATTGGAATCTCACCAAAGACAAAATAGAAGTCTGTAAAGATTGTGAATTNCGNTATATCTGTACAGATTGCAGGGCTTATACGGAAAGATCACATAAAAATAAAGAAGGGCTTGATATTTCGAAACCCTTGAAATGCGGTTATGATCCTTATACCGGAGAGTGGAAAGAATGGAGCACCAACCCTTTAAAACAAAAAGCAATTAAATATTATGGAATATAAAAAACTATTGAAAATGGGGACTTTGTTCATAGTCCTTTTTCTTAATCTGTTACAAGCACAGAATTACAGAGTATATTATCAAATGACCTATAAAAAAGATTCATCAAATTTCGAAACTACAAAAAAGAATATGGTCTTGCTGATCAAAGATAATCAATCCAAGTTTTATTCACAGGAACAATTCATCAATGACTCTATAGTTATCGAAAAACAAAAAACAGGGGGTAAAACTTTGAAAAAGTATGACTATAATTTTATGGCTATAAAAGACAATAAGGAAAAAAAACTTTATAAATTCACTTCTTTATTAAGAGATCTTTATAAAACTTCAGAAAACGCACCTGACTTTAATTGGAAAATTAGTCATGAAACTAAAAAAGTTGAGAATTACACCTGTCAGAAAGCCACACTTGAATATGCCGGTCGTATTTGGGAAATTTGGTTTACACCAGACATTGCTATACAGGAAGGACCATATATTTTTAATGGATTACCGGGTTTAATTGTCTATATGAAAGATTTAAAAGACAATTTTGAATTTAATTTTACAGGGATAAAAAAAGATGAAANCACGGATATCAATTATTTATCTNCAAAGCCTTTAGATGTAACAAAAAAACAACTCAATAAAGTTCTTATAGACCACTATAACGATCCATATCGNGAAATGAAAACAGGCAATATAAAGGTACGTTGGCAAGATGAAGACGGTAAAGAATTCAAACCTGATTATAATGAACTCACGAAAACTGAACAGAAAAACATCAAGAAAAATAATAATCCNATAGAATTATCTGAAGCTATNCANTATCCATAACCTATAAAATATAAACCCTTGATANATTTCAATAACCGAAAAATTATTTTNTATTTGGATACTAGATACACTAAATTAGTATTCAAGTCAGAGTGGAATTTTTTGACTTTTAAATTATATGTTATGAAAAGTAGATCATTTTTTATTGCATTATTAACAGTTCTTTTTTGTTCTTGTAAAAACAGAGAACTTAATTATATTACTTATTATAACAAAGTAAATGATATTGATAGCATTTTCAGAATAGCCAATAAACCTAAGAAAGCTATCCATAAATATCGTAAACTATTCAGGAAATATCCTCCGAAAAATCAAGAACGCATTGCAGAATATGAAACCTATATTACACTTGCGGACAGATACAAAAAAAATTTTGGAGGCAAAGAGAATCTTTATAAACTCATTCANTTAAATACACCTTATAATAATTATAAACGTTTATATGGACTTTATCAAAAATATGGTATAGACAGTACCCATTAGTAATGATTAATAAATCTGAAATAAAAACCTATGATGAAAGTGNAAATATTATNAAAACAGATATTAAGGAAATGAAAAAGAATATTCAGAATAGAATACGTGAAAAAAACAATCCTATTGAATTAAACTACANCCTCGATTATGAAAAATTATAAATATTGAAGTTCCTTCTTNAATAGATANGCTTNACTTTTATCATCATAAAAACACAGCTTATGAAAAAATTACTTCTCTTTTGGTTCTCCGTTATTTCCTGTTTTGTAGCAGCACAAAATGTAACTTTTGTTTATCATCTTAAATACAAACCTAGTCCTGAAAAAGAAGTTTTCTTATCCGAAGATTATTATCTTGATGTGTTAGGCAAACAATCCGTTTTCCGTTCAAAAACAGACNGGAAATCCGATTCTTTAACAGANAAAACAGGTTTTGGATTAGGTAAAAACCCAGTATTCTCCAATCAAATCTATGTGCAGAAAAATCTGGCAAAAATGGACATTGTAAGATCATTCACAACGCAATACAATGATCACTACTTCATCCGAATCCATGAAAGCTTAAAATGGGAAATATTACCCGAAAAGGCNAAGATCGGAGATATAGATTGTCAGAAAGCTACTTTGAAATATGNAGGAAGAAATTGGACAGCTTGGTTTACTCAAAGTATTCCTCTGCAGGAAGGACCTTATATATTTCATGGTTTACCCGGATTAATTATTAAAATTTCTGATGAGCAATCTGACTATGATTTCAGCCTGACCATGACTAAAAATTCAAATAAAAACAATATATTTTATTTAAGAAAAGGAAAAGAAATCAATTGGGAAACTTTCCAAACAATGCAACTCAATCATTATAATGATCCTTATGCTGAACTTAAAACCAGAAACATAAAATATCAGGTTGCGGACTCCAATGGAAATTTAATATCAATGGATCTGAAGGCTCTTACCAAAACTTTACAAAAAAATATTAAAGAGAATAACAACCCCATTGAACTGGATAAAGCCGTTAAGTTTCCTTAAATTACTGGCAAGACATTCGTATTTGAGACCATAAAAGCACAAAATGAAAAAAATATCAAACTTAATCTTGTTGATGTTTGCAATGTCCTGTTCCAGCTATAATGTGACAGTATCAAATTCAGAGAAAGATGATGAACGGTACAGCAAGGTTTTTCATAATAAGGACTATCATGTAAATCTTCACAGTTATGGTGGCAGGCATTTAGAAAAAAGAACTTTCCATTCGCAAAAAGGGAAACTTGTACTGTCATATTCACAGCAGCTTAGAAAAGAAAAAGATCTAAGAAAAGGAAAAAATGCTTTTTACAGCTTGTTCATAGTAAAAGAGATACCTCTAAAAGCAATTCAGAGAAATGACACCGTAACTGTTCCTCTTTATCAAACTAAAGTAAAATGCTTTAAAGAAAACTACAGATCGGGCGCGAAAAAGATTTATAAAAGGTACTTTACAGTTAACCATACAAATTATTTGTTCCTTGGTAAGTTTAAACAATTTTATAAAGACACACATGAAACTTATGAATTCCACTTATCTCAAGAAATGGCTGGTTTAGAACCATAATATTCATATCCGTACTGAAAATTTATAATTCTGAGTAACCCCAATCTCTTCAAATTATATCACTATTAAAAGAAAAAAATATTTGTTATTTTCAAACATCTCCGTATTTTAGTTAAAAATATTACCATGACGTTCGATAAACTTCTTCATTACCTGAAACTTGATAAGCAGGAATTTTTATTCCAGTTCAATTCTCATCCCAACTATCCTTCTGCTTTGGCTTTTAGTGATACGTTAAATTTCATGGGAGTTAGAAATGATGCTTATGAACTGGATAAAGAATATTGGGATGAGCTGCCTGAAGAATTTATTGCCATTGTAGATGATTCCTTTTCATTGGTAAAAAAAACAGGAAATAATTATTCTGTTTTTTCGGATAAAACCAAAAATCTCAATAAAGAAGAACTTCATAATAAATCCTCAGACTTTGTCCTTCTGTTTGAAAAAGATGAAAAAGCAGACNATAAAACGACCATAAGTTTCAAACCTTTTATATATGCGGCATTTGGACTTATCATTTTATACTCCATTCTTAATCTGGCTTGGTATGAAACGATTTTCAACATGCTTTCCTTGATCGGGGTGTACATATCTTTGGAAATTTTCAATCAAAAATTTGGAAATGCATCTCCAGTGATCGGCAGTATCTGTGGAGACACTTCCGCAGTAGAAACTGTGAATTCATGCGACAAGATCATTACCCATGACAAAACAAGCCTTTTAGGATTAAAATTTTCAGACCTCTCATTAATCTATTTCGTAGGAATTTCAGTATTGGGATTATTTTTACCGACAACAGCTTACATTATTAAAGGTTTTACAATAGTTTCTGTTCTCGCCATTGGTTATTCAATTTACATTCAAGCTTTTGTAGAGAAGACTTTTTGTAAAATATGCCTATTGATCATTGGTATATTGATTGGTCAGCTTCTCATAACTTCTTTCTTTTTCGATCTTCTTTATCTTAATCTTCCAACCTTATTGTTAACAGCAATTCTATGGATAATTATTTTTTCTGCCTTACTATCATTAAACAATCTCCTTACTGAAAAAGAAACCTTAAAAAAATTAAACTCCAAGAATTTAAGATTCAAAAGAAATTATGAGTTGTTTAAAAGAGAGCTTTTAGAGAGTCAAAAAATTACTTTCCAGGATAACCATACATTTTTATTAGGAGCAAAAGAACCCAAACTACATATTGCCGTTGTTTCAAACCCATACTGCGGTTTTTGTCAAAGAAGCACATCATATTGTCGATTCTATTCTCAAAAAATATTCTTCGGAGATCTCNGTTCAGATCAGATTTAATTATACACCGGAAAGAGCTACGGAAAAATACACCGGTTTACTTTCCGATTTTATCAGCATCAACAAGAACAGTTCCGAAGAAAATTTCATACACGCCATAGAAAACTGGTTTGAAAACAAAGATGAAAGTAAAATAGCAGAAATGGCCANCCGTTCCGATTCTGAAGATCTTTCTCCGATTATTCAGATGACACAGGAGAACGGAAATGCAGGCTTAAACTTCACACCTATTATTCTGATCAATGGGCATCAGTTTCCGGATAAATATGACCGTGAAGATATCTGGTATTTCATTGATGATCTTATAGAAGATGATGAATTTGAAAATAACTGTAGTGTAAAAAGGAAAAATCACTATCTTAGGAAAAATTAAAAAGTTAATTTAAATTTCACTAAATTAGAAATGTCGTCACGATCTGGCGACTTTTTAAATAAATATAAGTTTTGAAAAAATTCCCATTTTATAAACAGCCCGATGCTAAAGACTGTGGACCTACTTGTCTTAGAATTGTCAGCAAATATTATGGCAAAAGTATTTCCCTGCAGCAGATCCGTAACCTCTCAGAAACTACACGGGAAGGAAGTAGTTTGTTAGGATTAAGTGATGCGGCAGAAGATCTCGGTTTCAGGTCATTGGGAGTTCAAATAGATTTTAATACCCTTACTTCCGAGGTTCCTTTTCCGTGTATTGTTCATTGGAATAAAAACCACTTTGTCGTTGTCTATAAAATTGATAAAAACGAGAAAGTATATATTTCTGATCCCAGTTACGGACTCATCACCTACAACAAAGAAGAATTCATTAAAGCCTGGATCGGCGAAAATGCCAATGAAAACACCGAAGAAGGAATCGCATTGATCCTGGAAACTACCCCTGCCTTTTTCAAAACAGAATTTGATGATCACGAAAGCAAAGCCAGCTTCACTTTTTTATCAAAATATCTGCTGAAATATAAATCCCTGGTCATTCAGCTGGCGGTCGGACTTTTNGCNGGGAGTTTACTCTCATTGATATTCCCTTTCCTTACCCAAAGTATTGTGGATGTCGGGATACAAAATCAGGATCTGAATTTCATTTATCTGGTTTTATTAGCCCAAGTCATGCTATTCATCGGAAGAATGGGAATTGAGGTCATCCGAAGCTGGATCCTGCTCCACCTGTCTGCAAGGATCAACATTTCTATTATCTCCGATTTCTTTATCAANNTAATGAAGCTGCCTATCAGTTTCTTTGATACCAGAATGACCGGAGACATTATGCAGAGGATCAATGATCATCACAGGATCGAGCAACTGCTTACCAGCTCATCNCTGAACACCCTGTTTTCATTAGTCAATCTGATCATTTTCAGTATTGTTTTGCTGTTTTATGATTACAGATTATTTATTGTATACCTGATCGGTGCCTTGATGTATGTGGGTTGGATCAGTTTCTTTCTTAAAAAGAGAAAAGAGCTGGATTATAAAAGGTTCTCACAGGTTTCTCAGGAACAAAGTAAGGTCATTGAACTGATCAACGGAATGCAGGAGATCAAAATGCACAATGCCGAGAAACAAAAACGTTGGGACTGGGAATTCCTGCAGGTAAAATTATTTAAAATCAGGATCAAATCCCTTTCGCTGGAGCAATGGCAATCCGTGGGAGGAAATTTTATCAACCAGATGAAAGATATTCTGGTGAGTTTCCTTTCTGCAAAATTGGTTCTCAGCGGAAATCTTACTCTCGGGATGATGCTTTCCGTGCAGTATATCATCGGTCAGCTGAACAGCCCTTTATTACAGCTTATTGATTTTATCAAGCAGACTCAGGATGCCAAAATTTCACTGGAAAGATTAGGTGAGATCCATGATAAGGAAGATGAGGAAAACAAAGAAGAACAATACGCCTCTGAAATACCTCAGAAAGACATCGAAACCAACAATGTTTCGTTCAGATACATCGGTTCAGATTCCTTTGTGTTTGAAAATTTGAATTTAACGATCCCTTATCAGAAAACAACTGCTATTGTTGGAGCCAGTGGAAGCGGAAAAACTACTCTTCTGAAATTACTGATGAAGTTTTATGAGCCCACTGAAGGAGAGATCAGATTAGGAAATACCCTGCTTAAAAATATTTCACCAAGAAACTGGAGGGATCATTGCGGGGTTGTGATGCAGGAAGGTTATATCTTCAATGATACGATCGCCAATAATATTGCTGTAGGTGAAGATTATATNGATAAACAAAAGCTGAGAAAAGCAGTTGAGATTGCCAANATTAAAGATTTTATTGAAAGTTTACCCTTAAGTTACAACACGAAAATAGGAAATGAAGGAGTGGGTGTAAGTGGCGGACAGAAACAGAGATTATTCATTGCAAGGGCCGTTTACAAATCCCCGGAATACATTTTCTTTGATGAAGCAACCTCTGCTTTAGATGCAAACAATGAAAGGATAATCATGGAAAATCTTGAGCAGTTCTTTAAAGGTAAAACAGCTATTGTTATTGCTCACCGGCTTTCAACCGTAAAACATGCTGATAAAATCATCGTTTTAGATAAAGGGAAAGTAGTGGAAGAAGGAAACCATACAGAATTGGTTGCTTTGAAAGGAGAATATTACAGACTGGTAAAAAATCAATTGGAACTGGGAAATTAATTGGTAAGTAGTACGTAGGATTAGAGACTAGATTTTTTTGATTGCTACTTCTCATTACTCATTACTATTTACTTATTACCAATCACTAATTACTAATATTAAACATGAAAGATATTTTAGATGAAATAGAGCTACGTTCAGAAAGCGTACAGGACATACTCACTCAGCCACCACATTGGATGATCCGATGGGGAAATACCATTATCTTCATTATTCTTTTGCTCATTCTTATCATGAGCTATATTATAAAATACCCGGAATTTATTCCTGCACCAATCATTGTTACCTCACAGAATCCTCCGGAAAAGCTGGAAGCCAGAACCAATTCCAAAATCGAAAAAATATTCATCGAAAACAATCAGGAAGTAAAGAAAGGACAAATACTCATGATTATGCAGTCTACGGCTAACTATTCTGACGTTTTGGAATTAAAAAAGCTTGTAGATTCCTTAACTCCGGATCAATTGGGNACATTTCCGATAAAAAAAGCATCTGCATTTAAACTGGGTGAATTGCAGGGAGATTANAACAGTTTTGCCAAAGCTTTTCAGGATGAAGANCTTTTCAACAGACTTCAGCCTTATGCTCCGGAAAATCTGGCGGCCAATCAAAGCCTTACTGAATACAGAAGCAGAATCGCGACCCTTAAACAACAGAAAAATCTGGAAATCGCAAAGTATAATCTTACAAAAAAAAGTTATCAGCGATCTCAGGATTTGTTCAATCAGGGAGTTATTTCTGCCGTGGAGCTCGAAGACGAAAAACTGAAATTCCTTCAGGCACAACAAAATATGGAAAACATCAACATTTCTATTTCCCAAATAGAAGAGAGCATTTCCAATATTCATAAAACTAAAAGTGGAACCGCCATCAATACAGAAAAAGATAAGATTACTTATTCTTCTCAAACTTTACAGTTGTTTGAGCAGTTAAGAAAATCTTTGAAACAATGGGAACAGAATTACCTGGTTATTTCCTCTACCGATGGTATTGCCAGTTTCCAGCAGTTTTTCGGGGAAAACCAGTTCATTAAAATGGGAGATGTCATTCTTTCCATTATTCCTGAAAATAAAGAAAACATTGTGGGTAGAATGTCTGTTCCTGCCACCAATTCTGGTAAAATTGTTCCGGGAGAAAAAGTTCTGATTAAACTGGATAATTACCGTTTTCAGGAATACGGAATCGTGGAAGGAAAAGTGCAGAATATCTCTCTTTCGCCGGACAAAGAAGGTAATTATTATGTAGATGTCGTATTGCCTAAAGGCTTAAAAACATCCTACAATAAAAATCTTACATTCGATAAGGAACTGAAAGGAAATGCCGAGATCGTCACCCAGGATCTNAGGCTCATTGAAAGATTCTTCTATCANATCAGAAAACTATTNGGATACCAGAGTTGAAAAAATAAAAAAACCGCAACAAATTTGTTGCGGTTTTTTGTTGTAGCGAAGACGGGATTTGAACCCGTGACCTTTGGGTTATGAATCCAACGCTCTAACCACCTGAGCTACCTCGCCGTTTTGGTGGTGCAAATATATAAATTATTTACTTTNNACCAAAATTATTTTAACTTAAAATATTCCAAAACATCACCTACATGATCTGGTTTGNTGATTATCTTATTGTTAGCATCCAAAATAAAATACGAAGGTGTTGCATGAATATTNTAGGTATCTANATAACTGCTGTTCCAACCTTTCAATTCAGAGTCGTTGATCCATGGAAAAGCAGAGATCTTACTGGTATATGAATCTTTATCCGTATCCAGAGATAAACCTATCACCTGTATATTTTTTGACTTTAAATCATTGTATTTGGCTAAAAGCTGTGGAAGTTCGCTTTCGCAGTGAGAACACGTAGACGACCAGAAAACAACCACTTTTTTATCAGCTTTTACATCGTAAAGAGACTTCGCTGTTGTATTGGCAGGTGATTGGAATTTATAGTTNGGGAATGCCGCTCCCATCTCCACATTAGCATTAGACTTCAATGTAGAAGCTAGTCTTTCATTAATGGTACACTTAAGATTCTTNGCAAGACTTAAATATTTATCCTTAAGTTCCGCCATTCCATACACATCGAAGATATCAATTAACTCAGATAATACGGTTTGTCCTCTTGGTGTTTCCACTTTTAATCTGTCTAAAAGTTTATCTACAGATGCAGCTACATTGGCATTTCCTCCGGCGTTAAGATAAGACACCAAAACAGGTCTTAACAATGATGACGTTTCCAGCATATCATTGGATTTATCAAGAAAATTGATGATTTCTTCCTGATCAGCCTTTGCGCCATCATTAGACAAAAACTTACCTGAATTCGTCTGATAATAACTAATAAACGGATGTTGTGAAGGATCTACATTATCAGTATTTACAGAAAGTCTGCTTATTTCAGCTTTCAATGCTTTCCCGAATTCCGTATGATCTTTATAGTATTCTTTTATTTGGGTCAGTGCCGGAAGTATTAGATCTTTTTTCTGAGTTCCTTCCTGTATTCTGCTCATTAAATCATTAGATTCATCCAGNTAGACTATCTCTTTAAGCTTATTATTCTGNGNTTCCAGTTTGATGTTAACGTTCTTNTTTTCTGAAATAAATGTTACCGTATTATTGGTTTCCGGAAAATAGACTTTCATCATCCCGGTATACGCTTTAGGATATTTAAAANTCCAGGTATTATTCCTGCTTTGTTCTTTGGTAACAANAATGTCTTTAGATCCGTTTAAAGTATATAGAATTGCATCTTTTTCCTTGAAATCAGCNCTTCCCTGTAATGTAATGCTGAATTGAGCCTGTAATGAGAAAGCAGCTAATATAGCCGCCAGTNTATAAACTTTTTTCATAGCGTAAAAATAAAAAAACTCCCTGAGTAATCAGAGAGTTTGAAATATTTTAATAAAACTTTATATTTTCTGTCTTTTNCTTTTCATTGAAAAAAACAAAATGAATAATACTGCTGCAGCTGATAATGCATAAACATACATATCAATTGGTGATGCAGGAGCTCCCGGTCCCACTCCTCCCGCTCCTCCTCCAGGATTAGGCGGCTGAGCATTAACAAACAAAACTGTTAGAATAAAAAAAGCGGATGTGACTAGTTTATTTATGGTTTTCATATATTTTATTTTAAGATTTTAGTGTTAACCGTTTCTCCTTTATCAGAAACAATTTTCACAACATAAGAGTTTTTAACAGAACCGTCTAATTCAATTACAAAATCTGTAGATGCACTAACTGCTTTCTTAGAGATAACTAGTTTACCGCTCATATCATAAACTTCAATATCTGCTTTTTTCCAGTTTGGATCAAATCTAACAATATAATTAGTAATCTCAGGATTATAAATTACCATTGTTCTTGAAGGCTTCACTGTAGTATCTGTTGCCAATACACTGTTAGGCGCTCCATAATATAGGTCGTATTCAGAATTAGTTACCGGAATCACCTCACCTTGTTTCGCCTGCATTACAGAACCGTTTGGANCTTTGTAATAGAAACCGATACCTGTAGATAGCTGATGAGTTCCGTTTGGNACTAAAGCTGCGTTTTCTCTGATCTCGAATTTATAAGATTTAATGTTAGAACTATAATTCACTAGTTTTACATTTTTACCTAAGAAGTTATTTTCATTAGCTTCATTAATGTATAACCAATATGCAGAAGTATAGTTATTGTCATATCCTCCTGTTGGAGCTTCTTCAAATGTTCCAACAATGCTGGAAGAAGTTGCTGACACCTGAGTTTTAGCATCACTTGAATGCCCGGTTGTTCCGTTAGGATAAACAACATAATATGTTCTTCCTATTTCTTTACCGTTAGCATCAAGAGCAATCACTCCTAATTGTTTTACTGTACCACTGTTTGTATTTTTTGCAGCAGCAACATTGTAATCTGTAGTTTCCGCTCTAGGTGTATAATTAAATCTTCTCAGATTAGCAAAATCAAGGATGTTATCCGGATTCGCTGCTGTGTTATCATTAAGTTTAACTACAAAAGTTCCCATTGGTCTCACCATCATATCTTCAACATCTCCTGTAGGTACTCCTGACGGGAAAGTAATGAATTTATATGATGTAGAACCTGTACCACCNGTAGGTGTTGTTGAAACTCCTGAAACCTCTAATCTTACCCCGCGGATAGTCGTTAAGTTTACTCCGTCTCCTATTGCAGCAGCTTCAGCTCTTGCAATTTGAGAAAGATCAAGATTAGTTAAGAATGGATTAGAAAATTGGTATAGATTTTTACCAAAAGTACCTTGCCATGCTCCCGGTGCCGGAAAATCAAATCCGTCCTGAACATAGGTGTTATACTTTTCATTATACTGATTGGTAGCATTACCGTTAGTACCAAAGTTAACTGCAGCACCAGCATCCTGTAAGGAGATTGCAGTTCCTATATCTGTTAGAGGACGTCCTTTAACTGTTCTTGTAACTGTACTTACATTTAACCCTGAACCTCCCAGCATATAATAAGCTGTGGCAGGATTAGTGATCCCTACTTTGGAATTGATATCTACATTTTTAGAAACTACGTTGGCGTTATCCCAGGTAAGAACCTCATTCTGAGAATATCTCACATTAGAAAACGTTTTACCCAGTTCAGTACTCAAAGTAGATACTGTTTTATCGTAGAAAGGTAATCCGATCTGTTGGTAAGTACCATGGTTAACAGCTCTGAATTCCTGATCTACAAACCCTGTAATGTTAGTTTGGGGAATACCGGAAATATATAATTGTCCGTAAGTATAAGTTGGTGAAACACCCGGAGAGGCATAGTTGGCTTCTTCATTCAATTTATTAATAAAGTTACCTCCTGCATTTGCTTCTGTTTTCTCAACGTCTGAAGCATCTATTGTTCTGAATAGGTCTGCCCCAGTCCCCGAAACCATAATATTACCATGGTTTTCGATCACTCCATTCCCTTTCATTTGCATCCCTCCTCCACTATATAATAGGGTACCTTTACTCACATACATGTTAGCATTAGCGTCAACGTGACATAATATCTGCGCCTGAACAGAATAACTAATTGCTAAAAGACCAATAGCAAATAAACTTTTTCTCATTGTATATAAATTATTTGTGTGTTAATACAATTTTCACTAGCAAAGGTATAATTTTTTTGCTAAAAAAAAAAAATTATTTATTTATTAACTAAAATATTGTCTTCAGTTAAGATCACTTCTGTCTCTTCTCCAATGGAAAACATATAGTCCTCCAAGACCTTTTCTGTAGTTCCTCGAAGACCTCTTGCCCCTAAACCTTTTTCGATGGTTTCATCAACAATTTTTTCGATGGCTCCATCCGTGAAGACCAGTTTGGTTCCATCCATTTTAAACAATTCAACAAACTGATTGACAATAGAATTCTTTGGTTCTTTCATAATTCTCACCATGGTTTCCTTGGTAAGTTTGTCTAGGTAAGTAATAATAGGGAATCTACCTAACAACTCAGGAATCAAACCGAATGAGCGAAGATCAATCGCATTGATATTCGTTAAAATGTATTCATCTTCATTCGTTTTATTGATTTTATCCAAACTGAACCCAATCGCCTGTTTATTCATTCTTCTTTCGATGATCTCCTTGATCCCGTCAAACGCTCCTCCGGCAATGAAAAGTATATTTTGGGTATTCACCTGGATATATTTCTGGTCAGGATGCTTTCTTCCTCCCTGTGGCGGAACATTCACAATGCTGCCTTCCAACAGTTTCAATAATCCCTGCTGAACTCCTTCACCGGAAACATCTCTGGTGATACTTGGATTATCGGATTTTCTGGCAATCTTATCGATCTCATCAATAAAAACAATTCCTTTCTCCGCTTTTTCCACATCATAATCAGCCACCATAAGCAGTCTTGACAGGATACTTTCCACATCTTCTCCTACATATCCTGCTTCTGTAAGAATCGTAGCATCCACGATACAGAAAGGAACATTAAGCTCTTTTGCAATTGTTTTTGCCAGTAAGGTTTTTCCTGTTCCTGTTTCACCGATCATGATGATATTGGATTTTTCAAGTTCCACCTCCCTGTTTTCATCCTGTGCATGAAGCAACCTTTTATAATGGTTATAAACAGCAATGGAAAGCTGTTTTTTTGCCTGATCCTGTCCTATGACATACTGATCAAGAAATTCTTTGATCTCTTTAGGTTTCTTCAGTTCATCTATGGTTTCAGCCGGTGAATATCCGCCCTTCGATGCACTGTCTTTTACAATGGAATGAGCCTGCTCGATACAGTTCTCACATATAAAGCCGTTCTGTCCTGAAATAAGCATCTGCACTTCATTTCTTTTTCTGCCACAGAAAGAACATTGGTTTGAATTCATATTGATATACGATATATGTTAAAGAAAATCGTAAAAAATTGCTTTTTTACGACCTTCTGATTTTTTTAAGTAATTAATAATTGAGTTCTGGATCTCGGTATATTCTTCGGTTGTTAATTTCAATCTCTCATTTCTGAAATTCATATCTTCCATTTTATTCAAAGGAATCAAATGAATATGAGCGTGAGGAACTTCCAGTCCTACAACTGCCACTCCTACTCTTACACAAGGAATCGCGTTTTTGATCTTTTTGGCCACTTCCTGGGCAAAGCCCCAAAGATTTTTGTATTCTTCGCTCTCCAGATCAAAAATAAGGTCTACTTCTTTTTTAGGAATCACAAGTGTATGTCCTTTCACTAAAGGCATTGCATCCAAAAATGCTATAAAATTATCATCTTCCGCAATTTTATAGGAAGGAATCTCACCATTGATAATTTTTGTGAATATTGTGCTCATCTTACGGAAATTAAAGATTAAATATTAGAATTATAAAGTGATTTCCAGGACTTCAAAAGACAGTTTGTTTCCGTTCGGCAAAGTAATTTCTGCCGTTTCTCCCACTGCTTTTCCTAATAAACCTTTTGCAATAGGCGTATTTACAGAGATCTTTCCACTTTTCAGATCACTTTCGTTATCAGGCACCAATGTGAAGATCTGCTCCTGTTTAGTCGCATTGTTCTTCAATTTTACCGTCGTTAAAATTGAAACTTTTGAAGTATCTAATTGGCTCTCGTCTATAATCTTGGAAGTAGAAATAATATCTTTAAGTTTTGAAATTCTCATTTCCAACATNCCTTGNGCTTCTTTTGCAGCATCATACTCCGCGTTTTCAGACAAATCTCCTTTATCTCTTGCTTCCGCAATCTGCTGGGTAATTTTTGGTCTTTCTACAGTTTCCAGTTGTTCCAGCTCTGCTTTCATTTTCTCTAGCCCTTCCTTTGTTACGTAGCTTGCCATAATTTTCAAAATTTAGTTTTAGTATAAAAAAATAATCCGACATTTGCCGGACAATGTTTTCGTTTAGTAATCGTTTAATTTTTACAAATATATAAAAATTTAAATTGAAATGAAAAAAACTTTTTCAATATTATCTATTTTCATTTTATTGGTTTTCAGTAATTTAAGCTTAAATTCATGTGGTAGCACCGAGGATACTGTGAGCTGCTTTCCGGACACGCCCATCAGTGTTACTTTAAACCTCAACCTGCCCGCTTACAACGCCCTGAATCAGGTGGGAGGATGGATCTATGTGGATGAACAGCAATCCGGAACCAGAGGATTAATCATAGTGAGAGCTTCGGATACAAATTTCAAAATATATGACAGAAATGCACCTCATATTTGCCCGGAAAACAATACAACTCTTGAAGTAAAAGATAACATAAGCGTGATCTGCCCGAGAGATAACGCAACATGGATCTTACTGACAGGACAACCTACGGCAGTTTCTTCTGTACCGCCTAAAACGTATCCTTATAATTATGATCCTGCATCTAAGGTTTTAGCTGTTTATTATTAAAAGATAAAACAAAGAACCGCTTTTCAGAGCGGTTCTCACTTTTAATAACAGGCATTATCTTTCCATAAGGTTATTATACCTTTTACCGGATTCTATTAATTGTTCCTTTTTTGCTTTGTCTATAATTCTTCCCTGGTAAGGATTTTCCCTAAATTCTTCACGTTTTTGTATATACTGTTCTCTGGTGACAGGTATTCCTTTCTGGATCTGCTTAATTTCAACCTGCTTTTTTTCTATTCCTATCGCCTGAAAAACATCATATTCTTTCTCATCACTAAGTTCCAGAATAAGTCCCGGCAAACCTTTAAATCTGTAAGGACCTTCTGAGACAGGAATTTCTTTNGTATACCACGCAGTATAAAGCCTTTTNCCAAATATCTACCGTTGCTTTTTGACATTTATATCCCAGTATATTTTTATTCTCATTAAATCTTGTATCCCATTGCAAGAAATCTGATTCGAAAGTATAAAAATCCCTGTATAGATTGTTTGTAATAAAAATTTGAGATTGATTTCTGTATACAGTATAGCTTATGTTATATTTTGGCAGATTCTCAACNTTAATTTCAGGAGAAGCTCCTGTATTTCTTGCNGTATTAACTATACTTTCAAGAAGAAGGCGTCTTTTCATAAAACCTTCGCTGTAATATATGGACGAATTAGAATTCAGAGTCAATACCATAACTTCCTTCATTCTGTGACTTTTATCTACATCCATTGTGTCACGAACAGATGTAAATAAATATTTCACCTCCATATCAGATAAATTTTTACCAGATTTTTCTTGTGCGGAAAGGAAAGTATTAAAAAATACTATGGATAGAAAAAGGAATAATTTCATTAATTTAATCTTTAAGAGTATCCATTGTATGCATACCCCCATCCGGTAACAGGTGCATCACACTCTTCTTCCATTCTATTAATTTCAACTTTAAGCCATAATATTGGGGAACTTCTAGATCTATTTTTGCATTTATTTGATTGTTACCTCTCGAAATTACTTACAGCTTCTTAATGAGAATGATAAAACACTGAATAAAAATATTCCTATTAGAAATAAAAATATTTCAATTAAGAATACAAGATCTGAAACAAGCTATATCCCAACAGCGCCCCACATAAAAGCTCATTATTCAAACAATTATGAAATAAAATTTTAAAAA
>Ga0065721_10050602_pt1 | contig 18995 bp, 16 predicted proteins | sample Mesricmetagenome_FD_59108 | JGI IMG/M metagenome (GOLD analysis project Ga0065721, IMG submission 59108) | Mesophilic microbial community from rice straw/compost enrichment Sample: eDNA_1 v2 (version 2) | ecosystem: Engineered > Solid waste > Grass > Composting > Bioreactor | place: USA: Davis... | reverse complement strand
TTATGCCGTAAGCAAGCTCAGTAAGAGGGGCGTTTTTCCGATATAGGTAGGGGGCTACATTCTCCTGAATGGCTTTTGCTAAGGAGAGACGGCTTGTATGCGTGCTCTGGGGCAATTCCCTGAACTTGTCTGGCAAGCCGGCATGATGATGCCAGATCTGTAAAAAATCAACCATTCGTCTCAGGGGCTTGCCGCAGCTGTCTTTCACCTCCAGGCTGAGGCGCATGAGCGGTTCGCGCAGCTCATAGTAGGACTCTCGCCCCTCGCGCTCCGACCGCACGTACCCCTTCCTGCCCAACTCCGCCAACTGCGCCGACGTCTTGTTCTCCGCCAGCCCGCAGCCTGCCGCGATCTCCTTCACCGTCACCGCGTGGCGGCGCTCCACCAGGTACTCCACGATCAGCGCCTGCTGGTCCGGCAGGGCGTCCATGCGCGCCTGGTAGTAGGGCGTCAGGTCGTCCAGCATCTTCAGGAACAGCGGCACCAGCGCGTCCAGCGTGTCGCGGGTCATAAACCCCACGAACAGAATCCAGATGCGCGGGTGCCCCCCGCCAGCGCCTTGATAGCGCGCAGTCGGTCGCGGGCGGCGGGAGTCTTCAGACATGCGGCGAAACAGGTCGTCCAGGTTCTCGGCGATGAGCAGCAGCGTGTGGTCGCCCAGCCATTCCAGCAGCAGGCGCTCCCCCTCCCGCTCGCCGTCCGGGTGCTGGAACAGCGTCCCGGCCTTTTCGGCCAGTGCGTCGTCGCCGTACTCCTCTGCCAAACGGAGCAGGATGCGGCGCAGCAGGTGCAGGAAGGAGACGACCCCGCGCTCCTCCTCGCGCAGCCAGGCGATGCGCAGGCGCTCGTGCAGGTCCGGGTCTGCCTGGACGCGGTGGTAGGCGAGGCTGACCAGGTGCGTCTTCCCGATGCCGCGCGGCCCGACCAGCAGGTAGTGCCGCTTGGTGGGGGCGCCGGCGCTGTCCCGTATGTCGCACACGATCCGCCGCAGAAGCGGCTCCCGCTGGACGAAGATAGCCTCCAGCGTCTCGTGACTCATCAGGCTGGGTGTAAAGGCCGAAAGCAGCGCTTCGCCGGGCGAGGCAGGCATGGGGTTACAGCCTCCGTATCCCGCGCCAGACACGGGCGATAAACGGCAGCTGGAAGCCGTAGCCCCCCTGCCGGTAGTGAAGGTAGTGGTCGCGCTCCAGCAGGCGCAGGACATGGCGTAGGGCGTCCGCGTCGTCGGTCAGGGTGCGCTTCAGCAGGTCATCGAGAACCAGGGGGGATTCTGTAAAGCAGAGCGCGAGGAGGCTGCCGACCTGTAATCCCTCCAGGGTATCCCAGGCGTCCTTCAGCCAGTTTGCCGCCTGCTGTTCCGCAGGGAGTCGCTTACTCACATCTTCGGCAACCCGCTCCACGAACTCGGCGGGGGTGGTGCAGCTCTCGACGTCCCGATAGAAGCACAGGAAGCCGTCCCGCGCCTCTGCCTGCATCTTCTTGACGATGGCCGTCTTGCCCATGCGCCGTTCCGCCGTAAGTTGTATACTCTGGCGCCTGAGGGTGTCCCACAAGCGCTCAATGAGCGGGTCGCGCCCAATCACTTCGCTGGGAGAAAGGTTGCCGCCGGTATTTACCCTGAGACGCATAGCGGGTGTCCTCGTTTTTGTATGTTCAGGGGCTGTTCTCCGCAGGATATAATTCAGGGCATGAGCAAGGATTCGGAAGGCGCTGCGGACGACCCCCTGGAGGCGGCGCGGCGTGTGCTGAGGGAGGAGGCCGACGCCCTGCGCACCCTGGCGGGGCGGCTCGACGGGGCGTTCACGGAGGCGGTAGCGCGGGTGCTGGCCTGTCCCGGTCGGGTGGTGGTGACGGGCATGGGGAAGAGCGGCATCGTGGGGCGCAAGATCGTCGCCACGCTCGCTTCCACCGGGACGCCCGCTCTGTTCCTGCATCCCGCTGAGGCGGTCCACGGCGACCTCGGCATGGCGACCGAGGCCGACGTCGCTCTGGCGCTCTCCTACTCCGGCGAGACCGACGAACTGCTGGCGATCCTGCCTGCCCTGAAGCGGCGTGTGCGCTCCCTGGTCGCCATAACCGGTGGCGTCCGCTCAACCCTGGCCCGCTATGCGGACGTGGTGCTGGATGTCTCCGTTCCGAAGGAGGCGTGCCCGCTAAACCTCGCGCCCACCACCTCGACCACGGCGATGATGGCGCTGGGGGACGCCCTGGCGGTCGCGGCGATGGAGGCGCGCGGCTTCGGGAGCGCGGACTATGCTCTGCTGCACCCCGCGGGCGCGCTCGGGCGGCGGCTCCTGCTGCGCGTGCGGGACGTCATGCGCACCGGCGACGCCCTCGCGGTGGTGGGGGAGCGGGCGAGCCTGCACGACGCCCTGTTCGCCATCACGCGAGCGAACGCCGGCGCCGCCTGCGTGGTGGACGATGCGGGTGTCCTCTCCGGCATCCTGACCGACGGCGACACGCGCCGCTTCCTGACCGCCTCCGCCTCGAACAGCCTGCAAGACCCGGTAGGGGAGGCCATGACGCGCGGCCCGCGCGTGGCGACTGCCGACCAACTTGCGGTGGAGGCGCTGGAGCGGTTTGAGCGCAGCGGCGAGCGGGTTCGGGTGGGCGAGGTGCCGGTGGTTTCGGAGGACGGGCGTCCCATCGGCATGCTAACGCTCAAAGACCTGGTCCGCGCGGGGATTGTGCTGAACGGAGACGGCGATGACTGATACGCTCTCCGAAGCGCTCCGGGCGCGACTGGCCCGCATCCGCCTCTTGGCGCTGGATGTAGACGGGACCCTCACCGATGGTACGGTGACCTTCACCGACGACGGGCGCGAGCTGAAGTCCTTCCACATCCAGGATGGCCTCGGTATCGTCCTGGCCAGGTTCGTCGGGCTCCAGATCGCGTGGATCACCGGGCGGCAGTCCGCCCTGGTGGAGCGGCGCGCCCACGAACTGGGCGTTACCCTCCTGTTTCAGGGCGTGAAGGACAAGGCATCCGTCCTCACGGAGGTCGGCTTCCGCGCCGCCGTCGCGCCCGATGCCGTTGCCTACATGGGCGACGATCTGAACGATCTGCCCGCTCTGCGCGCCGCCGGGGTGGCCCTCGCCCCGGCGAACGCCGTCCCCGAAGTCCTGCTGGCCGCCGCCGTGGTCACCGCCCGGCCCGGGGGGCAGGGCGCCGTCCGCGAAGCTGTGGACACCATCCTCAAAGCCCGGGGCGATTACGACGCCGCCCTCGGCGCTTACCTCCTTTCCCTCTCCCACCCCGGAAAATCTGTTCAGTAGTCTTTCCGCTTATTCACTCTTATTCTCAGTACCTTCTCGAAGGCAAACGCTCTGTTCATGCCTGGACTCGGTGAGGAGGGAAAAGAGCCATGATAACGGTTCTGGAGATGCGGGGCGAAAACACATCTACGGCGGCGGAATCGGCGGCGGAGGTCGAGAACGACTTCGCAGTCGCGTCCCCGCCGGTGGCGATAGACGCGGAGGGACGGCCAGACCCGCAGTGGGTCCGTGGGCGTTGCCCGGAGTGCGGGGACGATCTGGTCTCCAACATGTACTACGTCGGTGGCAAGGGTTACATCATCCGGTGGGAGTGCTGGAGCCGCATCACCAAGCCGGAAGAGGACCCCGGGCACTGCCGCTACTATAAGGTCCTCTAAGAGCGGGGACGTATCGAGGACGGTGGACGTTGCTTTGGAACGGACACGGTGAAGAAAGGATGAAAACGGTGGCAAGCAACGACTGGGGACGCGAGGGCAGTGGGAACGCGGCGCGCGAGATCGCCCGCGTCCAGATCTACAAGCATGTGACCAAGGACCGGGTGCTGGATATCAGCGATATGCTGAGCCTGGACCCGAAGCGGCACAAGATCGCCTTTACGCTGGTGGAGTTTGACGAGAACTACCGCGCGACCACGCGCGTACGGCACTTTGTGGACGTGCCCGACTTCAAGCTGGTCTGCTGGGACATCCTCTGCGGCTCGTTTGCCGAGTGGACCGACCACAAGGGCTCTCAGCACGACGACGGGCTCCAGGCGCGCGTCCTGACGCTTCGCAAGGACCCGAAGTACCGCCAGCCCTACGTGGTTAAGATCGACAATGGGGTGGGCGAGGCGCTGCCGGGCGGCGCGGTGAAGATGGTTCGCGCCACCGAGTCGCTGACCCTGCTGATGCCGGAGTGGGACGCCCGCCGGATGGCCCAGACGGTGCTGGACTACATCCGCGACTGGGAGGTCATCCACTTCCGCAAGCGCCAGGAGGCGCAGACCGTGCTCATCAGTCTGCCCGGGACTTCCTCGGCCCACGGTGGGGGCGGCGCGCAGCACGACGGTGACGAGGCCCGCTCCACGCCCGCCGTGGCCGCGAACCCGGCGGAGGTCGAGGACGAGCAGCCCGCGGAGCCGCGGCCGGTTGCGACGGGCCGGCGCCGCGCGGCTGCCAAAGCCGCATAACAATCTGGCTCCGGGAGCGGTGCGACTGGGCGCGGTGGGGAACCTGCCGCGCCCTTCTTTGCGCCCCCCGCCGGGTTGCCTCGCTCACCCGCCTTCGTGCTATAATACGGGGACCGCGCAAAATCGCCGCCCGCCGCGCCGGACGAGGCGGCACACCCGTAGCATCGGAGGACTGTAAAGAGCATGCCCTACGTCATTTGCGAGCCGTGCATTGGCGTTAAGGATAAGTCGTGTGTGGCCGTCTGCCCGGTGGACTGCATCCACGGCACCGACGACGACACGCAGCTTTATATCGACCCCAGCGAGTGCATCGACTGTGGTCTGTGCGAGCCGGAGTGTCCGGTGGACGCCATCTTCATGGAGGATGAAGTGCCGGAGAAGTGGCAGAACTTCATCCAGATTAACGCCGACTACTACAAAAAGTAGCCGCGCCCACGGCGGTGCGACGAAAGGCCGGGGCGCTGCGGCTTACCGCACAGCGCCCCGGCCTTTCGTCCCCTTCGTCGCCTCACCTGGCTTTTGCTGATGCCCGCGTCCGATCCTACCCCCGAACCGTCCGGAGCGTCGCCGCGTTCCCTGTCCGCCGTCCTCCGGGTCCGCACGTACGAACTCGATTCGTTCGGGCACGTCAACAACGCCGAGTATTTGCACTATCTGGAGGAGGCGCGCTCCGAGTATCTGCGCCAGGTGGGCCTCTCCTTCCACGACTTCGCTCGTCTCGGGGTGCAGCTTGTTATCGTGGAAGCCTTTGTGAAGTACATCTCTCCCGCCCGCTATGGCGACGAGATCGAGGTGCGTGGCACCGTCCGTGACCTTCGGTCGGCATCCCTGGTCTTCGACTACGTTCTGACCGACCGGGCCACCGGCCGCCTGATTGCCACCGCCTGGACCAAGGGCGCATTTATCGACCCGGCCACCGGCCGGCCCACCCGCGCCCCCGAACCCTTCCGCGCTGCCTTTGGGGCTTAGCGGCCCGCCTGCGTCTGCCCCGCTGGCTCCGAGGTGCGGCTTCCGCTGAGGTATGCGCGCATCGCCTCCGCACGGGCGCGCAGCTTTCCGACCTCTTTTTCGCGCGGCCACTTGCCCTCGAACACCTCGCGCTGCGCCGCGCCGATGTTGAAGGAGGGGGGGAACTCCGCCGCCAGCGCGATTAGCGCCTCGGTGTTGGCGATCTCGTCCCGCACGACCGGGGCGAGCGCCGCGCGCAGCGCCGAATCGCCGGCCAGGGTACGCGCCGCGTTCTCGGTCGTTTTCAGCTCCTCCGGCGTCGCGCCCCCCTTGGGGCGGGTCGTCCCTTCCGGGAGGAATCCCTGAAAGACCGTCAGCGCGCGGCAGAAGTTGTACTGCGAGCGCAGCAGGCGCCGGTATAGCGTACTCCACCGGAGCAGGTCCTGGGCGTTCCGCCGGGCCAGCTCTGGCGCGGCCTTCGCGCGCTTTAGCTCCGCCTCCAGGCGGTTGGTCGCCGCTTCCAGGCGCTCCAGCACGATGCCGTAGTTTGCGTGCGCGAAAGGGGAGACGCCCCAGTAGCCCCGGTTGCCCAGGTCGTTCACGGGTGCGAGGCGGTCCGGCGTCAACTCGTAGTAGAAGCGTCCGCCGAACACCCACTCCGTGAAGATGCCCATGCGCTGCCACCAGTCGTACAGGCGGAGGCCGTCCGTCGCCGGGTCGCCCTGGTCCTCGACGGTCGCGCGCCGGTAGAGCGGGCGCGTGGTGGGCAGAGCCGCGTCGAACTCCCGCCAGAAGCGCCACACCGCCGGCGCGAGCGCCGGCCCGAAGTCGCGCTGGCCGACGCGCCGCACCAGCGCCTCCGGCTCCTCAGCGGGGTTCCAGAACAGCTCGGTGACCACGCGCAGGTTGCTGTCGTAGACCCAGCCCTCGGCGCTGCCCCACCAGAGGCAGACGTTCGGCACCCCCGCCTTCGCCAGGGCGCGTATCTTGCCCGCGGCCACGAACGGCAGGGGCAGGGCGATCACCGGGTTGACACTCTCGCACGCGCCGCCGGCCGAGACCAGCGAGATGAAGTGTGGGCCCCAGGCGCTCTTCCCGTCCGCGCCGGTGCGCAGGGTGAGCGGGGAGAAGTTCGAGCGGCGCAGGAGCCAGTTGTCGCTGTTGCCCGCCTCGTTGTAGAGGAGGCCGTACCCTTCGCGCGCGGCCCACTCCATGAACGCCGCCTCGCCGGCGTCGTCCGCGAAGAACGCGTGCCACAGCCAGGCGGTCGCCGTGACCGGCCGGTCCCCAATCGCCTCCCGCATCAGCCGCAGGATCTCCTGCATGGTCTGGGAGCGGGTGCGGCCGTAGTCCTTCCCGTCCGACACGCGGACGCTCTGCTCGCCGGGGATGGCGTTGTAGTCGGCGAAGACGCCGTACAGCACGCGCACGTCCGGGTTCGCCTCCAGCGCCTCGCGCAGGTACTGGAGGTACACGGCGCGGCCCGCCGGGTGGAAAGGGTCAAGGGCGCGGCGCTTCTCGTTCCCCTTCTTCTCGTAGTACACGGCCTCCGCTAGCGCCGGGTCGTTCAGGCGCTCGCCGCCCCCGGGCGGGAACAGCACCTCGACCATCAGGCCCAGGCCATACTTTCGGCGCGCCTCGTAGGAGAGCGGCGGCCCGACCTTCTCTCCCCACACCACGTTGATGGACTGGCGCGCGTAGTAGCGCGCCTGGTCGTCCTCGCTCCAGTTCGGGGGCGGGGTCTGGTTCATGCGGTGCCCGCCGATGCGCAGGCGGAACGCCGGGGAGCGCGCCTCGTCCAGCGCGCCCACGTCCAGCGTTTCCCGCGCCAGCAGCCGGAACGCGCCGTTCATGGCGCCCTTGGAACCGCCCCCGACGACGTAAAGGTTCCCACCCCGGTAGGCGAGGTGATAGCCCTCCGCCTCCGCCGGGGAAACGCGGAACGGCCGGGCGGCGTGCTCCCGGGCGATCTCCGGGTGCGTGCGTGGCGTGCCTACCAGGATGCGGCGCGCACCGCTGCTGCCGCTGCCGCCGTCCTGAGACACCGGCGCGGCCAGCGCGACGCCCCGTTCCCGGGCGAGGAGCGCCTTCAGGTCCTCTCCAGCGACCCGCTCCAGCGGGTCGGAACCGGTGACGATTCGCCACCGTGCGTCGATCACCACTGCCGCCGGCGCCGGACCCACTACCGCCCGCAGAGCCGGGGAAGATGCCAGCGACAGCGCCAGGGCGCCGACTCCCCGGCGCAGGAAGTCTTCACGACTCGACTTCATAGGCTAATCGTCCTCGATGGTGAACATCGTCGCGACGTTGGTCGCGTTGCGCCGGTTCAGCGTCTCCAGCTTCATCGACTTGGCGTGCCCGTCCACGAAGAGGATCGGGGCCATCGACACGTGCCGCTCGTACAGGTAGCTGCCGTTCGCATTCAGGCGCCGCCGCCCTTCGACGGTTTGCAGTGTAGGCACGTTCGCGTCAGGGGTGTACCACCAGATCTCGAAGTTCCCGACGCCGTCGCCGACCCAGACCGTGTCGCTCGGCACCGCCACCTGCGCCAGACTGGTCTGGTAGAAGTAGAGCGCGTTCGACGAGTAGCTGGAGACCGGGGGCGTGACGTTGTCGCCGCCCGTCACGTTCGCCTTGTTCATCATGTACGAGCCGTAGCGATTGGCCGTCCGTGGCACGTACTCCAGCGGGTTCGGGGCGACGTCCGTGTACGCCTCCGGACAGGTGAAGATGCCGTAGGACTTGGCGTAGGGCAGGATGGCGTCCATCCACTTGTAGCTGTCCGTCGCGTTGGAGTGATCGCTCGGACCGAACTTCGTGGCGGGAAACACCTCATCATAGTCCTGCACGTACTGCACCAGCGCGAGGCCGATCTGCCGCATGTTGCTGACACAGGCAGTCTGCCGCGCCTTGGCGCGTGCCTGTGCAAAGACTGGGAAGAGAATCGCAGCCAGGATGGCGATGATGGCAATCACCACGAGAAGCTCAATCAGGGTAAACCCCGCCCCGGGGCGAGAGGCGGGACGGTTATTGCGGCGGTCATTACCGCTGGCGCAGAGTGCGTTCTGCATGGATCTTTTTCTCCTTGGGAAAAGCGGGTCGGACATCAATTACCGATCGGCCCGCGGGCTGCGTCCGCGGCGGCAGCTTCGCCGAGTTTGCCCGCCGGGCCCACGAGGACCTGGACGCGGCGCAAAAGGTCAGCATCCGGCGAGTAGGTGCTGGCCGGATCGCTGCTCCCACGAATTACCAGTTCGGGGGGCAAAAGGACCGAGCGCTGCTTGCGTTGCGCGGCGCGCGTGCCCGGCATCAACAGCGGGAAGAGGGTCTCCGCGGCGGTCGCTCCCATGCGGCGCGGGTCCTGGCGCACCGTCGAAAGCGGCGGGTCGAGGAACGGCGAGTAGTCCTCATCGAAGCCGACGACTGCCACATCCCGGGGAATCTCCAGGCCTGCTTCGCGGATGGCTACGTAGCACCCATGCGCCACTGCCACGTTCACCGCGAATAGCCCGATAGGGGGGCGATCCGCACGTCCGGCGCGCTGCGCCAGAAGTTCGCGCGTGAGCAGGTAGCCCGCCTCATCGTTGCGGCGCCCGGACTTGCGCACCAGGGACGGCTCCCACGGGACACCCGCTTCGCGCAGGGCGCGGCGGAACCCTGCGATGCGGTCCTCCAGCGAGGAGACCAACCGCTCGCTGATGACGTACAATTCGCGCCGGCCGGTCTGGATCAGGTGGGAGGCCGCGAGATAGCCGCCCTGCTCGTTGTCGGTGCTGACCAGGGGGGCCGCCAGTGTGTCTACGAAGCAGTCCACGAAGACGAAGGGAACGTTTTTCTCCAGCAGAGTGGCATAGCCCGAGTAGCGGGCATTGCGCGCAACGGGGATAATCAGCAGACCCGCTACCTGGTAGGCCAGCTCCGTGATCTGCCGCGCCTCCAGATCCACATCTTCGTTGCTGTAGGCGACGACGAGGCGGTAGCCCCGCTCGCGGCAGACCTCCTCCGCCCCCCGGATGATCTCGCCGTAGAACGTGTTCCCGCTGGCGGCAACGACGACGGCGATGGTGTTCGCACCCGTCAGTCGTGGGGCGTCCGGAGTCTGGCCGGCCTCCGGGCGGACGTAGTAGCCGGAACCGGGACGGCTTTCGATCCAGCCCTCGTGCGACAGTTCCTTCAGCACGGCGCGAACTGTGGTGTTGCTCACTCCGTACTCGCGGCACAGAGTGACGATCGAGGGAAGACGCTCTCCCGGTTGAAACGTCCTATCCTCGATAGCTGCCTTGAGGGTGTCCCGAAGAAGGTTGTGGCGCGTCGTTGCCATCGGCTCACTCATAGCACATGGTCTGCTTCAGTGCATCGAACCGTGTGTACACGGTTTGGCCATAGTATAGCGGGCATTGTTGCCGCCTGTCAAGGCTGCGTCCCCCTACTAACCGGTGCGCAGAGGGGGCGGCATCGCGTGGAGGGCAACGTTCAAGCGGTTCCAGACGTTGATGACGCTGATGATCAGCAGCAGGTCCAGGTACTCGGCCTCGCTGTAGTGCTCCCGCACCCGCGCGTACACGTCGTCCGGCACGCCGCCCTCCGCGATCCGGGTCACCGCCTCCGTCAGCTCCAGCGCTGCCCGCTCGGCCTCCGTGAAGAACGGGGTGTCGCGCCACGCACTGAGGGTGTGCAGGCGGCGCGGGTCCTCGCCGAGTTCGAGCGCTTCCCGAACATGCATGTCCAGGCAGTACGCGCAACGGTTGATCTGGGAGGCTCGTATCTTGATTAACTCCTGCACGATTGGCGCGATGCTGGACACCGCCTTCACGCCGTCGTTGTACTGCAGCGTCAGTTTGAAGGCGTCCGACGCGGGGCTCAGGCGCGGTCGGCGCAGCGTTTCGGTCTTTTCCACAAGCGTATCCTTACTCGACTCACCGGAGAGTCGCTTTCGGGTATTTTACCGGAATGAGGGAGACCGCCCCGGCCGCGGCAGCGGACCGCGTCCAAAAGCACATCGAAGCCCTGGCGGACAAAAAGCGCCGGGAGCGGGCCAAATCCTATCTGATCCGCTACTACAGCGAGCGGGGCCGTGACGCACTGGAAACAGCCGTCCGGAACCACTCGGACCCGATGGTCCGCGCACAGTTGACGTACGTCGTAGCGCGCATCGGCGGCGAATGGGGGTACCGCATGCTCCACACTCTCCTGAACGACCCCGCGGAGGAGGTGCGCTACGACGCCGCCACCTTCCACAGGTTCTTCCCCACCGAGTCCACCGCCCGCGCCCTCCGGGACTACATCGAAGGCGTGGCGGACGCGGACACCGCGAAGGCTGCCGCCTTTCACGCGCTGAAAGCGATCGGGGAGCCCGCGCGGGCCGTCCTGGAAGAACTCGCGCGCCATCCGAACGCGCAGACTGTGGAGTACGCCCGGTTCAACCTGACGCTTCGGACTGACGAGGATGAGGGCTGAACCCTCAGTCGGGCGGCGCGGTCAGCGTGCCGGTGCACCATCTTCCAGGCGCCGTTCTCGCGCACGTACGCCGTTGTTGCCGCCCCGCGCCTCAATCGGCAGCCGAATGCGGGCTCCGCGTGATGGTCCTTATAGCAGGCTCATAGGGTCGACGTCGAGGGTGATGCCGGTGCGGTCGGTGGCGGAAAGGAGCGCGAGGGCGTCCCGCAGGCGGGTGCGGAGCCGGTCGATGTCCGCGCCCTTGAGCAGCAGGTGCCAGCGGTAGCGGCCCCGGAGGCGGCTGAGGGGGCAGGGGGCGGGGCCGAGCACGGCAATGTCGTCGCCGCCCGCGCCGCCGAGGAAGCGTGGCCCGAAGGCGTCCTTCTCCTCGCCCGTGAGCCGGTAGGCCAGCAAGCGCAGCCGCGCCTCCGCCGCGCGCCCATCCTCGTCCTGCGCGACGACGTTCACCAGGCGCGTGTACGGCGGGTAGCCCAGCTCGCGCCGGTTCACGATCTCGCGCCGGTAGAACGTTTCGTAGTCGTGGCCCGCGGCGGCGGCCACCGACTCGTGCTCCGGGTTGAACGTCTGCACCAGCACGTGCCCGGGCTTGCGGCCGCGCCCCGCGCGCCCGGAGACCTGCGTCAGGAGCTGGAACGCTCGCTCGGCGGCGCGGAAGTCGGGCATGTTCAGCGCCGTGTCGGCACTGATGACCCCGACCAGCGTCACTCCCGCGAAGTCGAGACCCTTGGCCACCATCTGCGTCCCGATGAGGATGTCCGCCTCGCCGCCGCGGAAGGCGCGCAGCATCTTCAGGTGGGCGTCCTTGCGCGCCGTGGTGTCGCGGTCCATGCGCAGCACCCGCGCCTCCGGGAACAGGCGGTGTACCTCCTCCTCCACCTTCTCCGTGCCGATGCCAAACGGCCGCAGGCGCTGCCCTGCACACTGGGGACACGCCTCCGGCGCGCCTTTCTCATAGCCGCAGTGGTGGCAGGCGATGAGCCTCCGGCCGGCGTGGTAGGTCAGGGAAACGTCGCAGTGCGGGCAGCGCGTGGTGAAGCCGCAGTCGCGGCACAGGAGGAACATGGCGAACCCGCGCCGGTTCAAAAACAGGATGCTCTGCTCGCCCTTCGCCAGCCGGTCCGCCACCGCCTCGGCCAGCGGCGGCGAGAAGACGCCCGGCTGCCCCTTGCGGTAAAGCTCGCGCAGGTCCACCACGTCCACGGAAGGCAGGGGGCGCGACAGGGCGCGCTCGCGCAGCGGCAGGAAGCCCCACTCGCCGCTCTCCGCCCGGTAGAACGACTCCACGGACGGGGTCGCGGAGCCGAGCAGCACGGTCGCCCCGGTCGCGCGGGCACGGGCGATGGCGACGTCCCGGGCGTGGTAGCGCGGCGCCGGGCTGTCCTGCTTGTAGGACGCTTCGTGCTCCTCGTCCACCACGATCAGGCCGACGTTCGCCAGCGGCGCGAACACCGCCGAACGCGCCCCCACCACCACGTCCGCCTCGCCCCGCCCGATGCGCTGCCACTCGTCGCGCCGCTCCCCCTCGGAGAGCCCCGAGTGCAGCACCGCGACCCGGTCGCCGATGCGCGCCCGGAAACTGTCCACCACCTGCGCGGTCAGCCCGATCTCCGGCACCAGCACCAGCGCCGTGCGCCCGCGCCTCCGCGCCTCCGCGATGGAGCGCAGGTAGACCTCGGTCTTACCCGATCCGGTAACGCCGTAGAGCAGGGCGACACTCGCCTGTCGGGAGTCCAGGCGCTTGCGCACCTCGCCCACCGCGGCCTCCTGCTCGCCCATGAGCACCGGGGGCACCGCCGCGCCCGCCACGAACCGGAACGGCCGCCGCCGCACCTCGATTACCTCGGTCTGCAGCAGGCCGTCCGCCTCCAGGCGCTTCGCCGCCGCGGGTGTGGACTCCGCGCCGGCGAGTATCTCCGCCAGCGGCACCGGCCCGCCGCCCGCCGCCGCGAGGGCACGCAGAAGGCGCGCCTGCCCCGGCGCCTTCGCCTCCCGTGCGACCGCCTGCTCCTCGGCATCGTCCCAGGTCACCAGCAGGCGCAGCGCCTTGACCTTGCGCGCCCCGGCGCGCGGCGGCTCCACGGTCCAGCGGTCTTCTAAGATGCCCTTCTTGCGCAGGATCTGGAGGGGGGAGGCGACGCGCACCCCGCCGAGCAGCGCGGAAAGCTCCGCCTCGGTCGCCGCACCGCCCTTGAGGTTGGAGAGCGCGAGGATGACCTGCCGGTGCGAGAGCGTGCTGATTTCCGGAAGCGCCGCCTCCCAGCCGGGCGCGAGCGCAACGCGCCGGACGACATGGGCAGCCTGGGCGTTAGGAATGACGCAGCGGACGGCCTGGGCGAGGTCGGTGAAGTAGGTCTGCGCCATCCACTTCGCGGTCGCGAGGACAGCGGGAGGCAGGCTCGCGCCGTCGCCGGAGACGCGCGCGGCGATGTCCCGGATGGCCTCCTCCGCCAGGTCGGCCGGAATCTCCTCGCCCAGCCCGATGACGTAGCCGATGGCCGTCTGTTTGCCAAACGGCACGACCACGCACGCCCCGGGCGCCAGCCCCTCCCGCAGCGCCTCGGGGACGCGGTAGGTGAACGGCTGCCGCAGCCCCGGCGCGTCGACCTCTACGACGACAGAGGCGTACACGGAAGGGCCCTCACCCCCTCCCCTCTCCCGCGGCGGTAGAGGGGTGCCTGCCACCGTATCAGGGCGGGCTTGTCGAAGAGCCGATACTGCCCCCGCTGTAGGCACCCCTCTACCGCCGCGGGAGAGGGGAGGGGGTGAGGGCCCTCGGGAAACCAGAACCGGGGCGAGTGCCGCTCCCTCACACCGCCGCCGCGCCCTTCCGGACGGTGGCGCCACCGTCCACGTCCGCGCGGGCGACGTACCACTCGTAGCCGGCGCGCGAGGCGGCGGCGCCGGTAACGCCGTCCCGGTTCAGGGCGATGACCAGGGAGTTCAAGTTCTGGATGCCGGGGCGCTTGGAGAGCAGATAGCGCAGGCCTTCGGCGCAGGCCTCGTCCGGGGTCAGGCCGCGCTCCATAAGCATCACGACGCGGTAGGACATGCAGACCTGCATCATCTGCTCGCCCATGCCGATGCACGTCGCCGCCCCCACCGCGTCATCCACGTACAGCCCCGAGCCGACGATGGGCGAGTCGCCCACCCGGCCGGGCAGCTTGAAGTCAAGGCCGGAGGTCGAGCAGCCGACCACAAGGCGTCCCGCGGCGTCCAGCGCGATGCACCCCACGGTGTCGTGCCCGGTCGCCTCTGCCGGGCGCTGGCCGCTCTTATACTGGGCGTACAGCGCCCGGGCGGCGTCGGTCAGCAGTTCGTCGTTGGGTGTTTCGGGGAAGCCCTGCTTGGTGGCGAAGTCCCGCGCGCCCTGGCCTACCAGGAAGACGTGTGGGGTCTCCTCCATGACCTTGCGGGCGACGGCGATGGGGTGCATATACCCCTTCAAGGCGCCGACCGCGCCGGCCCGGTGCGTGGCGCCCTCCATGAGGGCGGCGTCCAGCGATAGGAACCCGTCAGCGTCCGGCGTCCCGCCATAGCCGATGTCATCGCAGGTAGGGTCGGCCTCGGCGGCCATCAGACCCGCCTGCACGGCGTCCGTGGCGGACTTCCCGGCGGCGAGAGCGGCGTAAGCGGCGGGCGTGCAGACGCGCCCGGAGGGACCTGTGGAAAGGGTAATCATAGGGCGTTGAAGCGGGTGTGTGAGGAGCCGCTGGGCTCCCTTTATTGTACCGCCCGCCGGGGCGTCGGCGGGCGGAATTCGTCGCTCACTACGGGACGGTAAACTCCTGGACCAGAGTCTTCCCGGCTTCCAGGTCGCCGGGAAGCTGGAGTCGTTCCAGGCCTGTGAGCCGCTCTGGGCGGTTGCTTTTTCCCGGGACCTGCACGACCACACCGAGGGGACCCGGCTCGTTCTCCGGGTTGGCCACGGCCAGGCGCACCTTATCACCCTCCCGTCGAATCTGCACAAGGCGCGGACGGTTTGCGGTGATCGTGATGCCGCCCACCTGTACCTCGCCCGGGGCATGAAACACGACCTGCCCCATCTTCAAGTCCTTGTGCCACACGGCCTGTAGCCCCGGTGTGTTCGATACGATCTGCACCGGCAGACTCACCGCGGTCGCGGCCGTCTTCGCGGCGTCCGCGCCGGGGACGATGACGTACGCATAGGTCCCGTTCTCGGGGCGGGCGCCGTGGTCGAGCCACAGGTTGAACACGTCCTTTGTGACCGGCTCGGTGGACCAGGGGCCGAGTTCGCCCCAGGAGCCCGTCTGTGCGTCGTTGCGCAGGTGGACCCGGACGTTCTGCTGGTGCCCCTTCGGGAAGACGTAGCCGAAGCCATCGTGCCACACCCACGCCGCGCCCGTAATGTCGCGGGTGCCGCGCGGCAGGTCCGCGTTTGCGTCGGCGGACGTCCGCACCGGCCCGCGCAGGAGCGTCTGGTTCAGGGAGGTCGAGACGGGGTTGTCCGTGGGGCAGGAGATGCCCGCACCCAGGCACACGATCTGGTCGTCGAAGTAGAACCACGCCTTCTTCGCGCTCAGGTCGTCATACTTCAGGTCCATCGCCGCCGCCCCGTACGCGCCGTCCGACACCCCGCCGACAAAGCGGGTCGGCCCCATGCGCCGTACCAGCTTGGGCTCCAGCGGCGTCGGCCGCTGCTCCACCGTCGTCCCGGGAATGCGCCGCCAGTCCCACACCGGGTAGATGCCGACGTACTCCTCGCCGTCGCGCGCCAGGTACATCGCCCCGTCCGCGATGTGGTGCGTCTGCTTGTTCTCGCCGTTGGTCAGGCCGTCGGTGTTCGCCGTGCGCGTGGAGTACATGTGCGTGGACGCGAAGTAGCCGGGCCGGTGGTGCGCCATGTAGTCCGACAGCCAGTAGTGCCGGTTCCCCGAAAGCGGCTTCGCCCCCGGCTCCCCTTTCAGGCGCGCCGCGAACTCCCGCATCTCCGCCTGACGGGGGGAGGGTATCTGTGCCAGCAGGCTCACGGTGGACGCCATGCCCGCGGCCGACTTGTTCACCCGGATGAACTCGCGCCCGGTGACGCCGTGGTCCCACTGGCGGCCCCGCAGCATCCACTGCTGACCGTCGAGGACGTACGTTTCCAGGATCGCCAGCTTCTCCGGCGCGAGGGCAAACCGGGTACCGAGGGCGTAGCTCGCGAACCGGGCAACATCCGCCGTGAACCCCTGCCCGTACCCCCCGGCGTAGATCAGCGGGCCGTGCTGGTGGAAGCTGGCGTCGCGCTGGATGCCCTCCTCGCCCTTGTCCGCGTAGCGTACCTCCTGCCACATCCGGTCGTAGGCCGCCGCTACCAGGGCTGGCTCGTTCGTGATGCAGCCGCGCATGACCTGAATCTGCGCCGTCCAGACCAGGTTCTGCCCGGTCATCTTCGTCATGTTCGCGCGGGTCATCAGGGCCGCGCCCTGCTCGCGCAGTGGGGGCGGGGCGTCCTCGCCCATCAGAAGGAGCGCAGTGCCGACCTGGAGCGGCACGCCGATTTCGTTGTGCCACCAGTTGTCGTTCTTCGGGTCAACGCGCAGCCAGTATCCGAGGGAGGCGATGATTCGCTCCTTCACCTCGGGGCGGCCCGACAGCGAGGTCCCCGGCGCGTAGTACGCCCGGGCGAGATTGACCACGCGTCCCAGGTGCGCGCTCGCCTTCCACACCTCGCGGTTTGTGTCGGCGTAGTCCTGGTCCGCCCAGGAGCCATCCGGGCGCATCGTCTTCAGGGTATCTTCCACCGACGCGGGCGTTTGGTAGCCTGCCCCGGGCAGAAACGATTCGCGCAGGCGCTGGCGGACGACAGCAAGGTCCTCCGCGGAGGCGTTTTGCGGTGCCATATAGGAAGGTTTTCCTCCCGAGGCCGCGGAAGCGGCAGGTGCGGGAATGACCGCCGTCAGGGCGGCGGGAGCGACGAGGCTAATCAGGGCCAGCGGCATCGCTGCGATAGGGTAATGGGTCTTCATTAGGTCAGTCCGAAGGTCAATCGGTTCTGCTTCTGGCGCTCCGGGTCCGTGCTGCGGGGCATCACGAACTCGTAGGCATAGCGATGGGCGGTCGTGGGGTGGGTATTGGGGCCGGCCCAGATACCGATGACGTTGCGCCGCTTCCCGGCGCTGCGGTTCGGGCCGCCCCCGTGAATCAGGTTGACGTGAAACAGCACGGCGGAGCCGGCGGGGCACTCCACCGTGACCCGCTCGGCGGGCACCTCCTCCTCGGGGATGTCCTGGTCGCGCTCCGTCACCTGCTCGTGCGGGATGCGGTGCGTCCCCGGGCAGACCACCGTCGCCCCGTTCTCCTCCGTCATCGCGTCGAGGCAGAGCATACAGGTCAGCAGATTAGGCGAGGTGTGCTGGAGGTACGGCAGGTCGCGGTGCCACTGGAACGGCGCCTCGTTGCCCGGCATCTTGCAGATGCACTTGTAGTTGTGGAAGCTGAACTCAGTGGACTCAAACAGCGCTTCGAGGATGTCCAGCACGCGCGGGTAAACGATCAGGTCGCGGAACACCGGGGCGAACAGCGGCAGCTCCATGACGTTGGAGATGGCGTCACTGTCGACCTGGCCCGCCCGCAAGTGGCGCGTCCGGTCGCGCTCCAGGGACACGTGGCGGCGCAGCCAGCCCGGGAGCGTGTCCCGCCGCACCCCGTCTTCAATCGCCTCCATACCCTCGCGCAGAGCCGCCAGAAGCTCCGGGTCCAGCGCGTTCTCTACCACGAGATAGCCGTCCCGATCGTAATCCGCCCGCCAGGACTCCGGGCTACACTGCCAGTCCACCAATCAGCCTCCCTCGCTGCTTTGGTCTTAACTTATTCGGCGGCGCCCTGCCGCAATCTCAGCACCCGATCCCAGAGAGCGTCCGCGACGGCGCGCTTGGGCATCTGCGGGAGCGGCTCCGGCGGGGCGCCGTCCGGGGTCAGGAACGTCACCACGTTGGTCTCCACCTCGAAGCCCGCGCCCGGTGCCGTCACGTCGTTCGCCACGATCAGGTCGAGGTTCTTGTTCGCAATCTTCTTGCGGGCGTTCGCCTCCACGGCGTCGGTCTCCGCCGCGAATCCGACCAGCGTCTGACCCGGCCGCTTGCGCTGCCCGAGCGCGGCGGCGATATCCTGGGTCGGCTCCAGCGCGATGGTATCGAAGCCCGCGCCCTTCTTAATCTTCCGGTCCGCCGGGTTCGCCGGACGGAAATCCGCCACCGCCGCCGCCTGCACCACCACGTCGCAGTCCTCGGCCCGCTGCAGCACCGCCTCCGCCATCTGCGCCGCCGTCTCCACCCGCACCGCCTCGACACCCGCCGGAATCGGCAGCGCCGTCGGGCCGGTGACCAGCGTGACCGCCGCGCCGCGCGCCGCCGCCGCCTCGGCCACGGCGTAGCCCATCTTCCCGGACGAGCGGTTGGTCAGGTAGCGCACCGGGTCCACCGGCTCGCGCGTCGGCCCCGCCGTGACCAGCACCCGCAGCCCTGCCAGGTCTCCCGCGCGGCTCAGGAGGCGCGTCACCGCCTCCAGGATCTCCGCCGGCTCCGCCATGCGCCCCGCCCCGACGATTCCCTCCGCGAGACGCCCGACCCCCGGCTCCAGGAAGCCGTACCCGAACCCCTCCAGCGTCGCGCGGTTGCGCCGGGTCGCCGGGTGCGCCCACATGTGAGTGTTCATGGCCGGGGCGATCAGGACCGGCGTGTCCGCCCGCGCGAGCAGCAGGGATGTCAGCATGTCGTCTGCCACCCCGGCAGCAAGCCGCGCCATCAGGTCCGCGCTCGCGGGCGCCACCAGAATCAGGTCCGCGACCTCGGCGTAGTGCAGGTGCGCGATGACCTCCGGGCCGAACGGCTCCTCGAAGGTGTCGGTGGATACCGGCTGCGCGGCCAGCGCGCCGAACGTAGCCGGGGTGACAAAGCGCCGCGCGCCCGCCGTGAGCACGGGCAACACCCGCGCCCCCGCCTGCACCAGCTTGGAACACAGGTCCGCCGCCTTATACGCCGCGATCGACCCCCCGACCCCGAGGACCACCGTCTTACCGGTGAGGGGCAGTGGCCCAGGGTTGGGCCCCCCTCCCCGGCCCTCGTCCCTCGTCCCGCCCCTCCCCCCACGCCCGCAGGGCGGCTCAGTCGCGGCTGCGCCGCTGGGGGGAGGGGTCGGCGAAGCC
>Ga0065721_10050601_pt1 | contig 19000 bp, 18 predicted proteins | sample Mesricmetagenome_FD_59108 | JGI IMG/M metagenome (GOLD analysis project Ga0065721, IMG submission 59108) | Mesophilic microbial community from rice straw/compost enrichment Sample: eDNA_1 v2 (version 2) | ecosystem: Engineered > Solid waste > Grass > Composting > Bioreactor | place: USA: Davis... | reverse complement strand
GCCGATGCCCGCCCGGACGGCGACCGCCCTGTCGGACAGCGCGCCCGTGTCGACCATCGACATCAGCTTGGCGTCCGGCTCTCTCTCCAGAATCCATTCGGACAGCTTGGCCATGCGTCTCCTAAGCGCGGTATGATAATCCTCTCCCCAAGCGGAACGGGAGAGGATGCCGCGGCGTTTCCCCGGCTCCGACACGGGGGCGTCCTTCATCTTGGACGGATAAGCGACCGCGATGGCGATAATCGACTTCGCTTTGGGCAAGAGCAGCTTCGGAGTCGTCCTCAGATCCAAATCCCGTTCCTCGAAGCCCGATTCGCGGCCGAGCTCGCGATGACGGACCAATCGCTTCCTCAGTTCCTCGAACGGCTCCGCCGTCGTGATCTTCAGCTTATCGATGCCGAGACCCGGAGCCGCTTCGATCAGTTCCTCCTTGAACTTCTTCCAGTAGGCGTAATCTTTCTTCATCTTCTATCCCGCGCTCACAGCTTCTTCAATTTGCTTATCGGCCATACGACGAAATCCGCTCTGCCCTGGATCAGCTCCTCGGGCACTTCTTTGAACGCCCGGCTGTCCTTGCTCGCGTTCATATGGCGATTGTCTCCCAAGACGAAATAGTGGCCTTCCCCGACCGTCGTCGGGCCGAAGTCTCCGTCTTCGATCTTCGAATCGGTATAAGGCTCCACCTTCAAGTCTCCGTTGACGTATAGCTCGCCGTCGCGAATTTCCAGCGTATCTCCGGGGAGAGCGACGATACGCTTGACCAGAAATTCCTTTTTCTCCCCGGCGCCGCTCGGATCTTGCAGAATGACGACGTCGCCGCGATCGAGACTGCCCAGCTTCAAGGCGATCTTGTTTACGAACAGCCATTCGTTCTCGTGCAGCGTCGGCTGCATGGAAACCTTCTTCACGGTCGAAAGCTGGAAGACGTACGCTCTCAGCAGAAGCACGATAACCGCCGCGACGATCAACGCCTTGGTCCAGTCCCATAGCTCTTTGCGCCAGCCGCTCAGCCCCGGTCTGTAGGCTTTCTCCTTCTTGGGCTTCCGCTCCTTCGGCGGGGACGAAGACCGTCTTCTGCTCCCCGGAATAGCAGTCTCCGTATGATCCGTCATCTCGCTCTCTCCTTTCCCGCCGTATCTCTATGCTTCTTCCATTGTTCGTAATAATATCGCACCTGGTCGTCTCCGAAAGGGAATTTCCCTTCCTCGATCGCCTCCTGCAGGGACCGCATGCCTTCGGCAACCCGTTCCTCCACGACGGCTCCGTAATGGTACTCGTCCTTGTGGAGGGCGTACTCGTCGCGGTCCAGCTCGGTCCATTTTCCGTCGGGAGTCACGATCACGTCCAGGTCGTAGTCGATATAAGTCAGAACGTCTCCGTACCGGTAAGGGGGGGACGCCAAATTGCAATAGTAGCGAATGCCGTCGTCTTCGATCAACGCGACGACGTTAAACCAGCGGTCCGGCATAAAAAAGGACACGGCCGGTACCCGGCTCACCCATTCTCTCCCGTCCGCCTCCCGGATCGCCGTATGTTCGTTGATTAAAATCCAAACCGCCTCGTCCCGGTGGTCGGGATGGATTTTCTCCGAGGGGACCTGCCAATTTTCCAGCCACGTCCGGTGCGGGGAGCCGTCGTGCTTGAAGCTCTTGATCACGCATTTTCCGTAAATCCGATCGGCCATCTCGTACACGGCTCGTCCTCCCGAATGCGATGTCGTCCTGAAGCCGTTTATTCCAATGGCCTTCTCCATCGGTATGCTTTGCTACTTATAAGAAAAGCATATCTCCCCGCCAAAAGCAATGGCGTAAAAGATATGCTTCCATCAAAGCCGTCCGCCCGGATTAACCCGCGACGATCGCGAGCGGCTGAGTCAACTGAACGATATCTACGGGCTTCACGCCGAGCGAATCGTAGAACGGCCGAAGCACCACGTTATGTTTGTCTTCCGCGACGAGAACCTTCAAGACGTTGCGCTGCCTGAACCGGGTGCTGACCTGGGCTACGAGTCCCCGTCCCACGCCTTGCCGTCTGTACTTGGACCGAACGGCGATGCGGTAAACGTAACCCTTGTGATGGTCGATCGTGCCGATCAAGACGCCCGCGATCTCGCCCGCGCTCTCCGCGACGAGAACCAGTTCGCTGTCCCAAGACAACTGCCGGGCGAAAGCTCCCATCGTCTCTTCGCAGCATTCTTCCGATAAAACCTCTTCCAGTAGCTCCGCGACCATTCTGTAGTCCGACAGTCGGAATGAACGAATCTGCATGCTGTCATTTCCTCCGGGCATTCAGTTTACATTCGGCTTTACATTCAGTTTACGGTCTCTTCATTTTACGACAATTTAGCGAAATTTCTAGTTCTATTCTTAAAAAAACCTAAATTATTTTTGTAAAACTACTAGAAAACTAGATGAAAACGCTTTATTTTTGACGATATGCCCCTATTCTATCGGGATTTTGAACGATTTTGGCGTTTTCCGGATAATTTTAGCGAATAATCGCCTCTAAAATGGACAAACTAGGGGAAATGCGCGCACGGAATGATGGAATCGAAGTCCGGTTGCGACTTTTTATACATTTATGTTGATTTAATCGGACCAATCGGGGATAATAGTCATTGTCAGCAACTTGGGCTATATAAGTTGAACCTTGCTTCGACTTATATACATAATCCGAATCTCAATTATTTAGGAGGTATTTACTCATGGCTCACGAATTACCGGCTCTTCCCTACGCAACGAACGCCCTCGAACCGCACATCGACGCGACGACGATGGAAATTCACCATGGCCGTCACCATAACACGTACGTAACGAACCTGAACAACGCGCTGAAATCCGCGCCGGAGCTGGAAAGCAAGAGCGTAGAAGACCTGATCGCCGACCTGAACGCCGTTCCGGAAAGCATCCGCACCGCCGTTCGCAACAACGGCGGCGGACACGCGAACCACAGCCTGTTCTGGACGACGATCAGCCCTAACGGCGGCGGCCAACCTTCCGGCGCGCTCGCTGCGGCGATCGACGCGGAGCTCGGCGGCTTCGACAAGTTCAAGGAGTCTTTCGCCGCTGCGGCGACGACCCGTTTCGGCTCCGGCTGGGCATGGCTCGCGCTCGGCAAAGACGGCAAGCTGAAAGTATACAGCCTTCCTAACCAAGACAGCCCGATCATGGAAGGCGACACGCCGCTGCTCGGCCTTGACGTATGGGAGCACGCGTACTACCTGAAATACCAAAACAAACGCCCGGATTACATCGCGGCATTCTGGAACGTCGTGGACTGGAACGCCGTAGGCGCCAACTACGACGCCGCGAAATAATCGGCCGATGCGCATAAAGCCCGCAATTCGCGAGAGATCGCGAATTGCGGGCTTTTCGTCCGTATCGTCTTTAAGCGGTAGTCGCGCAGTCGTCTTCCAGCAATCCGTTCAGCTCGGACGTCACGGTATCGATCATCGTGACGAACGACGACAGCTCTTGCGAGCTGGCCGCCTGTTCGCGGGAGAAGCGAACGGTCTCCTCGCTGCCTTGCTTCACCTCTTCGAGCGCCGAGCGGATTTCTTTCAGCTTGCTCTGAATCGTCGCCAGAGATTGCTTGGAGCTCGTGGCCAGCTTGCGGATTTCGTTCGCGACGACCTCGAACCCGAGGCCGGCTTCGCCGGCTCTAGCCGCTTCCAGCGCCGCGTTCAAACCGATGAGATGCGTCTGATCGGAGATTTCCCTCATCGCCGTGCCGAGCTGGTTAATCTCGTCGATGTTGGCCGACAGCTCTCCTACTTTCTCGTGGGAGTTCTCCTGCACGGCCGCCGTGTGCGAAGCGTTCGTCGCGACCAGGTTGCTGCTCGCGCTTAATTGAACCATCATGGAAGACAGCTCCTGCACGGTGGAGCTGACCTTCGTCAGGATGTATTGCCGGGATTCCACCAGCTTCTCGATTTTCGCTTTTTCGTCTTCCTCGTAAGCTTCCAGCACGATTTGGGAATCCAAATTGAACAGCTTGCTGAGCTTATGGGTCGTCGGCAGCCAATCTTTCGGATCGACCCGCTGCAAATGCCTTGTGGCGATGTCCAGATAAAGAATATAGGTTCCCAAATACCAATTCGTCGTAAGCCCGATTTTCGAATGAACCCTGCCGATATGAAGCCGATTTTCAAAAAACGGTTCGTCGATCGCGCCCGCCGTCAGCGTTTGAAAGTACCAACGCTGCGTTTCTTTTAATCTTTCGATCGTGCTGTGGCGGTTGATCAGCTTGAGCAGCTCGGGATGTTCGACGATTCTGGCGTAAAGCTCGTCCACGACCGCGTTCGTAATTTCCCCGAAGGCCGCTTGCTTCGTTTTCAGGAACACCAAGTCCTCTTCCGTTATCCCGATGTAATCGAGCTGCTTCTTTCTCTTTTCGCTCACTTGAATCAAATCGCGTCTTCCCCCTGTCAAGGATGTCCGTTGGCAATGATGTCCACTTACCTATAGAGTGGCCTCAAACCGTTGATTCGTCAAGTCTTCCCGGCAACTTCGCCAAATCTTTAGCCGGTTCGGTAACGCTCCGTCCCCAGAAGCTTTTCCATTCGCAGAAGCACCGTCAGCCTATCCCCGCTCTTCCGAATGCCCCGTACGAAATCCGACGCTCCGCCGGAGAGGGACGCGGGAGTCTCCTCCACTTCATGATCCGGCATGTCGACCACTTCCGCGACCGAATCGACCAGAATGCCGATATCGGACTCGCCGTCGCTCATGACGATGACTCTCGAGTCCTCTTCGATCGTCGACGGAGCGAGACCGAGACGCCGCGAAATATCGATCACCGGCAGCAGGCGGTCCCGAAGATTCATGACGCCCAGCGTATCGGTTGATCGGGAAGAAACCTGCGTCAGCGCCGGAACCCGGATAATCTCCTTCACTTGACCGATATCGAACGCGTAGGATTGCTCTCCGAGCAGGAACGTCACCCTCTTGGAGCTGGAGACGCCCACGTTCGCCCCGCGATTGTCGCGGTGCGGGTCGATCGCGGTTCCCGCCTCGCGGGCGACCGCGTTCACGTCCAGAATAAACGCGATGCTGCCGTTGCCCAGAATGGAGGCTCCAGAGGCGTAAGACACTTGGCCCAGGTAAGGAGACAGCGGCTTCATGACGATCTCTTGGTTCGCCACGAGCCGGTCGACGAACAGGCATACCCGTCTGTCCGCCGCTCCGATCATGACCGCGTAGCCTTTGCCGGAACCGTTCGGCTCCGTGCGCAGCTTCGCGTGAAGACGAACGAGCGGATAAATCTCGCCTCGGACGGTGCAGATTTCTTTGCCGTGCACGCTCTGGATATCCGCGGAAGAAAGCTGGAACGTCTCCAGCACGTGAACGAGCGGAATCGCGAACGCATGCTTGCCTAGCTCGACGAGCAGCGACCGGGTAATCGCCAGCGTAAGCGGCAGCTTGATCGTAATCTCCGTCCCTTGACCCGGCGCCGTATCGATCTCGATCAGCCCGTTCAGCTTCTCGATGCGCGAGCGGACGATATCCATGCCGACTCCCCGGCCCGAAAGCTCGGTGACCCGCTCCGCGGTCGACATCCCGGAATGGAAAATGAGCGAGATCGCTTCCTTGTCGGACATTCTGGTGGCATCCTCTTCGGCGATGAAGCCTTTGCTGATCGCCTTGGCTCTCACTTTGGCCGGATCGATTCCTCGCCCGTCGTCTTTCACCCGAATCACGATCGCGTTCTCTTGATGGCTGGCCTGCAGGTGAAGCCGGCCTTTGCGCGGTTTGCCGAGGCGCTCCCGCTCTTCCGGGGCTTCCAAGCCGTGGTCGGCGGAATTGCGGAGTATATGGATCAGCGGATCGCCGATCTCTTCGATCAACGTCCGATCCAGTTCGGTCTCCTTGCCCTCGATCGCGAACTCGATTTCTTTGCCCGCCTGCTGAGCCAAATCCCGCACGAGTCGAGGAAACCGGTTGAACAGCTGTTCGATCGGCAGCATCCGGGTTTTCATCATGCCTTCCTGCAATTCCGCGATGACCCGGTTCAGGTGATCGGTTACCTCTCCCAGCAGAGCGACTTCCGGCTCCTGCTTGCGGCTCTCGTTCAGCCGCTTTCGGACCTCCTGCAGACGGGTATTGTCGATGATGAGCTCTCCGACCAGGTCGAGCAGGTGCTCGAGCCTTTTCACGTCGACGCGAACGGTCTGCTGAATCGGGGTTTTCCCTTCGCCGGAAGGCGTCGCCGCTTCGGGGTCCGCGCCGGTTGCGGGAACAGGCGCTCCGGCGGGCGTTGACACGGCGGCCGTGTCCGAAATATGCCCTTCCCGGGCACGATCCGCCCTTGCGGCCGGCTCGAAAACGCATACGCGGGCATCCCCGATCTGGGACAGCTGAAGCACGTTGGCTTCGATTTCTTCGCTCGAGCGGGAGGACGCCACGACGAACGCGATCGGTCCGGACAGCAGCCGGCTCTCGTCGTCCCAATCGTCTAGCGACGGATAGACGGCCACGACTTCGCCGTTCTCGGTCAACGCGCGATGCACGAGCATCGCCCTGACCGTCGGCATATCCGCCTCTTCCAGCAGCGACACCGTCGCGAGATAGAGGGGAACGCCTTCTTCGGCTTTGCGTTCGATCTCGTCCCTTTCCCGCGGTCCCCAGCTGATCTCGTCGCCGGCTTCCGCGGCTTCGGCGGGCTCGGTCTGTTCCCGGCCGCTCATGCAATCGTCCAGCAGCCGAAGCAAACGTTCGTCGGGCTTGTCTTCGGCCAGGCCTTGCCGAAGCGTTTCCCGTTGCACCTTCAAGTAATCGATGCAGCCGAACAGCGTATTCACGAGCGAGGAGCTGACCGGCAGCCGCTCCTGGCGGAGCAGGTCGAACACGCTCTCGACCCGGTGAGTCACTTCCTTCATATGGTGAAAACCCATCGCCGCGGAGGAGCCCTTCAACGTGTGCGCCGCCCGAAAAATTTTCTGGATCGTCTCGGTCAGATTGCCCCCCTTCTCCAATTCCAGCAGGGCATGGTCAAGAGTGAGCAGCTGCTCCTCAAGCTCGTCCAGAAACACGCCGAGATACGTCGTCGCGAATGCGTCCATTCTAGTGGACCTCCCTTCTCAAGCCCAGTACGGCTTTCAAGTCCAGCACGCTGATCAGCTTGCCTTCCAGCCTGCCGATCCCGGACAGGAAATCGCGTCCGGCCGTCGGCGTTCCGCCGCTAGCCGGGGGCAGAATCTCCTCGAACGAGGTCGCTTGCTCGACGCCGTCCACGGCGATGCCGATATCCTCTTCGCCCGTGTTCACGATCACGATGCGGGACGAACGGCTTTCCCCCGCTTCCCCGAGCCCGAACCGGACGCCGAGTCCGATAACGGGAACGATCTTCCCCCGGAGGTTGATCACTCCCTTGACGAAGGGCTTATCGCAGGGCACCTCCGTAATCGGCTGCGGCTTGATAATCTCCTGTACCTCCGCTACGGAGATCGCGTATTTTTCCCCTTCTAATCCGATAACGATATAATTATTCATGGATGCGCACTCCCGCCTATACCTTGAAAATCGACACGTTCTCGTTCAGCTTCTCCGAGAGACGGGCCAGAGATTGCGACGAGCTTGCCGCTTCTTCGGCCGCCGCCGCGGATTGCTGGCTGGCCGCGGCGATCGTCTCGACCGCCCGCAGCACCTCCTCCGACTGAGCGGATTGCTGCTCGCTCGCCGCCGCGATCTCGGACACCTGCGTCGCCGTCTCGCCTACCATGCTTACGATCTGCTCGAACGTCCGCCCCGTCTTGGCCGACAATCCGGTAGCTTCCTTCACCGCTTGCACGCTGGAATCGGTGTTTTGCTGCATGCCTTTAATGATCGTCGCGATCTGCTTCGTCGCTTCCCCGCTCCGTTCGGCCAGCTTGCGCACCTCGTCGGCGACGACCGCGAAGCCCCTGCCTTGATCGCCGGCCCTGGCCGCCTCGATGGCCGCGTTCAAGGCCAGCAGGTTCGTCTGCTCGGCGATCTCGTCGATCACCTCGATGATTTGTCCGATTTGCAAGGAATCCCGCTCCAGCAATTGCATCTGTTCGGACAGCTTATCCATGCTGTGCAGCGATTCTTCGATCGCTTGCGCGCCTTGCTCGGCCCCGATTCTCGTTCTTTCGGACAGCTCGGCGACCGAGCTGGCGTTGACCGCCACCGCGGCTACGGCCGACGACATCTCCCGCACGAGTTCGTTGATCGTCTGCGCGGATTCCGCTTGATCCGTGCTGCCCCTGGCGATCTCCTCCGTCGTCGCCGATATTTCCTGCGCCGACGCCGCGACGCTCTGCGCGGAGCCTAGGGCATGGCCGATCAATCCTCTCAGATTGTCCATCATTCCGTTGAAAGAGCTCGCCAGATCTCCGACCTCGTCTTTCGAGAAAGCCTCGGCCTGGTTTCTCAGATCGCCTTCGGCGGCTTTGGCAGCTACGTCCGCGACGGACCGAACCGCTCGCACCATTCTCGCCGAAAGGATGATCGCGATCAAAACGCCGACGACGAGCGCCGACAACCCGAGCACGAACACCGCTATCGTTCCGATCTGGTTCGACCGGAACACTCTATGAGCTTCCTGGTCCGCTCCGCTCTCGTTAAGATCGATCCATTCGGTCATTTCCTGTCGGATCGACTGAACGAGCGGAACCAGCTCCCGAATGACGGTCAGATCGGTATTCGCGCCATTCGTGCGGGCTTCGTCGGATATCTTTCGGATCGTCTCGAAATATTGTGCGGAGTCCGACAGAATCGAATCGTACATCGCTTGCTCTTCGGAACTGTTTATATACGCTTTGTATCGTTCCATATCCGCATTGAATTTTTCCATCGCGCTTTCCAGCGTCTCGAGCGAGCTCAGCCTCGTCTGTTCGTCCGTCTCGAACTTCGCGAGCATCACCTGTCCGCTTAAGCCGTTAAAGTCTCCCCTTATCTGGGATAACTGGCTGATGCTTGGCATCCAGCTATCCTTGATGTCCGTGATGGACCCCTTCAAGGAGCCCATCTGGATGACCGATACCGTACCGACCGTAATCAGCAATGCCAATACGACGCCGAACCCGGTCAACAACTTCGCGCGAATGTTCAATCTCATCGTTCCTCGCTCCTCGTCTCGTTCAATAGATGTATTAGTTCCAGTTCTCCCGGGCACCCGCGTTCGCTTCTTCCGGCATGAGGATCAAACAATCGATAATGTTCATCAGTTCTCCTCTGGCATGATTCATGAATCCGAGCAGAGAATCCTCCAGCTTGTCCGCCCGCAGCACCGCGTTAAGCCAGATGCGGCGATTCAGCAGCACGATCGACAATTCGTAATTGGAAGGATAGCGTTTGATATCCTCGTAGATCGTCGTCTCCAGATAGGAATCCGGAAGAATCATCGAAAACATTAATTGCGGGTAGTCGCTCCCCATGTCCCTAATGCGAAATTGCTCCCTGAGCGGATAATTCGATTTATGCCAGCAGTAGCCGTCCGGCACGGCCTGCTCCTCCCATACCGGCTCGTACTGAAGAACCGCGTCGAAAAAGAGTTGTCCGTAAAATTGTATCAGTCTCACTTCTTCCCCCCTCAAGCTGCAGCGTCAGAGCCCACCGACGCTTCACCTCCGATCCTAGTTATCCGCATATTGGATTACTTTCCACTTTAAGCGCCACTTATTAAATCCGGTGCCGAATAGATATTTGCCAGTTATGTTTTTCGCTAACCGAACGGGAAGCCCCCCGCCATATTGTTAGCAAAGTGTTTGCCGCGGGCGAGACCCGCGAGATCGAGAGATCGCCGGACGATAAGCGGGAAAGCCGCTTATCTCCGGCTCTCACCCACGTTTGCGCAGGGCGATAAGCGGAAAATCTGCTTATCTCGCTCCTGCACCCACGCTCCTCCCCCGCCCCCAGGCCGCAACGCGAAAAAGCCGCGAAGATCTCCCGGCATGCCCGCATGCCAAGAACCTTCGCGGCCCCGCAATGGTTTCTCGGCGTACGAATCGCGCCGCGAAACCATCGACCTCTCAAGATAAGGACTGAATAAAATATTCCGTTAACCATTTCCTAAAAACGTTAGGCCACGAATAATTCTCGAAGTCGTCCGGTCCGACCCACCGGTACCCGGTTCGATCCGAGACGTACTTCTCGTCGACGGCAACGGCTTCCAGCACCTTCAGCCGCCAGACGAGATGCGTGAAGACGTGCTGGGCTTCTCCCGCCACGATCCCGGAAGCCCGAACGCCAATGCCTTCCTCCGCCAAGCCCGCCTCGAGAAGCGAGGCTCCCCTGGCGGCGCTTCCCCACGCCTCCTCGTCCGGCGCTTCGACGTACGGCAGCTCCCACATCTTGGCGAGCAAGCCCGAATCCGGACGCTGCCGGACGAGAACCTTGCCCGCATGCTCGCCGGTCCCCTGCACGACGGCGGCGAACAGGAAGACGGGCTTCGCCTTCTTCGCCTTCGTCTTGACGGGAAGCTCCCGCTCCCGGCCTGCGAGCCGGCCCGAGCACCTCTCTCCGACGGGGCATTCGCCGCATGACGGAGACTTCGGCGTGCAGACGAGCGCGCCGAGCTCCATGAGCGCCTGGTTAAAGTCGGCCGCCTCGTTTTCCGGAATAAGGGATTGAGCCAACGCCTCCATGCCGATCCGGGTGGCCGGGCGAGCGATGTCCTCCTCCAGGCAGAAGTAACGGGACAGCACCCGCATCACGTTGCCGTCCACCGCCGGTTCCGGCTGATCGTAAGCGATGCTTAGAATAGCGCCCGTCGTATAAGGACCGACGCCCTTCAGGCCTGACACTTCCTTCTTGTCCCTGGGCACCACTCCGCCGTATTTCTCCACGACTTCTCGCGCGGCGGACTGCAGATTGCGGGCTCTGGAATAGTAGCCGAGTCCCTCCCAATGCTTCAGCACGTCCTCTTCCGGAGCGACGGCGAGGTCTCTCAGCGACGGAAAACGGTCCACGAACCGGTTGAAGTAGGGGATGACGGTATCGACGCGAGTCTGCTGAAGCATGATTTCCGATACCCAGATATGATAAGGATCGCGGCTTCTTCTCCAAGGCAAATCGCGACGCGACTTCCGATACCAGTTAAGAAGGTTTTCCGAGAAATAGGTTTTGTCCCGCTCCATCGACGCCATTCCGTTCATCAGTCCCGCCCCTCTTCCTTGTCCGCCGGATCGTTCCCGGCGGAAGAAGTGAATGCCGCGGCTTGCTTCCGATAGCGGCTAGGCGTCAATCCGGTGTGCGCCTTGAACATCCGGGAGAAGTAATAGATCTGCATGCCGACCTTGCCGGCCACCGCCGAAACGTTGCATTCCGGCTTGAGCAGCAAGCTCTTGGCGATCTCCATCCGCCGCATGTTCACGTATTGGATCGGGGAATAACCAAGAATGCCTTTGAAAAAGACGATAAAATAATTCGGATGCAAATAGACTTGCCGGGCCAAGCTCTCCACGGTGATATTCTCGGCGATATGCTCGTCGATATAGTTCAACACCAGGTCGATCTTCTGCAGATCGTCCGAAATGGCTTCGTTATCGGGAAGCGACAGATGATCCAGATAGACGCTGATGAGCTCCAGCATGGCCGCCTTCAGCTTCAGCCTGGAAGTCAGCCCGTCCCGGGCCAATTCCTCGAACAGCTTGCCGAACAGGGCGGATACCGGCCGCCCGTCCGAAATCCGAATATGGTAAGGCATCTGCAGCGTCCGGTACAGGTCCCGATCCTCGTAGCTGCTTCGGAAATGGCACCACTGCACGGTAAGCCGCTCGTATTCCCCGATCTCGAACCGATGCGGAACGCCCGACAGCAGGATGATCAGGCTGCCCTCCGACAGCTGCGTTACCTGATTCATCGCGCGCAGCTTCCCGGTTCCTTCCTTGACGTATAGAAAGCGGCTGCAATCGTAGATATCGTCGCGATCCTTCGCGGAGTCCGCGTCCAGCACCGTCTCGGCCGCGGCCGCGATCTCGAAATTCATCTGCTCGAAATGCTTCATCATGATCGTCAAAAAGTTCGCGCTCATCTATTTGCTCCAATACCCGAAATAGTTGTAAGGTCGTCTCCTCGCATTCTCCCATTATACTTCACAACAAGATATGCGTAAAATGCCATAAGATTATTGGAAATCCAATAAATAACAGCCCGGCAAACCGATTGCCGGGCTGTTGTCGTTATAGCTTTTCGATTAAGGCGGTGGCGGCGGCCAGCGAGCGCTCGTGGGTGATCGCGACATGGATCGCGTACTTCTCCGGCCCCGCCCAGCCGAGCCGGCCGACGGACGCCTCGGACAAGGAGCAGACGGGTCGTCCGCATTCGTCGGCGAGCACCTGTATATCCTGAAAACCGACCTTCGCTCCGATGCCGCAGCCGATCGCTTTCGCGACCGCTTCCTTGGCCGCGAAACGGCCGCACGCGTATTCCAGCGCCCGGCGGGGCGGCAGCTTCGCCCAATCCTCGCGTTCCCTGGGCGTGAGCACTCTCTCGATAAACCGCCGCGCGCCGGGCCCCGCCAATATTTTATCCATCCGTGCCGACTCGACGACGTCCAGGCCGATTCCTTCGATCATCTCGGCCGGCTAGATCCCCGGTATGCCATGGCGCTTATGCTCCGTGCGCTTGTAATGCTTCTCGAGGATTTCCTTCGCCTTCGGGTCGATCTCCTTGCCTTCGAGGTAAGAGCTGTTGTCTTCGTACGTGACGCCGAGCTCGTCCTCGTCGGTCTGCCCTTGCCATAAACCCGCCGTCGGGGCTTTGTCGACGATTTCGGCCGGAACGCCCAACCGACGGGCGAGCTGTCTGACTTGGCGCTTGTTCAGGGTGCTCAGCGGGGTCAGGTCGACGGCTCCGTCGCCCCATTTCGTAAAGAAGCCCGTCAGCGCTTCGGAAGCGTGGTCCGTGCCGACGACCAGCAGGTTCATATCGAACGCGAGCGCGTATTGAACGACCATGCGCGTACGCGCCTTGACGTTCCCTTTGCCCCCTCGGCTCAAATGCCTGTGGATGCCGAGCGCCTTGAATGCGTATTCGGTCTCGATCGCGATCTCGTCGACCGCTTCCTGGATGTTCGTCTCGACTTTGTGCGTCAGCGCGAACGCTTCGGCCACGGCATAGCTGTGCGCGATGTCCGATTGCTCCCCGTAAGGCTGGAACACGCCCAGCGTTATGTACTCCTTGCCCGTCTCCTTGGACAGCTCGTCCGTCGCGCGCTTGCACAGTCCCGTCGCCACGGCGCTGTCTACGCCTCCGCTGATCGCGATCAACAGCCCGGATGCTCCGGCTTGCATTACGTAATCCTTCAGGAAAGCGACTCTGCGCTCGATCTCGGCGTCGACGTCGATCGTCGGTTTTACCCCGAGCTTCGCGATGATCTCTTGCTGAACCGTCATTCTTCTTCCTCCTCGTCCCCAAAAAATATCCCGGAGACCCGGCCGCTAGCGGTCGGTGCCTCCGGGAATGCTGCGTGCGTTAACGGCAGAAGCGGTCGAAGGCATCCGTCAAGTCCGCCGCGATGTCGTCCGCGCTGCGATTCTCGATCTGATGCCTCTCGATAAAGTGAACGAGCTCTCCGTCCTTCATCAGAGCGATCGAAGGAGACGACGGCGGATACGGCAGGAAATATTCTCTCGCCTTCGCCGTCGCTTCCTTATCCTGTCCCGCGAACACCGTGAACAGGTGGTCGGGCACGACGTCGTGCTTGAGCGCTTCGGCGACGCCCGGACGGCATTGGCCCGCCGCGCAGCCGCACACCGAGTTCACGACGACAAGCGCCGTTCCGGAAGCCGTCGGAAGATTCTCTTCCACTTCTTCCGGCGTTCTCAATTCTTTGATCCCGATGCGGGTCAGATCGTCCCTCATCGGCTGGATCATATCTAGCATATATCTTTCGAAAGACATCGACATGTTAGGCGCCTCTCTTTCCGGTGTCAGAGTCGGCGGTTCGTAAAGTTCCGCCGATTTCCATTATAACGCGCCTTCGCGAACGCCGTCAAAGCGGGATTGCCCATCGCGAAAGCCCGGCGTTAAAACCAGCCGGGTCTTCCTAGGGTTCGTCCTGGGCTTCCGGAGCGGGAAAGCCGTCGTCCTCGTCCGTCTCGCCGAGCGGCGAGGTGACGTGCGTCGGATGCATGAACGGGCGGGAAGACGATATCCCCTTCTCGAACCGATCCCGGTTTTCCGACGTCCGAAAGCCGATGTCCCGGTAAGGATGCACCCATTGCTCTCCCGCCATGACGGCGGGATCCGTCTCCTCGTCCCAGCTCTCCAAAGGAGAGCTCTCGGATTCGTAATCGTGGTCGCCGATCACGACGCCGTGCTCGTTCACGAAAGGATTCCTCGGCCCCCTGTTTTCCCGCAAAGCCTCGGCGGAGAACTCGATCTCGAACGGGTCCAGCTTCGGATCGTCCTTCCCCCCGGCCGGCTTGACGCCCGCGTACGGCTCCGATGTCCTCCGGTCGTCCGCGGCGCTCACGTCGACGGTCGGTTGGGGCCGTCCAGTTTTTTATCGTATCCGGGAGATCCGGGCGAAGGCCCGCGACGGGCTTGTTCGGGCGCGGGGCGTCCGGATTTGGACGGTCCTCGGTCATTCGGCTTCGGCATGGAAGATTCCTCCCCGTATGGTCTAATCGACCATAGTGTATCCGAAACCGGCCGGCTTATCCGCGGCGGGCGCTCGCTCCGGGTACCCCGGATTCGTCCCGCCCTTATGCGATTTTATCCGGTTTGGAGAAAGACACGATGAAGCTCGTCCCCTTCCCGACCTCGGATTCCACGCGGATTTTGCCGTTGTGCCGTTCGACGATGCTAAGGCATAACGCCAAACCGAGCCCGGTGCCGTTCGTCTTCGTCGTAAAGAAGGGCTCGAACAGCTTTTCCAGCTTCTCCGGGGGGATTCCGACGCCATGGTCGACGACCTTGAGCTGCACGGAGTCCTGAAGGCACAGCGTCTCGATCAGAAGCACGCCTTTATCCGTCATCGCCTCCATGCCGTTGCGCGACAGGTTCAAGATCAGCTGCTTCATTTCCTTGCTGTTCATCGGCAGCAATTCCATGTTTTCGTCGAGCTTCAGCTCGATCAGCTGCCCTCTCATGTTGGCATCCGCCCAGATCAGCGGAAGCAGCTCGTTCAGCAGGTCGTTCAGGTTCGACGGCTCCTTCGCCACGATCCGGTTCTGCGCCAGAGACAAAAAGTCGTTGATGATCGAGTTGACGCGGTCGAGCTCGTCGAGCACGATCCGGAAGTAGGATTGCTGCTCGGCGGGGCTCCGTTCGTTCAGAAGCTGCACGAATCCGCGGATGACCGCCATCGGGTTGCGGATCTCATGCGTAATGCTGGCGGCCATCTGCCCGACGAGGCTAAGCCTCTCCATCCGGTTCAGCTCGTCCTTTAATCTCTGCAGCTCGGTAATCTCGTGGCCGATAAACAGCACTCCGTCCGTTCCGTGGGAGGGCATTTCCTTGATCAAGCAATAGACGGTGTAGAACGATCGGCCCCGCAGCTTCATGATTTCCGTCAGACGCTCTTCGCCGCGCAAGATTTTCTCTACCGGATCGAAATCGTAAGAAGCTTCCATTTTGTCCAACAAGAACGAAAACCTCTGATGCAAAATCTCGTTGCGGCTGAACGGGGTGACCAATTCCAACGTCAGGTCGTTGATGTGCGTAATCGCTCCCTTGTTGTCGCAGAAGACGACGATCAGCGGGGAGCTGTCGATAAATTGCTGAAGTCTGCGCATCTCTTTTCGGTATTTCATCGAGACGTCGCGGAGCTGAACCTGCAATTGGATGCGTTCGAAGCCGATCTCCGTGAAGTGGATGCACAGAAGAAGAACTCCCGCGAACAAGACGCATAGGCCGAACCATATGGCAAGATGGCTTTCCGGAATCCCCCAGAAATTCGCGTCCGAATTCGTGCAATAGGCGGTAAACTGGAATAGGACCAGAATAAAGCTCAACAGAATCGCGATTTTAAACTTTCCTTTGCGATTGCGGGAAGCGTATCTCGGAATACTGAATAACAATATCGGAACGAACAGAACCAGGAACGACGCTAGAAGCATGTATTCCCATTGTCCGCCAAGCTGCGTCACGCGGCCCGTGACGTATACCACCGTCAGGAAAGCCGTTACGGCCACTCCTCCGTATAACGAACCGATCAAATAGGGAATATGCCGGAGATCGAACTGTACCCCATGCTCCGTAATCGTGCTGAAGTGCATGTTGAGCAGCATCGTGATTCCGCAGCAGATCGCGAAGAACAGATGCGCGCTCCGGTTTCTTTCCGGTTTGGCGTACCAAACCATGAACATAAAAACAGGAAGGCAAGCGATCAAACTTTGCAGCAGCGCCTCTTTCCACATCCAGCGAACCTCCCGCATCAACGGATCGGCTTCACCTAGCAGCGTCCATTCGTGTTATCCTAGTAGGTATATCAGAAATGAATCAATTAGATTAAAGCACATCTCTCCATAGGTTACAATATTAGGTATTTAATTAGGTTAATTTTATTTTTTTTAGACAAAGGAGAAACGGATGAATTACGACGCGATCGTCATCGGCGGGGGCTCCGCGGGACTCATGGCCGCCGTGTCCGCGAGCAGGCTCGGAGCGAAGGTGCTTCTGGTGGACAAAGGAGACAAGCTCGGGCGCAAGCTGGGCATATCCGGGGGCGGCCGGTGCAACGTTACGAACAACAAAGAGACGGACGAATTGATCAAGCACATTCCGGGCAACGGCAGGTTTCTGCACAGCTCGTTCGCCAACTTCGACAACAAGGCCATAATCGCTTTTTTCGAAAATCTCGGCATCCGGTTGAAGGAAGAAGACAACGGTCGGATGTTCCCGGTATCGGACAAAGCGAAGACGGTCGTCGACGCCCTGGTCGGCCAAGTGCGCAAGCAGGGCGTCGACATTCGGGTCAACTCTCCCGTGGACCGGGTCTTGTACGACGAGAACGAACGGGAAGCGACTGGCGTGCGTCTCCGTTCCGGGGAAACGATTCTCGCCCGCTCCGTCATCGTGGCTTCCGGCGGCAAGTCCGTGCCCCATACGGGTTCGACCGGAGACGGTTACGCCTGGGCGCAGGCGGCGGGGCATACGATCACGGAGCTGTTCCCGACGGAAGTTCCGCTGACGTCTAACGAACCTTTTATCGCAAGCAAAGAGCTTCAGGGATTGTCCCTGCGGGATGTGACGTTGTCCGTCTGGAGCGGCAAGGGGAAACGGATCGTCCTGCATCGGGGGGATATGATTTTCACCCATTTCGGCTTGTCGGGTCCGATCGCCCTCAGATGCAGCCAATTCGTCGTCAAGGAGCTCAAAGCATCGGGAGGGGGGAACGTCGAGACTTCGGTCGATCTGATGCCGGACAAGTCCGCGGACGAGATTTACGCCGAGGCGCTGAGACTGGCGGAGACTGAGTCCAAGAAAGCGATCAAGAACGTGCTTCGGGCCTTGATGCCCGATAAAATGATCCCCGTGCTGCTTCGCGCAGCCGAGCTTCCGGAGACGGCGACGTACGACAATCTGCCGCGTCAGGGGCTCGTCAAGCTGGCCGGTCTGATCAAGCGGTTCCCTATCCGCGTAGACGGGACGCTGTCGATCGAGGACGCTTTCGTGACGGGCGGCGGCGTGCACTTGAAGGAGATCGATCCGAAAACGATGGAATCGAAGCTGATGAGAGGCCTGTATTTCTGCGGGGAAGTGCTGGACATTCACGGGTATACGGGAGGCTATAACATTACGGCCGCTTTTTCGACCGGATATACGGCGGGCATGCACGCGGCCAAAAGGCCATAGGAAAGAAAGCGCTACTCGAAAGCTGCGCCTTCCCCTGCGGGCGGCCCGGTATTTTGCGTTTCCTTGCGGAGATGTCTTTAGGTTGACTCGAAGCGATCGTAAGAGCGGTCGTCCGTCGGAAAGCCCTGCTCCTCCTCGTCCCGCTCCATGCCGCCTTGACGGTAGGAATCGACCCAATCCTCGTTCACCGTATGGGCCGGAATCGTAATATTCCCGATGCCGTAAGCGGCTTCCGTCATCGCGATCGTTTCCGTCGGTGCGCTGTCCAGCAGCCGCCCCGCGTAGCATTGCACGATTTCCAGCGCCGAGGTCAGATCCTCGTTTCTGACGTGGATATGCAATCTGCCTCCCTCGTGCGGCTGCGGCTCGTAGCCCAACTCCTCCAAAGTATCCGAAGCTAGACGGGCTTGGTCGTCGTCCGCGAACTGGAACATCAGCGCGTCGTGACTCATCTTCTTCATCCTCTCGTCGTTAATGGTTCGTTTCCGGTTAGGTTAACCCTCGAGGACGTTCTTCTATTCTCGGCGATCCCGATTTCTCCGCGATGCCGCGACCGAAGACATGAGCTCGGCGGCGATCTTCGTCCAGAAATAACCGGCGACCGGCGCGGCGACGGCAACCGCCCATACGTAACCTCCGTAAGCGAGTCCGAACTTGATCCCGAGAGCCAGCGCCCACAGGGAGACGATCGGCAGCGCCATTCGGGACGTCGCCTTGAGGGAAGCTTGCCGCAACGCTTCTTCGCTCCAATGAAACAAGGCGATAAACGGCTCTTTCAACCATTGACTCCACAATCTGTTCAGCGAAGCCATCAAGAGCAGCGGAATGACCAGCCAGACGATCGCTCCGAGAATCGGCGGACAGAGCGAGATCGCCGCGGTTCCGACCCCGGCAAAGGAGAGGAGCTGCCTGCCGGCGTCCTCCCGGCGAAGCGCGGACTTCGCCCAGATGTCCGCCAGCCGGTCGGATTCCTCGTTCCGATGCCGGATGAGCGGCTGCGAACGGGAGAAGAGCAGCGGCTTCCGCCGCCGGGGGATCGGCTTTTTCTCCAGCGCGTCTATCAGCGCCCAGCCGACGAAGGCGATATACGCTTCGCTCTCGACGGCGATCTCGCGCAGAAGCGTTCCCTTCGACCTAAGGCGCAGGCACAGCAGACCGATAGACGCCGCGGCCATTCCCGCGCCGAACGCGGCCGTCCGGGCGGCGTCCGCCTCGCTTCGCGTCGCGAGCGACAG
>Ga0065721_10050600_pt1 | contig 19004 bp, 14 predicted proteins | sample Mesricmetagenome_FD_59108 | JGI IMG/M metagenome (GOLD analysis project Ga0065721, IMG submission 59108) | Mesophilic microbial community from rice straw/compost enrichment Sample: eDNA_1 v2 (version 2) | ecosystem: Engineered > Solid waste > Grass > Composting > Bioreactor | place: USA: Davis... | reverse complement strand
TCCGCAAGCTTATCGGGGTAATCGGTAATGATGCCGGAGACGCCGGCCGAGAGCAGCCTGCGCATTTCCGCGGGGTCGTTGACCGTGAACGGATAGTAGACGGCGCCCCGCCGGGCCGCTTGCTCCACCCACTCCGGCATGACCGCGTAATGGTACGCGTGAAGCGCGTCCGCGCCGATACGCGCCGCGTATTCCCATGGCTCGTACAAGCCTTCCATATACAGAATCCCCGTGCGGATTTCCGGCGCCAGCCGCTTGCACTTGGCGAGAGAATAGTGATTAAAGCTCGAGATCACGATCCGATCGGACATTCCGTGCTTCCGGATTTCCTCGACGACCGCCTCTTCCATATTCGGATAGAGAACCATGCCGTTCTTCAATTCGAGGTTCACGAGCAGCGAAGTCGGCTTGACCAGCTCGAGCAGCTCGCGAAGCTCGGGCACCTTCTCCCCGCCGAAGGACGGGTCGAACCAGGAGCCCGCATCGAGCCGTTTCAGCTCCTCCAGCGTAACGTCCTTGACCAGCTTGGCCGAACCCGCCGTACGCTGCAGCGATTCGTCGTGAATGAGGACGGCATGGCCGTCCGACGTCATCTGCACGTCGGTCTCGATGGCCGTGGCCCCGAGCTCGACGGCTCTCTTGAAAGCGGCCATCGTGTTCTCCGGACAATAAGCGGATGCTCCCCTATGGGCAATGTTCAATACGGCTTTCGTCACGCGGTCGCCAACCTCCGTTTCCATAGATTCGGTTTACCCAAGTATACAACAGAAACATTTTGGAATACCCTTCATTTTGTAAAAAATAGGAGCGAATTCGCGGAGCAAGCTCCCTCCCTATTTTAGCGGCGCGGCGCATAACGATTCTTTTCAATTTTTCCGCTATCCCCTATACTGGATTCAATAGGGTTATCCCGGAAGGAGAAACCAAATGGCACACGGCCATGTCGCGGATAAGAAAGCCGGCCCGGCGTCGGAAACGAAAGCGAGCTCCTCTTCAAGAGCCAAGACTCCCGAAGCTTCCGGCGCTTCGGCTTTGTACGGGCAGGAATCGGACAAGCTCCGCTGGCTGCAATCGAACGTAGGCAATAAGGCGACGCTGCAAATGCTGGCGCAATCGAAAGCGAACGCTCCGATCCAGAGGACGCCTACGCCCGGTCCGATCGGGATAGGCGGGATGCGCAGCACGGTAAACGCCGCCAAAGCCGGGGGAACTTTCGGCCAAGCGGAAGCCTATAAGGCGGAAGGCACCGCCGCGGACAACGCGGGCAGCACGATGGAGATTTCGGGCACGGGCGTCGGAGGCCAATCGGATACGTTATCGAGCGCTTCCGATAAGCTGAAGGACGAGATTTCGAAAGGCACGGAAAACGGGACCGACGTCTCGGCGCAAAAATCCGCCAAGGCGAAAATAGACCGCGAAAACCAGAAGCTCGGCGTCGCATCCGGCTTGCTGGACGCCGGTTCGGGCATCGTCGGCCTCATCAACATGAAGAAAGCCATCGCCGAGTCGAACAGCAAAGCGAAAACCGCGGGGGCTCTGTACGAAGGCTTGGAAAGCACGCAGAAGACTTTCGCCGGGGTGGCCAAAGTCGTCGACAACGCCGCCAAGCTGGACGGCAACGAGAAGGGCACCGGCGCGTCGGAAGCGGTATCCGGTTACGCCGGCAGCGTCGGAGACGCGTTGGCGGCGATCAAGAGCGCCTTCTTCATGGTCAAGGACGTGTACACCCTGTTCAAAGAGGGCTTCTCGGAGGAAGGCATCGAGAAGGATGAAATCGTCAAGGGCGGGCTAAGCGCCATTCAGAACGGGCTGGAAGCGGCGCAATCCGCCGTCAAAACCGTCAAGGCGATCTTGGAAATTCTCGAAGCGGGCATCGGCAATCTGAAGGAAGTCATTCCGGGGCTCGGCATCGCGATCAGCGGCGTCAAGATTACGATCAAAGTATACGACATGATGCAGTGGCATGCCTCCAGGAAAAAGATGACCACGATCAAAAGAGATTTTAAAGCCAAATACGCGAGCAAAGCGAGTGGCATGGTCAAGAAAAATTCGATCACCTTGTTCGGGAAAACGCTTCACGAATCGCAGGGCACGGACAAAGGGAAAATCGTCGCTCGCCGCAAGGAATTAACGGATATCCTTGCCGACCCGGCCGCCGACCAGAAAGCCAAGGAAGAAGCGCAGTCGGAGCTGGACGATATCGATTCTTACGAGCTGGCCAAGGAAATGAAATCGATCAATTCGAAGCGGATGACCCGCGCGGGTATGGAAGCCGGTCTGGAAATGGTCAGCATCGCCGGCGATATCGCCACGCTTAGCGGCGCCGGATCGGCGGTCGGCATCGGCTTGAAGGCGGCGGCCAGCGGCACGAAGGCGGGCATGAGCTTGTTCCGCCGGGTGAAGCAGTACGGAAGGGACAAAGCCGCGGAGGCCGAAAAAGCCGGGAATAAAGACAGCGCTTGGGGGGCCGTCTTCAACGCCGAGAAATCGTCCGACAAAAAGCACGAAAAGCGGGCCAAGGACGCCGATCTCATCCTCGATATGGTCGCCAAGCTGCCGGAGAAGGACGATACGGACGCTGCGAAGAAGCAGTATCAGCGCGTGTTGGACTTCATCGAAGCGACGGGATGCAGCACGAAAGCCCTGTTCAGATTAAACGGGGACGTCGGCAAGCAGCGGGAGCTGCTGATGGAATCGATGAAATCGAGAGATTAATCCCTGCGGGTGGAAATGGAATAACTGGGAAAGTACAGTTATTTGCATGCCGATCGGCTATCAAACGAAGATTAGATGGAAAATACAGTTATTTCGTCTTCCTGAGCGGGTTATAAGGGACTTTGACCGTAAATAACTGTATAAATCCAATAATTTGCTTGAAATGAGCCATTCTCGGATAAATAAATGGATGAATCCAGTTATTTATCCGGAGATCAAGTCGTCATTAAAATTATCGCATCAGGTCGTCATTGGGGGATAAACCACTGTAAATCTGCCTGTCGTTTTCAGAGTAACGGATAATCTGCAACATTTGGAGGATGGCAATATGGTATCTGAACTGGAACACGCGAAACAGCTGGCCGAGCTCGGGACGATCCAAGCCGGATTCGAAAAAGAAGGCTTCGGTTCGGAACTGCTGGAGCGCTCCCCCGAAATTCCGCTGCACGTGCTGCTGCTGCCTCTCGGCAAAGACGGCAGGGGTCGGGATCGGGTCGTCAATCTGAATTTCGTGCCCCTTCCGGAATCCGACATCGAGTGGATCAGGCTCCTTCAGCTCTATACGGTCGTTCCTTGCGACATCGCTCCGGATCGAAGAGGCGCGGTGGAGAGCCTGCTGCTCGCGGCGAACGGCGTATTGCCGCTCGGCCACTTCGGCATCAAGGAGGACGGGGAAGTCTACGCCCGTTACGTCTATACGGTTCCCTCCTCGCGAACCGTATCGGCGGACGAACTGCTGGAGGTCGTCTCGTTGTTTCACTACATGCTGGAAATGTTCGCCGAGAGAATCGACCGGGTAGCCGGCGGGACGTTATCGCCGGACGATGCGATGCGAGAATTGAATTGAATACGTACGCACAGCAGCAAGCAAGATCATGTCGCCCCCTATCGATACATTAAGGGGGCGACATTCCGTTCCTCGTATTTAAGCGGGCTCTATATGGAGCGGGACGGATTGCGCTCCCCACTCCGGCCATTTGGTCATCTTAATATCTCCGGCTAATGCCATGTGCTTCGTTCGGACTAACAGTTCCTTCAACACAATTTGGAGCATCATCCGGGCGAGAGGCGCCCCTGGACAGCGATGCGGCCCGCTGCCGAATGCAAGATGATCCTTGATGTTCGAACGATTCAAAATAAATTGATCGCTGTCTGGAAACACTTCCTCATCGCGATTCGCCGAACTGAACACAACCGCGACCGGCTCGTCCTTGCGAATGGTTCGACCTTTCATTTCAACATCCCGTACCGCAGTGCGAGCAAACCCTCTATACGGGGTATATAGTCTTAAATATTCCTCAATCGCTGCCGGAATAAGCGAGGTATCGTTTCGGAGTCTCTCCTGCACGTCAGGATGATCGGACAGATGCACGCTCATGCTGCCAATGAATATGACGGGCGCGATCATCCCCACGACAATAAGCTGGCGAATCGTACCGAGAATCAATTCGTCCGGCAGCGGTTCGCCTTTGTAAGTTTTCCGTAGATACGCCGTCACGACATCGATGTCCGGATCGTAATCATTGTTTTTCCGGTCCTCGATGATTTCCCGCGCAATATGGTACAGCTCCTGGCTGTATTTCTGAATATTTGGTTTGTCCAACAGATGCAATGCCTTTACATACTTTTGCGTGACTTCACGGATCGACATCGACATTTCTTTAGATAGATTGAAAAACTCGGCAAACACGTAACCCGGAAGCTTGTGCGAAAATTCCTCGCATATGTCTCCGCCGCCATTGCGAATATAAGGATCCAGCAAATCTACGATCGTCGCGTGCACCCGATCCCTCAACGCCTCCATCTTCTCGTCCGTAAAAAACGGATCCAGCACTCTTCGGTACGGCGTGTGCTCCGGCGGATCCAGATGCAAGGGCGGCCTGCGGCCCGTTGTCGACACTTTAGGAACCACATTTTGAACGGAAGTCGTAAAGATGTCCGGCTGCTTCAGCACGTTAACGATATCCTCGTATTTCAACAGCGCCCAAAATCCTTCCAGATCGTTACTGTGAGCGACCGGACATCCCGAGCGCAATTGTGCGAACGTATCGTGCATGCTCGTAAACGTTTCTTCCGTAACCGCGTCAAAATCATGATCAAAGCTTCTACGGGTCAAGAATCGTACCTCCCCAATAATTTAGATAACGCTTCCAAATACGATTCTTTGTTTGCCGCAATGACGATTACTCGTCGAATGACGATTCCTTCGCTTCTTTTGCTTGCTATAATCTTTCCCAAATGGCTGCGATCCCCTGCCCGCCGCCGATACACAAGGAAGAAACGCCGTACTTCTTCCCTCTGCGGCCTAATTCATAGATGAGCGACAGGGAAATTCTTGTTCCCGAAGCGCCAAGCGGATGACCTAGGGCGACTGCGCCTCCATTGACATTGCCAATGTCCGGATCGAAATCCAGTTCCTTGCGGCAAGCTAAGTACTGTGCGGAGAAAGCCTCGTTAATCTCAATCAAATCCATATCCTGCAGCGACAGATTGGCCAGCTTCAAAGCCTTCCGAATGGCTGGACAAGGGCCGATTCCCATAATTTTGGGATCGACGCCGGCGACCGCCCAAGCGACTAAACGGGCGATGGGTTGGAGTCCGCGTTTGGCGGCATAGTCCGCAGAGGTCACCACTACGGATGCCGCGCCATCGTTAATACCGCTGGCATTGCCAGCGGTCACGACACCGTCGGCCTTGAATTTAGGCTCAAGCTTCGCCAGCTTCTCCATACTCGTTTGACGCGGATGCTCATCACGTTCTACGACGATCGTTTGCTTGCGTTCCTTTACTTCAATCGGTACAATTTCTTCGCCCAGACGGCCCGCTTCCATCGCTGCGAGCGCCTTGTTATGACTGGATAAGGCGTGCTGATCGATTTCCTCTCGGGATAAGCCGTATTGAATCGCCAGATTTTCACCGGTATCCGCCATATAGACTTGCCCCATCGGATCGTACAGCGCTTCGTACAAGTAATCCTGCATAGGGGCTTCGAACAGCGGGATGCCCCATCTCGCACCGCGAATGACATGCGGGATCTGGCTCATATTTTCAGCCCCGCCAGCCAGCGCGATTTGGGATTCTCCCGTCATAATCATGCGAGCAGCTTGCGTGATCGACTCCAGGCCTGAACCGCACAGACGATTGACCGTCAGCGCGGGCGTCTCCTTGGACACCCCTGCCTTCAATCCGACGTGGCGGGCCATCAACACAGCGTCCGGACTGGATTGAATGACGTTGCCGAATATGACTTGATCGATTTCCGCGGCTTCCACCTGAGAACGCTTTAATGCTTCTTGGGCTGTAATTGCGCCCAACTCGATGGCGGACAAATTCTTAAACGCGCCGCCGAATTTGGCAAACGCGGTTCTCGCGCCATCGAGGATGACGATGTCGTTCCTGCTCATGTATACGATCCCTCTCTTTCCTTACTCCGCTGTGACGCTGTTTGCGAATGCTCCAACCCGTTCGATATCGATCTTGACGACGTCGCCCGCATGCAGCGGAGCTACGCCATCCGGAGTGCCGGTTGCGATGATGTCGCCCGGTTCCAGGGTCATCACTCGGGAATAGATTTCCACCAATTCCGCGATGCCGCAAACCATATCCTTGGCAATCGCTTTCTGACGCACTTCGCCGTTGACCGTCAACTTCATATGGATGTTATTGAAATCCGGAATGTCCTCTACGGTCGTAATCCAAGGCCCCATCGGCGTAAAGGTGTCGAACGATTTGCGCAGGCAGCGCTCTTCTTCGTTGTGCTCATCCGGCCTTAAGGTAACGTCGTTCAGACCGGTAAATCCAAAAATGTACTGGTGAGCATCTTCCGCGGCCACATTTTTCGCCCGTTTCCCGATGACGAAGGCCAGTTCAAGTTCATGGTCAATCCGTCTGCCGCGCTTGTTGGCCGGGAGGACGATGGCATCGCCCGGCCCAATGATGGACGTCCCGGCCTTCAAGAAGAAGCCGAGCCCTCTTGCCGTATGCTGCACGTTCATTTCCTTCTTGTGAGACAAGTAGTTGACCGGCGCGGCTATGATTTTCCCGGGATGGGATACGGGCTGTCTCAGCCGCACCTCATCTAATGCATACGAATTGCACTCGGAATAGCGCGCCTCGACGACAGCTTTGAACCTGTCATAGCCTCGTATGAATTCGATCATCGGACATATCGGCTGCTGACCCGCAAACAGCAAGCCGCCGACTTCGTAAATGCGATCGTCTTTCACGAATCCCAGTTGAAAATCATTAAATAATGCAATGTTCACGCCGTCTGCCTCCATCTTGAAATCATCGGATTATTCGAGCTTGAACGTTTTTTCGATGTGCTGATGGCCATTGTTATCCGCATAGGCTTCCACTTGATCCAAGCCGAGAATTTCCAGCACAGGCCGATCGTTCATCGAGAACAGATGTGCATCCGACCTGCCTGTATTATGATGCTCATGCCAGCTCCAAGGCGGCACAATGAAGAAATCGCCTTGCGTCCATTCGAATTTCTCGCCGTTAATCACGGTGTAGCCTTCTCCCTCCAACACGTGGTAGCAGGCGCTGTGAACGTGTCGATGAGCTTTGGTTCCCATCCCGACCGTCAGTTTTTGCATGGACGTGCCCAATCGCGCATCCGCGGAACCCCCGGTTGCCGGATTGACATAATCGATGGCGTATCCGTCATAGGGATCGGCGTCTAATCGGGTCAGCCCGTCCAACGCTTGTTTAATATTTTTCCATTTATAGTTAATGAGAGGGGAAGGATACCCCCGGACTTTGCGTTCAGTGATAGAACGCACGCCGCTGGCATAGCGCGCTACGGAGCCGTCGGGCGGTCCGTTCAGCGGATAGGTGTCGTCGTGATACGGCTCGAAGAACGAACCTGTTAACGTCTTGACCAGCCCCACATCCAAGCCGTCCATCCAGAATACGGGCTCCGTGCCTTCGTGGCCATGATCGTGCCACGTCCACGGTGGCGTCAGCACCAAATCGCCGCGCTCCATATAGGTTTTCTCCCCGTTGACCGTCGTAAAGGCATCGCCTTTACCTTCGATAATAAATCGAATGGCCGCCTGAGAATGCCGGTGGGACGGGGCCACCTCGCCCGGAAGCAATAATTGAACGCCCACGTACAACGTATCCGTGGCGTATCCGATTTTGCCGTCATCGACCAGCGACGGATTTTGCAAATAGATGACACGGCGTTCGCTCTCGCGTCCAAGCGCGAGCAGCGGGCCCGCTTCGAGCAAGTAGCTGCGAATCGATTGCCATTTCCATAGGAAGGGCTTCACCTTATGTGTCGGCTGCTTCGTCACCATGGCGCCCAAATTATCCCACAGCGGTCCAAGATGGTCTTTCGCTAACCGGTCGGCAAATTGATCCAGCGCTTGGCGATGTTCAGATTGCGTCACTCGAACTCCTCCCCGTTAATTCGAAATGATAGATTCCTTCGGAAAGATGCTTGGCAACTCGGCCGGTACGCTCCAAATGATCCAGCACCCCAACGACTTCAGACATGACGAGAAAAAACTGCTTGCGAAAGGTTTCCTTGTCGTACAAACGAGCCATACTTCCGGCCGTAACATAGCCTTCGCGGATCCAATTGATCATTCGTTCCTGCTTGTGCGAGATTCTTGCGATTTTCTCCTCTATCACCGTCTTAGGCTCGCGAATGACTTGCCCGTGCCCTGTAAATAGAAGATTCGCATCTAAGTCCAAACAGCGTTTTAACGACGCCAATTGCTGGGTTACGACAGGGATCAACCGACCTTCCGCGTCCGGCTCGACGATCGCGTTGGTTGACATATGCTCAATGACCAAGTCGCCGACGAACGCCCACTTGCGATTAGGATCGTACAGCAAAATATGATCCGGCGCGTGACCGGGCGCATCCAGTATGCTGAAATCTAACAGCCTGTCGCCCTCTTGAAGTCGTTCAATGTCGCCATCCATTCGAAACGCCTTATTTTGGACAAGCGATGATTTGAACTTCTCGATTTGATCCGCGGCCTCCGGCATGCCGTCCATTTCTCGGTAAAGCCGGTCAAGAAACGCGATTCGCCTCGATAAGAAGGTTTGATCCTGCGTAACGTAAGGGATAGCCAACGGATGCGCATATACCTTTACGCTTTTGTTATGCTTCCTGATTCGGTGAACGGTCCCCACATGATCGGGATGATGATGGGTCAGAATGACACCGCTTATTTCCTCGATTGCATAGTCCAGTTTCCGCATCACCTGCATGAATGCATTCCAGCAGGCGTCATTGTTTAATCCCGCGTCGATCAAAAACAGACCATCCGCATGTACGATTAAATAGGAGTTAATCGTACGGAGCGATGCATCCGCCGGCGCCTCGATCGGATAAACAATCGTTTCCCCTCGTTGAATACCCGTCACACTTGACATCGGCAATCCCTTCATTCCGTCGGCTTCATCCGCCTTATATTGGCAGCAACCTGCATCGATGCACTTCACCTTTTATCGATCTTGATCAAATTATAAAATGAAGTTTACAGTAAACCTATCTACACGGTATAGGAATTTGCCCTTGATTATTTGTTCGTATGGCAGGAAAACATGACGGCAATGTATGGCGAGTTAGCCATCTTCATTAAATAAATCATAAAGCTTATAGGCTAGCATTAAGTTGAATCGTTGTTCCGCATGATCGATATCCTTGCTTAGAATATCCCGAATCCGCTCTAGTCTGTACTTCAATGAACTGCGGTGGATATATAAGATCTGGGCAGCATCCTTGATGTTGCCGTTGGTCTGCAAATACACCCGCAGAGTATCGAACAAGGTGCGGTTATTCCCATGTCCGTATTCCAGCAGCGGATATAGATACGTTTTCAGGAACAGCGGCACGACAAGCGGATCGCCCAAATGATAAAGGACCGTGTAGGAGCCCAATTCGTCAAAGCTCATATATCCCCGATCCGCAAAGCGGCTGTTAACGATGACCAATGTTTTCTGTGATTGCTTATAGCATAAATAATAATCTTCAATCTGGTTCGCTTCCTGACTGATCCCGATATAAACGGAAAGATGCGGCTCTTCGGATTTAACGAGCTGCTTCACGCGTTCGTAAAACCGCTTCCAAAAGTCGCCTGTATTCATAATTTCCTTAGGTACGATCACCATATAGTAGCCGTCTTTACGCGTTAAAATAATGCCGGGGAACAATCGTGTCATATAGTCGCGCATCCGTTCCCACACCCACGTTTTCTTGGCATCCTCCTCCAGCAAATTGGGCGTGTAGCTCTCATCGGATTCGAATACGAAGGAAAACAGGCCAATGAAATGGGGTTCGGCAATGTTCCAATTCAAAAGATGGGTATACTCCAATATTTTCTTCCGGTCATGGATTTTCTCCACGAATAGCTGATTAAAGAAGCTGTCGCGAACCTGTTCCCGCACATCCAGCACCAGCTTTTGCTTAATGAACTGAACCGCGCAAACATTGAGCGTATGGTTGATCGACATTCTCAGGACGAGATCCACCTGGTTTTTCGGAAGGATCAGACCTAAATATCCGAGAGTATCGCCGCCTCCGGACACTCTCCACAACCCGATTTCGACCTCTTTTTCATGAAACCATATTTCGGCTTCGCCGCTTTTTGAAATCGCTTTCTTTTCTCTTTTGATCAGATCCAGCAAAGCATCGATGAGCGCTTCATCCTGCTCCTTTAATTTCTGAGCCGTCAGATGAAGAAAGCGGTCCAGCATCATGACGGAGCAGTTCATCATATTGGACATGAAGTTCGTAATCCCGGTGAAGCCCTCGTCTTCAATCGTCTGTTTGACGAGCTCCTGCTGATGCTGCATATACGTTTGAAGTCTCGTTTGGCGGTTGATCTCACTCCGATACAGCCTCGCATTCTCGATGAGTGCGGAGACGTGGGACGATAGAAATTGCAGCAGCTCCAAGTCTTCGTTCGTAAAGAAGCCGTGCTGCTTCTCGTTGACGTGAAGCACGCCGATCAGCTTCAAGTTGACCATCAAAGGGATGGTCATCTCCGTAGACCCGGCTTTCTCCAAGTAAGGAAAAAAGGGCTTCAGATCGTAAACGTCCAACATATCGATCTTTTGGGGCGGGTTCGTGCCGCCATAGCTCGGGGTCTGCAGCAACAAATTGTTCGTATGCTCATCATAGAGATAGACGAAGGCTTCCTTCGCTTTCGTTCCTTTGCCTGCACGATCGACGATATTGCCTACAATTTGCTCAATGGAAGAGCCGCCCAAATAATTGTTTTCTTTCAGCCATGCGAGACCTTCTATTTTTTTATTTTCATTTTCGCGCTGTTGAGCAAGTTGGAAGGCGGTGGCGATATCCTTGCCGTATTCCTCGAACAGCTTTTCCGCACCGATCACCAGCCGCACATACGAACGAAAGCCGATGACGCACAAGCCTAAACTGTGGCTGTCCTCCTGCCGGATCGGAATGGTAAACCAGCTCTGAAACTGTTCCTGTTCCAAGCCAGTCAGTATCGGACACTGTGCGCTTTTGTCAATGACATCGAACAATGAGCTAATCGGCTCCAACAGAAATCTCGCGTTGCATGCCTGCACTTGCAATGGAAAGCTAGATTCAAACCGATTGGCCTCGCCTTTTTTCGATTTAAGCTTCAGCAGGTCGCCTTCCAAGTTAATGATCGACATGTAATCGCACGCATACTGTTGATGGAAGGAATCCATTAAGTAATGCAACGTTTCGTCCAAGGTGTCGAACTGGACCATCCGTCGTGCGGTTTTGCGTAAATGCCCGTCAATTTTATTCATGATATGCTTGCTCGTCTGTACGTCCTTCATGCTGCTTTCACCTCAATCCCGCAAAGATTGAATTCCCGTCTATTCTTCATCGTAATCATTCCGCGCACCGTTGACAACAAGATCTATAGCTTCGAAAAACAAGAAGAGCATCGGAAGATGCACGCTATCCGCGATCCGATGCTCGTACAGGAGATACGTTTATCGTAAATTCCGTTGGCGGACAAACTGCATGATGTCCTCTACAATTTCTAGGCGATGTTCGGGACCTAAGCTGCCGTGGGTCGCATCCTCGTACAAGACCAGCTTGGCGTTTTCTACCGCTTTGCAAGAGCGAACCATATCTTCGGGCGTGCTGATGTCATCCTTCATGCCGCCGATCATGAGCGTCGGGATCTTGATCGTTCTTAAAGCTTCAATTAACGTTTCCTCCGTTCGGATTCGGGGAAACGGCTTTCTGGGATTCAGAACGGCTGATTCCTTCGGCATGTTGATCCAGAAATTTCTGTACTGTTCCGCCGCAGCCATGGCAGCCTGCTTGACTTCCTCGTCAACGGCTCGCGCTGCAATCCGTTTATACATCTCCGTATTGGCCGCGGTCATTTTTTCCGCATACGGCTTCCACGTTTCCGGATTTTCCGCGGCTCGGATCGTATTCATCCGGGCCGAGCCCGTCTCTTGGCCGTCCTTCTTGTGCGGCCCCCCGACAATCGGGAAAAACCCGCGCAGCCGTTCGGGATGATTGAGGCAAAGATGCCACCCTATTCCGGCGCCATGTGAATAACCCGTGTAGAAAAAACGATCGATGCCCATAAAATCCGCAAAATCGCAAACATCCTGCGCCCAAGTATCGTACCAGGCTTCGCCTAAATCCTCATATACTAAGGTGGATGGCGAGTAACCGCGAATTTGGATGTTAAACACATGGAAGCCTCTGTTGGCCAAATCAATCGTATAATGCAGCTTGTTGTTCGTAAACTGCTGGGCTTGAATGAAATACGCATCTCCCGAGCCAAACTCGTCGTAATACAATTCAACGTTTTTTAATTTCGCAATCGGCAAGCCGCCTACCTCCTCCGGGCTAGACCAGCCCTTGGTTGACTTCATCTATAAATCGCGTTACTTCCGATATCAAACGTTCCGGCGCCTCGCTTGCCAGCGTGTGGCTATGATCCTGATAGAACACCGCCTTGGACTTGGGAATGGCTTTGGCCGCGACAAATGCCGTCTCTGCCGTGGACAGCTCGTCAAACATGCCGCACAGCAGCAAGGTAGGCACTTTAATGCCACTTAATATGGCAACCAGCTCTTCTTCTGTTCTCGCTTCCGGGAAAATGACGCCGGGATGAATGGCGCGCTCCTCCGGGGAAAAGCTTGTCAGCCTTTCCTGAAACTCTTGCTTCAATTGCGCTCTGCGAAGCAGCCTTCTCTCATCGGTCGTCGGTACAAGATAGAATGGAAAATCGTCCGCGTCCAACGCTTCGGGCTTATGCGCCGATTCGTTCATCCGCTGCATCGCTTTAGAAGTCACGCCGCCGATTCGCTCTCGCGGATGCGGCGCTCCCACGACGGAAATAAACGCCTTGACTGCATCGGGAAAATCCGATACCAGCTGCCAGCCTACGCCCGCGCCATGCGAAACGCCGGTATAAATAAACGAATCGAGGTTCATGGCCCGAGAAAAAGCGTAAATATCTTCCGCCCAAGTCGGGTACCAGCCTTTTGCCGGCGCTTCGAATAGATGCGTCGATTGGCCGTAACCCCTAAGCGTTACGTTATAAACGGTGTACTCTGCCGGCCGCTCGGCAAGCTTTACCGGATAGGCATCCTCCGAAAAGCGCTGCTGCGCCGAGAGGACGACTTCATCCCCGAAGCCGTATTTCTCGTAGTATAATTCAATTCCGTTAACCTTGACGATTGGCATGGATTGTCCCACCTGCAAAAAGGGTAGTCGCTTAAATTACGCCTGCTTGCCGAAGCGCTTCGAATTCCTCATCGTTCAAGCCCAGCATATCCTTATAGACCTCCCGATTATGCTGACCGAGCAGCGGCGCGGGCTGCACCTCAAGCGGCGATGCCGAAAGCTTCATGGAATTGCCCGGGATGACCAGCTTGCCTCGAACGGGATGGTCGATTTCCACCATCGTTCCGCGCTTGCGAAGGTATTCGTCATTCGTAATATCGACCGTAGAAAGAATTGCCGAGATCGGCACATCGGCTTTTCCGAGCAGCTCCATCGCTTCGTACTTCGTATATTGCATCGTCCATTCGCGAATCATCGCATCGATTTCTTCTTTATGCTCGTATCTTGACTCCGGCGTTGCAAATCTGGGGTCGTCCATCGCGTCTTCGCGTCCGATGACTTTTAACAGCCGTTTCCACTGCGGACTGTTCGGAACCCGCGAGGTGTAAATAAACACATAATCGTTAGAACCGCCCGGCTTACAAGGATATACGTTGCAAGGCGCCACGGCAGCCATCGGCATTTCATTGCCGACTCGCGGGGTTTCTTGCCCGCCAGTCATATATTGGCGGACCCATGTTGAGCGGCTGAAATTAATCATAACGTCCTGCATCGCAACCTCTACCTTCTGACCTTCGCCTGTCATCGTACGTTGATAGAGCGCGCCCAGAATCGCGATCGCGCAATGGTAGCCGGCGCCGCTGTCGGCAAGATTAACGCCGGCATGCATCGGCGGGCCGTCTTTTTCGCCCGTTACGCTCATGACCACGCCGGCCGCTTGCCCGATCGCGTCGAACGCCGGGAAGTTCGCGTACGGGCCGTCTGCCCCAAAGCCTTTGATCTGGGCATAAATCATTTTAGGATTCAACCGACGAACGGTTTCATAATCAAAGCCTAAACGCTCGATGACGCCCGGCGAAAAATTTTCCACCAGCACATCCGCTTGCTTGATCATTTTATAGACCAGATCTTTCCCCGCTTGTTTCTTCACATCGATCGTGATCGATTTCTTATTGGAATTTAATATAATGAAGCCGTAGGAATCCGCGCCTTTTCGATCCGCAGAGGCGCCGCGTCCCTGTTCTCCCGTACCCGGGCGTTCCAGCTTGATCACGTTTGCTCCCAGCCAGGCCAAAGTTTGGGTGCATACGGTTCCAGCCTCGAATTGCGTAAAATCCAGCACCGTAACTCCTTCTAACGCCGATTTGCTCAATGGAATAACCTCCTGTTCTATGCCGGAATCATCGAACGTTAATACGCTCCTCCAGAAACCGCTCAAGCTCCTCGATCATGGCCGAATCGTCCCAGGAACGCGCATCGACCGGATCGGCCCGAAGCTGAAGCACCGGAATCCCCGCATCCTCGAACGCCTTCTTAATAAAATAGGTGCCTCCCGCCCCCTGCGTGCAGCTGTCGGAAATCAAATGCACGACGCCGTCAATTTGATTCAGCTTGGCTTCCTTCACATACCAATCGCTGTTCCAGGGCGGCATATGCAGCATGTCCTCCATGCCTACGAAACGGCTGGCTAACGTGCGCAAGGAATCGTCGCCGTACCTTGCATAGGCGTCTGCCGCAAGACCCAGGTAGATGGACCAAATGAAAGAGGCTCCATATTTTTCTTCAAAATGCTGGTAGAATCCGAGATTGAACCATAAACCGCGTCCGACCCACGCCAAGCGAATCCGCTCATTCGGATTGGCCGCTTCTCCGCGCTCCGCCAATTCACTGACTTCCTCGTACAGGGAGCGAGCGATATCTACGGCCCATTCGGTGCCGCGTTGCCACTGAGGCACCATGACCGTTTGCACGGTATCGGTAATGCTGACCGGAGCCGGAATCGTTCTGGCGATCAGATCGCGCGTTTTCTTGTTGAATTCCGCTTGTTGATTGACTAAATTCATAATCTCTTTAAACCTGGTTTCGCTGAACGTTTTGCCCGTATTCGTTTCTAGAAAGCGGATTAATCCTTTAAAGTCTTCGACCATCAGATCCAGGCGATGCGGTTCGAACAGCTGCTCCCAGTTCCTTCTTGCCTTGGTCCACCATTCATCGGGAATTTGCAGCGGCACCGTATTTTCCATCGGATAGAAGGGCACGCCGTATTCGCGCGCCAACAGCTCGAATATTTTAGCTTGAGAATCGCAAGTCAAACGGGTAATCGCGACCGAAAGCTTGGGCAGTCCGCCCCACGGACCTTTCTCCGGCTCCGGATCAATCGCCGTTGCAAGCGCTAAAGAGCAGTAGCGGCACAAGTCCTGACGGTATCCGCACGAATTCAGCAGACCGAGATAGTACGGGGCCATTTGCTTGGCTGAACATACCGCGGACCACCACTGATTGACGACATAGGGGATGTCCATGGCGCGCAAAATTTCTTGGGGCACATCCGCATTGACAATCGCGAGCGGTTCGCCGGCCGCTACTCGTTCTTTCAAGCCCAGAAACCATTCCTTCTGATACGCCGTTGCTCTCGCGGCCGTTTTTAATTTTTTGACGCTCGCACGGGTGCCGGGTTTAGCGGTTGAAGCGTTCGACGGTTCGGTCATCTCATGCGCGACCTCCCTTCACGGATTTCATGAATGCCTTTATTTGGCCTTTCGCCTCGGCGGTAATCGGGCCGTATGGCTGATCTTCCAGCAAGAGCACCGGAATTCCTTTCTCCTCCAAGGCTTGGCGTTGAGAAGGATAATCCCAGGAAATCGCATCATGCTTCTCATGAACGTAAAACACGACCGCTTGCGTGTTCGACTGCTCCACGGCATTCATTAAATCTTGAACGCGTCGAGACACGGTCGCTTGACCCGATACGGGCGATCGCAGATGATAGCGGTCAACAATGCCGTCGATCGGATCAACTTGTTCATCTACAAGGTCTTGAACATGACGGAATCCCATTTCATGATCCTCCCCCGCCACGATGCCCCCGCAGCCTTCAATCGCTTCATACAGCAAGGAGTGATCCTGGGGACTGCCCGTCACAAATACCGGAACGCCCTCCAATCGGTCACCCGCCTTCGCTTCCTCAAGGAAAGCGGCGAGCCATTCCGCATACGGCTCTCGCGGCATCGACATCGAGGCGCCGATCGCCTTCAGCATTTGCGTGCCGCTCAGCTTGGGGGCTGGAAGCTGTCGAAGCAAGTTCAGTTCGTGCAGGAGAGTTCTCGTCCGATTACAGAGACGTACGGCTTCCCGCAGCTTGCGCGTGTCGATTTCCTTGCCAGTCCAGCCTTCGACTTCGCGAATGAACGCCTTCAATCGATCGCGGTTGTACATCCCGCTCATCCGAAACGGCGTATGCAGGAAATCGAAAAAATAAAGCGGCGGAACCGGCATATGCGGCTCCATTTTTCGAATGGCTCTTAAATAGTAATATGCACGTATGACGGCATCGGAAGAATTAGAGAAAAGTAACCGATCCAACCATTTGTAATGGCCCGCTACGATTTGCTCAAACTGCGAGATCGTGAAGGGATCAAATCCCTTTTCCAAATACTGTTCGGCTAACGCAGTGCCGCCGATCGGATTGCCAAACACTTGAACAGGCCATACGTCCGCGGCAATTAGAACCTCTTCCGGCACATCCGATCCGATACAACCGACAACGAGACGATTTTGCTTTTTCCATTCCGATACCGTGTTCTCGTCGTAACGATAAGCTTGTTCCAATGTTTCATAGACGTTCGATTTAATTGTCATCCGTCCTCCTCCTCCTTGCATGTAGTGATCGACGACGGCTCACGGAATGACCGGAAGCTCGATATAGGACGCATAGGCGGAATCATGGTATATCGTTTGCTGTGCCACTAAACCGATCGCATCCTGTCCGATTCCATTCCCGGTGTTCATGTTCCGGTCGAATAGCGGGAAATTGCTGCTCGTAATATGAACCCGGATTCGGTGTCCCCTGCGAAAGAGATGACTGGTGTTGCCAAGGCTAATGGCGTATTTCGTAACGGCTCCCGGCACGATCGGCTCCGGTTCATGGTTCCAGTTGCGATATGCCGCTCTTTGAATGCCTTCGGCAATAAGCAGCGAGCGTCCGTCCGGCAGCACATCCGTCAGTTTGGCGGCAAAATCCGTATCCTTGACCGTCGTGCTCGCATACAACACGATGCGCAGCGGACCTGTAATTTCCAGCTCATCACTCAGTTCGCTAGTCGTATAGCATAGGATGTCGTTCCGTTGTTCGATCACCGATTGATCGACAGGCCCCGGAACCATCCCGCCCATCGCCAACAGCTTTCCCCCTACCGTCGGGACGGGTGCAAGCGGATTGTACGCATAGATGTCGGCAGGCTCGGCCGAAGGCGCTTCACGACTGAGCACCCCGTCCCCCTGGCTGGTATTGGCTTTCCCGTCGCTGTGGAAGTACCAGGATTGCCACATCGTGTTCGGCAGCGGCCAAGACTCCGCTGTTCTCCACTCGTTCCGACCCATCGTAAAATAGCGTACAGCAGGAATGTCCGTCTCTTTATCCAACAGGTATTTGTCGTAAAACTGGATGAGATGCCGTCTGAGTTCATACGGATCAGCCGATGCCGGACCAAACTCCATATTGCCCAAGAAGGATCGCATATTCCCATGATCCCAAGGGCCGACCAACAGATGCTGAGAAGCTCTGGCGAGCTCGGAGCCGCCTCGTTCCTTCACCTTCAAGCAATTGTTAAAGATCGCCTGCTCGAGCTGGTCGAACCAACCGCCGATATGCATGCCGGGAATACGGATTTTGTCATATTGCTTACGCTGTGCGATCACTTCCTTGGTCGGCGGATGCAGCCGCTGTTCCAGCATGAGCCGAATCGGCTCGAACCTGGCAAGCGGAATTTCCTTGAACGGCAAATAATGAATGACCCAATAGGGGTCCTTCAGCGCACGAGCCAGCAGCTGGCGAAGTTCGGCAACGTCTTCCCCTTGCTGCTCCAGCTTATCCACGAGATCCGCAGCGGTTAAGGGCAATGCGTTGGCAGCGGAGTAGAAAGATACCGCGCCGGTTTCCGGCGGCGGCGCAATATTTGTGCCGATGTCCCCGATATAGGGGGTGAAAGCTTTCAAATGCGGGGGATTCGTCATCGCTGTAATCCATTGCATCGCCGTCAGGTAAGAGCCTCCGGCTAAGCCGACTTTGCCGTTGCTCCATGGTTGAAGCGCGATTTGTTCAACCGTGTCATAGCCGTCCGATGCCTCCACTTCAAACATCCGATGACGCTCCCACGCCCCATCGGATGCATATCTGCCGCGAATATCTTGAACGACGACCGCGTATCCCGCGCGGGCGAATGCTAGCGGGCATAATAACCCTTGGTCGAATCTTTCTTTATTGTAGGGAGTTCTGACGACAATTACAGGATACTTCCCCGCGTGCTCCGGCTTGTACACGTCTGCTCTTAACAGCGTACCGTCTCTCATCTCGAATGGAACATTCGTTTGAAGCCGCACATCGCTCACAATCGACTCCACTCCCGTTCTTCATTTTATTCCCCTTATAGAAATCGCTTACATTGATTGTATCGGCGGGCATGGTTGAAGTAAACGTATGCTGACAACTAAAATCTGACGGGTTTTT
>Ga0065721_10050599_pt1 | contig 19010 bp, 17 predicted proteins | sample Mesricmetagenome_FD_59108 | JGI IMG/M metagenome (GOLD analysis project Ga0065721, IMG submission 59108) | Mesophilic microbial community from rice straw/compost enrichment Sample: eDNA_1 v2 (version 2) | ecosystem: Engineered > Solid waste > Grass > Composting > Bioreactor | place: USA: Davis... | reverse complement strand
CGGTTGATCTCCTCCTGCTTCATCGTATGCCGGTCCGGCAGCTTGCCGACGTACACCAATTCCGCGTCCGGCCGCGCATGCTGCAGCAGCCGCGGGCTGGCCAGCCGGTCGTACACGATTGCGTCGCTTTCCTTTAAGTATTGCAAACCGCGGACCGTAATCAGCTTCGGGTCTCCCGGCCCGGCGCCGACCAAATACACCTTCCCCTTCTTCATCCGTTATCCCCCGATTTCCGCCAGTATACGGTCCGCGCCGCCGGCGATCAGCGCCTCGGCCACTTCCTTGCCGAGCGCCTCCGGATCGCTTCCGCTCCTCGTTTCCTTCAGCAGCGTCCGGCCGTCGGGCGTGCCGACCATGCCGGCCAGCTCCAATAGAAGCTCGTCCCCGTTCCCTTTCGTAACCGTCGCGTAAGCGCCGATCGGCACCTGGCAGCCGCCTTGCAGCGTGCCGAGGAAGCTCCGTTCCGCCCGAACGGCCCATTCCGACTCGGCGTCATTGTAGGCGGCCAGCAGCGCCCTCACGCCTTCGTCGTCCTTGCGGCATTCGATGCCCAGCGCTCCCTGGCCGACGGCCGGAATGCTGATGTCGACCGGCACCATGGCCGAAATCCGGTCGGTCCAGCCCATCCGGTGCAGACCGGCCGCGGCGAGCACAACCGCATCGAACCCTTCCGTCTCCAGCTTGCGGATGCGGGAATCGATATTGCCCCGGATCCATTCGATATTCAAGTCCGGCCGCGCATGCTTCAATTGCGACGACCGCCTCAGGCTGCTCGTGCCGACGCGCGCGCCCTGCGGCAAGTCCGCCAGGCTGCTCCCCCGCTTCATGATCAGGCAATCCTGCGGATTGACCCGTTTCGGAGTTGCGCCGTTCATCAGCCCTTCCGGCAGCTCATAGGGCATATCTTTCATGCTATGTACGGCCAGATCGATTTCCTTGTCGAGCAAAGCCTGCTCGATTTCTTTGACGAACAGCCCTTTGCCGCCGACCTTCGACAGCGTGACGTCCAGGATGCGGTCGCCTTTCGTGACGATTTTCCGGATCTCGAACTCCACGTTCAAGCCCAGGCCGACGCTTATTTTACGCAAGTCTTCCACGACCTGCATCGTTTGGGTCAGCGCAAGCGCGCTTTGTCTCGTACCGACCACAATGACCCGTTCCACCTTCGACATTGCCGTTTACCCCCCGTTCATCTCTTGCAGTAAAAGTTCAAGCCATTGCTCCGCCGATTCGGGAATCCCGGCATGCGCCCATCCCGCTTCGGCGCCGTCCGCCGCCCGTTCGGCGGCCAGCCGCAGCACGTCGCGTCTCAGCCGCGGGTCGTCCACCCGGCTTAGCGCGGCCCGCCGCAGCTCCCCCAGCTTGGCGGCCGCGGCCGCATACGGCGCTCCGTAACGCCTTTCCAGCTCCCGCTTTACGCGCATCGCCAGCGCCGGACTCGCTCCCGCCGCGGACGCGGCGATGACCAGCGGTCCGCGCCGCACGACCGCGGCGGCGACGAAGCCGCCGCGCTCCGATTCATCCGCCGCGTTCGCCCATTGGCCGAGCGACTCCGCTTCTTCGACGACCGCCCGGTTCACGGCGCGGTCGTTGGTCGCGGCAAATACAAGCCGCGCTTCGGCCGCATCGCCCGGACGGTAACGCCTCTGCAGCCAGCGCACGGCTTGCTCGTCCGACGCCAGGCGGCGGATGAGCTCCGTCGCATCCGGACTGATCAGCACGACATCGTCCGCGCCGCCCTCCAGCAAGCCGAGCAGCTTGCGCTCGGCTACCCGGCCGCCGCCGACAATCAGGCAGCGCTTGCCTTGCAGCCGCAGCATCGCCGGATAAACGGCGGCTGATTCCTCCCGGTACATCACGACAACCCCTTTGCTGACGGCGCCTGCCGCTTAATGAAAGGATGACAACGAGCTCGTCGACAAATTGAGCAGCAGCATCGCAAACGCCGCCAGGTAAAGCTTGGCCATCTGACCGCCCGTCCGTTTGCCGCCCGATCTCTGGATCACGTAAGCGACGTACATGACGAGCGAGGCGAAGGAGGTCGCCACCTTCCAGTCCAGCAGCAGCCGCGCCCTGCCTTCGACCAGCAGCGATACCGCGGCGATCGCCAGCGACATGGCGAGCAGCGGAACGCCGATAATGACGGTTCGGTCCATAAAGTTGCCGATCGTCTCCAGACTCGGATAGCGGCGAATGAAAACGGACCATTTTTTGCTCTTCAGCCGGTGATGCAAAAACAAATACATGCCGGCCAAAAGCGCTCCGATCGTCAGTGCGGCGTAAGCGCACAGCACGAGGCTGATATGGACGTACAGCAGCTCCCTCGTCGTTTGCCAGACGTCGAACGAACGCCCTTGAGGCATGCCGCTGTACAGGTTGAGGGCAAGAACCGCAAAGGCGACGACGTTGACGAAAAAAACGACATAATCGATATCGTAAAATCGGTTGAACACCAGCGATACCGTCAGCAGCATCCATGAAAAGGCGAGCCAGTACTCCACATGCCAAATGTCGGACGCGTCCATATGCGCCATCAGGCGCAGCACCAAATACGCGGTCTGCAGCATCCAGACAAAAATAAGCAGCCCTGTACCGATCCGTTTCGCTCTCCGGTTCGGCTGCAGAAAGTCGGAGAAATAAAACAGAAGGCTCAGGGCGTAAATATAAAGTATGGCATCGTATAACCAGCTTACTGTTCCCATTGCTCCCCCACCTTACGGCCCTGCATCATTCCGCAACATTGCCTTGCGCGGCGCGAAGCCTGCGGGTTACGGACCGGCAAGCGCCGCCGCCGCCGCAGGGGGTTGCGCAGTCTTCGCGGCGGCCTCGGCCGCCGGCTCCGGATTGCGCTCCGGCTCGGCCGCCTGGCTGGCCAGCTGCTCCTCCAGCGCGAACAGCTTGACGAACATATCCATGGCTTCTTCCGCCTTCTTTTCGCCGGCCATCTCTTTAATGCGCAGAATCGGATCCTGCATCATCTGGTTCATGATGCTTTTGGTCAGCTTGCGAATGACCTTCATCTCGTGTTCGTCCAGATCGGGCAGCTTGTTGCGCAAGCTCGCCATCGTTTCCTCGTGAATGTCGGAAGCTTTCGTCTGCAGGGCGCGAATGAGCGGCACGACGCCCAGCGTCCGATACCATTGCGCGAACAGCTCCATTTCCTGGGCGATCATCGTTTCGATCTTGGCGGCTTCCCGCCGGCGCTGCTCCAGGTTGCTTTCCACAATTCCTTCCAGATCGTCGATGTCGTACAGAAACACGTTCTCGATCGAGGCGATGCCCGGATCCAAATCTCTCGGAACCGCAATGTCGATCATAAACAGCGGCTTCGATTTTCTTCGTTCCATGGCGGCCAGCATATGGCTCCGCGTAATGACGTAGCCTTCGGCGCCCGTCGAGCTGATAATAATGTCGGCTTCATGAAGCTTCCGGTACGCTTCCTCCATCGAGCACGGAACTCCGTTAAACTTGTCGGCGAGCTGAGCCGCCCGCTCGAACGTGCGGTTGACGACGATAACCCGCTCCGCGCCGTTCGCGTACAGGTGCTTGGCCGTCAATTCGCCGGTCTCGCCGGCCCCGATCACCATGACCGTCTTCTTGCCGAAATGGCCGAAGATGCGCTTGCCGAGCTCTACCGCGGCATAGCTGACGGATACGGCCGCTTCCCCGATCATCGTCTCGGAATGGGCCCGCTTGGCCATCGTGACGGCTTGCTTGAACAGCATGTTGAACACGGTGCCCGTCGTCTTGCGGGCTTGCGCCAGCAGAAACGCGTCCTTCACCTGGCCCAAAATTTGCGTTTCCCCGATGACCATCGAATCGAGCCCGCTCGTCACGCGGAACAGATGCTCGATCGCCTTTTCGTCCTCATACATATACAAATGGTTCGTAAACCGCTCACGGGGCAGCTTGAACCACTTCTCCATAAAACTCCGGATATAATGTCCGCATATCTGATGCCGGTCGACAACCGCGTACAGTTCGGTCCGGTTGCAGGTCGCCACGATGACACATTCCATGATGCTCTTCGTGTCCATCAGCTGCCGCAGCGCCTCCGGAAGTTCGCTCTCCGCAAACGTAAACTGCTCTCTCACTTCCACCGGAGCGGTCCGATAATTGAGACCAACCGCTATGATGTGCATGCGCGATCACCTGCCTCCTTCCGTAAGCGTGTCCTGTTGATGTTACCGACTATTATAACATAGTTCGACAATGCGATTCGGTTCATTTATGAAAAATGTTTGAAAAAGTCCCTACCAGTATTCCCTGTTTCAAACAAAAAAAACGTCTGCCGCGTAACGCCGCGGCATCCTCCGCCTAAAGAAATAACCATGGATCAGGTCCATGGTCATCTCAATATCCATCTGACTCAAGCCGGATCAGACCAGCTCGATTTGTTTCATCTTTGGCTCTTCCACTTGCAGCTCGCCCATGCCGCGCACCAGCTTCTTCGCGTGAGCCGCCGTCGGCTTCAAGATGGACAGCATGTAATCGATCGCAAGCTGAGGATCAACCGTTTCGCCGCACGTATAACAATCCAAAGCGGCAAAACCTTTCTCAGGATACGTATGAATCGAGAGATGGCTCTCCGACAGCAGCACGAGCACTGTTGCGCCTTGCGGTTCAAACTGTTTGGACTGGACCGACAATACCGTCGCTCCGCAAGCTTCCGCAGCCTCCACCATGTGAGATTGCAAAAACTCCGCGTTGTTCAGCAAATCAAAATCTATACCCCAAGCATCAACAGCAACGTGTCTTCCGAAAGTAGAATATTCCATCTTCCGGTTCCCCCTTCCTAGGAATAAAATGTTTAAAAAATTTCATCCGCTAGGACCTACGTCATTCACTTCTCGAGGGATTAATCTCTCGCAACATAACTATGTCCTGAGTGAATCCTGGTTCCTAATTTCACTTCCACTGCAAAGTTTTCAACGAAAATAAAAATAACATCTATCCGGGATAATTGCAATAGTTTTTTTGTTAAACTTTCGCACAGCCTCGGCGGCTTGCGGACGCCCGTTCGCGCTCGTTCCAATGTATGCGCTTCGCGCTTGTACCGATACAAGAGGAAACCGGACGGCGAGCGGGCCTTTGCGGCGAATTGCGCGGCGGGCGCGGGGCAGGTTGGGCAAAAAAAAGCTCCCGGCCGCTTCGGGAAGCGTCGGGAGGACCATATCATGCTTCTAATACGAACAGCCTGCGGGTAAGCTCTCTCAGCCGGTCGTCGATGGCGGCGATTTCCGCCGGGTTTGCGGTCTGATTGCGCAAATCGAGCAGCTCGTTCACCGCGCCGTTGGTCAGCGCGATTTCCCGCTCGACGGACCGGTTGCGGAACAGCCGTTCAAGCGCTCCTGCCGTATCCTTGTGTTCGAACACGATTCGTTCGCCGGACGCCGTGCTTTCCACAATTTTTCTTACCGTACCGCCGGCATAATGATAGATCATCGTATAATTGCTGTATATGCGGTTGACGATCGCGCTGCCGCGAAACGCCGATACCGCCTTGCGCATGGCATTGGTCAGCTTAGGTTCGGTCAGACGGCAATTCAGCACGCAAACGTAGCAGTCTTGCTGACGTTCGAAGGTCAGACGGACTTCTTCCCGCCCTGCCACATCCTGAAGGACAAGCTCCTGATTGCCGTTGTCCAGCACAAGCACCTGCAGGCGCAGCTGCTGGTCTTCCATAAGACGGATAAATCGGACCATTTCCTCACTCGTTAGCTGCAGTTTGGCATTTACATACTCTGTGGCTAGCCGCTTAGCCATATAAATCTCCTCAATTCTTTGCGAAAGCACTTCGATTGCTGACGGCTCGCGCATTGATTACCTTTATTATACGTGATCGCAAAAATTTATTCCTGCCGGCCAGCCTCGAAATTTTCGCATTTTCGCATAAAATTCGGAGGATTTCTTAAGGATTGCGAACTAAATTGCTGTATGCTCCGCTTTTAAGAAGAACTTCCTGCTCTTTCTTCGTCATCCGGCGAAAAAGTCGGCGGTTCCGCCTCGGGCGAGTCTGCAGATGCGGACGGCGCGGATGCGGCGGACGGCCCGGCCGCTTGCCGCGGCGCATCGTCCTCGGGCAGCCCGGCCGCTTCGCGGATCACGTCCCACAGCCGCTCCCTGCCGAGTCCCGTCTCCGAGGAGTACAGGACGACCGGATCGGCCGGGTCGGCCTCCAGCGTTTGCTTGATCGTCTTGATATGCTTGTCCCACTTCGATCGCGGAATTTTGTCCGCCTTCGTCGCCACGATGCAGACCGGAATGCCGTAATGCTTCAGCCAATGATACATCAGCTGGTCGTCCTCGGAAGGCGCGTGCCGGATATCGACGACGAGCAGCTGCAGCTTGAGCGTTTCCCGCTCGCGCAAATACGTTTCGATCATTTGGCCGAATTGCTCGCGCTGCCGCTTGGACACCTTGGCATAGCCGTAGCCCGGAAAATCGACGAAATAAAGAAGATCGTTGACGCGGTAATAGTTGAGCTGCTGCGTCTTGCCGGGCTGCGAGCTCGTTCGGGCCAAATTTTTGCGCATAATCATCCGGTTGATCAACGAAGACTTGCCGACGTTGGAACGCCCTGCCAGAGCGATCTCCGGCAAGGCGTCGGTCGGATACTGGTCCGGTTTAACGGCGCTTATAATAAATTGTACGTCTCTAATTTTCATGTTGCGGGGGTACCTGCTTTCTGTTCCGGCTGGGCGGCGCCCGCCAGGAGAGCGTGGCGCAGCACTTCGTCCATATGGGAAACGGGAACAAACTCCATCTCGTTCTTAATGCTTTCCGGAATGTCGACTAGATCGCGCTCGTTATCCTTGGGCAGCAGCACCTTGCGAATGCCGGCCCGATGGGCGGCCAGCGACTTCTCCTTCAAGCCTCCGATCGGGAGCACCCGTCCGCGCAGCGTTATTTCTCCCGTCATGGCCACCTCGCGCGACACCTGCCGGTTGGTCAGGGCCGAGATAAGCGCCGTTGCCATCGTAATGCCGGCCGACGGGCCGTCCTTCGGAATGGCGCCTTCGGGCACGTGGATATGAATATCGCTTTTCTCGTGGAAGGAGGGATCGATGCCGAGCTCCTCCGCCTTGGAACGGGTATAGCTGAACGCCGCCTGAGCCGATTCCTTCATGACGTCGCCGAGCTTGCCCGTCAGCGTCAGCTTGCCGCTGCCGGGCAGAACGGTCACCTCGATGACCAGCGTGTCGCCGCCGACCTCCGTCCAGGCCAGCCCCGTGGCCGCTCCGACCTGATTTTCGCTTTCGGCCAGGCCGTAGCGGAACTTCGCGGGACCGATCCATTCCTTGACGCGCTCCTCGTCCACCGTCAGCCGTTCGGCGGCTTCGCTTGAGACGAAATGTTTGGCCGCCTTGCGGCATACCGCCGCGATTTGCTGCTCCAGGTTGCGCACGCCGGCTTCCCGCGTATATTCCCGCACCAGAAGCTGCAGCGCCCCTTCCGTCAGCTCGAGCTGCTCCTCCTCCAGCCCGTGCTCCTTGCGCTGCTTCGGCAGCAGGTAGCGCTTGGCGATCTGAAGCTTCTCCAGCTCCGTATATCCCGGAATGTAGAGCACTTCCATCCGGTCGAGTAGCGGACGGGGAATGTTGTGAAGCGCGTTGGCCGTCGTTACGAACATCACGTTGGACAGGTCGAACGGCACTTCGATGTAATGATCGCTGAACGTCGAATTTTGCTCCGGATCGAGCACCTCGAGCAGGGCGGAAGCCGGATCTCCCCGAAAATCGCTCGCCATTTTGTCGATCTCGTCGAGCAGAAACACCGGATTTTTGCTGCCGGCCGTTTTCATCCCTTGGATGATTCTTCCAGGCATCGCCCCGACATACGTGCGGCGGTGGCCGCGAATTTCCGCTTCGTCGCGCACGCCCCCGAGCGAGATGCGGACGAACTTGCGCCCCAGCGACTTGGCGATCGACCGGGCAAGCGACGTCTTGCCTACGCCCGGCGGACCCGCGAAGCAAAGAATGGGCCCTTTCAGCTTCTTGACGAGCTGCTGCACCGCCAAATATTCGAGCACGCGTTCCTTCGGCTTATCGAGCCCGTAATGGTCCTCGTTCAAAATCTCTTCCGCTTTGCTTAAGCTCAAGTCGTCCTCCGTCGTCGTTTTCCACGGCAGCGAAAGTAACCAATCGATATAATTGCGGATGACGCCTCCTTCGGCCGAAGACGGCGGCATCTTCTCGAGCCGGTCGATCTCCTTGACGACCTTCTCCTTGACGCTTTCCGGAACGCCGGATTCCTCCAGCTGCCCGCGCAGCTCCTCGGCTTCGCCGGCGCGTCCCTCCTTGTCGCCAAGCTCCTTCTGGATCGCCTTCATCTGCTCGCGCAAATAATATTCCTTCTGCGTCTTCTCCATTTGCTTCTTGACGCGCTGGTTGATCTGGCGCTCCAGCTCCAGCACCTCGCGTTCGTTGTGAAGAAAGTCCAGAAGCTTCTCCAGCCGGGCCGCGACGTCGACCGTCTCCAATATTTCCTGCTTGTCTTTGATCTTCAGCGACAAATGGCTCGTAATGACATCCGCCAGCCGGCCCGGCTCGTCGATATCGGAAACGGCCGCATACGTCTCCGGCGTCACCTTCTTGGACAGCGATATATAATGCTCGAACTGGCTCAGCACGGAACGCATGAGCGCGTCGACCTCGGGATCGTCCGTCGCCTCCTCCGGAAGCTCCTTCGCCATCACCTCGTAATACGGGTCGTTCGAAAGATAGCTTTGCACCTCCGCCCTGACGACGCCTTCGACCAGCACCCTGATCGTGCCGTTGGGCAGCTTGAGCATCTGCCTGACCTTCGCAATCGTCCCGACCTTGTAAATGTCCTCTTCGGCGGGATCCTCGATGTTGACCTCGGATTGCGAGCATAGCAATATCATATGATCATCGACCATCGCGCGGTCGAGCGCGCGAACCGATTTGTCCCTTCCCACATCCAGGTGGAGCACCATGCTGGGATATACGAGCAATCCCCTGAGCGGAAGCAGGGGCAATCGACGGCCTTTCGATTTGCCGGTTCCCATTCCAGCACCTCCATTCATTAACATCTATCTCATTTTATCATTCAGCGGAATCCGCCTGCAAATACGGAACGTTCGAAGGAAGGAACAGCTCCGTGCCGACCGGCGTCTCGTTTTTCTCTTTCTCGAGCCCCGCCTCCGGGAAGACGATATCGAACGCTTCCTCGACGCGGTCGACGGCGACGACCTTCACGCCGTCCAAATTGGCAAAGATCGCCTGCCAGTTTTCTTTCGGGATGAGCACCGTTTCCGCTCCCGCCTGAAAAGCCGCCTCCACCTTCGCCAGAACGCCGCCGACCGGCTTCAAGTTGCCGTGGATGCCGACTTCGCCGGTCATCGCCAGCTTGTTGTCGACCGGGATGCGCAAGACGGCAGACGCAATCGCGCAAGCCATCGCAATGCCGGCGGACGGCCCGTCGATCGGCGTGCCCCCCGGAAAATTGATATGCAGATCGAAATCCTGCGGGTTCAGCCCGAACCGGCGCAGCACCGTCAACACGTTCTCCACGGAGCCCTTGGCCATGCTTTTGCGGCGCAGCGTCCTGGAGCCGCCGCCCAGCTCCTCTTCGTCCACGACGCCGGTAATGGTAAACCGGCCGGATCCGGCCGCCGCCGGAATGGCGCTGACCTCGATTTCGAGCAGCGTCCCGAGATTCGGGCCGTATACGGCCAGGCCGTTAACAAAGCCGATTTGCGGCTTTGCCGGCACCTTCCGGTCGGGACGCGGCGGAATTTGGCTGCTGTTGACGACCCATTCGATGTCGGCGGCGGTTATCCGCTCTCGTTTCTCGGACAAGGCGACGCCGGCGGCCAATTGAATGACGTTGACCGCCTCGCGGCCGTTGGTCGCATATTTCTTCACGACGTCGATCGCTTCCGGGCATGGCGCGAATCCGATCTTTTTCACGGCGTTTTCCGCCACGAGCGCGATTTCCTCGGCCAGCAGCGGGCGGAAATACACCTCCATGCAGCGCGATCGGATCGCCGGAGGAATTTCATGCGGCGAACGCGTCGTCGCCCCGACCAGCCGGAAATCCGCGGGCAGCCCGTTCTGAAAAATATCGTGAATATACATCGGTATATTCGTATCTTCGGAATTGTAATAGGCGCTCTCGAGAAACACTTTCCGGTCCTCGAGCACTTTAAGCAGCTTGTTCATCTGCACCGGATGCAATTCGCCGATCTCGTCGATAAACAAGATGCCGCCATGCGCCTTCGTCACCGCGCCGGGCTTCGGCTGCGGAATGCCCGCCACGCCCATCGCGCCCGCGCCCTGATAGATCGGATCGTGCACCGAGCCGATCAGCGGATCGGCGATGCCCCGCTCGTCGAACCGGGCGGTCGTGGCGTCGATTTCCGTAAACTTGGCGTCCGGCAGAAACGGCGACGACGGATTTTTTTTCGCTTCCTCCAGCACGACCCGGGCCGCCGCCGTCTTGCCGACGCCGGGGGGGCCGTAAATGATCACATGCTGCGGATTGGCGCTGCATAACGCCGCTTTCAGCGCGCGCAGGCCGTCGCGCTGGCCGACGATGTCGTCCATCGTTTGCGGACGCGTCTTCTCCGCCAACGGCTTCGTAAGCGACACGGACCGCAGCTTGCGCAGCTTATCCATCTCCTTCTTCGACTCCCGGTCGACGGCCGAGCGGTTCGTCTTCTGGTTGCGCAGCAAATTCCAGAAATATACGCCGATAATGACGGCAAAAAACACTTGAATCAACATCAATACAAGACTCAAATTCATCCCCTGTCCGCTCCTTTCAAGCGAATACGCCGCATGGCCGGACGCTCTCAAGCCACGCTGACGTTTCGGTCGGTCAATAGTACCCGTATTAGGTCAGTATTTCCGCTTACAGAAAGGAATAACCGCATGCGCCGCACAAAAAAAGGAGCTTGCGTTGAGACGGCCTCAAGCAAGCTCCTTGTCGTGATCGCGCATCCGCCGGAACGCGAATGCAATTGCATTTTTATTGGTGCGCATGCTGTTTGCGTCCCGGAATTTCTCCGGTCGCTTCGAACACCCGCACGATTTCGTCGATTTCCTTCTTCAGTTCGTCCAGCAGCTCCGCCTCGGGCACCTTGCGGACGATTTCGCCGTAACGGAACAGCATTCCTTCGCCGCGGGCGCCGGCGATGCCGATGTCCGCCTCCCGCGCCTCGCCCGGCCCGTTCACCGCGCAGCCGAGCACCGATACTTTGATCGGCACCTTCAGCTTGGAGATATACTCCTCCACCTCGTTGGCGATGGAGAACAGATCGATGTCCAGCCGTCCGCAGGTCGGGCAGGAAATGAGCGTTGCGGCGTTCGTAATGAGACCGAACGTCTTCAGCAGCTCCCGGGCGACCTTTACTTCTTCGACCGGATCGGCGCTTAAGGAAATGCGGACCGTATTGCCGATCCCCATCGCGAGCAGCGCGCCGATGCCCGCCGAGCTTTTGATCGTGCCCGCATGAAGCGTGCCCGCCTCCGTAATGCCGAGATGAAGCGGATAACGAATTTTTTCGGCCGCCATCGAATAGGCCGCGATGGCCATCGGCACGTCGGACGCCTTCAGCGATACGATAATGTCGTGAAAGTCGAGCTCCTCCAAAATGCCGATATGGAACAGCGCGCTTTCGACCATCGCTTCCGGCGTCGGATACCCGTATTTCTCCAGCAGATGGTTTTCCAGAGAGCCCGCATTTACGCCGATACGGATCGGAATGCCGCGTTCCTTGCAGGCTTTGACGACCGCCTCCACCTTTTCCCTGCGGCCGATGTTGCCGGGGTTGATCCGCACCTTGTCGATGCCGTTCTCGATCGCCGCCAGCGCCAGCCGGTAGTCGAAATGAATGTCCGCAACGAGCGGGATATGAATGCGCTTCTTGATTTCCTTAATCGCATCGGCGGCTTCCTTGTTGTTGACGGTGACCCGGACAATTTGGCAGCCGGCTTCCTCGAGACGCAAAATTTCCGCGACCGTCGCTTCCACATCCGCCGTCTTGGTCGTGCACATGCTTTGGATGATAACTTCGTTGCTTCCTCCGATCGTCAGGTCCCCGACTTTAACCGGCACCGTATCTTGACGCAAATACATTGGCTATCTCTCCCATGAACGTCAAAGTCCACCCGTCGGCCGCGCATAAGACCGTACGGACAACGGGTGGATAGCTTTAACTGTAATGATCAAGCGATCAGGCGCTTTCTTCCTTTTTCTTGCCTTTTTTGGCGGACAGCTCCGGCATCATCTTTTCTTTGACCGATTTCTCGGTGATGAGGCAGGTGCTGACGTCGTCGCGGGAAGGAACCTCGTACATGACGTCCAGCATAATGCCTTCGATGATGGCCCGCAAGCCGCGCGCTCCCGTATTCCGCTTGATGGCCTCCTTGGCGATGGCGTCCAGCGCCGCAGGCTCGAAGTCCAGCTTCACGTTATCCATCTCCAGCAGCTTCTGGTATTGCTTCACCAGAGCGTTTTTCGGTTCGGACAAAATGCGCACGAGCGCCGGCTCGTCAAGCGGCTCCAGCGTCGAGATGACCGGCAGGCGGCCGACAAACTCCGGAATCAGACCGAATTTCAGCAGGTCTTCCGGAAGCACCATCGACAAATATTCGCCGGCTTTCAGATCCTTTTGCGTTTCTCCGGAGGCGTTGAAGCCGATCACCTTTTTGCCGATGCGGCGTTTGATGAGCTGCTCCAGTCCGTCGAAGGCGCCGCCGCAAATAAACAGGATGTTCGTCGTGTCGATCTGAATGAATTCCTGATGCGGGTGCTTGCGTCCGCCCTGCGGCGGCACGGAAGCGACGGTGCCTTCCAAAATTTTGAGCAGCGCCTGCTGCACGCCCTCGCCCGAAACGTCCCTTGTAATGGACGGATTTTCGGATTTGCGGGCGACTTTGTCGATCTCGTCAATATAAATAATGCCGCGCTCTGCCTTCTCCACGTCGTAGTCGGCAGCCTGAATCAGCTTCAGCAAAATGTTCTCGACGTCTTCGCCGACGTAGCCGGCTTCCGTCAAGGACGTTGCGTCCGCGATCGCAAACGGCACGTTCAATATTTTGGCCATCGTTTGCGCCAGCAGCGTCTTGCCGGAGCCCGTAGGACCCAGCAGCAAAATGTTGCTCTTCTGCAGCTCGACGTCTTCGATCTTGTTGCCGGAGTTGATCCGTTTATAGTGATTGTACACCGCTACGGAAAGCGATTTTTTGGCGGAATCCTGGCCGATGACGTAGGAATCCAGAATGGCGCGAATATCCTTCGGCTTCGGAATGTCCTTCAGATCGAGCTCTTCCTCGTTGCCGAGCTCCTCTTCCACGATTTCCGTGCAAAGCTCGATGCATTCGTCGCATATATATACGCCGGGACCGGCGACCAGCTTGCGGACCTGATCCTGCGACTTGCCGCAGAACGAACATTTCAATTGGCCTTTTTCCTCATTGAATTTAAACATGTACTCACCCCTTCTGATTAAACGTTCTCGACCGGCGAAGTAATAACCTTGTCGATCAAGCCGTAATTCAGCGCTTCCTCCGCGCTCATGAAATAGTCGCGGTCCGTATCGCGGTCAATCTTATCGTATGGCTGACCGGTACGCTCGACATAGATTTGATTCAGCTTCTGCTTCGTCTTCAAAATCCAATCCGCGTGAATCTTAATGTCCGTCGCCTGTCCCCGCACGCCGCCGAGCGGCTGATGGATCATCACTTCGGCGTTCGGAAGGGCGAACCGTTTGCCCTTCGTCCCGGCCGTCAGCAGCAGCGATCCCATGCTTGCGGCCATCCCCATGCAAATGGTGGAGACGTCAGGCTTAATATATTGCATCGTATCGTATATGCCCATACCGGCGGTTACCGATCCGCCAGGAGAGTTGATGTAGAGATGGATGTCCTTCTCCGGATCGTCGGCCGCCAGAAAGAGCAGCTGTGCGATAATGGAATTCGCGACGTCGTCGTCAATCGCGCTCCCGAGAAAAATAATGCGATCCTTCAGCAAACGGGAGTAAATATCGTACGACCGTTCTCCGCGATTCGTCTGTTCGACTACAATCGGTACCAGATTCATGCGACCAACCTCTTTTCTTTGTGGAGTTTGCGCTGCTTCTTGCTTATTGTAACACGTACGGATATCGATGTCATTTTTCCGATACTACAGTATACGGCAATGACGGCTTGTTATGTACGGACCGGGCTGACCCTTTTCGAACGCATTGCTATGTATGTTGCTGGTGAACGAGTATATTATGTAAGGTTAAAATAAGGCACGTATGATGCACGCGCCTTATTTCGGGGCAAAGCCATTATTCGGTTTCGGCCGCAGCCGACGATTGCGGACCCTTAAGCGGATTTGCTGTTTTCAAGCAGGAATTTGATCGTCTTCCGAAGCAGCAAATCTTCCTTCAGGTTGTCGATATTGCCGTTTTTCTCGAAAATGTCGCGCAGCTCCTCGGCGGAACGGTTGTAAGCCTTGGACAGCGTCTCAAGCTCGGCGGCGAGCTCCTCTTCCGTCGTCTCGAAGCCCTCGGCTTTGGCGATCGCTTCAAGCACAAGGTTGTTGCGCACGCGCTTCTCCGCGTCGGCGCGCATTTGGCCGCGAAGCGCTGCTTCGTCCTGGCCGGAGAACTGGTAATACAGGTCGATGTTCATGCCTTGCATGCGAAGGCGGTTTTCGAAATCCTTCAGCAGGTAATCCGTTTCCGATTCGATCATCGCTTCCGGAATGTCCACTTCCGCCGCCGCAGTCGCCTTGTCGACCACCTCGACTTCGCGCGCCTGCTCCGCTTCCTTCTCTTTGCGCTTTTGCAAATTGGAAACCAGGTCCTGCTTGTACTCCTCAAGCGTATCGAATTCACTGACGTCCTTCGCGAACTCGTCGTCGAGCGCCGGCAGCGACTTGCGCTTCAGCTCATGCAGCTTCACCTTGAACACGGCAGGCTTGCCCGCCAATTGCTCCGCATGATAGTTTTCGGGGAAGGTTACTTCCACGTCCTTGAAGTCGCCGATTTGCATGCCGACCACTTGGTCCTCGAAGCCCGGAATGAACGAACCCGAACCGAGCTCCAGCGAATAACGCTCGGCTTGTCCGCCTTCGAACTGCTCTCCGTCCACATAACCGTCGAAGTCGATGATGGCGATGTCGCCTTGCTGCGCCGCTCCTTCTTCCACGACCGTCAGCTCCGCATGGCGCTGCTGGAGGCGTTCCAGCTCGGCCGCGATTTCCTCTTCCGTCACTTCGGCCGAAACGGCGGCCACTTCGAGCCCTTTGTATTCGCCGAGCGTTACTTCCGGCTTAACCGTTACTTTCGCCGTAAACTTGAACGATTGGCCTTTGCCGAATTGCGTCACGTCGATCTCGGGACGGTCGACCGGCTGCAGATCGTTTTCCTTGACGGCGGCCGTGTAAGCGTCCGGCAGCAAAATATCGATCGCGTCCTGATACAGGCTTTCCACGCCGAAACGGGATTCGAAAATCGCGCGCGGCACTTTGCCTTTGCGGAAGCCCGGCACGTTTACTTTAGCCGACACTTTTTTGAATGCCTGATCAAGAGCGCCCGCCACTTTATCCGCATCAACCTCTACGTCGATGGAGACGAGGTTCTTGTCTATTTTTTCCCATGTTGCTTTCATTTTATGCTTTCCCCTCCAAAAATGCTCTTGCACAGAGTATTATCACGTTCATAAACCATTCTAGTATAAACAAGTTAAACCCGCATTTCAAGGCTCGGGTTCATCCTCGCCCGATTGCAGCATCATCGACACGCTCCGCAGCATCCGGCACGCCTGCTCGTATCTGAACCGCAAGCCGTCGGTAATGCCGAACGCTTCCCGGATATCGTCGTCGTTGGCCGACCCGTAAACGGTCAGCTGAAGCGTCACGTACAGCGCCGCGGCAAAACAATCGACCGTCCCTTCGTCCTCGCGCAGCATCCACTGGTAGGACGACGTCCCGTACAGAAACTGCAGGCTTTCCTTCCACAGCTCCCGGGCAAAATGGGGCAGCGTCGGATCGTCGGCTTCCGCGGCCTCCTCCGTCCTCTCCAGTATATCCGTCACCTGCCGCGGAAAACCGTCCATCGACAGCGGCGTTTCCTCGATGTCCAGCCGGACGGCCTCGCCCATCCGGTTCATCGACACCGCGCCGGTGGCGCCCCGCTTGCGCAGCGTCTGGAGCGCCTTGAACTGAACGAGCGGATGCACGTCCTCGCGTTCGAGCCAATCGACGATTTCGCCGTCGATGTAATCCGCGCGCAAATGGACGGCCCTCTCCAGCGCCAGCATTTGCTGATCGATCATCGGGTGCCGCTGCATAATGTGGAGCACTTGCCGAACGTAAGCGTCGTCCTGCTGCGACGGCTGCAGCAGCTGCTCGCGCAGCCGGTCCTCGTCCCCGCCGTCGTCGTCCGGTTCGCCGGCATCGCCGCCTTCGCCCGGAAACGCCATCTCCAGCCACCCGAGCAGCGTCTCCCATTCTTCGTACAGCCTTTGGTCCTGCCCTTGGCATTGCAGCAAAAACTGCAGCAAGCGCTTCGCTTCCCCGTACTGCTCCGCCTCCAGCATGCGAGTCAGGCTGATTTGGTATTGGTCAAGCATATTCGGGAATAGATATATGTTATCTTTATTTTCCGCCGTATGTGGATCTTGAGGAGTCGTAATGATAACACCGCCTTCGGTTGCGTCCGGAAACATCCCGGACGGATGAATCCTTCATCTTGCGTAAGATTATAACATGTCCGGTCCGATATAAAAAATAGGACTCCATTTATTTTTCCGCTATTTTTCACTTGCAAACCGGCCCCGTCTCATGTTATATTCTTTCTTGTGTCCCAGTAGCTCAGTTGGATAGAGCACTCGCCTTCTAAGCGAGTTGTCGGGGGTTCGAATCCCTCCTGGGACGCCATTAGTTTTTAGGTGCGCTGCATAAACGAACGATCGAAACCGAACGCCGCACGGCGCAAAATCCCCGAAACCCTTGTTGCATGAATGGGCTTCGGGGATTTTTTATTGAGCCTGCCAACTGCGAAAATGCGGCTGGAATCGCTTGGATCTACCTGCAGCAGTCCTTAGCGGAGACCTTTTACTTGTCGGGTATGGGGAAAAGACGTTTCGATAAAACGCTATAATTTCGAAAGCTTCCTGGAAAAAACATCTTTAAACGCACAAATGATCGCAGTCGGAAGCAGGGTAACTGCCAAAAAGGCAGTTAACAAGTTTAATTCGGGATAGCTGTACGGCGTGAACCATTCGGTAAAAAAGGAAGATCCTGCGATTTTTTCAAAAAGAGTTCCTTCTCGGAAGTTTGGCATCCATGAAGTCATTTCAAAGACAATAAAAATCAACTGCACGACAAGAAAACCCAGAGCTGCAGGAATCCAGATCTGTGACCGAATGAACTGAATCATTTTACTTGCAGCCTCCATATGTAACACTCCTCCCTCATCAGGTCTGTATTCGCTTTTAAAACACCTTATTTCGATAAATGCGTATAGAAACGATCAATGAAACGCTGTACAGCACTATAGCGGATACCGAAGTGATTAAATAAAAATTGATATGCGGTAAATCTAATAACGTGTTCATCAACCCTCGGACGCGATCGTTTAAATTAGGGATGACAAAATTAATAACGAACAAATAAACGCCGAATGCAACGATCGAAGCCGTGTACAAGTATCGGCTTTGGAACTGATAAGAAAATGGCAGCAGCAAAGAGATTGATATTATAACTGCGCATACCATTACCATCAATTCTCTCCAATCGGTGATTTGCCTGTGAATCGCGAACTTGCCAAGAAAAATGGTAACGACAAGGATGAACATAAACAGGAGCGCGCCAATGTATTTGGAGCTTACGATTTCTCGCCGGGAATAAGGCAATGAATTGAGCAGCATCTGGATGGATGATTTTTCATCCTGATTAAATGCATTCATAATCATGACGATGCCAAATACAAAACCTATCCAAATTATGGAGACGTCTAGAAATAAATAGACCAACAAAGCCGCAAGTAGAATAAGCAGTATTTTTTTCTGAAGAAAAAAGTCTTTTCGCAATAAATTAAGCATATTGCTCGCCTCCTTTCTTGGTATAGTACATAATGTCCTCCAGCGATGCCTTCTCAATTAACGCCATATCGCCAAAAATCTGTTCTGCACGGGCTTTATTGGCCGTTAATGCCTCGAACCCGTGTCTCGATTTCCGTATCGCGACAAACTCCAGTTCGGTCTCCCGGTCCAGCAGCTCTAGTCCGCCCTTGACTATGGCATAATCCTCTTCAATTTGATAAAGCTTCTTCGTGAACATATGCTCTCCCTGATGGATAAACGTTATATAATCGGCTATCCGATCCAAATCCGTTGTAATATGCGTAGAAAAGATGATCGTGACCTCTCCGTCTTGGATAAGCTGATGCAAAATATCCAACAATTCCCTGCGAATGATCGGGTCTAATCCAGACGTAGGCTCATCCATAATAATTAATTCGGCGTGATGCGATAAAGCGATCGCTAATGAGGCTTTCATGCTCATTCCTTTCGAAAAGGTCTTTAACTTTTGATGAAGCGGCAGTTCGAAAGTATGAGCATAATGATAAAATACATCATCATCCCAATTCCGGTAGGCGGGTTTGATGATTCGTGTCATTTCTGCCAATGTTAGCTGCTCGTAAAATACATTTTCATCATAAACAAAACCGATGCGTTGTTTGATTTCCTTTTCATGCTTAGCATAGTTCATCCCCATAATCGATATCGTTCCGCTGTCAGGCTGCAATAAATTCATCATCAATTTAATGATAGTCGATTTTCCTGCGCCATTACCGCCGATAAATCCGGATATAAATCCCTTTTTAACAGACAGGTTCAAATCTTTTAATTGAAACCTGAATCCGTGAACTGAGCCCTGCAAAATACATAGATTTCAAGAGATAATCGGAGTAAAATAGAGAGAACAGCATGTTTTATCGATGCTGTCACTCTACACCTTCGAGGTGAACTCCAATGGTTGCC
>Ga0065721_10005041_pt1 | contig 19026 bp, 9 predicted proteins | sample Mesricmetagenome_FD_59108 | JGI IMG/M metagenome (GOLD analysis project Ga0065721, IMG submission 59108) | Mesophilic microbial community from rice straw/compost enrichment Sample: eDNA_1 v2 (version 2) | ecosystem: Engineered > Solid waste > Grass > Composting > Bioreactor | place: USA: Davis... | reverse complement strand
CCTCTTTGGCGGTTTGGCAGGCGCACGAGCTCATGTGGTGCACTGGGTGCACCTCTTTAGCGGTTTGTTTGGCGAGCGAGCTCAAGTGGTGCATCTAGTGCACCTCTTTGGCGGTTTGGTTGGCGGATAAGCCGAGGTGTGAGAGTGGTGCAACAAAAAAGATGCCCCAAGCCATCACCGATGACCGAGGCATCCCCTTAATTATGTTACTCCACGCCAATAGTCACGATCTCGCATGGTCCGATCGCCAGGCTCAGTGAGCCGTCTGCGCGAGGAGCAACGGTGTCGCCGCGGTGCTCCAGCACGTCGCTGCGATAGACCGAGGCGCTCGGCGCCGCGAGCTTAAGCTCGGCGGGCTGCTGCCGCAGGTTGAACCAGCGGAGCATCGCGCCGCCGTCCTTCTCGTTGATCTTGAGCGAGGAGAACGCGAGGCCTTCGCCTTCCCAAGCGTAGGCGGCGCCTACCGGAGCCAGTTGCCCTTGATGAGCGCCCGTCTGAGCGGACGTCCACGGAACTTGGAACTGGTACGCTCCCGCGTAAGCGCCGGATACCGCTCCGTCGCCTTCGTGCGGAATGATCATGAGTTCCACTTCATGTTCGCCAAGGCATTGCGCTTCCGGCGTCGGGAAGACGCCCCAGTCGCCGAGCTCGGCGACGGAACGAAGCAGCGTGACCGCGATCGTGTTGCGTCCGTCGCGCAGCACCTCGTACTCGTTCAGCCCCTTGTTCGCGATCGTCAGGCCGCGGCTCAGGTCCGCTTCGCTCACGTCGACGAACGCCTGCTGGTGCTGGGCGTTGCTCGGGTTCTGCCACTCGGCGGCCGGCTCGTTGTCGCGAACCGCGACTTCGAAGATGGCGTCCGCACGATGAGCGGAAGCCTGCAAGTCCGTCGGGAACAGCGCGCGCACGCGGTGGTCCTTCGCCTGGTTGTTGAAGGAAGCTCGAATCGCTACGCCCTTGCCGTCCTTCTCGAGGCTGACGAGGGTGCGGATCGTCAGCGGCACCGTCTCGGCGACGCGCTGCGCCTTGCGCTCGGGGAAGTACACCGCGTATTGCTTCTCTTCCTCGAACAGAGCGTCGGCCGATGCCGGTACGGCCCAGCGATGAACGATCTCGATCGTCGCGCGGTGAGCCTCGTCCTCTACGACGCGGATCTCGGCGGCCAAGCCGCGAGTCGTCAGCGACTCTTCGCCTTCCGGCTGCTTGTACATGTACTCGTTGCCGATATCGCCCGTGTCCTCGTAAACAAGCAGGTCGCGGTACGCATGGCCGCTGGCGAGATCGGTAACCGTGAGCGTGCCGTCATCCGCTACCTCGACGCGCAGCTTCCCGTTATCCAGCGTGCGCTCGCCGCGAACGATAGAAGCCGCCTCCGGAGCGACAGCCGAAGCCGCGGGAGCCGACTTCTTCACCCAAGCATACGTCTTCCAGCCAAGAGCCGGAACGCCATCCGCCGCGAACGTCAGGCGCACTTGGCGAGCCCAATACGCCTGGCGGAAAGCATCGTCCGGCAGGTCGTAGCCGAACTGAACGCCTAGATCCTCCACTTTAACCGGCACAGCGATGCCTTCCGCGTCGACCAGAACGCGGCCGCCGAGATCCAGCGCCTTCAGGAGGGAGATCATCTCTTCCGGAGACAGCCCTTCGCGGTAATAGATCCGCCGAACGTCCGCCACGATCGAGATCGTGCCGCTGCGCTTCCAGCCCGTCGTGTTGAAGGCGATGAGCGGAAGGGCTTCCTCTCCGAACCGAGCGAAGCCGGACGTGTCAACGGCGTCCGCGACGAGCTGCTTGCTCTCATCGACGATCGACTCGGCGACGTGCTTGCTCTTCTCGAAGCGAGCGACCATCTCGCGGTGAACCTCGTCGACGCTGCAGCCGCAGATGCTGTCGTGCGGATGGTTCTGCATGAGCGTTTTCCAGGCGTAGGTGAACAGGTGGTGCGGGTAGCTGTAGCTACCGAGTGTCGCCTCTTGTCCTTGGCCCTTCCCCTGCTCCCCGCGCCCGCGCCCCAAACCATGAGCGATCGCCGCAAGAGGCTCCGCGACCTTCTCCAGCAGAGTCTGCCCGTGCTGGTTCATCTGTTTCAGGTAGACGCGGGCGGACGCCGTGTTGACGAGCGTTCCCCAGCCGTCGGTGCGCTGGCTGCGCAGCTCGCCCTTCACGACGGACAGGCGAGCCGGCAGTTCGTCTCCGCCCAGCGCGGCCAAATAGTCGGCGAAGTTCGAATGGACGAAGTCCGTGTCCGGATACAGCTTGCGCGCGACGCGCATCGCTTCCGGCAGATCCGTCTGGATCGGCTGGTGGTCGCAGCCGTTCATGTACAACAGCTGGTTCGTCGAAGCGTATTTCTCCGCGTCGGCCAGCTTGCGGTCCCAATATTCCTTGGCCGCCGCTTCGTCCGTCGGTACTTCGTTGCCGTTGCTGTACCAGTTCGCGAACAGAATGCCGAGCACGCGGGAGCCGTCCGGCCCTTCCCAGATGAGCTCGGAGTACGAGGACTCGAACTCGGAGTCGGCGACCGTGTTGTTGAAGCCGGTCGGCTTGACGCCGCGGCCGAACACGGCGTTGCCGATGCCGGCCTGCCGCATGATCTGCGGCGCTTGGCCGATATTGCCGAACGTGTCGGGGAAGTAGCCGACCTTCGAGATCGTGCCGTAGCGAGCGGCGTCCTGATGGCCGATCAGCAGGTTGCGCAGGTTCGCCTCGCCGCTCGTCAGGAACGCGTCCTGCAGAATGTACCACGGCCCGATGAAGATGCGGTTCTCCTTGATGCGCTGCTCGAGCTCTTCCCTGCGTTCCGGACGAACCTGGAGGTAGTCCTCCAGGATGATCGTCTGGCCGTCGAGGAAAAAGCTCCGGTACTCGTCGTCCCGCTTCAGCGTGTCCAGAAGCGTATCCATCAGGCGGATCAGGCGGACGTGATGCTTCTCGTAAGGCAAATACCATTCCCGGTCCCAGTGGGTGTGGGAGATGATATGCGCTTTTCTTCTCGTCTGGTTACTGTTCTCCACTCTGTCTCCCCCTTACTTAACCTTAATGTCTACCGAGCGGTAGGTAGCCGCAAGCTTGCCTGCGCCATCCGCCGCGAACAGCACCGAACGCTCTTTCTCAAGCACGAACGAATAAACGGCGCCCGTAGCCGGATCCTTCACTTCGACTTCCGTATCCCAGGCGTATTCCGAGACGAAGACGAACAATGCCCCGCTCTCGAAAGCCAGCTTGCGGCCGTAAACGCCAGGCAGCTCGCCGCCCTGGATCCATTCCAGGTCCGGCCCGCAGCCCGCAGCCTTCAGAGCATACTCATACAGAGCCGCGATCGGCTCGCTCCGATCGTTCAGCTCCAGTGGCAGCCCGCTCCAGATGACGCGGCCCTTGCCATAGGCAGCCTCGACGACGGCATCCGCGCCCGCAGAAGCGTCAACCGCCGCCGGAGACTCCTTGGCAACCTCCGCGATGCGGCGCTGCCCGTAGCTCACGGACAGCTTCCGTCCGCCAACCTCGATTCGCTCCTCGCGGACTACATTGCCTAGTTTTCTCTCCCCTAATAAACCCGCCAGCCGGTCCGTATGGCGCCAATAAGCGTCGATGCCAGTTGGTCCGGTCAGAACCAGCGTCGCTCCGGTCTCGCCGACGATCGCCAGCAGCTCCGCCATCGCCGAATCGTCGACATTGTGCGCCGACGGGAACAGAATCAGCTTGGCGGGAACGTCCCGCAGCGGCTGCAGATCATATTCCGACACGCCGCGGAACGGCACCTTCAGCTCGTACGAGAGCACGCGCGTCAGCTTCGTCGTGGCGTCGTAGGCGAGCTTCCGGTTCGAGAAGTCGTTCGAGTACGGGAAGACGACCGCGACGTCTTCAAGCCGGCGCCCTTTGAACAGGTCGCGCGTCGCTTCGATGAACGTTCCGAAGTCGTAGGAGACGTCCGCCTCCGGCTTCTCCGTGCCGTCCGCGCGCAGCGCCCCGATGTGGGACTCGTTCGCGTTGTCCATGTAGAAGTTCGTGTTCCAGATCCAGTGAACCGCACCCGCTCCGCCCGTGGCGAACGCGTAAGCGTACTTGCGCTCGAGGATCGAGCGCAGTTCTTCTTCCGAGCGCTTCGCGAGCCCTTCCGGCGTCTCGACGTACATGATGCCCGTCTCCTGAATGAGGTTCGGCTTGTCCGCCGTCTTGGCGAAGATGCCGTCCCACAGAAGCTGGTCGTTCAGCCACCAAGAGTGCACGGTCGTGTAATCGACCTCGAAGCCGTAGAAGAACGGCGACGGACGCTGCGCGCCGAGCGCCTCGTCCTGCCCGACGGTCACCAGGTGGTCCGGGCATTCTTCCTTGATCGCGTCGGTGAGCTCCTTCGCCCAGCGGTTGTGCATGTCCATCGAGAACAGCACGTAGTCGAGCCAACGCGTGCCCTTCTTGCCTTGGTGCATGTCCTGCACGTCGAAGTTGATCTCCTCCGGCTCCGGAATGCGAGCGGCGGTGAAGCTAGGCAGCTCTCCCGGCGTCATGCTCCAGCGTTCCCTCAACAAGTCGATCGAGCCATGGCGCTTCTCCAACCATTCCGCGTAAGCTTCCTGCTCGAAGCGATCCCGCGCCGAACGCGGCCCGTTCGAGAAAATACGAGGCGGATCGAACATCGAAGGCTCGTTGATGAGGTCCCAGTCGATATTTTTCGTGTCCTTGTGCCGGCTGACGATGGAGCGGATGAACCGCTTCTGCGCCTCCAGGCTGCGAGGATCGAGGTAAGGATTCGTCCCTTCCCATGTCTCCGGAGTGAACGAGAAGAACGTGAACGTCAGCTGCAGGCCGTGCTTCTTCGCCGTCAGGATGAAGGCGTCGATCGAGCGCAGCACTTCTTCGGAAGCGTGGCCGTCCACCTGCATGACGTTGCGGTAGGCGGTCCAGATGCCCGTGCGAATCCAGTTGATGCCCGCGCGGCGCATCTGCGCCATGTCGCGGTCCCAGACGGAGACGTTCGGGAGGAAAAGGAACTTGCGGGCCACGTCCGACGTCATGTACGTCATCCCCACGACGGGCAGCGGACGGCCGTCCTTCTCGAAGTAGTCGCGTCCGGCCTTGACCGGGGTTCCTTCGGCGAGCAGCGCGGCGTCGTGCGCCCAGAAGCCCTGGCGAAGGATGCGAACCTCTCCGTCCTCCGATTCGGCGCGGCAGACGACGCGGTAGTAACCGCTCTGCAAGTCCTGCCAGACCGGAAGGCGCCACAGGCCGAGCGCATCCGTCACGGTCTCCTCAAGCGGATAGCGAAGGGGCTCCCCCGCGCCGTCCTCCCGGCCGATGCAGATGTCGAACGTCCACTTGCGAGCCTCGCCGCGGCCGAGCTTCTGAGCCTGAAGCGTCAGCATCGGACGCTCGTGAAGCTCGTACGAGGCGTAGTTCGGCTTCAGCCACAGCTCGGTCACGCCCGCCGAGACGAAGCGAATCCAAGCCTCGAGCGCGTTCAAGCCGCCGCGGGCGGTAAAGTCCGCGCCCAGAGGCTGGTTCACGAACAGCCAGCGGCCGCCGGCGAAGTCGCCCTTCGTGTTCTCCCAGAGAACGACCGGAGCGGCGACCTCGCGGCCTTCCGCCGTTACGCCCTTCAGAAGCGGATGCACATGCGCGTCCATCGGACCCGCCGAGCCCATCTGGTGCGGCAGGTCGCTGGATTTCGTCACGTGCGGAACGAGGTTCCAGGTCCCCTCGGCATCGAACAGCCCTTCCTGACCCGCGAATAACGGAATCTCGTCGTTCGCCTTCAATCCGATAACCCGCTCTACTTGAACCGGAAGCATCTCGTGAATGCGGAGATGACGATAGTACGCGGTCTGATCGACCTCGACCTTCCAATCTCCGCCTTCTTGGCGAACCGGGCTGCGGAACGGAGCTCCGCCCGCGCTGATCAGGCCGCCGCCGCGCTTCAGGTAAGCGAGAATGTCCTCCCAAGCCGTTACGGGAAAGTACGGGGCATGCAAGGTAACGAAGCTGCCCCCTTCCGCCCCCTTAAGGCTATCGCCCAACTCGGCCGCGCCGACGACCAAGCCGAGCTCCTTCAACCGCTCCAGTTCGGACGCGCTCAGGACGGGAGCCCCTGGAAAGGCGGCATCGTAGAAAATAATATTTTTAGCCATCGAGCAAACCATCCTTCATCGCCTTATAGACAAGCTGGGAGAAGAGACTGTTGGACCAAGCGAACCACTTGCGGGTGAACACGGCCGGATCGTCCGCGTGGAAGCCTTCGTGCATGAAGCCGGTATCGGCGTCGGTCGCCTCCAGCATCGCGATCATCTCGAGCTTCTCCTCGGCGGTAGAAGCGGTCAGCCCCTGCATGGACAGGGCCATGTGCCAGATGTAGTCCGGCGGCGTGTGCGGGCTTCCGATGCCCTTGGCCGCCTTGCCCTCGTAGTAGAACGGATTCTCCTTGCTCAGCGCGAAGCGGCGCGTGTTCCGGTAGATCGGATCGTCCGCGGACACGTAGCCCAGGTAAGGAATGGACATCAGGCCCGGCGTGCCGGCGTCGTCCATCAGGCAGTAGTTGCCGTAGCCGTCCGTCTCGTACGCGTAGATCGGCCCGAACTCGGGGTGACGGTAGATGCCGTACAGGCGGATGCCGTAATCGATCTCCAACTCCAGCTCCTTCAATTCGGCGAGCAGCGCCATATCGCGGAAAACCCATTCAGCGAATTCCTGCATGTGGCGGATGATCACGACGGCGAACATGTTGCCCGGAATGTTGTAGTGGAAGTCGCACGCGTCGTCGCTCGAGCGGAAGCCCGACCAGACCATGCCCGTGTAATTAACCGGCATGCCGAGTCCGCCGTTGCGCAGGGAGTCGTGGATAATGCCGTTGTTGCGGGTGAAGCGGTACGGGGACTTCTCGAAGTGGCGCTGTTCGGTTTTGAACAAGTCGATGATGACGCGCATCGCTTCTTTGAAGCCCGCATCGAAAATGTCCGCGCGGCCCGTCTCCTTCCAGTAATGGTAAGCGAGACGGATCGGGAAGCAGAGCGAGTCGATCTCGAACTTGCGCTCCCACACCCACGGGGACATCTCGGTCTCGTCGGTCGTGTTCCAGTGCCAGTCGTTCGCGGATTCGTTGAACGCGTTGGCGTACGGGTCGATCTTGATGTATTCCATATGGCGACGGATCAGGCCGGCGATGATGCGCTGCAGATCGGCGTCGTCCTTGGCGTGCGGCACGTAGTGAATCACTTGCTCGACCGAGTCGCGCAGCCAAGAGGCCGGGATGTCGCCGGTGATGACGAACGTCGTGCCGTCGTTCAGCAGCTTGGTGGTCGTCTCCAGGGTGTTCGGGAAGCAGTTCTTGAAAAGCCGGAGCAGCTTTGGCCGATGAGCCAGACGGGTCTCGGCTTCTTTCAGCACCTCTTGGATCGCTTTGGGCAGCTCCAGGCGAGGCATGTCGATTTTGGGCAGTCGGAATTGTTCCATGGTTTTGGGCTCTCCACCTTTGTCGAAGATCCGGCGAACGGGGAGGCGGACGGCATCGGATGGCTGTGCCAGGATCCGGTTGTCGTCCGCCCGTTGCGTCTCGTCGGTCTTGCTATCATTAATGGCCTTGGAGGTTAACGGCCTTTGAATTTAACGGTTTTAATCTCGTACGGCGAGAAGCTCAGCTCGATCGTTCTATCCTTCGACCCGATCGGCCCCAGCTCCTCCTCGAGCGCGTTCGAGACGAAGGCGCTCTCGAACGGCCGAGGCCAGGTCAGCTTGGCGCGGCCCCGTCCGCCGGACGATTCGTAGAAGCGAAGCACGATGCCGTCGCCGTCCTCGGCCGGCTTGACCGTGTCGAGCACGACGTGCTCGCTCTCGAACGGCAGGAGCGCTCCGACCGCAGGCAGCAGCTCGCCCTTCGACAGATCGTCGTTCCGGGGGTGCGCCTTCAAGACGACGGCGTCCGCGTTGAGCTCGGCCGCGCGGCGAACCGTGTTCGCGGTCCGCCAATCTCCCTCGTGAGGGTAGAGCGAGTACGTGAAGACGTGCTCGCCCAGATCGGCCGTGTCGTCCGGCCACTTCGGCGCGCGGAGCAGCGACAGGCGAAGCGTCGTGCCCTGAACGTCGTAGCCGTATTTGCAGTCGTTCATGAGGCTGACGCCGTACCCGTGCTCGGACACGTCCGCGAAGCGGTGGCCGCACACCTCGTACTGCGCCTGCTCCCAGCTCGTGTTGCGGTGAGTCGGACGCTCCAGCGCCCCGAACGGAATCTCGTAGGTCGCCTTGCTCGCGACGACGTCGATCGGGAAGCCGACCTTGAGCAGCTTGTTGTCTTCGTTCCAGGAGACTCGAGTCTGGAAGTCGATTCTCTTGTCATGGCGATAGAAGCGGATCTCTTGTTCGATCTCCGACCGATGGACCTTCCAGCGGAAGCGCAGGATATCCATCGTCTCCCCGTGCAGGACGACGCTCTTCTCGAGCAGCTCCGCCTCTCCGGCGCGCTGCTTCTCGTAGCGGTCGTCGATGTCCCACGCGTCCCACAGCGTCGGACGGTCGTGGTAGAAGTGGAAGCGGTTCGCCGCTTCTCCCGGCTTCACGATCTCGCGCCCGGCCTCCTTGTCGAAGAGGCCGACGATTTCTCCCTGCTCGTTGAAGCGGACGAGGTAGCGGTCCGTCTCCCAGCGTTCTCCGAGCGCCTGCCCGGCGGTTGCCGCCGATGCGCTCTTCGAATCGACAGCGGCGCCGTCGTTCGCCCCGCTCTCCCGGCGAAGCGCAATGGTCTTGTAGCCGAACGCCGGCACGTCCGGCACGAGCACCGCGAGGCCGCCCGTCCCGAAGGCGTCGCTTGCGAGACGGTTGCCTTCGGAGTCGTAAGCGGCAACTCCTTCTCCCGCGTCCGTCAGCTCGATCAGAACGTCCCGCTTCCAGCCGAGGCTGTTGAAGACGACGTACGGCGTTCCTTCCCGCGCCGATTCCGATGCCGACGACGCGTCGATCCTCTCGACGAGAAGCGGCAGCACGGCTTTCAGGCTCGAGCTTCCGTAAGCTTCGATCTCCTTGTACTCCTTCTCCGAGGTCCGGTACGCTTCCGGAATCGCGGAGCCGGGAATGATGTCGTGGAATTGGTTCAGCAGGATGAGCTTCCATCCCTCATGCAGCCGCCCGCGCAGCTCCTTCTCCGCTTCCGCGTGTAAGCTCGGAAGAGCAAGGGCCATCCACAGCTCGGCTTCGCGATACAGCAGCTCCGCCTTGCGGTTGCTGCGCTTGTTCCGCCCATGCGTCGTATAGGTGCCGCGGTGCAGCTCCAGGTACAAGTCGCCGTGCCAAGAAGGAAGCGAATCGCGGCTCTTCCCGATTCCCTCGAAGAAGTCGGCCGCCGTGCCGTACCGGTTCGCCGGTTGGCCGACCATGAGCTCGGAGCGGTCGACGTATTCGATCATCTCGCGGGTCACCCCGCCGCCGCCGTCGCCGTGGCCGTACAGAAGCATCTGCTCGGGATGGACGGACTTCTGGCGGTAAGACTGCCAATGGTCGTGAATGTCCTTCGGCAGCGTGTGCTCGTTGACGCCGTGATTCAGGTAAGACAGAATCGGCGTGCCGTCGATGCCGACCCAATGGAACAGGTCGTGCGGGAAGACGTTCGTGTCGTTCCAGCCGAGCTTCGTCGTCATGAAATATTCGATGCCGCCATGCTTCAGGATTTGGGGAAGCGACGCGCAGTAGCCGAACGTGTCGGGCAGCCATTCGATCTTCGAGACGAGCCCGAACTCCTCTTGGTAGAAGCGCTGGCCGTACAGCATCTGGCGGATGAGCGACTCCCCGCTCGGGATGTTCAGGTCCGGCTCCACCCACATGCCGCCGACGAGCTCGACTCGGCCTTCCTTGATTCTCTCCTTGATCCGGCCGTACAGCTCGGGATCGTTCTCCTTCAGGAACTCGAACAGGAGCGGCTGGCTCTGGGAGTACTTGAAGTCGGGATATTCCCTCATGAGGGCATCGACCGTGGAGAACGTCCGGCTCGCCTTGCGAACCGTCTCCCGCACCGGCCACAGCCAGGCGATGTCGATATGGGATTGGCCGACCATCCGGATCAGGCCTTCGGCGTTGCCGCCGACCTGGCGGACGTCGGCCGACAGCTGCTCCTCGATCCGCTTAAGCCCGCCGCCTTCGCGAATCTCGCTCTCTTCCATGCCGACGAACGAGTCCATCGCGCGGAACAAAGCCTCGAACAGCCGCGTCCGGCGGAGGTCCGATTCCGGCAGCAGCAGCGCCGAATCGCGCACGATCGTCGCCGTGTACATCAAGCTTTGCACGGCGCCGTTCGCTTGGACGAGCTCGCTGCGAACGCCCGAGATCGGCGGCTGGATGACCGCTTGGCGGTTCAGCGGATCGTTCGGCTCCGGAATCGGATCGGACAGCTCGATCTCGAGCACCGGGGAGCTTCCGATCTTCGCGGCGTCCAGGAGGGCGAACGTGTGGTTGCGGTCGAGTCCCGCCCACGACGCTCCGTTCACCCGCAGCAGCCCTTCGCCGCCGGACTCGAAGACGAGCCCGATCGGACCGGCCGCAACGTTCCATTCCGAAGGGATGTCCAGCTTCGTCCGGAAGAAATACGTCGTGCCCTGCTTGCTCGGGAACGGGACGGTTCCGAGTCCCGCTCCTTCGTCGCCGTCGGTCAAGCCCGGCCTGTCGATCGCGCCGAGCTCCTTGTACTCTCCCGGCAGAACGTAGTATTTCTTCTCGATAGACCAATCGCGAATCGCCTTCCGCTCGAGCCACTGGACATCGGCCAGCTCTCGGATGAAGCGATTGACTCTCTCCAGCATCGGGTTCATCGCCCTGCCTCCTTCTCCACGAGAAGCTCCGCTTCAAGCGTCTCGACCGAGCTGCCGCCGACGAGAATCCGGAACGCGCCCGGCTCGACGACTCTCTCGTAGTTCTCGCCGACGTACTCCAGCTCGGCGGCCCCGACCCGGAACGCGACGGTCTTCGTCTCGCCCGGCGCCAGATCGATCTTGCGGAAGCCCTTCAGCTCCCGCTCCGGCCGGGTGTACGCGCTCGCCCGATCGGAGATATATAATTGAATGACTTCCGAGCCGGCGCGCGCTCCCGCGTTCGTCACGTCCACCGTGACGGTCGCTTCGCCGTCCGGTCCGATGACGCCCGTCGAAACCTTCAAATTGTCGTAACGATATTCCGTATAGCTAAGCCCGAAGCCGAACGGATACTGCGGCCGGGAATCGGCCTCCAGGTATCTCTTGCCTCTGGAACGCTTGCCGTTGTAGAAGACCGGAAGCTGTCCGACGTGCTTCGGAATCGAGATCGTCAGCCTTCCCGACGGATTGGCGTCGCCGAACAGCAGGTCGGCGATCGCGTGGCCGCCCTCTTGGCCCGGGTACCAGGCTTCGAGAATGGCGTCCGCGTGCTCGTCGATCCAAGGCTCGGCGATCGGCCGTCCGTTGACGTAGACGACGATCAGCTTCTTGCCCAGCTTATGAATCTCTTGGATCAGCTCAAGCTGGACGCCCGACAGGCGAAGCGACAGGCGGTCGATGCCTTCGCCGCAGTCCATGTCGTTCCAGGAGTCTCCCGTCACGAGAGAAGCCCCGGTGCGAAGATCGATCGTCCCTTCGCCGAAGTCCCGGGCGCTGGAGCCGCCGACGACCATCACGACCGTGTCGGCCTTGGCCGCCGTCTCCAGCGCGAACGGGAACCCTTCGCGATCCTCGCCGCGAATGCGGCAGCCCGGCGCGTACAGCACGCGCCCCGGCTCGTCCGCGAAACAAGCCTGCAGGCCCGCGAGAACCGTCGCGACCCGGCCCGCCGGCTGCGGCGACGTGTAGTCGCCGAGCTGGTTATAGCCGTTGTCCGCGTTCGGCCCGATGACCGCGATGACGCCGCAGTCGTCCGCCGACAGCGGCAGCGCCGCGCCTTCGTTCTTCAGCAGCACCGCGCCTTCCGCCGCGAGCTGCCGCGCCAGCTTCCGGTGCTCCTCGCTTCCGATGAGCTCCCCGGCGAGCCGGGCGTTCCCGTAAGGCTGCTCGAACAATCCCAGCCGGAACTTGAGCGTCAGCACCCGGCGAGCCGCCCGGTCGAGCGCCTCCAGGTTCAACTTCCCGGCTGCGGCCGCATTCAACAGATGCTTGCCGAACATCTCGCCCGACATCTCCATGTCGATGCCGGCCTCGAGCGACCGCGCGGCCGCTTCCTGGCCGTCCTCGGCGATGTCGTGCCCGGCCGCCAGCATGTCGATCGCGCCGCAGTCGGTGATGATCATGCCGTCGAAGCCCCATTCGCCGACGAGAATGTCGTCCAAGAGCTTCTTGTTCACCGTGCACGGAACGCCGTCGATCTCGTTATAAGCCGGCATGATCGAGGCCGCGCCCGCTTCCACCGCCTTGCGGAACGGATGCAGGTCGACCTCGAGCAGCTCGCGCCAGCCCATGTGCACCGGCCCGGCGTTGCGCCCGCCTTCCGAGCTGCCGTAGCCGACGTAGTGCTTCAGCGTCACGGCCACGCTGTCCTCGGAGGCCAGCGACTGCCCTTGCATTCCTTCGACGGCGGCGACCGCCATCTCGCCGATCAAATAAGGGTCCTCGCCGAAGCACTCCTCCGTCCGCCCCCAGCGAGGATCGCGGACGACGTCGAGCACCGGCGAGTACGTGACCGCGCCGCCTTGGGCGCGCGTCTCCTTCGCGACCGCGCGGCACATCTCGCGGTACAGGTCTACGTTCCACGAGCTGCCGATCAAGAGCGGCACCGGATAAACCGTGCCGCCGATCGCCATGTGACCGTGCGAGCATTCCTCTCCGATCAGGAGCGGAATGCCCAATCGCGAATTCTCGATCGCGTAGCGCTGGATCTCGTTCACCGCGTCCGCGCCTTCGGCAGGCGACAGCCCGGTCTCGAGGGTGACGCCGGTCCACGGGTCCGCGCGAAGCGTTCCGTACAACGCGCCGACTCCTCCGCGCTTCACCTGCTCTTTGAACGAATCCGTCAGCTCGATTATCCCGTCTCTATGATCATAGGCCTGCCAGCCGAACGGTTGGATCAACTGGCCGACCTTCTCTTCCGTCGTCATCTGCCGAAGCAGCAGCTCCGCCCGTTCCTCGGGCGGCTTCGAAGCGTCTCTATAGTCCACTCTCTCACCCTTCTCTCTCGGCGCCGTCGCGCGATATTTCGCACATTCTTCCTCTACTTGCGATCTGATTCTCGGTCTCACGATCAAATCCGGTGCCGATTCCCCTCTTACGGACATCCAGTCCGTTAGGGCGGCTAAATGGCGTCCTTCGATTTCTAACGGACATAGGAACCCCTTAGAAGGACGTAAACGCCTCTTTTAAGCATAAACGGGGAGCTAACGGACTGTATGTCCGTAAAACTTCCAAATCTTGTTTTCCGGGCCTTTAAGCGTCGCTTGTGTCCGTTATGTGGCGTAACATGGCCTGCGATCCCGCAATGCCCCCATGGGGACCCCGGGCTTGCGCCCGGGAAACCGCTTATGTCTCGACCTTATTCCTTGACCGATCCGACCGTCAAGCCTTGCACGAAGTAACGCTGGAAGAACGGATAAGCGAAGATGATCGGCAGCGTCGCCAAGACGACCATCGCCATCCGGGCCGTATCCTGAGGCATCGAAGCGAGAGCCTCGAGGCTGACCGCGCTGTTCGCGGAATTCTGCTGAATGAACTGCATGCTCGACTCGATTCTCATGAGCATCGATTGCAAAGGAACCTTGTTCGGGTCGTCGATATACAGGAGCGCGTTAAACCAGTCGTTCCAATATCCTAGAGTGCTGAACAGGCCGATCGTCGCGAGACCCGGGAGCGACAGCGGAAGCACGAGGCGGATGAAGATCTTGAATTCGCCCGCGCCGTCGATCTTGCCCGATTCGATGATCGCGTCGGGAATGCCCGTAATATAGAAGGTACGCAGAATCATGATGTAGAAGGCGTTCATCGCCAGCGGCAGAATCAACGCCCAGACGTTGTCTTTCAGATGGAGCAATTGCGTGACGACGATATACGTCGGGATCATCCCGCCGTTGAACAGCATCGTAAACACGGCGAACAGGGAGAAGAACCTCCGGTAAGCGAAGCTCTTGCGGGATACGGCGTAAGCGTACAGCGCGATCATCAGCAGGCTGACGAGCGTGCCGACGACCGTTACCAGAATCGTCACTCCGTAGGAGCGCAGCAGCGTATCTCCGGTTTGGAAAATATATTCGTAAGCTTCGAAGCTCCACTTCTCGGGAATGACTCGATATCCGTTGGTAGCGAGCGATTTCTCGTCGGTGAACGAGATGATCAGCACGAAGACGAACGGGAACACGCAGAGGAACGAGAAGATAGCGGCGAAAATGTTAAAAAGGACGTTCCAGCCTCTCGTGATCTGGTGGAAGTCGCGTTTTTTCGTTAAGGCACGGGACAACGTGGGGTCCTCCTTTCTAGGCTTGGCGGATTAGAACAGCGCGCTGTCCTTGTCGATTCGGCGTACGACGTAGTTGGACACCATGACGAGCACGAAGCCGACAACCGATTGATACAGGCCGGCCGCGGTGCTCATTCCGATTTCGCCCGTCGTCTTGAGGCCGCGATAAACGTACGTGTCGATGACGTTCGTCACGGAGTAGAGCGTACCGGAGTCCCGAGGCACATTGTAGAAGAGACCGAAGTCCGCATAGAAAATTTTGCCGACCGCCAGCAGCGTCATGATGATGATAATCGGCTTGAGCAGAGGGAGCGTGATATTGCGGACCTGCTGCAGCTTGCTCGCTCCGTCGATCATCGCCGCTTCGTACAGCGACCTGTCGATGCCGAGGATGGATGCCAGGTAAACGACGCTGCTGTAGCCGATCGATTTCCAAAGATAGACAAAGATCAGGATATACGGCCAATAGGTCGGATCCGAATACCATTGCATCGAATCGACCCCGAAATAACCGAGTATATGATTCAGCAATCCGCGGTCCATGCTCAGGAAGCTGAACGCGAAGTAGCCGACGATGACCCAAGACAGGAAGTACGGCAGGAACATGCTCGTCTGATACAGCTTCGCCAACTTCTTGTTCACCAGCTCCGAGAGGAGGATGGCAAGGCCGACGGAGAAGACGAGTCCGAGGAAAATAAACGCGATATTATACAGAAGCGTATTGCGGGTAATCGTAAAAGCGGCGTCGGTGTTGAACAGGAACTTGAAGTTGTCCCAGCCGACGTTTTTGCTGTGAACCAGGCTGTACCAGAAGCCGTGGCGGCTGAACCGGTACTCCTTGAACGCCGCGATCGTGCCGACCAGCGGCAGATAGGAGAAGCAGAGGAACCAGACGGCTCCCGGAAGCACCATAAGCAGCAAGACCTTGTTGCGGTTGAAGCGGCGGAAGAATGAGCCTGCCATCGCGAGTAATCCCCTCCTGGAAGTAAAAAAAGATCGGGCGAACGCTGCCCGCCCGATCTTTTTCTTTGTCGATTCAAGCTTACTTGTTCGCGGCTACCCAAGCGTCCAATTGGCTTTGCGCTTCGGCGATAACCTTGTCCATGCCGGCTTTCTTGAACTCGTCGATCGCCTTAGGCAGGAACGTGGCCGGGTCGACGGTACCGGTCATCAGGGATGCCCAGAACTGCTCCTTCACGTTCTGAACGGCCGTCATCTCGGTCGCTACCTTCGTGCTGTCGAAGTTGAAGCCGAGGATCGGGGAAGCCTTGCCTTCGGCGTTGAACTTCTTGAACTGATCCCACTTGTCGTCCGGGTCGCCTTCGTTCAGGTAGAGCAGCATGTTGTTGCCCAGCGAGTAGGACGGCATGTTGTAGTTCTGGGAAGCGTCCAGGTTCTTGATGTGCAGGTCGTCGATCTTCTCGTAGTGAGTGCCTTCGATGCCGGAGTCGACCATGTTGCGGAGAACCGGATCGGTGTTCAGCAGGTTCAGGAACTCCATCGCCTTCTCCGGATGCTCGGAGTTGGCGGAGATCGCCATGATCGAGCCTTGGACCGACGTGTTCGTGATGATCGCGTCGCTCGCCGGAGTCGTGGTGACCGGGTAGCCGTAGGAAGCGGACCAGAGGTTCTCCGCCAGCGGCTGGGTTTGCGCGCGGTCCAGCAGCCACTTGCCGGACGTCGTCAGATCGCTCGTCGAGCCCGTCGTCGCCGCTTCAGGCGCGATATAGCCCGCCATGTAGTACTTGTGCATCGTCTCGAGCGCGCTCTTCATCTCGTCCGTCTCGAGGATGTTGACGACCTTCATGTCCGAGCCGTCCAGCTTGACGGCCATCGGCATGTTCGTTACGAGGTAGTCGTAAGGAACGTAAGGAACGAAGTTCTTGTCCATCCCGAACGGAGTCACTTCCGGCTCCTTCTCCTTGATGGTCTTCAGCAGCGGCTCGAGGCTCTCCAGGGTGCGGATGCCGGACGTATCCAGCTGGTACTTGTCCACGAGGTTCTTATTGAAGCGCCATACTTCAAGCTGCGGAAGCTCCTTGTTGGCCGGAATGCCGTAGTTGTGGCCGTCGACCTTGGAACCGCTCAGGAAGCCCGGATCGATCGTGTCCTTGATGCCCTGTCCGTATTTGTCAAGGAGCTCGTCCAGCTCGAGGAACGCTCCCTTGCGCGCGTTTTGCACGTAATCGAACCCGCCGGCGGAGGTGAACAGGATGTCCATCGGCTCGCCCGAAGCGACCAATACCTGCATCTTCTGCTGGTAGTCGCCCCAATCGATCATCTTCATTTTGATAGTCGCGTTGATCTTCTCTTGGGTGTACTTGCTGACTTCGGCCATGACCGTGTCGACGTCTTTCTGCGGGGTGCCGATCGTGTACCAAATCAGTTCGACCGGCTTCTCGGAGCCGCTGCCGGAACCGGAGCCGGAAGCTTCGTTGTTGTTGCCGCCGCAACCGCTAAGAACGACCGAAAGCGCCGTCGTCGCGGCCAAGGCCAGACCTGCTCTTTTCTTTAACTTGCTCATCTTTTTCTGTGCCCTCCTCGAAGTTACTTTCTCTTACATGCCCTAACTTTAAAACATGAAAGCAGTTTCAAATAGACGACAAACTTAATAACTGCTGTTCAAATTAAAGAAAGACTGCCCGAAANCAGTCTTTCTNCGCGGTATATGACCTATCCATGTCAGGNAAATAACGGGATGCAGCCTAGCGGGATTCCGTTGATTAATGAAGCCCTTTGAACTCGCTGGGGGAGACCCCGACGAACTTCTTGAATTGCTTGTAGAAGTATCCCGTCTCCCAATAGCCGACCTGCCTCGCGATGTCGTGAACCTTGAGAGAGGAGGTCTTGAGCAGCCTCTTCGCTTGCTCGATGCGGTACTTGTTGATATGTTCCGTGAAGCTCTCCCCGATCTCCTTCTGGAACAGCTGGCCGAGGTAGACCGGATGAATGTGGAACCGCGTCCCTAGCGTTTTTAAGCTCAACTCGTCCGCGTAATGCTCTTCTATCTCGTTAAGAACCTGCCGCACGACCGGACTTCGGACGTCCATCGCCAAGGAATCCACGCAGCGCTCGGCCACTTGCCGNACCGCCTCGNCCAGCTCCGCNTAATGGGAAGCCGAGTTCGCTTGTCCGATGCCNCCTTCGAACAGCTCGGGCTCGTCCGAATGCTTAATGGCCTTAAGCTCCATCTTGAAGCGAATGATCAGCTCGAGCGCCACCTCCTGAAGCCAGGCGGGCGTCATTCCCTCCATCAGCCGAAGCCGTTCGAAGTCGGCCGCGATGTCCTCGGACAGCTTCTCCTTGTCCCGGGTGACCAGAAGCTTGCGGTACGCTTCCCAATCGATCGGGAATTCGCCCAGCTCCGCTTTCTTGAGCGGCACCGTATCCTCGTAGTCGATCCATTCCCGATCCGGATCGATCATGAAGAACTCCTGCGCCTTCTTCGCCTCCCGGTAGCTGTCCGAGATGGAGGAGAGGAGAGGGTGCGGGCTGCCGAAGGACAGCCTGGCCGGCGTTCCGCTCGCGGACGGCGACGCGATTCGCTTGAGCTCCAGAGCCAGACCGGAACGGTCCTCTTCCGGCGAAGAGAGCCCAGCCAGCACGACGATGTCTCCGTCAAGGTCCCGGAACGGAATGACCGTCCCGCGCCCGTCGAACGCGGAAGCGATTCTCTCCAGCGCCTCCTCCTGCTCTTCCAGCCCGGACGGCTCGCGCCGCAGCAGCGCGACGATGCCGTACGGCGCGTCCAACGAGAGACCGAGCAGCTCCGCCCGTTCGTTCAGCTCCGCCTTGGAGATTCTGCCGTTCATCCAGCGGTACAGCGTATTGTCCCGCATGATTTGAACGTTGTATTCGTGCAGCCTGGCGTCGGACCGGGTGTTCAGCAGCTTGTCCGCCGCGTTGCGCAGCGTATCTTGAAGCTCCTTCACGTTAATCGGCTTAAGCAGGTAATTCTCGATGCCGAGCATTAGCCCTTCCTTGAGGTAGTCGAACTCGTTGAATCCGCTTAAGATAACCGCTTTCAAATCCGGGCGAAGCTCCCGGGCCTGGCGGATCAGATCCAAGCCGTTCATGAGCGGCATGGAGATATCGGTAATGAGAATGTCGACCGGAGTGTGCCGGAGTCGCTCCATCGCCTCTTCGCCGTTCTCGGCGCTCCCGACCACCTCCAGCCCGTAGGCCGGCCAATCGATCGCATCCATCAAGCCTTCGGTGATAAACGGCTCGTCGTCGACTAGAAATACTTTGTACATCGCTCCCTACGCCCCCCTCTGTCCATTCTGCCGGTTCTCCTCCGCCGCGAAGCCCGGACCCGGAATGTCCATCGTCACGACGGTCCCTTCCGACGGATCGCTCGCCAGCTCGATGCCGTATTCGGGGCCGTAAGCCAGCTTAAGCCTCTCATGCACGCTTCGCAGCCCGAACGAGCTTCCTTCCGTCTCCGGATAGTCCAGCTCGATCCGAATCTTTTTTAAGCGTTCCGCGTCGATCGGCTTGCCGTTGTTCCAAACCCGGAACCTAATCATGCCGTTATCCGCTTTCGCCTCGATCCGGATCCGATTGTCCGCGCGGTTGGATTCCATGCCGTGAACGATGTAATTCTCCACGATCGGCTGCAGCATCAGCTTCGGAATCCGGACCGTCAGCAGC
>Ga0065721_10050597_pt1 | contig 19031 bp, 14 predicted proteins | sample Mesricmetagenome_FD_59108 | JGI IMG/M metagenome (GOLD analysis project Ga0065721, IMG submission 59108) | Mesophilic microbial community from rice straw/compost enrichment Sample: eDNA_1 v2 (version 2) | ecosystem: Engineered > Solid waste > Grass > Composting > Bioreactor | place: USA: Davis... | reverse complement strand
ACATATGCGGACGTGGCGGAATTGGCAGACGCGCTGGATTCAGGTTCCAGTGGGCTAACCCCCCGTGGAGGTTCGAGTCCTCTCGTCCGCACCACCTACTTAAATGAGAGAAGCCGTGCTTGCGAGGCTTCTTTTTTGTTGTTTGGCGTGCTCGCAAGGATATGCTGGAGTCCTGCAGCTCCCAACTCGGCAAGGATTCGGGATCGTCTCGAATGAGACTATCTCGGCTTGCAGAGAGCCGACGAGGGTTCGGAGATGTTCTCGAATGAGACTAACTCGGCTTGCAGAAAGCGGTGAGGGCGCGGAGATCGTCTTGGATGTGAATACCTAGGCTTGCTGGGAGCGGAGATAGTAAGTATTTAGTACCTCCGGCCGTATGGGTGAATATCCTGCCATCATAGCCTATATGCGTGGAGGAAAATGCATGATACCGATGTATCCCTACTACAGTGAACAAACGGTGTGCAAGCAAGAACCGATTACGTTCCCGCCTCAGCATCAAGACCGTCAACCGGGCCTTGAATATCTCATGACGCCGACTCCGATCTCGGATAATCCCGGGTACAAGGGGAGCGGCAAGCTAGCCGGCAGAGTCGCCATCATCACCGGAGGGGACAGCGGCATCGGCAGAGCCGTCGCCATCGCGTTCGCCAAAGAAGGAGCGGACATCGCGATCGTGTATCTCTATGAAAGGGAGGATGCGGTCGCTACCCAACAGATGGTCGCCAAGTACGGAGGCCGCTGCCTGTTGATAGAAGGCGACTTGCGTCATCCGGCCTTCTCGCCGGAAGTCGTGAGGAGGACGTTGGAGTGCTACGGAAGAATCGATATTCTGATTCTGAACCAAGGCGTTCAATATCCGCAGCAGAGCATTATGGGCATCTCCGACGAGCAGTTGGAACAAACTTACCGCACGAATATTTTCCCCATGTTCTACATGGTACGGTCCGCTCTTCCTCACTTAAAGCCCGGCAGCGCGATCGTCAGCACCGCTTCGGTAACGGCATATGCGGGCGCTCCCTTGCTGGTGGACTACTCTTCGACCAAAGGCGCCATCGTCTCGTTTACGCGCTCCCTGTCGCTCCAATTGGTGAAGAAGGGCATTCGCGTGAACGCCGTCGCTCCCGGTCCGATCTGGACGCCGCTAATCGTCTCCAGCTACTCCGCCGAGTACGTGAAGACGTTCGGACTAGAGACGCCGATGAAGCGGGCCGGCCAGCCGTTCGAGCTGGCACCGACCTATGTTTATTTGGCTTCGGACGATTCGTCGTTCGTGACCGGCCAAGTATTGCACGTCAACGGCGGGATCATGACGGAGACTTGAGAAGCCGTAACCCGAAGATTTCGGGTTACAGCTCCCCAAAACCCAAAAAAGCGGCGAAGGGATTACTCCCATCGCCGCTATCCATTTCCTATTCCTCCGAAGGCTCCAAATCGCACTCTTCGAGCTTCAGGGCTTTCGTTTTGAACTTCCACTTGTGACCCAGCCACAAGGCCAAGAACAGCGGGATGCCGACGTAGGAGGCGAACAGGAACTGCCAGTCGACCTCGCCGTCCGAGAAGGCGCTGATGCTCTGGCCGAGGATGACGATCGTGCACATGATGCCCGCCAGGATCGGTCCGAACGGGAACCATAAGGAGCGGTAAGGAAGCTCGGCGAGATCGCGGCCCTGCGCGACGTAAGCCCGGCGGAAGCGATAGTGGCTGATCGCGATGCCGAGCCAGGCGATGAAGCCGGACATGCCCGAGGCGTTGAGCAGCCAAATGTACACCTGACCGTCGCCGAAGAAGGAGGCGAGGAACGCGAGCATGCCTAACGCCGCCGTCGCGAGCAGCGAGTAGACCGGAATGCCTCGCGAGTTCAGCTTGGCGAACATCTTAGGCGCTTTCCCTTCCTTCGCGAGCACCCACAGCATGCGCGTAGAGGCGTACATGCCCGAGTTGCCCGCGGACAGAACCGAGCTCAGGATGACGGCGTTCATGACGGACGCCGCGAAGCTGAGGCCCGCTTTCTCGAAGACGATCGTGAACGGGCTCGCGGCCACGCTGTCGCTGGCCAGCGTATCCGTATGATAGGGAATCAGCATGCCGACCACGAAGATAGCCAGAATGTAGAACAGTAGAATTCTCCAGAACACGGTGCGGATCGCGCGGGGCACGTTTTTCCTCGGATTCTCGGATTCCCCCGCCGCGATGCCGACGAGCTCGGTTCCTTGGAACGAGAAGCCCGCCGCCATGCAAACGCCGAGCACGGCCAGCCAGCCTCCCGAGATCGGAGCGTCGCCTTCCGTAAAGTGGCTGAACCCGACCGCTTCGCCGCTCCAGATGCCGACGATCATCAGCAGGCCGATGACGATAAAGATAATAACCGTCGCGATCTTGATCATGGCGAACCAATATTCCGACTCGCCGTATCCTTTGACGGATAGCAAATTAAGGCCGACCATCAGGATAAGAAAGAGGGCGCTCCATAAGAAGGACGGGCTGTTCGGCAGCCAGAACTTGATGATGAGCGTCGCCGCGGATAGCTCCGCCGCGATCGTAATCGCCCAATTGTACCAATAATTCCATCCGAGCGCGAAGCCGAAGGAAGGATCGACGAATTTCGTGGCGTACGTGCTGAACGTTCCGGATACCGGCATATAGGTCGCCATCTCTCCTAAGCTGGTCACCAGGAAGTAGACCATGATCCCGATAATCGCATATCCCAGCAGAGCGCCGCCGGGGCCGGCATCGTGTATCGCCCCGCCGCTGGCGAGGAACAGTCCCGTCCCGATCGAGCCGCCGAGCGAGATCATCGTCATGTGGCGCGATTTTAATTCTCTACGTAATTTGTTCGCTTTCGCTTTCACTTTCTGTGCTCTCCCCAAGATGTTAGTCGTTCGCTTGCGTTAGTATGGCTGTTCACGCCAAAAAAGCCGCCCTCGCAATGGCATGCAAGGCAGCTTCAACTCCCTCCGCATCCTCTTGATCCAAGATAGCTCAACATTCTGTCGTCGGATCGACAGAATGACAGTTCCGCCCCTGTTTGGAAGCGGCCCCAGCCGGCGCGGTCGGTAACCCGCGCTGCTTCGGCGACGGTGCCTTTCGATCGGAATCCTTAGCCTCTACCGGACTTCCTCCGACGTACTCATCAACATCGCAACCTCTACCTCATCCAAGACGATGAGGTTGTTCTATACAATTTTCTTAAAGCCTTACTTATACTAATGAGATTGCGACGTCAAATCAATGACTAAATCGTTCCATCTCCAGCAAGAAGAAAAATAAGGCAAATAACCATAAATAGTAATAAAACGACGAGCTAATGCAAGCAATCTGGAGGAAACGGGAGATTAACCCCATTTTCGTTTCCATTACGATGGTTGCAAGCGCTTTTATTTGCATTTTATAATCAAAACCAAGTTGAAGGCCCTGATACCCGAAAAGGGGTACATCCTCGGTTACTTATGTAACGCGATGGATGTGCCCCTTTTTTTGTTGCGTCCGGAAGCAACCGGGATAGCGGGCCGTCGACGATTCCATTCCAGTTGTGAAAAGGAGAGGTCGGTACATGATCGGAAGAAAAAGAACGATCCAAACGGCAAGCGCATTGTTGGCGGCTTCGCTCGTCCTCGCGGGCTGCGGAGGCAATTCGAACGGCAACGGCAACGCGGACGGCTCGGCTCCGGCAAGCGCAAGTTCTTCGCAAGAGGGAGCCGTCGGGCAGGCGAGCCCATCCGCGGAAGAAGGAGCGGGCCTTGAGCCGGAACCCGGAGCGAAGCTCGTCGTCTGGGAGGCGAACGAGCAAGTCGAATACATGAAGGCGGTCGCGAAGGAGTTTGAGGCGAAGTACGGCGTGCCGGTCACGGTGGAGGTCGTCGCCGGAGGAGATCAGGGGACGAGGCTGTCGACGGACGGGCCGTCCAAGACCGCGGCCGACGTGTTGACGCTGCCGCACGATCAGATAGGTCTCGCGGCGAAGGCCGGGCTGTTGCTGCCGAACGACGTGTTCGAGGAGGAGACCCGGGCGACCTCCGTCGAAGCGGCAACGAACGCTTCCAGCTACGAAGGCGTTCTGTACGGCTATCCGAAATCCATCGAAACTTACGCGCTCTTCTACAACAAAGACCTGTTTCCCGAGCCTCCGAAGACTTGGGACGAGATCCTGAAGTTCGGGGAGACGTACACGGATGCCGGGCAGAAGAAGTACGCGATCATGTGGGAGTTCGTCGGCTACTACTCGTATCCGTTCATCGGCGGCTTCGGCGGCTACATGTTCGGAGCCGACGACAAGGATATCGGTTTGAACAAGGGGGATACGGCGAAGGGCTTCGAATTCCTCCGCTCCCTGAAGAAGATTCTGCCGATGAATGCAGGCGATATCACGTACGACGTCAAGACGCAGCTGTTCAAGGAAGGCAAGTTGGCGTTGAACATCGACGGGCCGTGGTCCGTGGCCGCGTTCAAGGATTCGGTCGACTTCGGGGTCGCTCCGCTGCCCAAGCTTCCGAACGGCAATGACGCGATGTCCTTCTCCGGGGTCAAGTCCTACTACGTCAACTCTTACTCGAATTACCCTCAGGCGGCGCGTTTGTTCGCGCACTTCGCCAGCAACAAGGATAATCAATTGATGAATTACCGGATGACCGGAGCGATTCCGGCGAACAAAGAAGCCGGCGAGGATCCGTTAATCGCGAACGATCCGATCACGAGCGGGTTCTTCCGGCAATTCTCCCATTCCGTCCCGATGCCATCGAATTCCGGCGTGGATCTGGCTTGGGAAGCGTTGAAAGCAACCTTCATCGCTCTCTGGGACGATCCGAGCCTCGAAATCCAACCGACTCTGGACAATATGGTGAAGACGATCGAGGACGGCATCTCTTCGAGAGGATAACAGACGCCCTTGTCCGGGGAGATTTGCCCCGGATAAGGGTATTCCTACTAGATTCGCAAGGGAAAGAGGGCTATCGCGCATGAAAAAACCTGTCGGAGCGGCCGTCCTGTCCGCCATCATGTTCGGGTTCGGGCAATTGAGCAATCGCCAGTGGATCAAAGGATTCGTATTCGCGGCCTTCGGGACTGTCGGCCTGTATGCCTTGATATTCGAGCTGTTCGAATATTTGCGAGGGTTGGTCACGCTAGGGACGCAGCCGTCCGGATTCGTCAAGGTCGGGAAGCTGACGAAGATGGTGGAAGGAGACCATTCCATCTTCATGATGATCAAAGGACTTGCCTCATTAGCAGCTTCGTTGCTGATCTGCTTTTTTTACGTATTGAACATCCGGGACGCATATCTCGTGGCGAAAGCGCGCAAGGCTGGACATCCGGTGAATAATTTCAGGCAATCGCTCGCTTCGCTCGGACAAAAGCACTTCGCGTATCTTGTGCTTCTGCCTCCCTTCATTACGATCGCGTTCCTGACGGTGCTTCCGCTCGTCTTCTCGATCCTGATCGCCTTCACCAATTATGCGGATCCGGTTCTGCCGCCGGCAAGGCTGGTCGATTGGGTCGGCTTCGACAACTTCTCGCAGATGCTGAGCTTGAAGCAGTGGAGCCATACGTTCGGAGGCGTCCTGCTATGGACGCTGATCTGGGCGGTGATCGCGACGGCGACGACTTATGTCGGAGGCGTGCTGGTCGCGGTGCTGATTCATCAGCCGCGAGTAAGATTCAAGAAGTTCTGGCGAACGGCGCTTATCATTCCGTTTGCGATTCCGAACATGATCTCTCTATTGGTCATGAGGAATATGTTCAACAACCAATTCGGCCCGATCAACGATTACCTCCGGAGAATCGGCCTTCAAGGCTTGCCCTGGCTGACCGATCCGTTCTGGGCGAAGGTCACCGTCATTCTGGTCAACATGTGGATGGGAATTCCGATTACGATGATTCTCGCTTTCGGGGTGCTGACGACGATACCGAAGGATTTGTACGAAGCGGCGGACGCGGACGGAGCGGGCTCGTTCCAGAGGCTGCGCTACATTACGATGCCGATGGTGCTCTTCTCGACCGCGCCGATTCTCATCATGCAGTTCGCGGGCAATATCAACAACTTCAATGTCATCTATCTTCTGACGAACGGAGAGCCGGTCAATATTCGTTACCAATTCGCCGGACATACGGACTTGCTCGTCACTTGGCTATATAAGCTCGCCCTCAATCAATCGCAGTTCAGCTTCGCCTCCGTCATCGGCATCTTTATTTTCCTTATCGTGGGATCGTTCTCCATCTGGAGCTACACTCGCACAAGATCGTATCGGGAGGAGGACATGATCCATTGAGAACATCGACAGGCAACGGGAAGTTGTTTATGACTTACGTGATCCTAGGCGTCCTGACGTTCTTGAGCTTGTTTCCGGCGCTGTGGATCGTTCTCTCCTCTCTTAAGGAAGGCAACAGTCTTTACAGCGATACGCTCATCCCCCGGGAGATGACGTTCGTCCATTACAAGGATCTGTTCGAGAAAACGATGTATCCCAGATGGTTTCTCAATACGTTGAAGGTGGCGGTGTTCTCGACGATTATCGGAACGTTCCTGCTGCTGCTCACTTCCTACGCGATCTCGAGGTTCCGTTTCGCCGGCCGCAAGACAACGCTGAAGACGTTCCTCGTGCTTCAGATGTTCCCCGGCTTCATGGCGATGATCGCCATCTTCGTCATGTTGAACGCGATCGGCTTGCTGGATTCGCATTGGGCGCTGATCCTTGTTTACAGTTCCGGCTCGATTATCACGAACGTATTCGTGGCCAAAGGCTTCTTCGATACGATTCCGAGGAGCTTGGAGGACGCGGCGAGAATCGACGGAGCCAGTCCCATGAAGGTGTTCTTCTCCGTGATCGTCCCCTTGTCCACTCCGATGCTGACGTATGCCAGCCTCATGATCTTTAACGGCGCGTTCGTCGACTTTATCTTCGCCGATCTGATCCTGAGGACGGAGGAGCAACGGACGCTTGCCGTCGGTCTTTATAAGATGGTCAGCCAGCGCAATTCGACGGAGTTCACGCTGTTCGCCGCGGGAGCCGTTCTCGTCGCGGTTCCGGTGACGCTCTTGTTCTTGTTCCTCCAACGTTATCTCGTCGATGGACTGACGGCGGGGGCTTCCAAGGGGTGAGAAGGCCCGTCACGATCCGTCAGGTCGCGAGGAGGGCGAGAGTCGCCCCGTCCACGGTGTCGCGGGTCATTGCCGGCAAAGGAAGGGTGGGTGAAGAGACGAAACGGCGCGTGTTAAAGGCCATGGAGGAGCTGAACTATCACCCGAACTCGTTGGCGCAGAGCCTCGTCAGCGGCGCTAGCCGCAAGATTGGCGTCATGCTTCCCCGCATGACGGGGCAGTGGTACCAGGATACGATGATCACGGAGCTTCTTCGTGGCATCGCATCGAGCGCGAGAAAAGCCGACTACGATTTATTGCTCGCAAGCGGCGAATCCGGCATCGAAGAGCTGTCTTCGTTGGATCGGCTCCTCCAAGGGAAGCGGGTGGACGGGGTTGTCCTGCTCGGCGCCGGCGAGGACGACAGGCTGCTGGACCGGCTGACGGAGGCCGGGTTCCCGTTCGTTCGAATCGGTAGGCACGAGTTCCGAACGGACATTCTGTCCGTGGATACGGATAACCGGGCGGCAGGGCAGGACGCCGTGCGCCATCTTACGGAGCTCGGCCATGAGAAGATCGGCTTCGCCATCGGACCTCGAGGCTTGACGGCGTCGTGGGATCGGTTGGAAGGCTACGAGCTGGCTTTGAAGAAAGCGGGAATCGTTCCCGCGAAGGAATGGCTGTTAGAGGGCGACGCGCTGACGCTTAGCCCGAACCGTACGCTGTCCCTCTTCCTTGGACAACCGAATCCGCCTACCGCTCTCGTCGTCGGGGACGATCGCCTTGGCATCGCCGTGATTCGCGCGCTCGCGGAACTCGGCATTCCCGTTCCGGAGAAGCTTGCGTTGGTCGCGTTCAACAACAGCTCGATGGCGGATTGGACGACACCGTCCCTGACGAGCATGGACATCGGCATCGATCAAATCGGTTTCGAGGCGGTCGAGCTGCTGCTGCGCTCCCTTACGGACGGAGATTTCCAAGGTCGGTCGTTGACCGTTCCTCATCGTCTGGTCGCCAGGGAATCGACGCTGGGAACGAGTCGCCCCGGTGGCATCCCTTTTTCCGCCAAGCCTCGTTAACCGAGGCTTTTTCCATAAAACGCGGATTCGATCCAAAAAAACCGGATTACCTAAAAACGCCGCGATTGGTTACAATAGAAAGTGCTATTATTCTTACGCCTACGACCCCGGCACCTGATCGAGTTATCGGGCGGCCGGGGATTTCTGCGTTGCGCCGAAGCCGCATTTAAAGGACGATACTCATGATGAAGAGGATAGGGTCTTGGCTGAAGACCTTCCGATTGCAGAGAATCCGCAGCCGTTTTCTGACCGCCATGATCTTGGTTTCGCTGCCGCCGTTGATCGTCTTGGGCTACGTCTCCATCAACATCGCCAAGGACACGCTGGTCGAGAACCACATCGAGACGATCCAGAGCCATCTGAAGACGTCGAGCGAGATGGCGGACCTGTTGTTCAAAAACATCATCGACATGAACCGGATCATTCTGTCGAGCGACGAGCTGAGGCAGCAGCTATACAAGAGCGGGAACGCGGAGGGCGACGGTCCCGACATCATCGACGTGACGACCGCCAACCGGCTGCAGAACATCGTCGTAACGAATCTGTACGATACCCAGTACATCCAGTCGATCTGCTTGTTCGATCGAAAGTTCCGATCGGCCTGCTACGGAAGATCGGAGCTGGCGGGGCCTTACGGCTCGGAGGTGTCGAGAGGACTGATCGCCGGAACGGATTGGTACCAGAAGAGTCTGGACGCCAAGGGCAAAGAGGTGTTCTTCGGCTACAACGTGCTCGAGGAGAATCTGACAGGGGATACGTTCTCTAGCGTCAAAATCCTGCGGGATCCCAACCAACTGAGCGGCGACGACCTCGGCTTTCTCGTCATCAACATTCGCAAAACGATTTTCGGCCAGACGGTCAACGAGGGAGAGGACAGCGGCTTCTGGGTGCTGGACGCCGGCCGCGCGGCTCCTCTCATCATCTACGACCACCATCCGGACTTGACCGCCGGCGCGGGAATCGGACAAGTGTCGGCCGATCCGTTCAAGGACTTGAAGGACGCGGGTTACTTATACAGCCGGTATTCGAACGCGACAAGCGGCTGGCAATTCGTTCATTACGTCCGGAAGGAAACGCTGCTCAAGCAGTCGAACCGAATCGGCACGTTCACGATGCTGATTGCCGCGTTTATGGCGATCATCGCTCTCCTTGTCTCGTATTTCGTCTCCGGTTCGATTACGAAGCCGCTTCTGCAGCTTAAAAAGATGATCGTGGACTGGGCGAAGGGCCATCCGGCGGGCGATAACAAGGAGACGGCGTTCGTGGCGGACGAGGTCGGGGTGATCGGCCAGACGTTCCAACGGCTGTCTTCGGAATATCAGCAGATGGGCGAAAAGCTGCTCCAGTCGCAGCTCAAGGAACGGGAAGCGGAGCTGAGAAGCCTGCAATCGCAAATCAAGCCGCATTTTCTATACAACACGCTGGATTCGATCTATTGGATGGCGATGCTCGAAGAGAAGAACGACATCGCGCAGATGGCGCTGTCGCTCTCGGAGAGCTTCAAGCTGAGCCTCAACAAGGGCAAGGAGACGATTCCCGTCTTCAAGGAATTGAAGCACATCGAGCACTACATGATCATTCAGAATTTGCGCTACGACAACCGATTCCGGTATGTCGCGGATGTCGATCCGGAAATCATGGGCTACGAGATCATGAAGCTGCTGCTGCAGCCGCTGGTCGAGAATTCGATTTACCACGGACTCGAGCCGAAGGTAGGCGACGGGACGATTCTCCTTGCCGGCCGCAAGGAAGACGGCGATCTCGTCTTCACGGTAGAGGATGACGGGGTCGGAATGGAGGATATTCGCCGAACCGAGCAGGGCTACGGAATCCGCAACGTCAAAGAGCGTTTGGCGCTCTATTACGGCGAGGGAAGCTCCTTCGTCATCGAGAGCGCGCCTGGAGAAGGCACCAAGATCACGTTGCGATTCCCTCATGGGGACAACGGAGGAGACCATCATGCTTAAGGCTCTTGTTTTCGACGATGAATTTATCGTGCTAAGGGGATTGAAGAGGCTGATCGACTGGTCCGAATACGGCATCGAGCTGGCGGGAACGGCCTCCGACGGAATATCGGCGCTGAAGCTCTTCCGCGAGATCAAGCCGGACCTTATCCTGACGGACATCCGGATGCCGGGAATGGACGGGCTGCAGCTGATCGAAGCGATTCGCGCGGAGGCTCCCGACACGATGTGCATCGTGTTCAGCGGCTACAACGAATTCGAATACGTGAAGAGCGCCATCAAGCTGGGCGTCGTCGATTACCTGGAGAAGCCGGTCAACATCGAGAAGATCCGGGACGGCATCGGGAAGGCGGTCAAGCGGATCGAGGAGCTGAACGATTATTCGTCCTTGAAGCGGAAGTGGCATCAAGGTCTCTTGGAGAAATCCGTTCAAGAACTGTTGGAAAAGGGAGACGAGGCGGCCGCGGCTTGGGCGGAGCAATTCGGCGAGGACAGCGAGCGGGTGAAGGGAGTTACCGTGCTGGTCAGCACGGAGCAGACGGATGCCGTCCCGGAAGGGGAAGGGTATCGCGTCGTTCGGACGAGCGGCGGCTCCGAGCATATCGTCGTCGTGTTTCATTTCGACCCGGCTTCGGAGGAATGGATGGCCGGACTTGCGGAATGGACTTCCGCGGTGATCGGTTCGGGTCGAACCTATCCGAGCGCGGAGGATGCTCCGAAGAGCTACAAGGAAGCGCAACGGGCGCTTCGGTACGGCAAGTTCCTGGAAGGCAAGGGCTGGGTCCGGTTCGAGGATCTGGGCGACAGCCAGACCGACAGCCCGCTATTGTCCGAACGGGAAGAGGCGATGCTGTTCGACCTGCGGATCGGGGACAAGGAGGGTCTCCTGGAGAAAATCGACGGTTATCTGGAGGAGTTCCGAAGCGCGAAGCTGACTCCCGAGGCGGCCGAGGTGGAGCTGCTGAAGATCGTCATGCACGGGCTGGACGTCGCCAAGGAGACCGGAGGCAATCCGTCCGACATGTATCCTTCCGGCTATTGGCCGCAGCTCGAGATCCGGAACCTGAATACGCAAGAGGAGATGGCGGCTTGGCTGCGGAGTCAGATGGAGACGATCATGGACTGGATTCTGAGCGTCCGCCATCGTTCGAAGCACGCGGCGATCGAGAAGGCTCTCAAGTACATCGGCAAGAACTACGGAAGAGACCTTACGCAGCAAGAGGTGGCGGACCACGTCCAGATGAACTCCACGTATTTCAGCCTGCTTTTCAAAGAAGAGATGGACATCTCCTATATTAAGTATTTGACCCAGGTCCGCATGGAGAAAGCGAAGGTGCTGCTGGGTGCCGGGGAATCCATTCAGGAGATCAGCGAGAAGGTCGGGTATCAGCATGCTCGCCACTTCTCCGAAGTGTTCAAGAGGTACGCGGGCATGACGCCGGGGCAGTATCGGGAAGGGAGAGCGCCGAAATGAGGAGACTGGCTGTGGCAAGCGTTCTGATCTCCTTGCTGATCTCTTCTTGCGGACGTACCGATTACGCAGACGAAACTCAGGCGGACAAGAAGACGGATATCGTCTATATCTCGAACGAGGAAGTCGGGTCAAGCGTCGAAATCATTCGCCAGCTCTCCGAAGAGTACGAGGCCGAGCATCCGAACGTTCGCTTCTCGATCGAGGCGATCCCGGAGGGCGATCTGTCCCAGCGAATCACGCTGCTGGCCGCGAGCAACGATCTGCCGGCGCTGTTCCGGTATCAATCGGGCCGGCCGCTTCTGGATTTGATCCGCAGCGATTCCGTGTTGAACCTGGAAGAGACGTTCAAGGAGCTGGACCTTTACGATCGTTTGAATCCGGCTGCGGTGGAGCTGCTTAAGTCTGCCGTGGACGGAGCGGGCTTGTATGCCCTGCCGCTGGAGATGAACATCGAAGGCTTCTGGTACAACAAGGCGATTTTCGAGAGGTACGGGCTAAAGGAGCCGCAGACGTGGGACGAGATGCTGAGGATCGCCGAGACGCTGAAGGCGGCGGGCATCCAGCCCTTCTCCGTGGCGGGCAAGGACAAATGGCAGATCACCCGTCTGATCAACGCGTATGCGATCCGCAAGATCGGCGTAGACGCGATGGAGCAAGTGGACAAGGGAACCTTGAAGCTGACGGACCCGAGATTCATCGAGGCGGCATCCGTGGTGCAGGACATGGGGTTGAAAGGATACCTGGGCAGAGCGGTCAATACGTTAGACGTCAACGCCGCGACCGACCTGTTCCTGCAAGGGCAAGCGGCGATGTACTATTCGGGAAGCTGGCTGCTGCGCGACTTCAACGTCCCGGAACGGAACAAGCTCGGCGCGGAAAATATCGGGTTCTTCAGCATTCCTCTCGTGGAAGGGGGAGCGGGACAGTTGGACGAGTATCCGATGAACGCGGGACTGACGACTTCCTTCTCCAAAGCGGCGTACACCGAGGAAGTCGGGGATTGGATGAAGGACGTGTTCGAGGAGTATGGGGATCGGGCGATGAGCGAGCTCGGCATGGTGACCGGCTTCAACGTGGAGAGCATGCCGGAGAACGTGCCGCCGCTGACGCGGATGGTTCAAGAGAAGATCGAAGGCGTCAAGCGGGCGTCGGGCTGGTTCGAAGCGAAATTCAGCACGAAGGCGCAGCTGCTGGCGTGGAACAACGCGCAACTTCTCGTTACCGATTCCAGGTTCGCGCCTACTCGTTACATGACGGAACTGCAAGCGGTTCTGGACTCGGAGCAGTAGCAATAGGGAGGAGTATGGCCCGCTTAGCCGGAAGGCTGGGCGGGTTTTTGCTATGCCGGCTTGCGATGCTGCGTCAACGCATTTATATACGATCGTATAATATCGCTCCGATCGCAGGAGGTGCTACATTTAGAACGTTCTGAACCGATAGCAGACCAATCGGATTCGAAGGAGGTGGATGTAGCATGCAATGGTTAGTTGCCGTTCACGTCGTTTCGGCGTTTCTTGGAATCGGGCCGACTTATTTCGGTCATTTCCTGTTCCGGAAGAATCAGCAGCCGGAACAGCTCCGGCAAGCAATAGGTTATTTTCAAGCTTTGAATTATTTTCCGAAGATCGGGGGATCGATAGCCGTCTTGTCCGGCATAGGGCTCGTCGCTTGGACGGGCTGGAGGTTCTCGGATCTATGGATCGCGGCGTCGATCGTTCTTTATGTCGTCATTCAAGCCGTCGCGATCGGGATTCTCGGTCCTCGAGTGGGGCGATTGGCGAAGGCTCTGCATGAAGGCGACGAGTTCAAGGTTCCGGCGCTCGTTAAAGAGGCGAATCAACTCTTCAACGTGGTGTCGGCTCTGGGGATTGTCCTGATTCTGCTAATGATCGTAAAGCCGATGTAACGCGGGTACGGGCGGCTGGGCGCCGCCGCGAACGATAAAGATTAGGAGTGGAGAGAAGCCATGAATCTAAACGGCAAAGTAGCATTTGTATCGGGAGCTTCCCGGGGAATCGGAGCGGCCGCGGCGATAACGCTGGCCTCCAAAGGGGCCGCCGTCGCGATAAATTACAGCAGCTCGGAGGAGTCGGCCCAGGCGGTCGCGGAGCTTATACGCGAATCCGGAGGCAAGGCGGAGACAGTAAGGGCGGACGTCCGGGATCCAGGCGACGTGAAGCGGGCGATCTCGCAGACGGAGACGGCATTGGGATCGGTCGACATCCTGGTGAACAACGCGAATATGGCGTTCGTCATGAAGCCTCTATTCGAGATGGAATGGGAAGAGTTCGCCCAGAAGCTGAACGACGAGATGAAATCGGCGTTCAACTTGACGCAGGCCGTTCTCCCTTCCATGATATCGAAGCAATACGGAAGATTGATCTATATCTCCAGCAATGCCGCCGATATCGCGGTTCCATACATGGCGGCACACGGTTCGGCGAAGGCGGCGCTTAACGCTTACGCCAAGTATGTCGCGCTGGAGTACGCGCCCAACGGCATTACGGCGAACGTCGTCTCGCCGGGACTCGTGCGCACGGAGGCTTCGAGCCATACCCCGGAAGCGGTTCTCCGGCAGATGGCGGAGATGACGCCCCTCCGGAGAGTCGCGCTGCCGGACGATATCTCGGGAGCGATCGCCTTCCTGAGCAGCGACGAGAGCCGATTCCTGACCGGCACCTGCACGTATGTCAACGGCGGGTCCCTAATGGCGTGACGGATGGAGCCGGGGCTTACGCTCGCGCCTTCGGCCCGATCGGCAACGCTGCTCGTATTGTCCTAATTGCTAAAAGGATGCCCATTCGACTTCATCGTAAGGCAAGCCCATCAAGGCGGCACTTGATGGGCTTTTCGCCATGCCTGAAGCTTCTCATCTCCGCCTGGAAACCATTTGCCCCGTTAAAAAAATATTCCATTCCGTCGTTCGTTTTTTTGTATACTAAAAAAAGCAAAGGAGCAAAGCGAGCGTTAATTCGGTTTGCTCGGGTTATGCAGAGGGGGAATGGGGAAGTGCGCATCGGCCATCGCGAATCGGTCGGCAAGAGCTTCGAGGAAACGTCGAGCGACCGGAATCGTTCGTTTCTAGTCGGCCGGGAGGAGCCGATGGAGCTGTTTGGCCGTTACTTATCCGAGAAGAGCAGCGACAAGAGATGCGAGCTGTGGAACGTATACGGAACGGGGGGCATCGGCAAAAGCTATCTGCTCGACTCGTTCCGCCAGCTAACGCTGCGATCGGGGGCGCTTGCGCTTTGGGTGGACAGCCGGGACTTCAATCATAAGGAAGAGCAGCTTTGCCGTCAGTTGCTCCGGCAATTGCCGGACGAGAGATCGAGCGCGCCGACAGAACATGCGCAGCAAACGGATCCGCTGGAGCAATTCATAAGCGCGCTGCGGCGGCATGCCATGTCTACGAAGGTCATCATCGCTTTGGATACTTACGAGGAGATGGGGGCGCTGGACGGATGGCTGCGGGAGCAGCTCTTCGAGAGGCTGCCGGATAACGTTCTGCTTCTGGTCGTCGGCAGATACAAGCTGAAGGACAAATGGATCGTCTCGCCGGCTCTGAGGGAACGGTTGAGGTTCATCCCGCTAGGGAATCTGAGCCGCGAACAATGCGCCGACTTCTTGCGCATCTCGGGCATCGGAGAGGAAGAAACGATCGAGAACATTTGGCGGAAGACGCGCGGTCACCCGCTCGCCCTATCCTTGGCGGCTTTCGTCCGAATGAGGAACGATTGGACGGACGGCGCGATGGACGAAGCCGAATGGTTCGATCACCTGGCCAAGGCGTGGCTGCGAGAGGTGCCCGATCCCTCGTTGCGCAAGATGGTAGAGGCGGCGGCGGTGCTGCTTCATGTCAATCGCGAGCTGCTGCAGTTCGTCTTGGACGCGGAGGTGGATGACGAAGCGTTCGAGAATCTGCTCTCTCTGTCCTTCGTTCGGCGCACGGATCGGGGCTGGATGCTGCACGACCTTGTTAGGGCCGCCATGCGCAAGCAATTGGAAGAGCGGGCCCCGAGCTATTATGAACAGCTGAGAGGGCGATCCGCTCATCATTTCGCGGCTCGTATTCGCCACTCTTCCGCATATCGGAATACGGAGTGGGAAGTGGGGGAGCTGTTCTATTATACCGGAAGCAGCATGGTCCGAACGTTTATACAGACGCACGCCAGGGGGCGGTATGCATGGGAGACGCTGACCCTGGCGGATATCCATGACGGGGAAGAGTATCTCCGCCGAAGAGGAGAGCGGGCGACGCCGCTGGCTTTCTCGGTGTTCGATCCGGAGACGGACGAGCGCCACGAAGAGTTCGCCAGCGAAGAGGACATGAAGCTGACGATCAAGCACGTGGACTTGCGAGCTCTGGTCGAGCTGGATCAGCAGGCGGTCAAGCTGCTTCGATCGGCGGAAGGCGAGACGGTCGGTTTGGCCGCGATCGTCCCGATCAATTCGGCCACTATGGCGTATTTGCGCGCCGATCCGTTCGCTGGGCCGTACTTGGATTCGCTTGCCGCGGCCGAGCGGAAGCTGTTGAACGTCGAACCGCCGGGTCAAGCCGGGTGGTTCATCCGAACGATCGATGTCGCCGACTGGCGCAATCGGGATCTGATCGCGGAGTCGATGTATTTAATCTTCTCGTATATGTGCTCGGGAGGGATTTTCGTCGCTTCGCCGCCGCCATTGCCCTTTTTTAGCGTAACCCATCGGGAAGTAGGCTTTCGGATCGTGCCCGGCGTTACTCATCGCAATTATGACGGCCGGACTCCGACTCCCACATACGTGCTGGATACCCGGGGAGAGAAGCTGGAGAAGTATCTCGAATTTCTGCTTCAGAGAGGCGGTTATCCGAGCAAGCTGCCGATGCCGGGAAGAGCAAGCGAGAAGCTGACGAGCCGGGAACGGGAGATCGCCGGACTTATTCTCGACGGACTGACTAATCTAGAGATTGCGGGCGAGCTGTATGTCAGCGAGATCACGGTGAAGAAGCATGTGAGCTCCATTTATCGCAAGCTTGAGGTGAAGGGCAGGGGGCAACTGATCAAGCTGCTTGTCGGCAAGCCTGCAGGAGTCTGAATGGAGCTGCGGACGGTGAGATAGAGGCTAGAGGCTAGAGGCTAGAGGCTAGAGGATTGCGGATAGCGGATAGAGAATTGCGAATAGAGGATTGCGAATAGCGGATAGAGGATCGAGGAATAAAGGCTCGCGCCAAGAGGTGCGAGCTTCTTCACGTTGGTAGGAACCATCGCGCCCAAACGGACCCAAAGAATAAGTTCGTTAATTATGGTCGCTAAGCCCATTCATGGTACGCGGTTTGCGAATGATGAAGCGTTTCGACTGGGGAAATTAATGCGCCAGATCGGCGGGAAAGCGGAGCAGCGAGCGGAAGTGGTGCACCAGGTGCACCAGATGGGCGGAAAAGCGGAGCTGCGAGCGAAAGAGGTGCACCAGGTGCACCAGATGGGCGGGAAAGCGGAGCTGCGAGCGGAAGTGGTGCACCAGGTGTACCAGATCGGCGGGAAAGCAAAGCGGCGAGTGGGAGTGGTGCACCAGGTGCACCAGATTTGCGGAAAAGCGGAGCTGCGAGCGAAAGAGGTGCACCAGGTGCACCAGATTGGGTGGGAAAGCGGAGCTGCGAGCGGAAGTGGTGCACCAGGTGCACCAGATGGGCGGAAAAGCGGAGCTGCGAGCGAAAGAGGTGCACCAGGTGCACCAGATCGGCGGGTTTTGAATGGAGACAGGCCGCCCACGACCCAAAAAATCCGGTGCGGAACCAAAAAAGCATGCGCTTATGGAGAGTCTTGCAACCCCTTACAATTAGAGTTGTTAAGAGCAACCGAACAACTCACACATAGGGGGATTTGCAATGAATAGCTGGAAAAAGAAAGTCGCCGGTATCACCTTGGCATCCCTGGCCGTAGCTAGTTTAAGCGCATGCGGAAGCAACAACAATAACTCGGGCTCGAATTCGTCGAGCAGCCCGGCGGCGACGCCGAGCGCATCGGCTTCGGCAAGCGCCAGCGCCAGTGCAAGCGCCAGCACCGACACGTCCAAGCCGGTTACGCTGACGATGCTGGTGTCCGGCTCGAAGGCGGCGAGCGGCGAAGACTTCGAGCTCGATACGCTGCCGAAGCTCGTGAAGGAGAAGTTCCCGAACGTGTCGCTCGAAGTGCAGAAGCTGCCGGACGACCAGTACTACACGGCGGTCAAGGCGAAGCTCGCTTCCGGCGAGGGCCCGGACTACTTCCTGGTGTTCCCTAAGCTGGCGAACATGGGCGCCATCGAAGTCGCCAAAGCGGGCTATGCGGCGGACCTGTCCGACCTTAGCTTCTGGGACAACTTCAGCCAATCGGCGAAGAACGACATGAGCTACGAAGGCAAGACGTATGCGGTATCCAAGGGCATGGACATTCTCGGCGCCTACTACAACAAAGACCTGTTCGACAAAGCGGGCATCACCGAGATTCCGAAGGATTGGCCAAGCTTCCTGGCGGCAGCCGACAAGCTGAAGGCAGCGGGCATCACGCCGATCACGATGGGCGACAAGGATCCGTGGGTTATCCAGTTCGGCATGTACCAGCTGGCGGCCAACTCGGTTTACCCTTCCGATCCGGAGTTCGACACGAAGCTGCAGACGGGCGAAACCCACTTCTCCGATGCCGGATGGATCAAGACGATCAACCAGTACAAGGAGCTCTATGACAAGGGATACGTCTCCAAGAACTCCCTCGGCATGGCCAGTGCGCAAGCGATGCAGCAGTTCGTCGACGGCAAAGCCGCGATGATCTTCACGGGCACTTGGGATCTCCCGGGAGTCACGGCTAAGGGCGCCGCCGACTTCGAGCGCGGATTCTTCTCCTTGCCGGGCAACGACGCCGGCCAGCCGGTTTACGCTTCCGCTTCCACGGCCGCGGGCTACGCGATCAACGCGAAGTCCAAGAACCTGGACGTCGCCAAGCAAGTGTTCGAGTACATGTTCGACGGACAATCTCCGCTGTTCCAAGCTTGGGCAGCCTCGAATACGTCCATTCCGGTCTACACCGGCCTGAAGCCGAACAACGACATGTTCAACGACGTTCTGGCCGATATCCAATCGACCGGCCATGCGTACTACTTCTCCAACCAAATGTGGCCGGCGGGCGTGAGCGACGTCATGCAGACGAAGTTCTCCGAGATCATCGGCGGCAAGAAGACGACGGCCGAGGACGTCGCCAAGGCGATGCAGGCCAAGTACGACGAGCTCAACAAATAATCGGCATCGCCAAGCAAGCTAAATAGAGAAGGGTGATCAAGGGAGGGTATCCTCCCTTGATTCATTCCCCTATAGGATAGATTGGATAGATTAGATAGGAGGAAACATCATGAATCGCGCCGTCATGAAAAAAACGATGTATTTCTTCGTGCTACCCGCGCTTATTTTCTACCTGCTGTTCTGGATTATCCCG